>Ga0307945_1003440_pt1 | contig 12829 bp, 11 predicted proteins | sample OrgLakmetagen228_FD_201818 | JGI IMG/M metagenome (GOLD analysis project Ga0307945, IMG submission 201818) | Saline water microbial communities from Organic Lake, Antarctica - #228 | ecosystem: Environmental > Aquatic > Non-marine Saline and Alkaline > Saline | place: Antarctica: Organic Lake...
AATCCAGGAAAGGTGCGCAGTTGCATGCGAGGCCGTTTCTTGTTGCATGCAGAGCGCAATGATGTTTAAATCCAGAAAAGGTGCGCAGTTGCATTCGAGGCCGTTGCTTGCTGCATGCAGAACGCAATGATGTTTAAATCCAGGAAAGGTGCGCAGTTGCATGCGAGGCCGTTGCTTGCTGCATGCAGAACGCAATGATGTTTAAATCCAGGAAAGGTGTGCAGTTGCATGCGAGGCCGTTGCTTGTTGCATGCAAAACGCAATGATTTTCAAATCCAGAAAAGGTGCGCAGTTGCATGCGAGGTGTCTACCGTTTCTTTCGTCAATGCTTCTGGCAGTTGTTTGCCTTCTGCGTGTTGCGTGTCGTACGCTCCTCTTCCTCTCTTCCTGTAGCATCGCGGGAATTTTCCTGTGCTGCAGTGCACTTCTGATTGCTGGCCCTGTCTAAATTCTGCGTGTCGATGTTTGTCTCATTCCTTTGACTATAGATTGAGTGTACCTTTTCAACCGTATCTGCGTGCGATGCAGCAGCTCAAGGACATGCTTCACTTTCTGTTTTCTGGGACTCGCTAATAAACAGATCTGATATGTGTGCATCAAGTCTTGGCGGCTTTCTTGTTGCAATGGTCACAGCAGTCACTCCGGTAATGAAAAAAAGGGGGGAAAAAGTAGATGTGTGGACATTGCCAGCATGGGTTGGGTCACAGCAGGGTACATTTTTAGGGTTGGCCAGAACCATACATATACGGTGTATGTATGGTATCTCTGGCAGGGAAATCACCAAATATACGGTCATATACACCGTATATATATATGGTTCTGGCCAACCCTTTACATTACGGTAATGAAAAAGAGGGGGAAAAGAAAGCAGACCTTGTCACCCGGCTGGTGAGACAATGTCACGCACACGCACGCACAGGTCATGGCGCTGTGGATGCTTGCCTACATCATCATGGGCCAAGTAATCCTCCCCACAACGCTGTTGTTACTGGACATAGAGCGTGACGCTTTGGGCATGCGTGGGCAGGCACTGCTGCACCTCAGCATAGACGTGTCACAGGTGTGTGTGTGTGTGTGTGTGTGTGTGTGTGTGTGTCGTGCATGTGTGTTTTGCTTGCTCGCAGTCAAGTGCAAGTCAAACTGCTCACCCTTGCATCGCCTCACATACTTTTTCCAAAAACAACTCACACTGTGCTGCCGCACGCACACAGCACTTGTTTTAACACCCAGCATGTACTTTTTCCTCACTTTGCTCCGTCCTGTGAAAAGTGAGTACCCTGTCATGGCTATCCTCCCTACAATATGCGGGGGCATATTGTAGAATTAGTCCAGCCAGCACCATCTGCGTTTCCAGGTCATCAATTCGTTTTGCCCTTTTTGATTTGTTAATCCAAACCGTTCACATGTACGTGTGCAGCTGGGCACCACGCTGCTCATATTGCATGTGCGCAATATTACTCATATTGCTCATATTACATGTATGTGTGCAGCTGGGCGCCACGCTGCTCATATTGCTGGGCGCTATATTACTCTTATTGCTCATATTGCATGTACGTGTGCAGCTGGGCGCCACGCTGCTCATATTGCTGGGCGCTATATTACTCTTATTGCTCATATTACATGTACGTGTGCAGCTGGGCGCCACGCTGCTCATAATGCGTGTGCGCAATATTACTCATATTGCTCATATTTCATATTGCATGTACGTGTGCAGCTGGGCGCCACGCTGCTCATATTGCTCATATTACATGTACGTGTGCAGCTGGGCGCTACACTACTCATATTGCTCATATTTCATATTGCATGTACGTGTGCAGTTGGGCGCCACGCTGCTAATATTGTGGCAAACTCTGAAACAGTACCGTCCTAGATCTCGTGGCTTCTTCCCCGTCAAGTGAGTTTCATGGTCTTGTTGTCATGGATCAGCCGATTGCATTGCACTTCTGTGGCTGTTGGTTATGGTGCTTGTAGCCAACATTTGTTAAGTGGTTTGAAATAGTGGTAGGTCTCGTGGCTTCTTCCCCGTCAAGTGAGTTTCATGGTCGTGTTGTCGTGGATCAGCCACTGGGCAATTTACTTACTACTTCTTACACGTTGGTTGTGGTACTTAACCGCACTTGTAAAGTGATGGCTTAGAGTTTTAGAAGGTTGCAGTCGTGCCTACCACACCCACACCCACACCCACACCTACACCCACACCCACACCCACACCCACACCCACCCTCAAACACACCCACACCCACACAAACACCCCCCACACACACCCACACCCACACGAACAATTAGGCGCATTTCCGATTGAGAGTTAAGTTGGCCTGAACCGTATATTTACACCGTGCATGACCGTATATTTGGTGATTTCCCTGCCAAAAATGCCGTATATATTTGGTATTTGGTTTTGGCCAACACTAATTGACAGCATTTCAGGTGGTCCCCCTGTCCTTCATACACACACATGCTTCCAGGTGGCGTGGGTGGTGGCCTGTAGCGGTGCTGCTGTGCTGTGCTGTGTTCCCCATGGTTGATTTCGTAGCGCATCAAAGCATGGTGAGCGCTAGACCTTGCTCCTCCTCCTGTTCTTAATTCCCTGGCTCAGAACAGTGTCACGAACTCGAGTGAGCGTTATACACGATTGCTTTCTGTCAGTTGAAAAGTTACAGGGAGACATCGAGGACAAAATACGATTCACCTTCAGCAAGTATAGTTTTTTGGCACAGCGTGGCTCTCTCTAGTTGCAGACTGCTGTGCTGGATTGTAGACTGCTGTGCTAGATCGCAGACTACTGTGCTAGCTTGCAGGCTTCTGTGCTAGATCGCGGACTGCTGTGCTAGCTTGCAGGCTGCTGTGCTAGATTGCAAACTGCTGTGCTGGCTTGTAGACTGCTGTGCTAGATTGCAGACTGCTGTGCTAGCTTGCAAACTGCTGTGCTAGCTTGCAGGCTGCTGTGCTAGATCGCAGGCTGCTGTGCTAGATCGCAGATTGCTGTGCTGGCTTGTAGACTGCTGTGCTAGATCGCACGCTACTGTGCTAGATCGTAGACTGCTGTGCTAGCTTGCAGGCTGTTGTGCTAGCTTGCAGGCTGCTGTGCTAGATCGCAGGCTGCTGTGCTATCTTGCAGACTGCTGTGCTATCTTGCAGACTGCTTTGCTTGAGCGCAGACTGCTGTGCTAGATCGCAGACCTCTGTGCTAGATCGCAGGCTGCTGTGCTAGATCGCAGGCTGCTGTGCTAGCATGCTGGCTACTGTACTGTCATCTGTGCACACTCCTAAAGCACTCACTAGCCCAGAATCTTTGGGAATAGGATCGCTATACATATACACACACATGCACACATACACACGCACACATGCGCGCACACATATGCACACACACTTACACACACATGCTCACACACACACACACACACACACACACTCACACACATACACAGAGCTGGATGCCGGTAGATGGGGAGGGTTGGGGTGGCCAGATGGAAGCTTCTTTGTGCATGGGCGACTGGATCACCAACGTGGCCTACTTCAGTGTCGTTTCCATTTGTGCGCCTATCTGGGAGGAGGTGTGTGCGGTAGCTCGCACAAAGGGTTTGCATGCACACAAACACGAACACACACGCACGCACGCACGCACGCACGCAAACACACACATACACACGTGCTCACGTGTGCACAATGACATGTATACACACAACTATTTGCATGAATGCATGCTCAATTGCATGCATACCTCTTAAACACACACAAATGAACACCAGCCTCAGTAACAACGTACAGACTAGATTTTGTGATACCAGCTCTCTGACAGAAAGGGAATCTAGCTCCATGCCTCAACCATCAAACCACATGACCCTCCTCACATTTCTCAAATACCTAAGACTGAAGCACTGCTTGTGCCTCGCCCATCAAACCACATGACCCTCCTCACATTTCTCAAATAAGACTGAAGCACTCCTCGTGCCTCGCCCATCAAACCACATGACCCTCCTCACATTTCTCAAATAAGACTGATATCACTCCACGTGCCTCACACATCAGATCACATGACCCTACCCAAAGTCTTTAATTAAGAAATGTGACACTCCATACCTCACACATCTCATCACACGACCCTTCAGTCTTGTGCTATTACTAACAGCACACCTCTTCCAGGCTATTTCCCGCGGCGTGCTCTTTGCGTTTTATTCAAAAAATATAGACCATCCCATATCTCGCACCAATTTTGACAAAAGAAAAAAACTACGCAGGCAGTAAAAACCACTCCCCACACTAATTAAGGAAAAGGAGCCAATTTGGTACCGTAAAACCTTGCCGTTGATTCCTTTGATACAATTCGACATTGTCAATAATTAGTTGACAATATTTAAGCATTTTCCGATCATCATCTTCCAGGCCATTTTCCGTGGCTTCCTGCTCACCTCCATGACCCGGTTCATGCCAACGTATGCTGCTGTGGGTGCTAGCTCAATGCTGTTTGCGATGTGCCATTTCAGGCATCAGGTGCGTGTGTGTGTGTATTTGTGCGTGCTGAGTTCAATTTTTTGTTTCCTTGTAGCATGAATGTTTATTTATGACATTCGTGTGTTTCGGTAATGTATGCTGCTGTGGGTGCTAGCTCAATGCTGTTTGCGATGTGCCATTTCAGACATCAGGTGCGTGCTGAGTTCAATTTTCTGTTTCCTTGTAGCATGAATGCTTGTGTATGACATTGGTGTGTTTCAGTGATGTATGCGTGTGGGTGTGCATGCTGATTAGTAATGAATGTGTTGTTGCGAAATTGATTGCATGTTGCATTAGAAGAATGCAAGTACCCGAAGTCACTCACACACTATTAAGGATGAGGAGCTATTGGTAACGAGTCTTCTCCACCACAAAGTGGAAGGGAAAATAACCCTGGGGAAAATATCAGTGATATATATGTATGGGATATCGTATCTTACCGTACTCGTCCCGCACCCCATGTCTCGGAAATAGTTAGTCAAATCCGGCATCTTCCCGGCACCTTCCCCGCACCCCCATGGGATAAATATTTGGGATAAATATTTTTGCCCTTCCTGCATCAAACCCACAGGGCATTTAGCCCTGTTCAGCACCAATAAGCTTTACAGACAATCTCAATGAAAGAGAACACCACCTGTGCAAGGGTCCCCATGCGTGCGTTTGCATGTGAGTTTGCTCTCCGTCCTACTACTGCCCAGAATCTCAAGATTTCCTTCCTCTTCCTCTAGCCACTATCACTGCTGCTACTGCTGTTGCTCGTGCGTGCTGATGGTATTGCTTAGGTAAGGGCAGCCTTGGTGCGTGACCTCGTCTGCCCCACCTGCTCATCTTTTAGCTGCTGTATTGCTCTAACCTGCTCTGCATGCGCAAGCGTTGGTCCTCTTCAACCCCTACGCCTTCCCCTCATTCTTCTTCCCCCTGCCACACAGCTTCCCCCTCTGAGTGCCAATGCTTCTGTGCATAACAGCTGTGCCCCTGAGGTCCAAATTGTGAGACCAAAGCAATCATTGGCCTGCCAATCGGCCTTTTGTTGGCTGCCTCCTCCCTCGGCACTCAGCCCGTTCCGCTTTTGCTTGCTGGCTCAGATGGTTGCCTGCTGCTGCTCGGCTGTCGCCGCAGCTAGCTTTCCAACAATCCCCCTCGGGAGCAACCGGTGCTGGGGCTGGGGCTGCTGAGGCTGAGGCTGAGGCTGCTTGGTGCTGGGACAAGGGGCGGGGCAGGGGGTACCTCTCACTGTTCATGACCGGCAGCGACCCAGAAAAGGTTAATTTCACCAACCCCGCACAACCCCGCAGTGTCAAAATATATATATTGTCAAAAAAATGCCGCAGTCACCCCACAGGGCAAATAACAATATTTATGCAGGGTGTTGTAGGCAAGGTACGGTATGTGCATGGGATGAAAAGGGTTACAGGCTTGTCTCCTGCTCCTCGTGAAAGATGGTCACAAAATTGCTGCAATCCTGTGTGCTTGTTGTACATCAAAAGGGTTACAGGCTTGTCTCCTGCTCCTCTTGAGGGATGGTCACAAAATTGGTGCGATCCTGTGTGCTTGTTGTACCGCCAGTATGATAAGTTTGTATCGATATCATATGTTTTGTACCGGTATGAAATGTTTGTATCGATATCATATGTTTTGTACCGGTATGAAATGTTTTGTACCGGCAGTATGATAAGTTTGTATCGATGTCATATGTTATGTACCGCCAGTATGATAAGTTTGTATCGATATCATATGTTTTGTACCGGTATGAAATGTTTTGTACCGGCATGGTTGTTTTGTACCGGTATTAAATGCTTGCCTCCCCTTTAAAATGTCCGTTGAAAGGCACAATGCACAAAGACATGCATTGGTACCACATCAAGAACCCTTGTTGCAGTATATTAGTGCATGTGAGCATCTGCTGGCACACTTATACGTGCAAAAATATAATCGCCTTCCTGCCCCTGCTGATGACTTCTAATCACCGCCTGCCCTATTCCAAAGCACACACGCTCTTGCCCTCACATTCTACACGTGTTGATCCTCCTTAATCAGCACACACACACACACACACACTCACACACACACACACACACACGCACACACACTCACACACACTCACACACACACGCACGCACGCACGCACGCGCACACACACACACACACACACACACTCACACACACACACACACTCACACACACACATTTCTGCCCCTGCTGCTGATAGCTAATCACAGCCTATTTCCCTCCACAGTACACACATTTCTGTTCTCACATACCACACATGCTGATCCTCTTCCAACAGCACAGATACCTTCCTGCCCCTGCATTTCACCTTTCCTCATGCTAAAACGCAGACATTCCTTCCTCTGCTGATGCTTGTTCCTCTGCTGATGCTCCTCATGCTTAAACGCAGACATTCCTTCCTCTGCTGATGCTCGCAGACATGCCTTCCTCTGTTAATGCTTCAGACATTCAGACAATCAGATATTTCTTCCTTTCCTCATTCTTAAACGCAGACGTTCCTTCCTCTGCTGATGCTCGTTCCTCTGCTGATGCTCCTCATGCTTAAACGCACACATTCCTTCCTCTGCTGATGCTCGCAGACATGCCTCCCTCTGTTAATGCTTTAGACATTCAGACAATCAGACATTTCTTCCTTTCTTCATGCTTAAACACAGACGTTCCTTCCTATGCTGATGCTCGTTCCTCTACTGATGCTCCTCATGCTAAAACGCAGACATTCCTTCCTCTGCTGATGCTCGCAGACATGCCTTCCTCCGTTAATGCTTCAGACATTCAGACAACCAGACATTTCTTCCTTTCTTCATGCTTAAACGCAGACGTTCCTTCCTATGCTGATGCTCGTTCCTCTGCTGATGCTCCTCATGCTAAAACGCAGACATTCCTTCCTCTGCTAATGCTCGCAGACATGCCTCCCTCTGTTAATGCTTTAGACATTTAGACAATCAGACATTTCTTCCTTTCCTCATGCTTAAACGCAGACGTTCCTTCCTCTGCTGATGCTCGGGAGCGTGTTCTCTGCCATTTTCATCAAGACCCGCAACCTCCTCCCCCCCATCATACTCCACAGCCTGTGGAATGTGTACGTGTTGATGTGTCTGGTCAACGGCAACGGCTCTTTTTAAGTGTGCTGGCTCTGCTCAAGAGTTTTTTTTGTATATCAAGTAGATCGGCTCCTTTTCCTTTATGGCGTCCAGAAAGTGGTAGGTCGTCACTGTCTGCGTAGTGTTACCTGATTTCCTCTCAACCACGCAAGCTGCGTATCGTTGACTCCCCACGCCGACCAAGCAAATTGAGCTGCCTTGACAAAGAAGGATTATGTTTTCCGTGATAACCTAGCAGGGTCATAGAACTAGCAAACCAGACCTGTTGACAGGTGCATTGGTGTGGGCGCTAACAAGAATTCAGAGGTGCAGATGCAATGGTGTAGGCGTACCATGCCTAGCAGTCGCGCTACTTAACTGTGGCTTAATCTGTAACCTCTGTAGGCATACCAAGGCATCCCTTATCCATTTACGGTGTCCTTGGGTCAAGCAAAGAGTAGAAAGTGGGTCCTTGACGTGGTTTGCTGCTTTGCTTAGACTCTTAGACTTGTATTGCTCTCTCTGAGGCGGCCTGCTTGCAAGGTGGTGAAAATATTGTAGAAGAAGCTTTGCTTACGATGGTGAATCGCTGTTTGAAAATTGTTATGGAAGGGACTCAAGGAGGACAGGGCTCTATCGAGCGAAGGAGTTCGGTGCTACTATGATGACATGCTGTGGTGGTCCATAGCGCTGGTAGCCACAATTGTGTGATGATCACTGTTTTTTAACTCTAGCATCGCTTGAAGAACATATTCTTATATCATCATGCACAGCCACCGCTGCATCACAGACTCAAACAATTTCTTTTATTATGATGAGGCACCAGAGCTTTCTTGCGCAGCTTGGCACAGCTGCTTTGTTACTTGTTGGTGTTTATAAGCAACAGGCCGGCTAAATGGAAAGCATTAGTGGCACAAAGTTATCTATTGTACCCTTTTTATCTGGCTTACTGGCACAAGCAAATGCTGAAGCTTGTACCACACGACTCCTGCAGAGTAAAGAAAAGAAAAACTACGCAGGGGTGATAAAACACCACAAGCATGGATTCAGGAAACGGAAACGTTGCTGTCGGACAGCGAAGTACTCACGCTACCAGGCGGATTCAAACCCGCGACCCCGAAGAGTCTGGCCTGACCACGGGCCACTAGGCTTTCAGGGCAGCTACCCAAGGTTAAGGTTACAGTTACATCACTATATACGCCTCAAAGGGCATCTCAGCGGAAGCTTGGAAAAAAGCCTGCAATCTAACCTATCTAAACAAAAGGGGAAGCGTCTATGATAAGTAAGAGAAGGAGACGGAATAAAGTTCTAGTCTGGAGAAGAAAAGAAGAGTCAAGTAAGCAGCTACCCAAGTGTAGAGTCGTTTTAAAAAGGAAACGCAGGCAGTGAAAACCAATCCCCACAAGCAAAGGATTCATTTTGGTACCAGGTACCGTAAAACTCCTCCTCCAAAAGAAAATGATAAAAGATCGATGGGGATCAGGAGGGTTGCAGGCTTGACCTCGCTCTCCTGATGAGAGTTGAAAATCATTATGACTGTGCTGGAAAGGATTGTTTGGTATGGACAAGTTTGGCAGCGTAATTGACAGAATGAACATGAAGCTTGGAAGCAAGTTTCTTAACTTTTAAAATCAAGCCCCAGCTCCTTTAAAGGCTCCAGCGTGTGATTGTTGTAGATGGTGCCACCCACATCCACAAGGGTGGTGTGGAGAGTAACCGAGGCTCCTTAAACTGAGCAGAGGCCTTTATGCTGTTCCTGCACGGCGCTCAGCTGGTTTTGCAGTCGAGTGTCCTCACAGTACTTAATATTGATGAGGTGGATGTCACGTTGAAGAATGCTGAGACCTTTAGGTTGATGCTGTGTGGGGAAGGTGGATCTGCTAATGGCTGGCGGTGCTGCTAAGGTGCTCCTGGTCTACCTCAGTTGCTCCCTGCCAATCCTAAGAACCCACCCCCCTTCATTGCTAGTCTGTTGCTTTTTGTTTTTGCGGAGACGGGAGCAACCAGTACAGCATCCGGACGGCTGGAGGAGGTAAACCTATTTTTACTGAGGGACAGGATGGAAAGAGCCACTTTGATATATTCCCGTTTTCAAGTGTATTGGGAATCTGAAGATTTTGCATAGCCAGCCGTTTGCTGCTACCTTAAACCATGCAGATAAAGCGGGATCATAGGTTTGTCTTGCTGATGGCTTTGAAGATCATGCTGCATGCTAAGTTGTGACTCTTAGTGGATAGTTGTGGAGAACAGCATCGGACTGGTCTGCTGTAGCTGGGTGAGTTGGTGGGGTGGGCAGCTAGAGAGGAGAGAAAGGAGCTGTTTTGGGGGGCTGCATGCGTCCTTTGTTCTCTCCTCTGCTCCACTGCACTTGTTCTCTTGGCACTCCTGGTTTTGTGAGGCTCTCTCAGCCTCTTGTTTCCTGTTTCTGACTGAGGCTTCTTATACACACATCCTGAGACATATCAACAGCTTTTCTCTCGTTCTCCTTGATGCTTTCTCTTCGCGCTTCTTCAAAACAAACGTTTTCTGTTTCCTCTAGCTCCTGTTTCTTTTGTTTAGCCAGGTGTAGTTTCAGGCTTTTTGCAAACTTCCGCTGAGATGCCCTTTGAGGCATATATAGTGATGTAACCTTACCTTACCTCTTAGTGGATATCTTTCTTATTTGCGTGTGTTGGCATCCAGACAGTCAGCAGCCGATCAGCCAAACAACCTGGCTGAAGGTCATCCCCCTATTGTAACCATCCAGAAAAGATGTGAAGGCAGAGGGGGCAAGTTAGGCTCATTGAGTTCCTGAACTACCGCGTGCTTTAAGTTGTTTAGGGTTCCTGTTCTGTATTTCATAATGATGCGCTTGGAAGCTTGCTTATTCACATCATTTTGATGGTTTCACTTCTTTCCCCTTTGGCCTCCTTACCTCGAGTCTTTTCAAGTTGTGCCTTTGTGTTGACGGTGCAACATTTTATAGTCACAAAACGAAGGAAACCCCTAAACAAAAAATCCTACCCCTCAATCTGCCCCATCTGCCAAAATCTAGACGGCGCCTACCACAAGCATGCTGTCAGGCTGCAGCCATTCCATTACTAAGTAATTGGCTATCAATAAGCACCTTTTTAATGATTATCAAAGCGATTTAACAAGGTAAACAGGGTGCTTGCCTGCTAGCACAAGCAGACGTAGAGAGCCGTGCAACAATGGTACAACAAGGCATTACTCGCCCTTCTTGGGAGACAGAATACGAGAAAAAGACATGAGCTGCCCTGATGCTTTTTTCAATTAAATGTGTGTGTGAAAGTCACTTAGAATATATGTATACTTAGTATACATATATCGACACTCCTGGCCCTTCCTTGGAGAAGGCGGGCTTCGTTAAGCCTCTTTTGTGGAATTCCCGCCGCCAAGACCGCTGGCGAGGTCCTGTGAGAGTATGTGTGTATGCGTGCGCGCATGCGTATGTGCGTACGTGTGTGCCAATCGGTGCATAAAATTACAGCCATCAGAGATTAAAAGAACCTACAACGAAACTCTTAGTGGAAACATGCTTGCTGTGGCAAAACTGCAAGCATGAAGTTTGCCAGTAATATTCTATGTCGTATTTCAGGGCTTTTGAAACACCTCACCCCTACGTTTGCTAGTTCCTTTCACAGATGATGCATATAGTAAAATAGTGGCGCTGCGCTTGGGAAACCCTAGGTCCAAATTAACAAAGCTTTCTCTGGCGCTGTGCCAGGGGTCTCTAGGAACTGGTCAGAGACCTTGGATTCATAGCCCATACTTGCAATCCACTGCTCAAGCTGGTGAACCTACATAGCCCATACTTGCAATCCACATAGCCCATACTTGCAATCCACATAGCCCATACTTGCAATCCACTGCTCAAGCTGGTGAACCTACATAGCCCATACTTGCAATCCACATAGCCCATACTTGCAATCCACTGCTCAAGCTGGTGAACCTACATAGCTCATACTTGCAATCCACATAGCCCATACTTGCAATCCACTGCTCAAGCTGGTGAACCTACATAGCCCATACTTGCAATCCACTGCTCAAACTGGTGAACCATAACCTCGTCGTCGTGACAGCCAAAGGTTGCGAAGAGCAAGGGCTTTCTTGCCCTTCATTGAATTCCCAAGGCATGGTCTCCTATGCCTACGCCTGGCAATTCTGCCCTAAGCAGAGTTGTGTGCACTCTCCTGGAACTGGTTCCCTGTTAAAATTGAATCTTTTTTCCATCTGTTTATATTTAATACCGACGAGCTCAAATTAATTTAGGCACTTTTCCATCCAGGGCACTGTTCAACAATCGGAAAGCACCATCCTTCTCAGCATGAGCTTCTTACCCAATTTGGCTGTTAAAATTTTTAGAGGTCGCAATTTCTAAGCTATAAGGCTCTCAGTTTCTCTAGCAATCCATAAGCCCTAGACACTTCGTGTCCTAGGGTTCCAATACAAGCTACATCAGCAACATTTGAGCAGACTGTAGTAGAACAAGACATAAACATTCGACCGAGAGCTATGAAAGCTAAGGCAAGGGAGGAGGAGCTCCTACCTGAAAAGAGACTGTCTGTGATCCTCGCTTGGATGGCTTTTGCTGGGAGGCGTGGGGGGTCCAGCCGGTGAGGTACATAACCTAGTAACCGTACAAATACTTGTGTGCTAAAGTTCATGTATACGCGTGTGATTGTGCGTGTGGTTGTGTGAGTGTCCTGGTACGAGACCAAAAGACAAGTGTGTATGTGGGACAAAGCTGTGTGCATGTGTGTGCACGTATGTGAATTTTATGAGTGTGTGCATGTGTGTGTATCTGTGTGTGTATTCATGTGTGTGTGTTTATGTGTGTGTTTGATGTGAAAAGAACCAAAGCTCCTAAAGGTATACGGATCAAAGTTCCGTGACTTTTTGCTTTTAGCGATCCTTACAGGCGAGCAGCCGTTTTTGTAATCACCTCAAAGCCAGCTTACGAAAAAAACTGAATTTTCACATTTGCAGACATAGATTTGGCGTGTAAACTCTGTTCCTGTCTGGCGTGCAAAGGCTTTGTGCCTGCCTGCCTGCCTACCGTGCCTGCCTGCTTGCCTACCGTGCCTGCCTGCCTGCCACGCCTGCCTGCCTGCCGCGCCTGCCCGCCTGCCTGCCGCGCATGCCTGCCTGCCTGCCTGCCGTGCCTGCCTGCCGCGCGTGCCTGCCTGCCGCGCGTGCCTGCCTGCCGCGTGTGCCTGCCTGCCGTGCCTGCCTGCCTGCCGTGC
>Ga0307945_1003443_pt1 | contig 12821 bp, 16 predicted proteins | sample OrgLakmetagen228_FD_201818 | JGI IMG/M metagenome (GOLD analysis project Ga0307945, IMG submission 201818) | Saline water microbial communities from Organic Lake, Antarctica - #228 | ecosystem: Environmental > Aquatic > Non-marine Saline and Alkaline > Saline | place: Antarctica: Organic Lake...
CCCCGCAGTGCATCCGCGGCTGAAGGTGCATTTTCATTGCTATTCTTTTGCAGAATTGAAAATTTTGAAGGCTAGCTGAACGGTATTGTCCCACATTGGGCTCGCATGCCTACATGGTATGCCTGTCAAACAACCAACCAAAAGAGAGCATAGGTGCAATTGCACTCAAGTAACCACATCCTACCCTCATCCAGGGCATTGTTAGGTACCTTCTTTTCTTTGCTAACTTGCCTGCTCTAGTACCAAGTGTGTTCGCAGTCCGAGAATCCGATCTGTCCTGATCAAGTGCACTCCTTGTTTCAACTGGTATCTAGTTGCAACATTATCTTCTACAGTTCAAAACTCATGCTCCTCTCATTATGTATACAAAACACTCAAAAAACCGCTGGGGAAAAAATTCGAACTCAAGGTCTAGCCGCAACCACTTCTTATCACTGCAGCATTTAAAACTAATCGAACAGAGCGCTACGGCTCGTAACACAGCATAGGAGACAGCCATTTCTCAGCCTCTTTGATGTCCATCTTCTTGCGCATGGCATACTCGGCCACCTGATGGACAAAGTAAGTGAATGTTCTCGTGAGTGGCAATTCCTGCAATTGATGTGACACTGTGCATGGCACAGTGCAGGAGGGGCCTCAAAAAGGACTAGTAACTCAAGCAGGACTGGTGAGCAGGACTAGTTTTTCAAGCATTTAAATACTTCAATTACCAGCCAGCCTACCTCTATTACACTCTTGTTCTGTTATGCACACTTTCGACTTGCACAACACGCGCCAAGTGCAGAGGCATACAGGCAACGTGCCGCACAGACCTCAGGCGCACCTGCTCATGCGTGATCTTGCCCACGGCAAAGTACTGCGAGCAACGGCCCCCAAAGTACAGGCCACTCACAGACGCTGCTGGCAGCATGGCAAGGGACTCTGTGAGCTCGATGCCTGTCTGGGGATGGATGTCCATGAGGTTCCACATGGTGGTCTTCTCAGTGTGGTCGGGTTGGGAAGGGTAGCCTGGGGCTGGACGGATGCCCTGTATTGAAGTGTGTGGTGATCAACACGGTGCCTGTTTGAGCAAACGTTGACATTGGCGCAAAAGAAAAGAACGCAGGTAGTGTAAAGACTATCGGCATGGATTAGGAAAGAATGTCCTGCACCGCCCAATGGATGCAGAGCATTGACATTGGTGTGTGTGTGTGTGTGTGTGTGTGTGCTGGCGCGTGACAATGCGCTGGGATGTTGAATTATCCATAGCATGGATTGAGACACATAGACATCAAGGATGGGCACGTGAGCCTGCACTTCCTATTTTTTTAAGCCTCACCATCATCAATATTCCTTTTAACATGGTAGGAGATACTGACTTGGCCATGCAGCCGCCATCTGGAAACCAAACTTTGCACGCACCTGGTACTTGACCTTGAGCAGATCGTCCACTGTGAACTTCTCCTCAGGTGCGTAGCCCCACCTGCAACACATTATTAATTATGTCAGAATAAAAGGAATGTCAGAATTATGTCTGAATAAAAGGGAGGACAGCTTGGCTCCAATGCAATCAGAGCGTGAAAGGAAGCTTCAGCCATTCAACTCTGGAATCTGAATTTGTGTTTCATCTCTGGAGCAGTTCATCATCACTGTTCAGATGCTTGCATGAGTCAACTCAGAGCCACGCACACTGCCAGGACCCAATGCATGGAGTACCATGCGGCCACAGGGCTTGGCGTACTCCTTGATCTTTTCGCAGAGCATGCAGTACCACGCGGTCACAAGGCTTACTGTGCTACATGATTCTGTTGCAGAGCATGCAGTACCACGCAGCCACAGGGCTTGGCGTACTCCTTGATCTTTTTGCAGAGCATGCAGTACCACGCAGCCACAGGGCTTGGCGTACTCCTTGATCTTTTCGCAGAGCATGCAGTACCACGCGGCCACAGGGCTTGGCGTACTCCTTGATCTTTTTGCAGAGCATGCAGTACCACGCGGTCACAAGGCTTACTGTGCTCCATGATCTTTTTGCAGAGCATGCAGTGCCACACAGCCACAGGGCTTGGCGTACTCCTTGATCTTTATGCAGAGCATGCATTACCATGCGGCCACAGGGCTTACTGTGCTCCATAATCTTTTCGCAGAGCATGCAGTGCCACACAGCCACAGGGATTGGCGTACTCCTTGATTCATCTGCAAGGCCCTCACCATTCACGGCGAGTGATCTCGTGCAGCTTCTCAGCAAACGCCTCAGCCAAGCGGTCTGCCAGTGCCTCTGCCATGATGTAGCTGAAATCATCGTGCATCTGTGTGCAGACGGTGGCGAAGGAGATGAGGTTTAGATGGAGGAAAGGGAGTAGGAGGAGGAGAAGAAGGTGGTCCGTTCCTCAGTTCACTTGCAGCAAGGAGTTGGAAACAAATTGAGTGTGAGTGCTTCAAAATAATGCAGAGCAGTAGGGCCTCAAAATTCAAACAGGAACAAGATTAGAGGCAGTGCCACAGTCGGTTGCACCACGTGCGCTTGCAGTATCAGCCATGCGCATTAGTACTTCCTCAGCTTTGCAGGTTGCCCATTCTTTGCTGCTTGTACTTCAACAACTTCCTCGTCCTGCTCACCTCTGCCAAGCAATGACCAAACGAACTACACACCGACCAACGTACTACACACCTCCTTGTGATCCCGCTCACCTTTGCCAAGCAATGACCAAACGAACTACACCGACCAACGAACTACACACCTCCTTGTGATTCCGCTCACCTCTGCCAAGCATTGACCAAACGAACTACACCGACCAAAGTACTACACACTGACCAATGTACTACACACCACTTTGTGATGCTTGATGACCTTGTCCAGCCCGTGTCATGCGCTGAAGGCAAACATGCCATGCAAACATGGCAAGCAATCATCAAACGTATTACACACCTCCTTGTGATGCTCGATGACTTTGTCCAGCCCATGTCCTGCGCTGCAGGCAAACATGCCATGCAAACATGGCAAGCAGTCATCAAACGTACTACACACCTCCTTGTGATGCTCGATGACTTTGTCCAGCCCATGTCCTGCGCTGCAGGCAAACATGCCGACGTAGTCCTTCACGCCACTGCCTTTGGGGGCGACGAAGTCTGAGAGGCACATGTAGGGCTCGCTGCTGTCTTTCTCCGTCTGCAGCGAGATGCAAAAAAGAGTGGCATGGATCAAGTGTGGTAAGAACACACTGGTTTGCTTTGCATGCTGCGTGGCAAACAAAATGGTGGTTATAATGACCATACGCTTGGCAAGAAGGATATTACCGGATGCCACTATCGCCTTAAAAGAGCGTAAGAGAGTAAAAAGGCGTGCAAGAAACAACTTCACCTGAGGCATTCCCTAGCAAAAAGATCTGTGCAAAACGTTGCTTCACAAGAGTGGTGAAACAGCAAGCGAGTTTGCACGCGATTCCTCTAAAAGAGGCTTTTATGTCTTACGGAACTGCTCACGTGCAACAAACAGTGTTGTGCACATACGGCGTCATTCAAAAATGGCACCGTAAATAACGATCGTAAAAAACGGCGTTACCGTCACTAAACTCTGACGATTGACGGCGTAAATTACTATTTTCACCGTCAATTTGACATAAATTACGCCGTCAGGGTCATTTACCATTGACGCCGTCAAGCGTCAGGTGCACAACACTGGCAACAAACAGTTGCATGCCCTCATACACGGGTGGGTGTACATCAAGCAACACACCTGCTGACGCAGACCATGGAACTTGGACTTGATGGTTCCCCCGCGCAGTGCGTCCTCGTCATTCTCAGGCTCGTAGATCTCAATGTCATCACCAACTGTTGCAGCAGGGTAGAAGCCGACCACACCGTTCAGGCGCACCAGCTTGCGGTCCATAAAGTCCTGTGTAAATGATGTGGTGGATGAGTGTACGTGAACATGCGTGTTAAGTGTGTGTGTGTACTTGCTGCATGGAGGTGTATGAGCAAACGTGCAAATGCAAGGATAAGACAGGTTCGCTAGTGTAACGAGTGAAGGCAAGCAAGCGAGGGTCACAAGCCAAAGATAATCCTCCCATTCCCTGTAGTTGTGAGTACAGGCAGCAATAAATAACGACAAGGCTGTATTTGGGCCCAATCTTAAACAACAGCATCCTGCAGCTCACTACACAGACCAAGTTTTCGGCACACGTCTCTGAAGTCCAACACAAACACAGCACTCATGTAGCATTGCACACAGCAACGCCTGCAAATGTCTAGGAAATCAGGCGCAAGTTTCAGCGGGAGACACACACACACACACACGGAAAAGAGGGCGCACCCACCTTGAGCATGGTTTGGGCATCATCAAACAGCTTCTTGGCTTCAGGCCCGACCTGGGGATCGTTGAAGATCTTGGGGAACCCACGGTTAGGGTAGCGGCCACGCAGCTGCCACACCTGCTCAACGTGGAGGCACGGTTCACGGTTCAGTTAGATCTGAGAATTTGTATGCAGAGGATTTGTCAAAATGCGTTTGCAATCGAGACAACAGTTTGATGCGCAGGCTGAACAAATTGTCACAATCTGCATCGTGCCCTGAGCTGAAGCAACAAACGTTTGTGCCGAGCCGCAGAGATGTGGGTGCGGTGTGGGTGCTGTGTGTGACAAGGCCTGACTTGCAGGAGATCCGAGATGTCCTTCACTTTTGGAAAATCATGCATGCCCATCTGCCCCCCCTGACCTGGAAGAAGGGGTTCCAGTCAATGTAGTCCAACACGTCTTCGATAGGGTAGTCCATGAGAACCTGCGTTGATGCAGCACATCAGCAGAATGGTTCACACCTTTGAAGATGGTAGGTCAGACAGTTCTGGGTAGGGCCCTGAGGCTATGAGCACACAATGGACAGAGAGCATTTTAAAGTAGCTTGTGAAAAAAATGCTGCTTCCATCTGCAGGAACCAGTCTCTACTTAGGGCAGTACCCAGTTTTCACTTAGGGCAGAAAGGCTCTCCGTCTGCAGGAACCAGTTTCTAGTTAGGGCAGTGAGACCCTCATTGAGCTGGTGATAAAGACAGGGCTTAAACACACACACACGCTAAGCGATGGTGACTGCTCCTCTCAGCAATATTTGCAATATTTTGAAGCCTCCTTTCCATGATCGATCCTAATCTCCCCTTTCAACCCTCGCCTGTACAAACTGCTCCATGATCTCTCTCCCCCTTCAACCTTCGCCTGTACAAATTGCTGCATGTAACCCTCGCCTGTGCGAAATGCTGCTTAAATAGACGCACCTTGCTACCCAGAAGCTTTGGTTGCACCGGCTTGTTTACTGGATCCGACCAATCCACCTGAACCGTTATGTTTGGTAAAAAAGGGTCTGTCTACACTCATTGAACCACAAGCCTTGACAGAGTTGTGTGGATACAACGCCGACAAAAACTGGCTATTACTTGTCACAGCCCTCTTGACGACAAACACACACACACATACACACACACATACTAAACCCACCTTGAAGGCTTTTGACTGAGCATCTGCCAAGGATAGGTACCTGCGAGCAGTGAGATGCAAGAACATCAGTTACTAATGGTAGGAGTTGCTTCTCAGCGTAAGCCCATGCATTGGATGTAGGGTTGGCCAGAACCATACATTTTTACGTGTGTACGGTGTACATACGGTAATTTTAGCAGGGACAGCACCATACATACGGTCATATACGGTGCAGACACACGGTTCTGGCCAACCCCTAAATGGATGTACACCACAGCTCGCTTTTGCACATTTTTTATTCATTATATCACTCCATGCAAGCGTGCCAAACATCAATATGTACTCACTTGCGGTCTTCCAGGCCTGAGTAAAACTCTTCTCTCAGCTCAGCGTACTGCTCCTTGATCTCGTCCATGAACTCCTGCTTCTGCACCAAATTCTTGTCCACAAACGACTGAGCCACTGGCACACCTCGGCTGGCATCAAGCACGTGCACAACAGGACCTGGAAGTGAATAGTGCAGGGTGGGATGCTTCAACGGTTCAGGTATGAGATATTAGATAATGCAGCCACAGCTGGCACAGTGACTTTTTATTATAGCCGCGCACAGAAACGCATAAAAGTAAACGCCATAGTTGGTATCCAGAGCATGTACACACCACTAGGCCTTCAATGTGCAAACAGCCGTACATAGCAGTGATGCTTAGCAGGTCTTTGGTTGAAAGTAGGAGAGCAGGACAACAACAGTATGCCTGCACCCAGTTCACGCACAAGCCGAGAGCTCAAAGCTAGAGCCAGAGCATCAGGCTCTAGCTTTCAGCTCTCGACTACCCCTTCCGAAACAGTATTATGCCGCTGTCTCAACTGCCACCACTTCATGCTGTCACTTTCAATGGTGACAGAAAGGCACACAGGACTTCAAACAAGTCCTGGGACTTTAGAGGGTTGACTTGTACAAAACAAGCGTTTGAAACTGTGGGGCCACCATAAGGAGTCCACAATACCTTTAATATCCATAACCAGTGGCGCGGATGTTTTCACGAGTCAATCAACCCCAGAGGTTGTCATGCACGCTTCCAGGCCATGTGCTGCACCCACACTCACACCCAAACTTACCTGAGTACTGAGGGGCCACTTTGACAGCGGTATGCATCTTGCTCGTGGTGGCACCTCCGATTATCAGGGGCAGCTTCATCCCACGCGCCTCCATGCGCTTGGCAATGGTCACCATCTCGTCTAAACTAGGCCTGTGGGCATGCGTGCATGCGCGCGTGCAGTGTATATGGACGTCGTTTGTAATCATGCGACGCTTATGTAATTCCATAAAAACACTTACAGTCACACGCAGCACTTCCCCCACCCTACTCACATTGCAAGACAGACGTGCAAGACAGGCACTAGCGAAATGAGTACGCACATGTGACAGTGTTAGTTCTTTGGTGTTGCATGAAAGGGCACATGCATGGGGTTGGGTTTCCTGCTGCATGTACGCACGTATGACAGTGAAATGTTTACGGTGTTACATGAAAGGGCACAAGCGTGGAGTTGCGGATCCTACTGCATGTGTGGAATGGCAAAGACTCAACCATACAGGGCCTATACGTACGTGATCAATCCAGATACGCCAATGATGTCGGCATTGTGTTCAATAGCCTTGTCCAAGATCGTCTCACACGGCACCATGACACCAATGTCTACCACCTGCGAGGAATGGATTTATAATATGTTTTATGTATGTCTAATTTTACACAACTGGAATGTGTAAGTGCTACAGGGATGATATTGGCCATACACGCTGCTCTCACCTTGAAATTGTTGCAGCCCAACACAACAGCCACAATGTTCTTGCCAATGTCGTGCACATCTCCCTTCACAGTGGCAATCAAGATGGTGCCTGCAGAGCTGCTCTCACCCTGTGCACATGTGTGTATGAGCTTGGGTGTATGTGTGTGTGTGTGTGTGTGTGCGCGAGGGTGCTAGAGAGAGAGAGGGGGAGAGAGAGAGTGTGTGTGTGTGCGTGGGTATGTGCGCCGTGTGTGTGTGCCAGTGCTTGCGTGCGCCTGTGCATTTGTGTCTGTGCATTTGAGTGCCTGTGCGTCTGTGTGTGCGTCTGTGTGTGTGTGAGCGCGCGCGTGTGTGTGCGCCTGTGCATTTCTTCTGCATAGCTGCTGCATGAGCATGCTTGCATCCCTGTCAACTTCAATTGTTGCATATTCACAGAATGCAGTGCCAAATGTGCAATCCTGTGGGGGCAAACCAAGGTCTGCGAGTTCTGCATGGCTGCCTCTTGTTCTTGCGCTCCTTTGCCTCTTGCTCAGCCTGGTCCGCTCTTGCCTGCTGCAGGCAGGCAAGGTCTGGGGGGGAAGGGGCAGGCGAAGCGGAAGGAGGCATCCTCTCCGCTCGTCACTTCAAACAATAAATATTTTTCGCTACCGCCCCCCTAAAATCCTGAACCGCTCCCCCTAGAAGTACATGTTTTCCCACCATTTCACAAGTAATATGTCACCGCCCCCTACAAAAAAACAATGATTAGGGGCGGTGATATACTTATGGGCCCGTAAAATTTTATATTTTACCAAGCAAAAAAACTCAGCTCTGTGAGCTCGGAATCTCAGTGCAAACTCAGATAAAATATAATGGCTAAAGACCTAAGCTTTCAGTGAAACTAGACTCTGAGGGCAAGCAGCCCTAGGGCAGACCTGGGGCCAAACCAGGGCAGAAGACCTGTACAAAAAGCTCAAAGAACCCGACCTGAGGTTCTCCTTGTGGAGGACACGGGAAGCCCTGTGCACTCAAGTGCAATACCCTCCTGAGCCCCAACAATTTCTCGCAAGTAGCACGAGAACACATGCAGCATTCCCAAGGGAGAGCTTGATGAGCTTCTTGACGTGAACATGGAGAAAGCAGGCACTGGCAGCAGCATCAAGCGCAGGGCAACACAACAGCGTGCTAGCAGAATTGAACCTACATGCCCTCTGGGCAGCAGCAACAGGTGTTTCACAAAAAATTCCAGAAGTTTGTGATCAATTCAGAGCTCCAACCAATATCGGTTCAAACAGAAAACGGGACATACATGACCTGCCAGAAATTTATATACATTGCCTGCCAAAAATGGCAGTTTCTATGTAAGGACGAAGAGCTTGTCGCACTCTCTACTCAATACTTCCTTCAGGAAACATCAGCAATGGATTTCAGGGGTCTTAATTCCTTACGCCATCAGAAATTACATGGAATCTCCCAGCCTGGGAGCTATTATATAACATACAATAATATATAATGATTAAATAACAGGGTTTTGGGGAATAAAATATTATATCTCGCACCCTGGTTATGTGTAATGAAGTGCAAGCGTATGAAAAAGCAATAGGTACAGCTTCCAGGCTTGCTGGACATGTTTAAGGCCACAAAGCATCGCACCTCGACGCCGCCGTTTTTTAGCTTCTCTTCTTCGATGTAAGGGATCAAGTGAGCCACGGCCTTTTTCATCACACGTGCGGACTTGATGACCTGCGCCCACAATGTGTGTGCAATGCGCAAACTGTTACAGCGTTTATCGATTTCTATTACGTACGACATGGCATGTTGTGTGTGAGAATTTAGAGCTTGAAGTGTTAGCCAACAGGGCAAGGTATGCTTACAAGTACAGAGCGGACAAAGCTGAGAGCATGTAGGTCATGCCTTGAATCAGCCAGACAGGGAAGAGGAGGGGCACACACAAAATGTTACGGACGGCATGCTGTTGTTCTGTATATTAGAATCAAGGGAGAAGGCGCATGCGTATATACGTAGGTATGGAACTTGTTGTGCATGATCTTGATGATTGATTGTGCCTTCTCCCTTGATATCAATACACGAATGTCATTGACAGAGAATTCTCGGACACATGGTCATGTACAGTGTTTTGTTTAAACACGTGCTTTGCCAACCTTACAAGTGAAACCAGCACACACTACCGCACCTGGGGCAGGAACATCTTGCCAGCTCCAAACAGGTCACCAACGACGTTCATGCCATCCATGAGGGGACCTTCAATGACCTCTTACAAGTGAAACCAGCACACACTACCGCACCTGGGGCAGGAACATCTTGCCAGCTCCAAACAGGTCACCAACGACGTTCATGCCATCCATGAGGGGGCCTTCAATGACCTCCAGGGGCTTGGGGTACTTGCCACATGTGCGGGCCTCCTCCGCATCTTGAACAGCAAATTCGTCGATACCCTGGCGATGAGAAAGTTGGATGTTAATGTTAACAACAGGCTTGTCAAACACCTTGGCGTTGAGGGAAACAATTCACAAGTAAAAGTGCATAGCGAAGCTGAGCAGCAAACTAGTCAATACTCTGCCGGTGAGGAATTTTCATAATCGTAATAACGACATAAAACCGAGATGTTTCATACGGATCACAGAGACATTCAATACTGTAAGATACGTGTGATATACCATATACGCGCATAATGCGGAATTGAATTATTGCAAATTTGTGAGTGCATGTTCATATAATACTTTGTATGACACATCCTTGTAAAAAAAACAATTGAATGTAATTCAAAATAGTCATGCTACGTCAATGATGCTCAGATTCAGATTTTGTGTAGCACATAAACAATTTGCAATGAAGCGGTTTTAATGCCTTGCCCAAATGTACGGCAAAGCCAATGTACTGTAGCGACAGCTGCAGCGAGCAAAATAGTGCAACAGAGACATTGGAATAGAAGCCATACCCAAAACAATGCCTAAAGACAGCCGAGGAGCCAATACGCACTATGATTACACAACACCCATGCAAAAGCTACTGACCACTTCTCAACTACCACGTGACAACAAAGCATTTAAAGGAAGCAGCAGCACACACCTCAAAGTGTCCGTGTGCAAGGCACACACCAAAAAGCGTATCATGCCAGACACCTTATGCATATTAAATGGAACAGGCAGCACGCACCTTAATGAGACCGTGCGCCAGGCGCTTGCCCACAAACATATCACGCCAAGACTCCTCCTTCTTGGCTCCCCCTGTTGCAGCAGTAGCAGCCACACCCTTCTTCACAACAGCTGTGGGGTGGCACTTGGGCTCCAGCGTGGCTGCGTACTCCATCATGCGCTCCGTGGCGTTCTCACACCTGCGTGCGTCCGTGGAGGAGAGAGCAATAAGATGCTGGTTTGGAAGCATGTAAATAGGAGTAGGCGAAAAGGAGATCATTCACATGCTCTCTCCTCAATGTGCCTGACTGATCAGTTGGGCTGGTTTCATACATGGATAAGGTGACTGTTTGGTGCAAGGCCATTCATGACGTGCAGACGTCGGACTGATCAGAACAAGCATCCCACCTGTTCAGCAGCACATCCTCAATGAACTCCAGGAGCTCCTTGTCAATCTTCTCGTACACGTCCTCCTTGACCTGTGCAGACACAGCAAAACGTGTGGCTTGATTGATGAGGTGATGAGATCCAAGCGCTAACAAAAGGAGTTGGTGTAAGAAGCAAAGGGCGTCCTCACATTCCTCCAAGAAGGAACAGTCTGAGGTACTACTGATTGAAGAGCACGCTAAGTGGACCAACCTGAGCGGTGTTGACAATTCCCATATCCATGCCAGCCATGCATGCGTAGTGCAGGAAGACAGAGTGAAATCCGCGACGCACAGCCTCATTGCCACGGAAGCTGAAGGCAATGTTGGAGATGCCGCCACTGATCTTGCTGCCAGGGCACACATGCTTAATCTCACGCGTGGCACGGATGAAGTCCACAGCATAGTTGTTGTGCTCTGCCATGCCGGTACCAATGGTGAGGACGTTGGGGTCGAAGATTATGTCCTGCATGCATTGTTAAATTAAGAAGACAGATGAAACTGAAAAAATAAGTGAGAGTGAGCATGGCAAGAAGCAGCTGCTGGCTAAGCCAAATGTAGCAATGCTTGCTGCTCGGATCTAAGGGTCGCGGATTACAGGTATTAGGCTTTAGAAGCGAATGTCTACGCCAAAATCAAGCTCCTCACCTGAGGGTCAAAGCCGACATCCTCTACAAGGATGCGATACGCACGCTGGCAGATGCGGACCTGGGCAGGGAAGCAGAAGTGAGCAAGCATTAATGCAAAGTGCTTAACAAAAGAGGATGGCAGCAAAAGCTTAGGAAATCAGAAGCACAAGATCAGCTGATGCAAGAAGAGGATCAGGTTGCTTGAGAAGGCTCCATGTAATGAGGCAAGGCTTCTCACCTTCTCTGCACAGGTGGCAGCCTGGCCCTCCTCATCAAAGGCCATGACGACCACAGCAGCTCCGTGGCGCTTGATGGTGTGGGCCTGCTTCAAGAATGGCTCCAGGCCCTCCTTCAGGCTGATGCTGTTGACGATGCACTTGCCCTGGCTGCACTTCAGGCCGGTCTCGACGATGGCAAACTTGGAGCTGTCGATCATGAAAGGCACACGGCTGATCTCTGGGTCAGTGACCAGCAGGTTGACGAAGCGAGTCATGGCAGCAACACCGTCGATGAGGCCGTCATCCATGTTGAGATCAAGGACGTCTGCACCAGCTTGGACCTGTGAAGAAAGAAGGTTGGCTGCAGGTGTTTGATCCAACATTACAAAAGCACTTACCAAGCAAGCAGGAATGGAATAACTCCCATGGGAAGATGTTGCTCTGTGTAGACATTTCTTGGCAGAAACAGTAGACAAGCAAAGCTGACACGCTTTTGGAGAATGCACCAGTCTCTCAAAAGCCATAACACTTTTGACATTGCACTCATTAATGAGGAGAGGATACAATGAAGACCTACGGGTCCAGACAGAAGCAAAAAGAAACAAGGGACATGCCTGAGAGTTGGCGATCTGGCAGGCCTTGTCCCAGTTGCCCTCCACGATGGCCTTCTTGTAGATGATGGAGCCGGCAACGTTGCAGCGCTCCCCGATGTTCAAAAATGTGGAGCGCATGTTCTGCACAGGTCGAAAAGAAAGCAGTGCAAGTTAGAGGATGAGCATGAAGGAAACAAGCAGTGATGCGACAATAACTTGGAATCACCTGTTAAGAGCTCAACACAAAGGTTCAAAGCACACCAATTACCTGAGGATTAGGGGTGTAATTCTTAGGCTCCAGCCCACTCAGGCGCATGAGTGGTTCCACGGGGTGACATGGGCGGGGAGGATATGGGGAAGCCATGGCCTTGATCGCAGCGATGTGCTCTGGACTGGAGCCGCAGCAGCCACCGATGGCGTTGACCAGGTTCTCCTCGCAGAAGGGACGGATCTCCTCAGCCATTTCTCTGTCCTTCTGGTCGTAGCCGCCCATGGCATTGGGGAGGCCAGCGTTGGGGTAGCAGAAAACAAAGCAGTCAGCGCACTTGGACAGGTTGTCGATGTACTTCTTCATGTCGGTGGCGCCCAGAGCACAGTTAA
>Ga0307945_1003445_pt1 | contig 12816 bp, 10 predicted proteins | sample OrgLakmetagen228_FD_201818 | JGI IMG/M metagenome (GOLD analysis project Ga0307945, IMG submission 201818) | Saline water microbial communities from Organic Lake, Antarctica - #228 | ecosystem: Environmental > Aquatic > Non-marine Saline and Alkaline > Saline | place: Antarctica: Organic Lake...
GTTGTGCAGGTACAAGTGGAGGAAAGTGTCTTCTGGGGAAGCACGCACAGACACGCAATCACACACACACACACGACACAACACATACACGTACACATGGTTGTGCAGGTACAAGTGGAGGAATGTGTCAACTGGGGGTGACCATAAAGCAGTGGCCCCACCAAACTACGGCGGACTTTGTGCAAATAGACAGGTAGAGGTGGCCAGATATATCTGGGTGTGGGTTTGGCTGTGTGTGTGTGTGTGTGTGTGTGTGTGTGTGTGTGTAACTCCCTTTGCGGCAGCTCCATTGTGCCAACTTGCCTGTGGTGTGTAGGTGTTGTTGATATGTGCACCAGGTCGACTCTCTTGCGCGCACACACACAGACACACACACATACACATACACGCACACACACAGACACACACCACAGACACACACACAGACACACAGACACACACACAGACCCACACAGACACACATACACACAGAGAGACACACACACAGACACACATACACACACACACGCACACACACATACACACACACACACACATTCAGGCAAACCCAGGGGCAGACGCAAATGGGTCGTTAGAGTTTGCTGCACAGCCTAACCATCAGGACGAGATGGCTGGAGCAGCCGCCGCAGCTGCAGCACAGCAGCCAGATAACTCTGTGAAGGGGGTGGGCGCTCAGGCACGCCAGGTGCTGCAGCTGTATGATATATGATTCGGGCACACCCTCACACCCATACACCCATACACACACAACACACAATACGCAACACACACATACTCACACAAAGACAAACAGGCATGCGTACATATACTCTCAACTCTCAACCATGCGCACGTGCACACACACACACACGAACACACATGCGCACACAACACACACACGCACACGCACGCACACACACACACACACGCACAAACACACATACGCACATACGCACACAACACACACACGCACACAACACACACACACACACACACACACACACCACAGGACGAGACCAGCAGACCAACCTTGCTGCAAGCAGGGAATCAGGAGATTCTGCCGCTGGGCGTTGTTCATGAGCAGCATAATAGTATAGGTGTGTGTGTGTGTGTTTACGTGTGCATGGCATGCATGTGCACATGTGCGTGAGGTGTTTGTGTTGACACTCTGTGCCGATCAGGATCATTGATTATCGAACGACACTGACGTAGCATGACTGTGTGCATTTTGTTGTGGATGTGGTTGTGCTGAGGAAATGTAGGATTGTACTGACGGATTACAGCTATTGCCACCAACACCCTACGAACAAGTAATTATTTTTCAAGCAATCACTGTCAACAAAAAAAGGCCCTGCACGTCTCCTCTCCCTCTGTGTTCTGCACGCGTACACACACACACTCATACACACGTACACGCACAAACACAAGCACTCATGTGCATGCATAAACACATGAGTACACGCAAAAATACAAATAAACTCACATATTTGCACTCGCTCTACATTCATGTGATTGCCTGTTATTTGTGCAGATTCCATCATAGATCCTGCTCTGTCATTCTCTACGCTGTTGGCTGAAGGAGTGGACTGCGCTGCAGAAATTACACAGGTCCGTCCTTGTGTGTGTGTGTGTGTTTGTGTGTGTGTGTGTGTGCGTGTGAGTTGGAAGGTGGGTGTGGATATGAGTGTATTGGAGTGCGTGCATGTGCGTACTTTTATGGGCTGCAGCATGAGAACGTGCTGAGCATCGTTTCCGGCCCACCTTTCTTACTTGCATTCTCATGTAGGAATGGCCCTCTAGGTCGCAGCTTGCGTTTGTCCAATTGTTTGTCCAATTGTTTGTTCGTTTCCAAATTGCCTCAGTGTCCTGTGTTGCTGCTAAGTCATAAGTTAGGTTTCCGGCAAGTGCTTCCCTAATAGGTATTATTAAAGGCGTATCCCCTAAACTTCGGTCGCCTTGCGGCGGCCTCGGTACGTGATTGATGACATGGCTCCTAAGCCCTTATCCTTTCGTGTGTGTGTCCTAACCCTAGGGATGTGTCACAGGGCGTATTCGTATAATATGCTGCATTGTATTTATTGCGCATTTCACCGTATTGAACAAACCGGGCCGAATCATACGATTGCAAATTTCGCCTTTTTTGCCTTTTTGGGCCTTTTTAGGCAATGTCCGCCCCAAACAATGGCCTTTCAGTGAACTTACAATGCTAGTATGTAGTTAATATAACATGTATTTAATGCGCATTTACCGTATTGAACAAACCGGGCCGTATCATACGATTGCAAAATTCGCCTTTTTTGCCTTTATTGGCCTTTTTAGGCAATTTCCGCCCCAAACAATGGCCTTTCAGTGAATTTACAATGCTAGTAAGTAATGAGTTAATATAACAGAATGTAATATATTGGAAGAGAACTGGGAACGTTTTAATGAATTTGAGGCGAATCGGGTCCATTAGGGTCAAAATCGGCACTTCTAAAATACGATCGTATTATACGCGTATTCCGTATTTAACCGTATTGAACGTCCCAAATGACCGTATGACACATCCCTGCCCAACCATAAACCTACCCCTAACTCTACCCACTTAACAGAGCTACAGTTTGTTTGCATATCTATCACGACGCTTCATCATACTGAGCGCACTCTTCATCGCACACAGGACGGCAAGACTTGCGTGCGGGCAGCTCACGTCTCGTACCTGTTTGTTTGCACGTCTCGTACTTGTTTGTTTGCATATCTATCACGACGCTTCATCATAATGAGCGCACTCTTCATCGCACAGGACGGCGAAACTTGCGTGCGGGCAGCTCACGTCTCGGACCTGTTTGTTTGCACGTCTCGGACCTGTTTGTTTGCATATCAATCACGACGCTTCATCATAATGAGCGCACTCTTCATCGCACACAGGACGGCGAGAGTTGCGTGCGGGCAGCTCACGTCTCGGACCTGTTTGTTTGCATATCAATCACGACGCTTCATCATAATGAGCGCACTCTTCATCGCACACAGGACGGCGAGGGTTGCGTGCGGGCAGCTCACGTCTCGGACCTGTTTGTTTGCATATCTATCACGACGCTTCGTCATAATGAGCGCACTCTTCATCGCACAGGAGGGCGAGAGTTGCGTGCGGGCAGCTCACGTCTCGGACCTGTTTGTTTGCACGTCTCGTACCTGTTTGTTTGCATATCTATCACAACGCTTCATCATAATGAGCGCACTCTTCATCGCACAGGACGGCGTTAAGAGTTGCGTGCGGGCAGCTCACGTCTCGGACCTGCCTGTGCACCCCGGCTCCTGCCCCCACTTCTCCTATTTGCTGAGGGACCAACTTAATGACAGTGGCTACACCGCGCAATGGGTTTGGGGAGAGGCCCAGCCTGGTAAGAGTGTGTGTGTGTTGCTTGCAGTCATGGTGGCCACATCAAACAATTACAAAACACAGGAGGTTTGTCACCGCATGATGTATTCCGAGAGGGGCCGAGGCTCTGCCAGGTGCAATGTAATTACAACACTCTCACCTGGCCTAGGGATGGCCAGAACCATATATATAATATGCGTCGTCTGTGGTGTATGACCGTATATTTGATGAAATCCTGCCAAAATCAACCTTACATACTTGTATATACCGTATATTCATTTATTTATAATACCGTGGGGCTACTGGTAGAATTGCGAATAATTTAAATTTTATTTGTGTACATCACAGTGTTCGCAAAAAATAAAGAAAATTTGGCCCTCGCAATACTTTGACTTCAAAATGCTGAAAAGCTCGTAAAAAATTGTCAATTGTGAATTATTTTGGCTGGCCTCGTAATGCCCAAAAACCTGCAAATAAATTATGCTAAATATTTAGGCACCTCACAATGAGTAGGAGTCGCAATACTTTAGAAGTCCTGCGATATACACAGTTCTGCCAACCCTAGTTATCTTCTGCATATGTACATAGTTCTGGCCAGCCCTAGTTATGTTCTGTTATGCGCGCATTACGACACGCTCTTTTGTGTGTTGGCAGGGCAACCAGCCACTGTTGTCCCTTCATGCTTTTTGTTTCATCTAGTGTAGAATGCTAATACCGGTGTTTTGTTTCATCCAGTGTAGAATGCTACTACCGGTGTTTTGTTTCATCCAGTGTTGAATGCTTATACCGGTGTTTTGTTTCATCCAGTGTAGAATGCTAATACCAATGTGTTAACGCAAGCAAACCTCCGCCCATCCTGACGCTCTCCCAGCGCTGCTTATCGAAAATCTGCCTTACACCAGCGTGTCCAGCAAAGATCAACTCCAGCGTGTCCAGCAAAGAGCGCCTCCAGCGTGTGCAGCAAAAAAACGCCTTTAGCGTATCCAACAAAGACCGCCTTTAGCGTGTCCAACAAAGACCGCCTTTAGCGTGTGCAGCAAAGGTCGCCTCCAGCATGTGTAGCCAAAAACGCTTCCAGCGTGTTCAGTAACGACCGCCTCCAGTTTGTGCAGCAAAGAACGCCTTTAGCATGTGCAGCAATGACCGCCTCCAGCGTGTCCAACGAAGATTGCCTTCAGCGTGTGCAGCAAAAAACGCCTCGAGATGACGTCTCTTGTGCTGTACCATATTTTGCAAACACTCTAATTTCCGTCAACGATAAACAAAGGGGTGCAGCCGCGCCCTTCCTGATACTTTTCAGTGCACGATTACACTGTCACTCTTACTTCCATTAATTCTTGCAAGGGTGGTGCAACCGCGCACATCCTAATGCTTTTTAGTGCAAAATCACGCTGTCACTCTTACTTCCATTAACTCTTGCAAGGGTGGTGCAGCTGCGCACATCTTGATGCTTTTTAGTGCAAAATCACGCTGTCACCATTACTTCCATTAATTCTTGCAAGGGTGGTGCAACTACGCACATCCTAATGCTTTTCAATCACAATCAAACGTTCCTTCTACCTCCATTATTTCTTATAAAGATATTGTTGCCGCGCCCATCCTGATGCATTCCAGTGTCTTCTCCCCCCAGAGAAGGGGGCGCTATGCTCTCCATGCTCAAACTATAATCTGGGGAGGTTGAGAATGTTTCAAGGAGTGGGGGGTTTGGAAATATTTGATTGCATTATCAGGTGTGCTTCGACTAATCTTACCTTCCAACAACACGTGTGCAAAATAGGTGTGCAAAATAGGTGTGCAAAATAGCAGAGGGGGTCGACGGAGCAATTGTCCTGAAATGTGACTTTTTTAATACAAATCATGTTTGAATGATATAACTAGATGGTTCATTGAGTGTAAGGCCAAAAGGACCACCCCAGTGGTCTGGACAGGATCCAGTTCAAATTTTAGCACTGAGTTCTATTTCGCTTGCATCGTGAGATGCATATGGCTCTGTCATTATTACCAAGGAGAACACAACAACTCAGAGGAACCGGAGAAACGGGAGAAAACTAAAGACTAAAATATAGAAAAAAGGTGAGGGAGGGGGGGGAGTATGCTAAAGAGAGAGTTTTGTTCTCCAAGGAATAAAAAAGAATGGAGAAGGGAAGCAGAAACCGGAGAAAAGCAGAAAGTGAGAACATCTCACTTTATGCTACACTCAAGAACCTGAGTTCAAGTGTTTCACACTGAACTCATAAGTTTTCACATCACAGGCCACCACGCCCCAAGCAAGACCTATTTTCACCCCAAAACAAGACAGGAGGACTTCCTTTATGTAACCAGATCATCCTGGGTTCTGAAAAGCAGATTGGTGAAGGTTATTTTTCCACCTTTCTGGCACCCCTTTTGTTTTATTTTCTCCAAGGGAAATGGGCCAAAATGGAGTATCTGACCAACTACTGGGTCGTTTCACTCCATTTTTGTTGCAATGATATTTGTATATAAAAAAAACGCCTTGATCCAGATTGGAGCAGTAGGTGGTGAGATATGGCGGATTGGCAGTGAAATGTAGGGTTCACGCCGCGGGCAATTAGACATGTGCACCCATGTTTGCAAATTTAAAGCTCAGGTGTTATGAGTAGCTTTTGGGTCCTAAGCTTAGAATTTGCAAACATGGGTGCCCATACTCAATTCACATTTCTAAAATACCCCTGTTTGGGGCCTCCGTCGACCCCCTCTGGCAAATAGGTGTGAAAAATAGGTGTGCATAATAGGTGTGCATAATAGGTGTGCAAAATAGGTGTGCGAAATAGGTGTGCGAAATAGGTGTGTGAAATAGGTGTGCGAAATAGGTGTGCGAAATAGGTGTGCGAAATAGGTGTGTGAAATAGGCTTGCAAAGTAGGTGTGCAAAATAGGAGTGAAAAATAGGCTTGCAAAATAGGTGTGCGAAATATTTGAAGGCACACTCAGGTGTGCTTTAAATATGGCATCAGTAATAATGCATTACATATGTGCGTTAGGCACTTCAAGGCATAATCAGTTGTGCGGTAACTGATCTTACTCTCCAACAACACCTGTGCAAAATAGGTGACGCATCCAGCTGCTGTCGTCGCCCGCTGCTCAAGGTTTCCTGGTTGTGATGGGCTTGAATGCTTGCTTAGGTAAGGTAAGGTAAGGTAAGGTTACATCGCTATATATGCCTCTGGTGGGCATCAAATGCTTGCTTAGGCGCTACAAGTTCCAGAGGTGGGGCTCATGTAATGGTGGGCTCATGTAATGGTGGGATCATGTAATGGTTGTAATGGTTGTAATGGTGGGATCATGTAATGGTTGTAATGGTGGGATCATGTAATGGTGTGTACATGTGTAATGGTGGGCTCATGTAATGGTGTGTACATGTGTATTGGTACTGCTACCGAAACAGTTGTCTGCCATAAACCTCCAATGCTTTTGGTCAGTGTACGTAGTCATTGAGTAGTGTGCGTAGTTATCGGGCAGTGTGCGTAGTCATTAGGCAGTGTGCGTAGTCATTAGGCAGTGTGCGTAGCCATCGGGCAGTGTGCGTAGCTGTTGAGCAATGTGCACAGTCATTGGGCAGTGGCATAGCCATTGGGCAGCGTGCGTAGCCATTAGGCAGCATGCGTAGTCATTAGGCAGCATGCACAGTCACTGGGCAGTTTGCGTACTAATGAGGAGTCAGTGTGTGTGGTCAGTCGTTTAATCCCGGGAGCAGCTCTGCCTGCATAACTTTAAATTTTCTTCGAGCATTAAATGTTGAAACAAGATTAGGTCTAACCCTGAACCCTTGGCCAGGAAAGAAAAAAGCGTCACCACTGAAGCAGTATGTTTATCAGAGAGAGGCAAGGGGGAGAGAGGGAAAGAGGTGTGAGGTAACGTTGTGTGTGAGGAGGGTTGTGTGTGTGAAGTAATGTAGTGTGTGTGAGGAAGGTTGTGTGTGAGGTAATGTGGGGTGTGTGAGGTAATGTGGTGTGTGTTAGGAAGGAAGTGAGGCAATGAAGCAAGCGATGCGGTGAGGCAATGAGAAGTGAAGAAGGAGAGAGGAGGAGTTGGGAAATAAAGTGAGTGAGATGATGAGAGGAGAAGGGCGATGAGACGATTGAGGCAAAGAGATAGGCAAACACGCACGCACGGAAGCACGCAACAATGATGGACATATGAGCTTTTCTCTTTAATTATCGTTCATAAATGAGGCTGTAACTAGTGCGTGCACTAGTTTTGGGACTTTTTGCGTTCCTTTTGTTTTGAAGGGGCTGTGCTTGAGTGACCATTCATTTGGAGCTTGTCCTATTTTGGTGGGGCTTTGAGGCTTGACTGGAGGCTCTTGTGAATGCGAGCTGATCCTTGTGTCCTTGCCGGGGCAAAGACTTTTACAGACACAAAGGTAGAGAAAATAAAAGAAAAAAGAGGGAGCTCGTGACCTGACTCTGATGCTTGCTTCAAACAGTGATGTAACGTATGGCTCTTGTTTAGGGGGTTGTCCAGAAGCATAAATATACGGTGCACATACGGTGTCTTTGGCTTGGAAATCACCAAATATACGGTGTAAATATATGTATTATTACGGTTCTGGCCAACCCTACTCTTGCTCCTTGATCGAATGGAAGTGGCTTTTGCTGCCTGTGGTCATTTGCTCTACCTGTTTGCTTCAGATGCACTAAGAGTATCAGATATTCAGGTGATCTTTGAGTATCAGATATTCAGGTGCACTTCGAGTATCAGATAATCAGATGAACTAAAGTATCAGATATTCAGGTGCACTTCGAGTATCAGATATTCAGATGAACTTAGAGTATCAGACATTCAGGCAGACTTAAGAGTATCAGACATTTAAGAGCGCAGGTGCATGAGGCCTCTTTGCACCTGGCTTCAAATCTGTCATCAAGCCATTATAGAAGGCGTCTTTGACGACGCGCTACAGGTCTGGACGTGTGAAGTGTAAGTGTTTGCTTACACCCATTTCTGCAATTAGGTGCATAGAACATAAGATACGTTGGCCCTGAAACCCGCACCTTTGATACGATTCTTCATTTGCTTATTTGTGAGTAGTGGTTTTTTAGTACCTGGCAAGCGCTACGCTGACAGTGAACCTGTATTTTTTATCCCTTGTTGTGGGGTGGGGCTGTACCGCCATTGGTAGGGTGGACCCTCCTCTTCAATGTATGTGGTGGGCGTATGTATGAAGCAAGCAAGATCTTGCGGGATGCCACATTTCATTCAAGTGTGCATGTAACTAAGGTGATATTTCATGGTGCAAGTACCGCATGCATTGCTGTGTGACCTTTAATTTAATTTTCATTTCTTTTGTAATGACACACTCTCCAATGACTGCATCTGGGCCACAAGTAATAGCAGGCTCAGCAACGAGATCTCAGTTGTTTGGACGGATAACTGCCAAGTTAAAGGGTTTCTTGAAGATCAAATCATACAGGCACAAAATCATCCAAACACGGCTTTGAGCCGGGATTAGGGAGAAACCCGTGCGCAGCCCAGCAGTTGCACTTTTTGACCGATGGCTTAATCTGTAACCTCTAAACTCTGTAAACTCTAATCTGTATCAGATTTTTTACATGTTTTTACATACGTGGGGCCATTGACTCAGCCAGACCTCTCGGCCTCATTGTAATTACACATTAATATGATTAACAAAAAAATATAATTGGATTCCTTACACGGTACAGGGTCTCTCGAGGATCCCTTCTAATGGTACCTCTTAGAATGTTCACATGCTGTGAATTGATTACCAAAACAAAAAACAATCAGATTCAGAAGATAAAGGTTATCAATGAGACTGGCCATCCAGTTTATTGAACAAGACATTTAGAAACTCTCAACTGTCAACCAACTTAACTGCTCTGCCTGTCAAACGATTCGCCGCTGCCAACGATTAGGTGTGACAGCATCTAAGCATCTGCAATACCATGTTACGGTCAAATAACTCACAAACAAATGCTTAAACACCATCACCCATTATTCTTGTGTAGCGCAGCAACACTTCCTGGCAATTGTTCAGCTTAGGATAAGCGATGCCCAAAGGAGTCTCACAATTAAATTGACAGTGACCCTACACGTAACAGCACTTCACAACACTTAAGTTAACCATGCAATGCTGCTAAGTGCACTGCAGAGGTCTGGCAGAGGTGTCTTTCCGTCATTATTTAGTGCATTCATCACGCCATCACCATCAGCATCTAGAAGCATGCCCACTTCCTGAGCTTGTACAGCTTGTTTATTTGAATTATACCTAATAGGCAGCGTGAAGTAGTGTACTTCCATATTCATCGTGCACATTGCACACAGCCCCCCGTGACAACAAAGGCTGAAAAGCCTCCTATCTGGCATATAAAGCAGCCCAATGCAACGGGTACTGGCCATAAAAATCAAGGCTATTGGCATTTACAAGTGATTCAGAAGCAAGGAAGGCCTGCAAGCACTCGACATGGCTGTTCTCTGCTGCCAAAACTAGTGAGGATGTAACACCAGCCACGTCAGCACGCAAGAGAAATGCCACTACTTTAGGGAGGTTCTCTTTGATAGAAATTACAACTGGAGCGACATTACTACCCGAGTATGGGGTCTCTACAATCTCTTCAATGGTGGGGGAGACTCACAGCACTTCGGGCCAATGTGTCTCCTTTTCCTTAACTGATTCAGGGAGTGTTTTGCTGCCTGCGTAGTTTTTCTTTTTCTTTTCTTTTTCTTCTCTGTTTCATTTCCGTGGCCGACACAGCACCCATTCGCAACAAGTGAATCATGACATCAGCACCACCCTTCCTTGCAGCCAGCTCCACTACTCTGGACTGACAGTGCTTTGCTAGCCAGCGTGCCTTTAACACTGGGTCAGCTGCCATGCCTAGTGCACCAGAACTGGTGCTGAAGAAAGGTAAGGTAAGGTAAAGTTACATCGCTATATATGCCTCTGGTGGGCATCTGAGCGAAAGCTTGGAAAAAAGCCTGTAACCAAACCAAAAAAACGCTAGAAAAATCAAGGGAACAGGGCTAGGCACATAGCTACAAAAGAGGCAACACCAAAAATATCAGGTTGGTTCATAAAGGTCCTCAAACGAGCTGGACCATCCTCAAACTGAGGTGGGAAGATAAGCTGTTCCTGTGTGCGAAGTCTGACCAGATGTTCATGCGGACAGTCCAACAAAATGTGTTCCTCATCCTGAATAGTGTGCCAGTCACATCTGTCACAGATCCTGAGCTCATGAGGCCTTCTACTCCTGTCATGACGCATTATTTGGACCAGAAAGTTGTGGCCAGAAAGGCGAAGGCAAGAAAGTGCGTACTGAAGAAAGAGTGCAGGTCGTTTGGGTACTCCACGTTGGACAGCTCTTGCAGCAGCACCTGCACGTAATCACAGGTGGAACGTGTCAAAAAAAGACCATTCGCATGGTACCTATTCAAAGAAGAAGCAGTGGCCTCCTTAAGCATCCGTGATATTAATGGTGAAACACCTTTTGACATTGCTTTTAAGTGGCAGAACAGCTGTCAGGCTATGCTGGTGCTATGTAAATGCTGAATGATGGTGTTTGCATGTAAGACTCGTAGGAATAGGGTGCTGGTTTGTGGCATTGTAATAGGGTGCCCTGTGGAAGAAGACATGGGTGGTATAGTTAATTCAAAGGCTGATTTGTGGGTGATGCAATGCTTTGCTGATCCACCAGCCATCATCACAGCTTCAGCCTCTCTCTTGTTCAAACGCCCAGTAGAAGCTAGCAGACATCAACATAGTTTTTTTCTTGTGATGGGGATTTGGCTTTTTGTTGTAAGGATGTGCATTCCCTGTGTGTGTGACTCATACTTGTTTGTGCCTAGGTGTTTTCTTTAAAGGCTGTTTATATGCATGGTTTCTGCAACCCATCTGCAACAGAGTGGTGTGGTGAGTGACAGAGATCACTAGGGCAGGGTAGGATGCTGCTTTTTACAAATTTGCTGGCCTTCTACTTTCAGAGCGAGATGCGTTTTATAACTTGCTGTACACTATGTAGGCAGTGAAAAGGATCAGTCTCCCTTACATCATTCATTCCGTTTTGGTACTGGATGGTTTCGTTTTTACGATGCCTTCCCCCACCAGGCACAGAAAGAAAGAATCAGTGGAAGAAATCAGGAGGGCTGCAGGCAGCACGCAGGTGACAGAACGTATATAAAGCATTTTTTACACTCCAAGAATTCAAATAACTCTTTGAGAATTAAGGCCCAAGTCCTCGTATAATTCGCTCACATACCGATTGCCACAATCATCCTGCAACACAGATGCTTACACAGACAGCTACCTCCTCCATCCCACAAGACAATAGTACCAACTCCTTCACACAGCAGGTAAGTAGCATTAACCCAACCTACCGCATCCACAATAACCCAGCCTTCAATAATATTTGTTTGGTTTGAATACAAAGGCATTCAACCTGAAATGGCTGCTCAACAATAATATAGACTACACAGAATCAAATGCACAGCATAGACCCCACGAAAAAAATGTGAGCTCCTTGATGTAACCCAATGCCTACCTAGCCTGAGTCTGACCCCCTTGCGCACTATCCACATCCAACAAGAGCTCTGGACGTACAGAAAAGACAAGGTCTTCTCTATGACACCCACTGAGGCCATAAACACGCTTTATCCTGATGATCTGGAGATTAAAATTTTAACACTTGCAACAAAAGGGGTAAAGATGCTGGCCCCCCAGAAAGACAGAAGCAATACCATACACACTACGCTCCTATGATTTTAGAAACCCCTATTCCCCTATTCAAGCCTTCAAGCCGCTGCTCGCACTGATATTGCATCCTGTGAAATGTGCTCCTACCACCTAAAACTCAAAACACTGGATCTGCTCCCTCCCTTTGAAGACAGGTACATTTCCGACGTCTGTACTCGTAGTGCTTACTAAAATCCAACTATACCAATGCCGATAAGCGAGAGCTGTTGACACCAATGACACATGGGCCTGTCCAGCAGTAAACCTCAGTGAAAGATATCACTGATGAAAAGAAAGAACGGACCTATAAATTTCTCAAAAGAGATTGGTGAAAGTCTCGTGGAACTCAACATGGGCGCCAGAATAACTGCAAAATACTGAAAGCTTTAGATGCAGCCTCCAAAAGTACGAAGAGCATATCACGACATCAAACCTACCGCAACCTGCACCGGACATACATCTTAATGATCTTCCAAACAAAGGTTCTCTTCCGTTTGCATCGTGAGATGCAGGAGGCGGAGTATATTACTAAGGAAGCACTCACAACTGAGGCCCTCACAACTTGCTGAAAGATGGAGAAACAACAGAGAAACAACAGAGAAGCACCTAAAGCAAGAGTGATAAGGTGACATATCACTTTTGCTGCACTGCAAGATTCGGATTTCATGTGTTTCACACTGAACTCAGCAGTTCTCAGCCAGCCAAGAAAGATACTCCTATTGGCGCTATGTTTATAGTATCCAGCCCATCAACCCTCAAGCAGACATCGTAGCCAC
>Ga0307945_1003446_pt1:2500-12815 | contig 12815 bp, 14 predicted proteins | sample OrgLakmetagen228_FD_201818 | JGI IMG/M metagenome (GOLD analysis project Ga0307945, IMG submission 201818) | Saline water microbial communities from Organic Lake, Antarctica - #228 | ecosystem: Environmental > Aquatic > Non-marine Saline and Alkaline > Saline | place: Antarctica...
ATGACATCCCGCTCGCTGCATGGGTGCAGGTGCTGCTATCAGCCATTGTTTTAAGCGAGGGTCTGTCCACCCTCTGTGCATCACTCCATCTACAAGCTACACAAGGTAGGGACGGGTCTGCCGGTACCTGTAGACACCATGACTGGCTACTTGGCCTTGACCCACACATTAATCTGCATGAGAATTCCTGGAATGCTGTGTACACCTTGCCCCCCTTATTTAAGCCCACTTATTTGAGCGGCTGAAGGGGGGGGGTCTGTAGCAAAAGTTATCAGATGCAGCGGGTTTTTAGTGAGGGGGGTAATAAGGGGGCAACAAATCAAACCGTGCAATGCCTGCTGCCTGATTCTTTCATCTTGTTTGCTGCATGAGTGGGCACTGGCCCCCCCTCAACCTGGCTGTAAGCGTTGGCAATTTAGCCCACATATTTGAGCGGCCGAAGGGGGGGGTCTGTAGCAAAAGTATCCATGATGGGATGATGGGTTGATGTGATGATAGAAGGCAATGAGATTGGCCGCCACTGCAATGGCGCCCTCTTTCAGGCTTGTGATTTGCTGACCTACTGACCTAAACTGACCTAAAACCGATGAAAACCTATCAGCGAGGTACTCCGTTTTCGTTAGTATAATCCTTTATATGGATTAGTAGTATGCTTTGCCCAGGGTACCGGTTTCGGCCGATATCGGGACGCTGATCAGCAGCAGCACCAGCAGCAAAATGCTCAGGAGCAGCAACAACAACAAGCTGCTCTGAGTACCATTCAACACTCAGCCTATCGGAACGATTCTCCCTCTGTCCTCTGCTCATCTGAGACCCTGCTCCCGTCCCGTAGCGCTCCGCTGCTGCTCATCAAATAAAGGATCAGAAATCAAGGGAGTCCTTGACCCAGTACAAAGCAAACACCCCAAACCCCAGCTCAGTCATGGAGGTCAAAGCCGCGCGCGTGTGATGCAAGCAGAGAGAGAAGCAGAAAGGCATTTTATACTTTCTGCTTTGCTGGCAGATCTGGACTTGCTCACAAGCACAAGGGAATAAATATTTCGTCCTTTTCCCCGGAAACATCCGCAGGGTATTTTGCAGGCTATCATAATAGATTCCGCAGGCTATTATGATAGATTCCAGCAGTTGTAATTGCGGGCATGATATGGTATTTTCTGGTTTTTCAATTGACGACATAAGTTAAATAGTGGCGCTGCGCTTGGGGAACCCTAGGTCCAAATTAACAAAGCTTTCTCTGGCGCTGTGCCAGAGGTCTCTAGGAACTGGTCAGAGACCTTGGATTCATCATAGCCCGTACTTGCAATCCATGCTTAAGCTGCTGGTACCATAACCTCGTCGTGACAGCCAAAGCTCGGTGGTGAGCAAGGGCTTTCTTGCCCTTCATCAAATTCCCAAACGGCATGGTCTCCTGTGCTACGCCTGGCAATTCTGCCCTAAGCAGAGTTGTGTGCACTCTCCTGGAACCAGTTCCCTGCTCATCCCAGCTAGCCTTGCGTGTGCAAATGCATGGATTGCACAGCTCATGAGCTGTGCGTTTGCCCAATGCTGGTGCTCAATGCATACCTGCATCCTCAAGATCCTCAATATCCTGTGTTTGACCTGATGTGTGTGCCTAGTGTCATGCAAAGAAAGTGCAAAGCAAGTAAGATGGCTGGTGCAGGCCTGTTGCAATCGCCCTTGCCTGTAGTGGAGGACGGCTCTATGGGGCTGAGACTTTGCAACTCTGAATCTCCATTCTCAATCCCGGGTAGTGCCCTCTCTAAGCGACGCGTCACCACAACAACAAGTGGCCAAAATGCAATTGTGCTGCAGCGATATTAAGTTTAACTTCCTACTCTTTGCGAACATGCAAAAACATGACTCCGCTCGGGAACCATTGTATTTCGCGGCATCGCCAATGGCTTTGGGCAGGGTCCAGTATTCCTTAAAATTAAGTCTTCTTTCCAGCTGTATCAATTTTATATCGAGGAGCTCAAAAAAAAGCGTCATGGTTGCCAACCAGGGCGTCGAAGGCCAATCGGAAAGCACCATCCTTCTCAGCATGAGCTTCTTACTCAATTTGGCTGTTAACGTTTTTGGAGAAAGGGTAATCTTTTCTAAGCTATAAGGCTCTCAGTTTCTCTAGCAAACCATAGGCCCTAGACACTTCGTGTCCTAGGGTTCCAACAAACAACAGGAAAGTCTGGGTTTAAGCAAATTCTTGAATTCCTGAATAATCACAATAGATGATTTATGGTTTGTGATATTTCATATGATACCATATGATAAGGGAAAATACCATTTTACGCCTCGCACCCTAAATACGCCACGCAAGCCCTAGACCCATTCTTGCTGGAAGTCAACCATACACAACTGGCAAACAAAAACTGCTTGTCTAATTGCCTATTTTTTTCTACCCGCAGTTCTTGTACGGCTCGTTGAAGGCAAAGGAATTACATCTGGACAAAACGAAAGACTGAGAAAAGGCACCGGAAATAACTAAAAGGAGGCTGAGAAAACCAGAAAGGATAAAATCAAGCAGACAGCTGGGTCGTTGACACCCTGGACTGTCCGCAAGAACAAACAAACAAGAGAAGAGCATTGACACGGCAAGAGCACAAAAAAGCTGCAATGCGCAGGCAAGCAAAACTAAACTTGCCTCTAAATATCCAGATATACCTAATACAGATGGACAAGAAAGGGAAGCATGCACTTTCGAGCGAAAGTGCATTACACAAGTCACTCGCCTGCAAGAACTATAGTTCTTCTGCAAGCAAGGAACTCTGCAGATCACTTTTAAATATCAAGGAATGGCGTGTTCCAGATTATACAGCTAATTTGTTGAGCATTTTGATTAACATTGAAAGCCGTGTCATGCAGATCCAGGCTACATCTGAGCACTGTGGTACACAGCTCTAAGGTTAAGGTTAAGGTTACATCACTATATATGCCTCAAAGGGCATCTCAGCGGAAGCTTGGAAAAAGCCTGCAACCTAACCTATGTAAACAAAGGGGACGACTATGATAAGAAAGAGAAAGAGACGGAAAAAGGTCTAGGCTGGAGAAGAAAAGGAGAGTCAAGAATGGCTTAAGAACTAGCAGAAAAAGGTTTGGACTGAGCACATAGAGTTCTGAAGGAAGCAGAGCCAGTGCTCCACAGAAGAAGGCTACACAGCTCTAAGCAATACCAGCAAAAACTAATTTAAATCTGCCCGTAAAAATTCCAAGTTTGTTTTGTTAATGGGTGTAGACAAATGAACACCTTTCCAATGCAATTTTCAATAAAAAGATGGACTAAGGGTTGAAAAGTTATTAATAAAAGTGGTCATAAATTTTGTCTCAAATTGTTTCCGGAATCCCGCTCAGCTTGAAACCCACTCAGAGGAGAAGTCGGGTCTGGTTGGGTGCACAAGCAGGCTTACATCTTCCGACCCAACCTGCTAACCTCTCAAGAAGACAAGTGCGTTGGGTACATTACCTCTTACAATTCGTCTTCCAAACCAGGGAAGACAAAAGCTGCCTGTCCTTGCATGACACTTACAAACAAAAGAGGCTTAGCTAAACGCTAAACCCAAACAAATTACGGAAACACAACTCCCCTCAAATCACCCTTCGAAGGCGCGGCGTACTAACTTGTGTGAAGCTGCTTCATCTACTGTATTGTCTGGGGGTCCAGGATTTCAGGGGGGAGATCATCCTTCTTCAGTTTCCCCCTGCTCTCGGCTCTTAGTAAAACAGCCCGTTTCTTGTTGTCTAGGCCGTTAGCTCACTGTCCTCCTTTTTCGCCTCCCTACTCTTGGGCTCAAAACGTTGAGAGTGACATGCTGGCGCAGCTGCGCTACCGTAGGGGGCCTCTAATATCCTCTTGGGCTGTGTTTGAAGTTGGTACTGGCGCACCTGTCATCGCAATAATGGCTTAGCTGCTATTATCCTGGCTAACTCTTAGCTTCCCTAGGTTTTATGTTGAGTGCCTCAAGGTTGTGCAGCTAGACGTGTTCTCAGCCCGTTGCCTTTTGTACTCCTTACTAGCCCTGTATCCCTAAACTTTGTTGCTACGTAGGCACCTAGATACACAAGCTTTCTTTCTTTCCCGTGCTTGACCATCATGTACACGTTTGCCCTTCTCGCCATCAACCTGGATACCGCCCCTAATTTCTTATATTTCTTCCAGCCTGCCTCTCTTGCTTCCTTTTTATTTCGTAACTTTCAGTTCATTTACATCCTCGTAGTAGGAAGTCTGCTATCTACCCTTGACCTATGTAAACACCCAAAATACAAAAATCCTTCTGCAGAAGCCCCACAGCCAGATTCAACTCATACTGGGTTGCCGAAAGGTACCCTGGCATGGATATATATCAGGTGGTGATAGTTACAGGGGACATCAATACATCAACGACCCGTGGTATCAAGACAAGAATCACTGCACACCATAATTCAAAAGACGGTTTTGAGTACACAATAGCAAACCAAGCAACTTGTTGTGCCAAACATAAAAGGAATCAATGCCTTTCCCTTACGGAAGAATTGCAATGTCTTTCACTACCTCACAGGCACCCTTTTCAATCAGAAACAAGCTGTCCGCTTCAAAAAGTCTACTAGCTTTAATATCCATTTTGTCAACTATTCTCTCAGGGTGTCAACACAATATCATGTCTGGCATGATCACTGAACGCCATAATATTGACTGCAGACTCATCATGAAAGCCATCAGCAAAGGCTCCTTGGCAGGTTGTATAGTTTATATGGATGCTGGCAGCACTGACCGTTTTGCCCAATAAAACCTTCAAAATTTTGAGCACGCTAGTCATAGGACTTTACCCATTTGGCTTTTTGATGCTTGTTTATGTGTCAGAGACAGGCTTACTTCCAGTTGCCCTGATGCTATTTTGGTTGCTCCCTTACCTACTAAGTATAAACCACCTTCTCTCAAGGTCTCGGTCTGGAGCAGGGGGCTGCCAGCCACCCTCTAGATCCCCACTAGTTTACTTTTTTCCTTTAGTTTGGGAGACTCACGGCACTTCGGGCCAATGTGTCTCCTTTTCCTTAATTAATGCAGGGAGAGTTTTGCTGCCTGCATAGTTTTCTTTTCTTTTCTTTGCATGCTTATAAATGTACAGACACAGTGGAAGCTCGATAAGGGTTACAAGGGTTACAAGGATGGCCTACAGCCCGAGACTCTGGCTGTTGGCAATTGGCTGGTGAAACAAAATCAATTGATGACAACCAGTGTCAAAAATTGAAACTAAATCTGACACAAACTTGAGGAGTATGACACACAGTGGAAGCTCGATAACAAAAAAGGTCGTTCAAAAACTCTTTTGGTGGCCGGATCTTCTTAAAACGTGACAGAACATGCGAAGCATTGCCACTCTTGCCAGGCTAATAAAAGCTCTACACAAAAGCCTGCAGGAATGCTGCACCCTCTACCCATACCCAAACAAACGTGGGAATTAGTGACGCCATGGACTTTATAATGCAGCTTCCTAAAATGAACAGCGGACATACGTATCATATGATACTGCAATCTAGTAGTGGTGGATAAGCTGTATAACATCTCATCCCCACACGGTGCCAGGAAACAGCCCGTCTGTACATCAATCATGTTGTGAAACACCATGGAATTCCTAAAGCCATTGTGAGTGCCATTGTGAGCGATAGAGGTTCCTGTTTTAAAGGGAACTTCATGACAGCTCTTCTTGACGTCTTGGGAACGCAAAACACTTTTCAACTGCCTACCGCCCCCAAACAGATGGCCGGACTGATAGGATGAGTAGACCTCTTTATGGCTCCCCACCACACTGGTTGGGAGGACATCGCTGTGGCAGAGTTTGCTATGAATAACTCACATCAAGAATTTGCTATGAATTACTCACATCAAGAAGTTGTTATGAATAACTCACATCAAGAGTTTGCTATGAATTACTCACATCAAGAATTTGCTGTGAATAATTCACATCAATAGAGGGTCTATTAATACAAGACCCTTCTGCCCCAACAATATAAGGGACCCACCTACGCTCTTAGCATAAAACAAGGGTGTAAGGTTCCCGCTGCACAGGCCCTTGCTAACAAAACGCGAGAAGCTCTCTAAGATGGTAAAAAGGCTTTAGAGGCAGCTCAACAGCGACAGAAGAAGTAAACGCCAAATTAGGCGTCATGTCACCTTCAAAACGAAGACGAGGTACCTCTAAGTTCAAAAAACTTCAACATTAGGATTTAAAACCTGGTGGCACAACCAAATTCTTACCTTGGTGGATCGGCCCTTTCACTGTCATAGACCATGCTAACCGTCATAGGCCTAGCGCGAGTGAAGCATTATACTCCGCACCGGTGGCATTTAAGCTGGACCTCCCGGAAATTATGCACGTACATAATGTCTTCCATGTGTCTTTACTTAAGCCATACCCAAGAGAGGTAAACGATCAACCACCCCACTATTAACGTAGATGGCAAGGACTGGTTGGACGTGAAACAATTTCTAAACCACTGTGATCATGAAGTTGCTGTACACCGTGCGACAAAGCACAAGTCGGAGAAAACCGAAGTGCAAAGAGAGTACTACTTCAAATGGCAAGGGTACACTGGTGATCACAACTTCTGGGAGCCTGCTACTGCAATGGCTGAACTTGACGCTCTCAAAGACTAGTGGGAGGTGCCGATGTGGACAAATCAGGGTGCATGCAGGCATGCGAGCGTGCCCAGCAAGAAAATAAAGGAGTGAACCACAACAGAAGCACTCGCCCATGAACTGCTGCTACACCGCGACACCCCCCCACATTGTATCCCTAACACTTGCAAACATGACGTCTACGCCACTCGTGGTAGACAGGGTGGGAGTCAAAGTGCAGGGTGGGAGTGGGAGGCTGGAAGAAAAGTGGGTATGGAGGGAAAGGAGAGTCCCTGGCCTTAATTGCTGGTGCGCCCAAAACAGGCTCCGGCACTATTCCCCCTAAAGAAACGGACACCTCTGAGGCCTAGCTAAAACTAAAAGCCTCGCAGAAAACCCTTGGAAGAGAAAGTACAGAGGAGGAGCACAAGTGGCCACTCGTGGTAGACAGGACCAGTCTGCATTGACCTATGGCCAGGGACTCTCCTTTCGATTCCCTTCCCCTAGGAAGAGGGTCTCTTTTTTTCCAGCCCCTCCCCCCCCTCCCCACCCCTCCCCCTCCCTTTTTCATACTCTAACCTGCGCCTTCCGTGCTTGCGGATGGTAAGCCAAGCTCTTTGTTGTACATTGTCTTTTTGCTGCCTCCCCCCTCTTCCAATTGCCTAGTTTTCCCACCCGTCTGTCTGCAGTAAAGGGTTGGTCTTTTCTTTGTAGCTCTGGGAAACATAGATCATAGAGCGGCTGTTCTATGCCCAGGATCCTCAGGCTTTTGTGCTCCTCCTCTGTACTTTTCTTCCAAGGGTTTTCTGCGAGGCTTTTTATTTTTAGTTAGGCCTTAGAGGTGTCTGTTCCTTTAGGGGGAGTAGTGTTGGAGCCTGTTTTGGTGCACCAATGATTAAGGCCAGGGACTCTCCTTCCCCTCCATCCCCAAATTTCTTCCAGCCTCCCACTCCCACCCTGCACTTTGCTTCAGCAGCCAATTGGCCTCCATCATCTTTCAGATCTGATGTTTCCGGCCCAGACAAAGCTTAACTTCTGTTGGTCTCCCCCCTTGTCTCCTTTCTTTTAACCGGCCCTCTTGCTGTCCCTTTTTTCTTGTTATTAAAACTCTGATCAACACTTTTTGGTTGCCCCTCTTGCTTTCTCTTTTTCTCCTGTGCTTTTTCTGTCTTTCTCGCCTCTTTCCTTTTTTCTGCGTAAAGCATCAAAGTATAAAATCAAAAATTTAAAGACCCAAGAAAACAGTTATACTGTGAACATTGGCAACACTAGTGCAAAGACACTGAAAGTGGTGGCAGCAGTGTGGCTTGAAGGTAGTTCTTGCGTATGTGACCAATGCCCAAGTGAACTGGATAGAGGCAGATCGAAATGCACGCTTTTTTATTTTGCCACGATCATCAGGTCAGCGAGCTGAAGTTACACTCCTTTTTGTTTGCAAAAGTTTTAGGAGGACTTCTCAACAGCCCGACCTTATTTGCTGCATCAAGTCAACAACCAACTTGTTTCTAAATTCCATTCTCAGCAGAGCTTCTTCTATTTACTTCTGAACTTACGGAACTATTTCGACCCAACACAGCTCCAGCCCAAACCTGATCGGTAAAGTACAAGATTGGCGGGACGGGACCTACACTGATGAAAGGGCAAGACACAGGATCAGGTGTATACCACCCTTGCTTAAATGTATCCCATTATGTGAACCCAAGAGGCGGGTTGTAGCTCGGTACACATTGCAGATCGTAAGGAGTGTTGCACGCACTTGCGCGTTTTGCGTCATCAATTACTGGGTGACAAGCCGAAAAACCTGAAAACTTGGTGTCAAATGCATTATAGTTGGCACCAAAGACTATGTCACGGTGCCGTCCGCTCCAGTATGAGGAGTATCCAGGTATTAAAGTCCAGGGCACATGCCCTTTTCTCTCTTGAAACCATACCCACTGTTGTAGTGCTGCACTGATGTGTTGGGGTACGGGAGTGAGATTATAATGTGCCTTGCTTTAGGGGTTTTGAGGCGTGCTTGGTTGTCTTGATGAAGCAGACCTGTGATTTATGAGGCTAGGCATTAAATAGGAGAGGACATTTATTATTTGTGTAATCCATTTTTTTGAGCTTTCTTAAAAGGTGGGAGCGTTCAGGAGTCATCATGCCTATGCATTTGCCATCTGGCTTGCAGGCCGCTCTAGCTTCGTAAAATTCCGGGAGGGCGGGAAGCCTTGTGTGCGGGGTTAAAATGTGGAAATTTATTTTGTGCAATATCATCTTTCAGGCGGATCAGGTGCACCGTTCTTTTATAACCTTGCCCGGGTGGATGGTGGGCTTTTCTAGACGTCCTTTTTAACACGCTCCTTTCTCATCAACAAACTTTCAGTTTTGGTCTCTTCGTGTCCTAGACCTTTGCATTGCTGGAGAAAACGATTTGCTCATGTGCAGGATCCTTGCCTCTCTAAGTTGTCAAGTCCTTCATCAATGGGGGGTGCAGTTTGCTCGGCTTAATAAATATGTATCAAGATTTTTAATAAAGTGCCCGTAGGCAGCCTGCCGTAGGTAAGAAAAAAAGGAAATAGCAAAAATGTAAAGGCAAGCCAAAATCGTGAGATGGAGGCCCTTGTCCCAGCGGAGGTCCGTTCCACCCAAGCTGGATTTTCAGGACCAAGGAGGACTGGGCGGCACACATCAGCGCACACACAAAAGCACAAAAGAGACAGTCGCTCGCCAGCTCCTCCTGCCACACCCCAAGGACCAAGCCCCTCTGGAACAGCGTGCCTACTGACGGTACACAGTGGACGGAGTAAATAGACGGTTGAGCCTGCTTGATTGCATTTCGGCGGCACGACAGAGCCAGGCCCCAACCCCCCCCTTCGTTAACGAAGGAACGCCCCTTTTCTAAGAGATAGCCTGGGCTGGCTGTACGGTGTGTCGTGGTGCCTTTGCTTGCTGTAAGTTGCACCTCTAGGGTGAAAAAACGCTGTAGGTTTTGTTGGCTAGCTTGCTGTGGCTTGAACATCACGGGAGTGTGAACTGAGATGGTTGAGATTTTATGTATGTGCAGCATCCAGCTAGGCCAGGATGGGGCTCAAACAACCTAACAACTTGAGGCGAAGGTTTTTTTCCTTCCAACACTTTTCTTGTGCTTTTCTTAGAACGTACATGCTGGTGCACTGTTGTAAGTCAAATGTTATATTTGAACTCAGCTTCCATTTTGTTTGCATGAACAGTGATGGGTTTCTAATGTGGCGCTCCCTTCCTTCCCTTGGATTGTACATTCTGGTGTTCAGTTAACATGCCTGAACAGCTTGTTGTGGCTTTCCATCAGGCTTTTTATTGCCTCAGGTTTTGCCTTTCATTCATCACTTATAACTTTCCTTAGAGAACAATATGGCACTGGCCAGACCAGTTCTTATATACAGGCTTACGTTTACTTTACGCTGGCTGATCCAGCAATGCCTAACAGCTCAACACATGTGGCTGCCTGCTACGTGGATATGAAGCACAGAAATGGCATCTGTCGGATTACCTTTATTAGCAACGTTTCATTGGTATCGAAGCCTTGGAGTGGCCCACCGCGGAAAATCGCGGATGACCTTTAGGTCTTGGGTTCGAACCTTGGTAGTTGCAAAAAAGCAACTTGCCGACCCGGTAATTTTCGACAAGTTGGGATGCAAAAGTGTTTGTTTAGTCAATCGCTATGGCACCTCTGGCGAGTTGATCCTCCACCTGGAACTCTAGCAGGGA
>Ga0307945_1003454_pt1 | contig 12801 bp, 11 predicted proteins | sample OrgLakmetagen228_FD_201818 | JGI IMG/M metagenome (GOLD analysis project Ga0307945, IMG submission 201818) | Saline water microbial communities from Organic Lake, Antarctica - #228 | ecosystem: Environmental > Aquatic > Non-marine Saline and Alkaline > Saline | place: Antarctica: Organic Lake...
CACCCTCAAAATCACTATAAATAATTAATTTATCACTTCGAATTCAGTTCGGAGAGGCCTCCAAGAATTAATAAAAACTTTCGTTTTCTGGCCAAATACTTAATTAATTTCCGAAGTGATCGTGAACCTACGGTAATCGTGAAGAGACCGGACTGAAAAGAATGTAGGAAATGTTTTGGGAATCTCTCATGATGCGGTGCCTGGACAGGCATACGCACAGCAGGTTGGCCAGAAATAATTTCATACATTCTGAACCAAATTTTATAGTATTAGGAAAACAATTTACAAAATTACTGCCCATTTTGGGGCGTCGAGAAATGAAAGTCTGACACTTCCTTGAACAAGACTGTGACATCGTGATGTGCCATTTTTCGCGCTTACATTACACAAAAATACTTATATTATTATATAACGAGGTCGATCCTTGACTAGAGGCTGGCACACCCTCAGTTATGAGTACATCTAGTATGAGATGTATGTTATGGGGTGTACACGTTATTGCCTCTCTAGCAGTTCTCTTCTTCTGTTGTGCCTTTGCATTTCCTCTTCTCCTGTTCTGTGCCTTTTCAGCACTGGGACAGGGCTAACAATCTCAAGACAATTGGCCCCCTTTACTTTGATTTGCTCAGACGCGCTTTTGATTTGCTCCGTACTCTACATCACCCGGGCTGCTCCCTACTTACTCATGCCTGTATGTGTCCTATGCCTCGCACTTCACACACACACACACACACACACACAGCCTCCTCCTGCTACATCAATATGAAAGTGCCCCCTGCCTGCGTAGTTTCCATCTTTCCTGCCAGTCTTTGTGGTTTGCTGCTGTGTTTTATATGTGTCGATGTGAACATGCGTCGACGTGAACATTGCCATGCATCGTTTCCATCCAGCATATACACGCGCACGCACAGAAACATGCACATACACATATATATGCACACGTGTCATGTTACCGTTAAAATCTGAGCCTCCTGTCCCGTCCTCTTCCTTTCATCTGGCCGGTCCAGCACACACACACACACACACACACACACACACACACACACACACATACACACACACGCACACGCGTACGCATGACGGCACATGCAAATATGGTGTGATGTTACCACCCAGATTCGAGCCCCCTGTCCCATTCTCTTCCTTTCATCTGGCCTGCTGAATGCCGCTTCCTAGCTTTTTACATTCCGAACAATTACTCTCAACTGGTCCGTCGATTCGAATTGATCTTTCCGCAATTTTATTGTGAGTTTTCTTGAGGTAAATTTTCCCCTCCCACGCGCGCCCTTTAGATTATAATCATAGCCAGTGCCGCCTTTTCACCTTCCATCTTCCCCTGTTACGCTTTCCCTTTTACATTCAGATAGCCGGTGCCGCTTTTTCACCTTCCATCTTTCCCTGTTACGCTTTCCCTTTAACATGCAGATAGTGGCCGGTGAGGAACGTAAAGCCAAGGTGTCTGTCCTGGGGCTAATTGTGCCTTCCCAGGTGCGCCCTGCTAGGTTTTCATACTCGTTTGTGTTGCATTTGGATGGATTGAGATCATACGCTTCTGGGAAAGTTATTGATTTGTCAAGGGGAAGGGTGATGCCCAGGTGTGCCTGATAGGCATGAACGAGTGGTGCAAGCTGATGTGGACGTGGAGAAGGAGAAGGATTTGTCTGCATTTGGTCATTGTTAAGGTTGAGATTATTGATGTCAGGTCATGGGGGTAATGGTGCTGCCTAGGTGCGCAGGAATTGGTGCTGCGAGTTGGTGTGAACAAGGATGAAAAAGATCTGCTTTTGCGTCGATTGGCAAGGTATCATAGGGGGGGGTGAGTGCACTCTTTAGGTGTGCCGATACAGATTACTGACATGTGTTTAGGGTTGGCCAGAATCATATATACGTATGGTGTATATATGGTGTGTTTGGCTGGGAAATCACCAAATGGACAGTCAATACGGTGTATATATATGTATATATATGCATGTATACAGTGTTTTTGGCAGGAAATCACCAAATGTACGGCCATATACGGTCATATCGGTGAGCATGTACCGTTTTGGCCAACCCTACACGTACGCAAACACACTCTGGTAGGAAAATGTGTCACACTTTGGTTGGGAAATGTGTCATGTGTCATCAGCAAAACTGCATGTAGAAGACTGTGTGTACTGTGTATGTATACGGTTCTGGCTAACCCTGCACGCGACATGTCAATGGTCGTATGCGCCACGCAACCTTATGGGTGCCTGAGCTTAATTTAGCGCAGAGTTGCCAGGTGCTTTGCGTGTAGGGTTGGTCAGAACCGTGTACACATACCGGGTCGCCCCGTGAAACACTTACCCCCTGCCAGCCAAACAGTCTCACTTAACTTTGCGCAAGCTTATCTCTGCACCCACTCCACCATTCCGTGACCTGAGAAATGCATTGGACAGCTGGTTCGATTTTTTGTTCTTTCGGCAGATGCTTTAATTGCAGCATTGTTATTTAACATAAGAATGCTTATATCCTGAAGCAGAGGTCGATCGGGGCAACCTCAGAAATGCACCTTTTCCCTGCCAAAGTGGGTGCGAATACGCGGGCCCCCCAGAACCCCCCAGAATGTCAAATTTTCAGCAAATGTCAATGGTTTAGATATAACATCAAGTACTTAGCATTCAGATGAGGTTTAGGGGGCTTTGAATTGGGTGGAGAGCTAAGTGAGACTGGTTGGGTGGGTTGTTCACGGGGGCGACCTACTGTATATGAAAATATCCCACCGTCTGTAACCGCGTAGGCATACATCGGTTAGGGTTAAGACTGGTTGGGTGGGTTGTTCACGTGGGCGACCGCCGTGTATGAAAATATCCCACCGTCTGTAACCGCGTAGGCATACATTGGTTAAGGTTAAGACTGGTTGGGTGGGTTGTTCACGTGGGCGACCGCCGTGTTTGACCGTATAGGTATTTGAAGAAACTCCTGCTGCTAATAACACCGTATATACTCCGTATTCCTTATATGCCTGTTACATATATATAGTATACCGTACAGACTTTATATCACCGCGCAAAGCGGGGTGACTGCGCGCACGAAAAATATCTGTTTGTTTTGGGGGTGCGGGATTGAAAAACGGGGATTTTCGGCGTATTTTGGAGCCTGTCAGGCAAAATCCCTGTGCGGGGTTGGTGTAAATTAAATATTTTCAGGTGCGGGGTTGATGCGGGAGTGTGAAACTAAAATATCTTTTTGGGGCTGCGGACTAAACCCAAGTCTGTACGGTATATATATAGTTCTGGCCAACGCTATTTGTATTCATACGTGCTATGGGACAATTCTTGCACGTATCAGTCGAACGATGCCTATGTTATCGTACGCCCCTTTCTTGGCATTTTCTCCTGCCTAATGGCGCTAGCCGCCTGCATTGTTTGCGGTTTTTCACGTCACTTGTTTGGGCCCTGCATTTGCCTCTGATTTTGAGCAGACACACAACACACACATGCATTCGTCTCAGACATTGTACTCACCCGCGTTTGCTTCATGCACCACTTTTTGTGCTGTGCAGTATGTGTGGATATTCGGGCTGACTCTAGCCCAAATATGCAATCCAGGGGCCTCATTCCCAAGCCACCTCAGCGGCGTGCTTGCTGGCCTAGTGTACGTGTACGGTGTAAAACCGGGTAGGGGCACTCTCAGCGCTTTCGATTGTTTGCTCTTTGATTTTAGGCCCACCGCAACTCCAGCTTGCCATGTTGCGCGCTCAGGCAAGCGTGGCCCGATTTTAAACAGACACGCAACAACACTTACACACTACACACACACACACTCGCACACACACACATCACACACACATCACACACACGCACACACACACGTGCGCACACACACACACACACACACGCACACATACACACACACACACACGCACACGCACACGCACACGCACACACACGCACACACAATAACACTCACACCATGAAACACACAGTGGCCCGCCTTGTGAAGCAGCTGTTCATTGATTTGAGGCCCATTGCGACTCCAGCTCGCCGCGTCGCAAGCTCAGGCGAGCGTGGCCCGCGATTCTGGGGAGGAGGCACGACAGGGGGGAGAGATTTTGTGCCAGGGGAGCACCGCGCTGTTAGGGTGCGTTCACACAAAGTATTGGAAGTAATTATAATCTGAAATGAATACTGTCGAATTAATTTAGGCACTCGGTTTTTTGCTTATTTTATTTTAGGGGTGAGGCATGACAAGGGGGAGAGGTATCCTACCTTTGTGCCGGGGGAGCAGTGCGCTATATGGGCACGTTCACACAAAGTCTTGAAAACCATGCGAAATGAAAGCGGTTTAAAAAGTCTCGACAGGTATCTCATTGCAAACCTTGTCTAAGGGGGCAGGCTTGACAGGGGGGAGAGGTTTTGTTCCCTATTTTTTTGTTTCCTAGTCCTAGAGAGCACCGTGCTGGCTTTCAAGCTCGTGGCTTCTTTGATATGCCTCTGTACATGCTTTTGAACTGTATACCTGCTTCTTTGATATGCCTCTGTACATGCTGCTTTGATATGCCTCTGTACATGCTTTTGAACTGTATACATGCTGCTTTGATATGCCTCTGTATATGCTGCTCTGATATGCCTCTGTACATGCTGCTTTGATATGCCTCTGTACATGCTGCTTTGATATGCCTCTGTACATGCTCCTTTGATATGCCTCTGCACATGCTGCTTTGATATGCCTCTGTACATGCTGCTTTGATATGCTTCTGTACATGCTTTTGAACTGTATACCTGCTTCTCCTGCCCCAAACTGCTCCAAACTGGTGCTGCTGACCTTCAATAATTAGAGCTGCCATTCAATGAACTGCCCTTACACATGCACATACACACAATTACACACGCACACACGCGCACATGCATACACACGTGCACACACACACACAATAACACACGCGCACACACAACACTTACAGCATCGAGCAAGGTGGTGGAGGGATTGGTCTATACGCCTGGGATCTCAGCTGGGCCTGGTAGCTTTAGCCACCGGTGTTTTCCTTCTCAGCAGCAGTAAAATGCCTGCCAGGTATGTTGTGTGTAGAATTTAACTTGAGTCATGTATGACTCAAAAAAAGCACAAAAAAAGGCATGTTTGAGCCACCGGTGTTGCCTCTCAGCAGCAGCAGGTTGCCTGCCAGATACGTTGTGTGTGAAATTGAAGCTGGGTCATTGACTGACTCAAAACAGGCCATGTTTGAGCCACCGGTCTTGCCTCTCAGCAGCAATAGGTTGCCTGCCAGGTATGTTGAGCTAAAATCTATCAGGACCTGTATAAAGTAAGTTCAATTTAACAAAAAATAATGAGTGGTGTTAGGTACATTTTGTAAATATCTTGACGCAACATCAAATTTCTTGACGCACAAGCCCTACTCGTACGTCACGTGTCACTCAAGTATTAATGAAGGGAATGAAGTGTGGTGTTTTGGGTGTGTGCTCAAATTATGCTACTTGTAAAGTCCTGGCATGTGCCTGCCTGGTACGTGAGCACTTTGTGAATTGGCATTAGTAGTCTTTGTTTCCTTCATTCACCCTTTCCTTCTTCTTTCCTTTTCTTCAGCAATGCTTGATCATCACGTGCGCAAATTTTATTGTTGATATCGCACTGTCAGATCTCGCTACTATTGTAAGTAGATCTTGATCTTGCACTGTCCAGTATCAGAATAGGACATCTCGTACACACACACACTCTTACACACAACCACACAACAACTTACAAACTCACACACACACACACACACACACACACGCAGAGAGGAACTAGTCACATGTTGCTATCTGCAGAAATGCAGGCTATACGAGCATTAATAATCTGCCATGCACACACACACACACAAATGACAAATGTACTGACAAAATGTACTGACAAATTGTACTGACAAAATGTACTGACAAAATGTACTGACAAATGTACTGACAAAATGTACTGACAAATTGTACTGACAAAATGTACTGACAAATTCACTGACAAAAGCGTCTTCTTATCTCAACCTGCAGACGGCCCATCAATAGTTGGCAGCTGCATTAGAGGAGGCCATAAAAATCCTAAATATCTCTATGGTTTTTGGCCTAACATAGAGTATGGGCAAACAGGTAGCTGTCATTCAATAGTGGTTCAAGGTCAGAAACGACGTAAAGATGAGTTAATTTGTCAGCCACTTAAAACGCCCGGCAGGCCTCTTGCTTGGTGTTGCATACCGTAAATGCCTTCCCCTATTGCGATTATCCACCAAGCAGGAGGCCTGCGGAGAGAACGTTTGTGTGTGTGTGTGAACTCCTTTGTGTAAAGCAACATAGTGCGTTTGTATTTGTGTTTGCGAGAGTGTTTGTGTTTGTACATGTGCGCATGGCTTTGTTCAATATGAGATGCAGCTGAATTTGGTACATGAAATGGCAGGGGAAGTGTTGTGTACATATCCATGTAGGAACAAGAGCGTCACTATTCAAACCACTCGCTACTTTTATGCGAGTATACATGTAGAAGAGTGGCATATTAGCAGAGCCGTTGTGTTAGGAAGTTGTATTTGAGAAGTAGGCAACAAAAACACGAGGGCAGTGAATTGTGCATTGTGTGGGTGCGCGCATGCTATGAGGACCGTTCCTGCGTGTTACAATGGCTGACTGTATTCTACTGTTTTGACGCCAATTTTTCAAACGATGGGTATTAGTCTTCATTGTTCATGTCTTTGTTCGTTCCTTCAGTGTGTCAAATGTGGGTGTGAGGGTAACAGGATTGGTTAGCAGAACATGTAGGCCAGCCAAAAAAACCCTGTGGCCCCCCAGTTGCGACTATCGTGCGCCGACAGGTCATTTTTTGAACATGGCATTGAACTTTTACCTTGCGGACACGTTAAGTCTCGGTGGCTGCTTGTGTAGCCCATTCTTGCTCAAAAGATCTTTGGATGTGAATTCGTCAATTGGTCTGTTGCGATGGATTGACAGGTGCTTTGCGTGCTTACTTATTCTGGTACAGGTCTTGCAATTGTCGTCGACACTCTGCCATTGTTATTATGCACCTTTTTCCTGGCTGTTGCTACTGCCTGGGTAGTGCCCACCAGCACTATCACTGTAAATAGTAAAGTAATAGTGTAAAGACCTATGTTGCTGCCAGTTTTTTCCGAAGCAGAGAGCAAGCAGACCACAACTGGATGTCAAAAGAAAAAACGAAAAATACGCAGGCAGTGAAAAACCGCTCCCACATCATTAAGGAGCCACTCAGGCCAAAAGACATTATAACGAAGTTTACAGAGTAAGCCATCAGTCAAAACGTGCGACTGCTAGGCTGCTTATGTCAAACATGTGAAAGAATTGTGGTATTTTTTGTAGCACCAGACTTGTAGCACCTACATAAAAAAAAAACCTTGGAAAGGGAAACACGGCACACAATCAAGCATCTACCAGGACCAACCGACCGCAATACCGTGAAGAGGGGGAATCATCTGTGAGCTTTGGGCACATGAAAAACATGTACTGTCACAATGAGGATACCAAGAATGAGGGTGGCAAATAATACATAAACTCATGTGTGAGGAGCAACACATGCACAACGAGAGGGTCTGGAACATCAAACATGGTCTGGTTCATCACTCTTTCGCTTGGGCCCTGCTGCTAGATGAACTCTGAACCAGCACTTGCCTGGCTAAGATTGTAAAATCGTGTACAAAGAGCAAAATTGTAATCAGATATTAAGGAAATTAGCAGGCACTTCAACACCTCATACAGCAAAGCACAATCAGAATCAAGGGCTTGTTCAACTGAAACAGTGTATATTAACTCTTTATGTCTGCCTTAAAACCAACAGCACCTTGCAGCCAAGATGTAATGATGTTTGTCCTGCGGCTAAGCGTTCCAAACAAAGTTGGCTTCCATGCAGAAGATCTACGGGTTTTGACTAACCTGCAAGGCAAACTAAAACATCACATGCACGCCCACCATTATTTTGGTGAAGCTAACACAGATACACTGATTTACAAGCTCTGGCAAAAATTGCATGATACGTCTCAGAGAGCAGCACAGCACGACTCTCGCACACGGCAAGCTACTGCAAAGCCCCTTGCGCATGCCCAATTCAGTAACAAGTTTTGGTCCATGCCAAATGTGACTTTTAAGGAACAGGATCCTTAAGTACAGGACAGATACGATACACGCAGACAAACACACCAAAAGGTTTAGCCATACGACAGGTCCTGTCACCTGCCCTCTGTGCGGAGGATCAGACAGTGCTCCACACATTATACTTCTAAGGTGCAACAACCATACTCTGAAGAGAATGCATATAAACCAACACCACCACGCTGTAATTCTTTGTGGTGAAGAGATCAGCAAAGGCAAGCTGGGCTCAGCAATTGTTACAATGGATGCTTGCAACAGTGATGAGTTATCTACCTTAACATTGAACCCTTTGATGACATTGAAAGAAACATTCCTGACTGCAGGTTTTCCCAACACAACAAAACCTTCCGACTAGACATCAAATTCGTCCAGATGGCGTGTTAATAATGCCCATACATTGAGGGAAGAGGCAGGTACTTGGATCCCAAACAGATCCTCCCAAAGGACAGAGACATGCATCTTGTAGAGTTTAATTCTGCTCAGACATAAACCTGCAATAGACATTAGAAAAAGCGCACAACCAGCATCAACCCCTTATCCAACGTCTATGAACAAGGAGCCTCCGAGGCACCTCTTGAAACAACCAAGTCACACTCCATGTTATACTTCTTGGAGTCGGGGGCACAATCTACAATCAGTACACCATAACTCCTTTACAAAACTTAGGCGTCCCCACGCACTAAGTGCACCAACTAGTTACTAAACTGCACTGCCATGCAATCAAAAGCTTGAACAAGATTACATAACCAAGACACAAAATACACCTTAACAACAACAGTGATAATGGGGGATCTGATAGGGGGGTTACTGGTAGAGCGGCTGGCTTCAGGAGGGCTAGGCGCAGGTCGGAAAGCATGGCTGACAACCCGCCGGATCCTCATTTTTCTCTGTTGTTTCTCTTTTTTTCTCGTTTCTGGTGGGGCTCTGGCTAGTGTGAGCACTAGTTGAGAGCCTTTCCTTAATGCACGCTGTGACTTCCAGCGTAAACTTGTTTTACTTCTTCTTTTAGAGGGGTGGGTTCCTAGGAGTGGAAGGGGGAAACTGAGGGATGATGGGAGCACTTCAGCAGCACCACCACCAGCCGCCACCAGCAAATCCACCTTCTCCAGACAGCACCGACCCAAAGATCTCAGCATTCTCCAACATGACATCCACCTCATCGAGATCAAGTACTGTGAGGACATTAGACCGCAGAAGCAGCTGAGAGCCACGCAGGAACAGCACAAAGAAGGCCTCTGCATCATCCTACAAGAGCCTCCGTTACCTCCACACCATCCTTTTGGGAGTGGGTGGCACCATCTACAACAATCACACGCTGGAGCCTTTAAAAGGACTGGGTCTTGACTCTCCAAGCTTGTTCTGTCAACAACGCTGCCAAACTTGTCCACATTAGACGCACGGCCCTCCTGATCCCCATTGATCTTTTTGCTTTTTGGTAGACGGTACCCGGTACTAAAGTGGCTTCTTATCCTGAATTAATGTGGGGGGTGGTTTTTCCCTGCCTGCGTAGTTCTTCTTTTTCTTGTTTCGTAGCCAGGGGCTATGGATTGGCAGGGCCATCTGCGTTATTACAGGCAGAGCCTTCTAGGTTATTACGGGGCAACTTTTTGTGCATAATTGGCTTAACTTCTTGTTTGATATATGTCTGTTGGGTTTCGTTTGGGGGGGCATGATTGCTGGGTCAGAGTAACTATGCTTGCGTCGGAAGAGTCAGGGCTATTGATCGCCACTTGAATCAACCATAAATGTGGTTGACTTTGGCCATTGATTTAATTTGCGGTGGGGACCTTTTCTAGTTGGATCAACCGCGAATGATCTGTTGTTGATTTAAGCCGCCTCTTATATGATTCATGGTTGAAACAAGCCTACTATGGGAAATCATTGCAAATAGTCAACAAATCAGCGACGTCCCAGCTTTAACCCAACATTTAACATCCACACCTGCTCGTTGCCTCTTCGAACTTTAGGTCACCAACCAGATATTACTGAAAATAGAAGTGCGAGCACAATGTAAAACAGAAACACTCAGCTGTAACAGACTGCTTGCCACACTTCCGACGTGCATCTAGTCTGCTAAATTTCCGCCCCTAGCTATTGCGCATTGAGATTGGAAGGTACGAACCAGGTGGGGATTATTCTTATCTGTGTCTCAGCAGAAGGGAGCGCGCTGCCTCGTTGTACCATTGTTGCGCGGCTGCCTACTTCTGCTTGTGCTAGTAGCCCTTTGCATCTTTTCTAGTTGCTTTTAAAAGCGTTTATACAGCAGCATCTTGCCTTCTCAATATCATTTTATAATGGGATGGCTGCAGCCTGGCAGCATGTGGTAGGTGTTGTCTAGATTTTGGCACATTGGGCATTATATTGGTGGGCCTTCTACATGCCATTGGTTTTCAGACCATTGGTTGCACTGGCTGAGCGGAGTAGGGATCCATGCCTGTAATTTTTACGCTAGTATCTGTATTCTTCTTTTCCGTTTGACTTCTTAAGCTGTAAGGTCCCATGTTAACCAATCTTTCTGTTTCTTTATTCGACTTCTTGCACAAAACAGCCGATCAGGCTACCGAAGAACCTTCAAAGTTTGCTGAAGGTGAGCCGTTAGTGACCTCTTTTTAAACAATGAAGGGAAAGAGCGGTGGAAGTTTTGACAAACCAAAAGCCAGACACCTGCCCGTTTCCAAAAATAGCAGTACAAACCTCCGACCTAAGACTCAGGCGGCCAACATCATTAAAAATTCTTAAAGAAATTAAGTGATAAAAGGCCTTTGCCCAAACAAAGGCCTGAGGATATGCAGTTGCCTAGCCAGAAGAAAATGGACTAGCAGTTTTAAGTCCTCCAGGCTCCTTCGTCATTCACACTAAAATAAACTGCGCCCTCCTGTAATAGGAAATATTTCCCACGAGGTAAGTGTACTTTCTAAAACCATTGAGTCAAAGTTAGATATCAAATACAGTGCCCTGCCTGTGGAAATACTTATGTGGAAACATATGTACAAATTTATAATAAGTGATATCAATCACCCCTCCTGCATACTAGTACACATCGCTTCTCAGCAGCTGAAATCCATTGCACAATGAAACGTACTCCAATTGATCAAAACCACAACTGCCCTACACACAGCATGTGCCATGTCTTTGTTCTTTGATGCGCTGCTGGGTAGGGGTGTGGCCCCGTTAAAAGAAGAGTGACCTCTTCATCCGTAAACAATTGGCTGCAGAGGGTCAGGGGTGCAGAGGGTTAGCAGATAGCATAAGGCGACAGAAGCAGCCTTCACTCGCTCAGTTCAATGCTGCTGCTGCTGCTGCTGAGATGTTGACCTGTACATACATACATGCAATGTGAACTTGATGATGTGACGACCCAGATTCAATTGCTGCTAAACACAGGACGAATCGAGCTCTTTACACACCAGCGTTCCCCAGTATACCTATGCCAGAAAGCAAAACAGCTCACTACACAGGAAGGAACAAGCACAGGCGGACTGATCAGGTAGCAAGGGGTGAACGGCACTCGCATCTACACACCGCGCGCTTGCTTTAGGCCCTTCTGTATCAGGTGTTTGCCCAGCTTTTACCCATAGAAACTGGGTACCCACAGAAACCAGGTGCTCACAGCATGTGGTACCCACTTGAACTGGGTATCCACAGTGTGTGGTACCCACAGATGTTTGCCCAGCTTGTACCCACAACATGTGGTACCCACAAGAACTGGGTACCCACAGGTGTTCGTCCAGCTTATACCCACAAGAACTGGGTACCCACAGGTGCTCGCCCAGCTTATACCCACAGCACGTGGTACCCACAGGTGTTCGTCCAGCTTAAACCCACAGCACGTGGTACCCACAGGTGCTCGTCCAGCTTGTACCCACAGCAAACAAAAACCATGCTAGTGCTACAAGCTATAGCCCCATCATTCCACACACTAGGAGGGGCAGCCAGAGCTGCACCCACCGTTTATGACAGTACCCATGCCAGAGCTGTACCTACCGTTAATGCAGTAAATCCATGTCAGAGCTGCATCTACCGTTTATGACAATGCCCATGCCAGAGCTGTACCAACCGTTCATGACCATACCCATGGCGATGTTCCTGCCTGACAAACTGTACTCTGGCCAGCCTTGTCCCACTCTCAAAATTGAGAGCAGCTGGGAGGACACTCACAGCAGCAATTGCGTCATTGGCAAAAAAAGGACGACGCTGGCAGTGTTCACACTTTCAGCATGACTTATTGTCCCACCCTGATTAGGTGCCATCACCACCTAGAAGCTCCTCACCCTCCCCGATCAGGTGCCATCACCACCTAGGAGCTCCTCACCCCCTTTGATTAGGTGCCATCACCACCTAGGAGCTCCTCATCCCGATTAGGTGCCATCACCACCTAGGAGCTCCTCACCCCCTTCGATTAGGTGCCATCACCACCTAGGAGCTCCTCACCCTCCCCGATCAGGTGCCATCACCACCTAGGAGCTCCTCACCCCCTTTGATTAGGTGCCATCACCACCTAGGAGCTCCTCACCCTCCCCGATCAGGTGCCATCACCACCTCAGAGCTCCTCACCCTCCCCGATTAGGTGCCATCACCACCTCAGAGCTCCTCACCCCCTTTGATTAGGTGCCATCACCACCTAGGAGCTCCTCACCCCCGGCGATTAGGTGCCATCACCACCTAGGAGCTCCTCACCCGC
>Ga0307945_1003462_pt1:5000-7500 | contig 12784 bp, 18 predicted proteins | sample OrgLakmetagen228_FD_201818 | JGI IMG/M metagenome (GOLD analysis project Ga0307945, IMG submission 201818) | Saline water microbial communities from Organic Lake, Antarctica - #228 | ecosystem: Environmental > Aquatic > Non-marine Saline and Alkaline > Saline | place: Antarctica...
ATCCACACACCCACATCCAGCCACACAAATGCAAAGGAGGTGACCTGTATCTCAATGTGGACTGTAGAGTTTAAAATAAATCAGGATCATACGCCCTCCATAAGGAACTGCAGAGTTCTTACTCTGCAGCATGCAGAAGTACTCTAGCTCTTGGGGGGGATCGTAACCGAATGTCGGTTTAAAACTGTCTTGGCACAGCTTGTGCTGTGCAAGCCACCTCTTCCATGCTTGCAACTTGGTACAAGTGTAAATTCCCATCCAGAAGTTCGGTGGATATGAGCCGGAATACAACCTCAAAAACAGCCTTGGGCAGGGGAAGGTGTAATTCAATCAGCACTGAAGTCAAAACCTATGTCTTTTCAATGAGGCAATGCCGGCGCTTGGCCTCATGTGCATTAACCCCGCTTGCAGCACTGGAGTTTGCTGCACACTCCTAGATCACAGCCCCACCCACCTGTGGGTCAATGCACAGCGGCCAGCGCTTGGATTCGTGCACAATGATCCCGTTTGCCGCGCTGACATCGTCACGAGGCAGCCCCCAGATGGCCCACTGTCTCATTTTTACAGGGTCTCCCAGGGCAGAGATGAAGCTGAAGTTGGGGGTGGAGGGGATGGAGCGGGTGGCCATTTCCTGCGATGAGGCGAAAAATGCGTGAAATGTCGACTTAAAAAAAGAAATTTGGACGCCAACGTGTTTGTTAAAGAAGTAGGAGCATTACGCAAGCATTGCACAGACGACCCCTTTTTCACTGGCAGGAGCACATGGAGACACATCAACACTCACAAGCAGGAAAGCATACGTTGCTCCTGTTAGGTTGATACCAGCACAGGCACGACAGGAAGGGCAAGGGCTAAGTGCACTGTGCGCGCCTTGTTCATTCAGCAGGCAGGCACATACATACACACACACGCACACAAACAGAGTGCATGCACCACAGAGCGCACAGTGCGTGCCTTGTTCATTCAGCAGGCAGGCACATACACACAACCATAGCGTGCAGGGGCCTTGTTCTAGGTTGCCAGCGCACGCTTAACCAAGGACTAGAGAATCACACACACGCACACACACAAATCACACACACATACACACACACACACACACAACGCAAAACACACAAGGGGTGCACACCTCATTCCCGGATGCCGGTACAGGCATAACCGAATCACGCACAACGCGAAACGCACAAGGGGTGCGCACGTCATCCCCGGATGCCGGTACATGCATGACCGAGGACAAGAAAATCACACCCAACGCAAAACGCACAAGGGGTGCGCACCTTGTTCCATGATGCTAGGGCCTTTACTCGTAGCTCTGCAGGGAATGCCCCCAAATACGCAATCATGCCAGCAGAGAGCAGCATGTCACCTGCTCAGGTGATTGAATGCAAGAAACGTTACACACGTGAGGGTGTGTATTGTGCCTCGTAACACTGCTATGCAGCACAAGGAATTATTTACAAACAGTTGTTTGGCCCAAGCTTGCTTCATTGTGGCCGTATCTTGTGACAGGGTAAAGTGCTTTGGCAAAGCAGTGTAATAATAAACGACAAGCTTGTATAGGAAGCAGAGGATTTGACGCGTCTTTCAGGTTGCTAATCAAACATTTTAAGTTGCTAATCCAACAATCAACAGCTTAGCATACCAGGTATGTGCACTTACCGACAAGGCCTTCATTAACATGGTACAGATGCTCAGCAGCTCCCGTCCACCTTGAACCTTACATTTGACCTACTGACTAAGTGCTTATCATCATATGCGCTACGCTTAACAACAAATACTCATAGACTCACGATTCAAGTGCTCAGCAGCTCCCGTCCACCTAGAAACATTGCATTCAACCAAACAATTAAGTGCTTAGTAAATGTGCAGCACTTACCAACAAGGCGTTCATTAACATGGTACAAATGCTCAGCAGCTCCCGTCCACCGTGCCTTTTCGCCTCCCAGCCCGCCAATCAGTTTTTGTGCCCTATCCAGCTTCTCTTCACACACAGCCACTTCCACCTGAAGGAGAAGAGTGCGCACAGGCACGCTCGAATGTGTGCGCGGGAAAGTCGTAGCTGGATGCATGAGGAGTGCGGACAGAATACACACACAGGATAGAATTTTGCCGCATCCAGCTGCAGATTGGAAGACATGCAAGTTCACAAATCACTTACGTCGCACCCAAACATTCGTAAACCTTTGCAGCGACACTAGCTACCTACAAACACAGTGACTCATATGCTAGTTGATTCCTGCACATGCAACATTACAAGCTGACCTAAACATAGTAATAGTACATCACACACACTAGCGCGCACACACACACACACACACACACACGTACACACAAACACGCACACACGCTGGCCCATGCCTACACCCACCTCCAGGTTCCCTTTGCGCTCTTTTGCCGCATCTAACTGCAGTCCCAGTTCTGCCAGCTTGCCCTCAACTTCTGCAAGCTCTGCCTGCTTCTCAGCCAGTGCTGACTGCACCTCTCCCAGCTGCTGCTCTGC
>Ga0307945_1003462_pt1:10000-12784 | contig 12784 bp, 18 predicted proteins | sample OrgLakmetagen228_FD_201818 | JGI IMG/M metagenome (GOLD analysis project Ga0307945, IMG submission 201818) | Saline water microbial communities from Organic Lake, Antarctica - #228 | ecosystem: Environmental > Aquatic > Non-marine Saline and Alkaline > Saline | place: Antarctica...
AAAACACACGACGCACACTGTTTGCATATAAACAAAAACACACGATGCACACTGTTTGCATGTAAACAAAAACACACGATGCACACTGCTTGCATGTAAACAAAAACACACGACGCACACTGTTTGCATATAAACAAAAACACACGATGCACACTGTTTGCATGTAAACAAAAACACACGATGCACACTGTTTGCATGTAAACAAAAACACACGACGCACACTGTTTGCATGTAAAAAAAAACACACGATGCACACTGTGCATGTAAACAAAAACACACGATGCACATTGCTTGCATGTAAACAGAAACACACGACGCACATTGCTTGCATGTAAAAAAAAACACACGACGCACACTGTTTGCATGTGGACATGACCCAAGAGGTCCTTCCCACATTTTAACTCAAGTGCACGGTCGTTTTGGATCTTCGTTACTGAAATGGGGCTGTAGTGTTTACACGGCCACCCACCCCCACCCCCACACCCACACCCACATACCTATATGGCTCTCCCACACCCACATACCTATATGGCTCTCCCCCACACCCACTTACCTATATGGCTCCCACACCCACATACCTATATGGCTCTCCCCCACGCACGTGCACACCCAACAGTATATTCAAGCCTGTCTGCCTGCATTCACAACCACACAACCACGCGCCCCCACACACCTGCATGCCTTGTACTTGGAGCTCTGTGGAGGCAAGCTTGTCGAGGCCAGTTTTGTACCTGCGCACGTTGTATAACATGAACGTTGCATGTGTATGTAATATGGAGATTGCATGTGTGTTTAACATGGAGGTTGCATGTGCGTACATAACATGGACGTTGCATGTGTATGTAATATGGGGATTGCGTGTGTGTTTAAAATGGAGGTTGCATGTGCGTGCATAACATAGACGTTGCATGTGTATGTAATATGGAGATTGCATGTGTGTTTAACATGGAGGTTGCATGTGTGTGCATAACATGGAGGTTGCATGTGCGCAAAATTTGGGTCGCACGTGCGTACATTATAAATCACACAGGGGTTGCACACACTCATAACACACAAAGAAGAGATCTGGGCAAGCCTAACTACAGCCTCATCTTCAGCGCGTCATGAACGACACAATACCACCATACACACGCACCGTCTGCGTGCGCCCGCCACTTCTTCCCGTTTGCGTGCCAGCAGCATCTTAAAACAATCCAGGAGCTGAAGGTATGAGGTGGGCGTGACGTAGAAGTGCCGGCGGTGCTCTTTACGAAACCTGCGCACGTACGTAAGCATGGGTGCATCTTGGATGTCAAAAACTGGGCACTTTTTATCATTTAGAGTGCAGAGTATTTTCTGACTTACAAGTTGAGGATGCATCGATATCAGGCAGATGCACACACCCCTGTCGGGCTTGACAACACATGTATATACGTAGGGTTGGCCAGAATTGTATATACACACCGTATATGACCGTATGTATGGTGATTTCCCTGCCAAAAATACCGTATATACACCGTATATACCCATAAATGTATGGTTCTTGCCAACCCTATATATACACGCATATATGTAATACACGCGTACAAGCAGTGTATGTGCACTATGTGCAGACCCCCAACTCACTTCTCAGACAGCTGCTGCGCATGTCGGTGGAAGCACATACACTGCTGCGCCAAAGGGTCACACAGGGCGTCGTCCACAGCCAACTCTTGGAGGGTGAGGCTGGCGACAGACATGAGGGCATCGTCTGGCCAGATTGTGAACCTGAGGTGTGTGTGTGTGCGTGTGTGTGTGTGTGCGTGTGTGTGTGTGTGAAGTTGGGTTTTAGTGATGGTTGCGCAAAAGTGTTCAGAGGAGAGAGCCCAATCGTTGGATTGGCGAGTGGAAATAGGGGTGCAGCAAATTAGGCCAAAATAGTACAGCAAAATAGGCCAAAATTGTGCAGCAAAAAACGGAGGGACCTCAACATGGGAGATAGCTTTTTGCTGAGAGTTAACAGCCAAGGGGAAGCTGGGGACAGAGGAGCCAGGGAAACGAATGGAAGGCCGGTGGGTGTAATACCATGTTGACCAGTACCGTTCATCTGCACCGTACTTGACCGTATGCATGGTGATTCTTCTGCCAAAAATACCGTATATACACCGTATATACCTAAGAATGTATGGTTCTGGCTAACCCGAACAAAGAGGCAAGATATGGGCGTGAGTACGCTGTGTAATAAGGCCAAGAGCAATACAAAACATCTCGTTTTGTTGCGGGGTGGGAACGTAGCAGGGGCAGTGCAAAACGGGCATGCACGCTCACACTCCAAGATCAGTAGCAGGCAATGTTTGAGGCACGCTGAGACTGGGAAAGAGAAATTGTGTTCGGATTCAGCGATTGTGAATTCTAGCGTAAGAAAACTTGTTGGGCATTGGGGATCACTCTGTCCGTGACAGAACCACAACACAAAACCAGCCAAATTTGTGTTGGTAGTTGGTGCTAATAGTTGGGGTTGTAGTTGGTGGTGTGTGTTGAACCTCACCACAAACATGAACGCACCTGAACAAATCATATGTCCACATTATGCACCCCATGCAAACACACACACGCACGCACCAGTTGATAGTCGTGCATGTGATGAGCGAAGAGTATCTGCGCAATTTGTTTTAAGAACCTCACCCACAGTCATACATCCACTTACTGTGTCACATGCAGACACACACGCACGCACCAGTTGATAGTCGTGCATGTAATGAGCGAAGGGAACTTGCGCAGGCGTTCTCTGAAGGCCTCACCCACGGGAGAAAAACACAGCACCAC
>Ga0307945_1003464_pt1 | contig 12781 bp, 12 predicted proteins | sample OrgLakmetagen228_FD_201818 | JGI IMG/M metagenome (GOLD analysis project Ga0307945, IMG submission 201818) | Saline water microbial communities from Organic Lake, Antarctica - #228 | ecosystem: Environmental > Aquatic > Non-marine Saline and Alkaline > Saline | place: Antarctica: Organic Lake...
AGATGCCTCAGAATAAACAGAGGGTGCAGAGTGCTTCTGCCCGGAAAGAAGCCAAACTGCGTGTCTGGAATCTTGCCCTTTTTCACACACCAATCAGTCACCAAATCTTTCAGCACGTTGGCGAAAGTACGATACATCACCCCACTAACAGCAATCATCCTATAATTTCTTGGATTCAGCACTTCCCCTTTTTTATGGATGGGGCTTAGCTTGGCGACCTTCCAGCACGCAGGCACTTTACTCTCAGATAACAACACTCTGAATGCCAACATAAAACAGGAACATTTTCACCCGCGGAGTTGAAATGCACGATCTCTGAATTAGGAGTTTTGACAATTCGATGTTTATTCCTGGCGTACACAGCCAACCGACTTAGCACTATTTGCATATTACGGGGCTCATTAGTCAGCAAAGTCAGATCATCTGCATTCAACATGTGTGAGACGTGCACACCCGCGGTTCCGGTGACAGCCCCTGATACACCCTCAGCAATGTCGTCAATATCGTTAATATAAAGGGAAAAAAGCAGAGGAGACAGGGGGCAACCTTGTTTAACCCCACGAGTCGGATGCACACGAGCAGTCTTATCACCATCCTTCAAGACATACTCATCACGGTAGTACATGTCTTGAATCACAGGCAACTAAGGCGCTGGCATGCGAGTACGCCTAAGATGTTTCCAAAGTGCATCCCTTGGAATGGTGTCATAGGCTTGCTTAAAATCAATGAAAGCTTCTGCTGGGTAAGGAAATTATAAACGAGTTGATTGTTGACTTAATGCAATAAAAAGGTAGGGTTACACCACTATATACGCATCTGGGGGGCATCTGAGCGGAAGCTTGGTCCCAAGCCTATTACAGTAACCTAACCAAAAAAGACGCTAGAAACAATCAAGGGAAAAGGGCTGAGCATCCTCATACTAATGACGTGGAAAGGCAAGCTGGTGCTGAGTGCAGAGGCTAGCCAGATCATCTGGCATGAAGATGATCTTCACGCGGACAGTCCAGCAAGTTGTGTTCCTCGTCCTGAACAGTGTGCCAGTCACATTTGTCACAAATCCTGAGCTTATAAGGCATTTTATTCCTGTTATGACACATTCTTTGGACCAGAAAGTTAAGGCCAGAAAGGCAAAGGCAAGAAAGTGCACGGCTGAGACTGTTGGAAATATGCAAACGAAGGTAGAGAGGCAACACAGGCTCATCAAGATTTCTTTTTCTGTCAAATTACTCAAAAAAATTGTCGCCATCAATGAGAAGGTAGGCATCCTCTGTACATAGCTTGAACGATAACCCCCAAATACTGCGGGGTCTTAATTTTATGCAAGTTTTGACGGGTAAAAACATGGTTTGCCACAATTTGAATACCAAGAATGAGGGAGGCAAATATTGTATTCTTTCATAACAAATTATTGTTAGTGAGGAGCAGCACATACACAACGAGACAAGGTTATCAATTATCTCCTCTCCTCTTTTCCCTTTTTATCAATGATGTGGATGATGAGTTTGGGAGTGGCTTTATGGGTGCTGTTAGCCCCCCCCCCTGAGGGGCTCAGGGTAACGCACATGTTTTATGCTGACGATCTGACATTGACAGCAAATGACCCAGTCCAATTGCAGGAAATGTTGAGACGTCCGGAATCGTATGCTGCCAGGAAAGAACTTACAGTAAATGTGCAGAAATCCTACTTATTTATGTGTACCGGAATTCTGCAGTTCCTGTTGTTCGTCTCTACATTCAGGAGCTCAAAGAGTGAGATTTTTTACCTACCTGGGAATGGCTGTCGTTTGTTCACTTTGCAAACCTTTTGTCAGTCGCTAGATACGCTTCTTTTGGAACTTGTCAGCAGCCCAAACCATTTTGCTGCAACAGGTCAACAACCAACATGTTCATGATTTCCAACCTCAGCAGAGCACTAGACGTTTTCTCTTTCTTTCTAAGCTTATGGATTGATTTGTGGCTGGCCGAGACCAGTCAGCAGCCGATCAGCCAAACAACCTGGCTGAAGGTCAGCCCCCATTGTAACCATTGTCTCTAGACAAAAGCTGGTAGGTGACACAGGTTGTAGTTTACACAGAGACACGAGACACAGAGTTTGGGCACAGGCAAAGAAAAATGTTGCTGCTTAAATGCAAGCTATGAGTTGACAGTGGAGGCTTGCACGCCAAATGTATATAAAAGCAAATTTTAACTTACAAGAAGGGATTGACCACAAATCATACGAAAGCACCACTAGCAAAGCAAAAGAGCAAGCCGTCTAAACTGCTAACGCAGATTATACACAAGACGAGCAAAAGGTTAACAGCAATGAAAGCGTGCGCTACGCAGTAAGGGGAAGTATACACAAAGCACAGGCAGAAAGATAATATTTCACTCACACACACTTACACTCACATTCACACAAACACACTCCCACACACATACACGATTTCTGTACGCAAGCCCCTCATAGTATCACCTGAACAAACGTAGCACAAAGACGACATAGAATACAGCTCAGAGGGAAAACAAATGTTACGTATGTTCAGACTGTGATACATACAATGAGTCATTAGTCTGTGATACATACAATGAGTATTTATTTGTTGGGACCTATAGGTTGAGCAGCCATGCCAGGCTGGAGGCCTCTGTAATCCAAACTAAACTAAACATACAATGAGTCAAACAAACAGCCATTCCCCTGAAATACTGCTAGTTACGGGTTCGTCCACAGAGCACAGAACATCAGCCATGAATCTGCAGCTTGCAGTAAGCCGAAGCTTGCGTATGAGTGTGCGTAGGCAAGATGCATGCTAATTAAGAAGCTAAAACACAAGCTAGTACAGGACATACCTGATTCCCTGATACTATACAAAGGTACTACACAAAGGTGTACACAGAATTATATATATGATTGAAAGGTGTATAAAGTGTTTATAAGGAGCGGCAACAAAGATGCACATCAGGAGTAGATTGCATATCGGGTATTAGTGGGTTTTGTGTAGGCAGTATTTATATCAAATCACGACACACACCGCGTGCAAATGTGCCGGTACAGAATTGCAGGTATTGTATGCAGGCAGCATCAGGATTCAATCAGTCAGTTTTGCAAGCAAGGGCACACAACGACACAATAGGGTTGGCCAGAACCGCATTATACACCGTGTATGACTGTACATAGTGATTTCCCTGACAAATGGATTGTACGTACATTGTATATATGTGTGGCTCTGGCCGTTCCTACACAGAAAGGTATACACAGGCTCTCTGACGCAATAAGAGCATCGTAAACTCTGACGCAATAGGAGCATCGTAACTCTCTGACTCAATAAGAGCATCGTAACTCTCTGATGCAATAAAAGCAGCGTAAACTCTGACGCAATAAGAGCATCGTAAACTTTGACGCAATAAGAGCATCGTAAACTTAGACGCAATAAGAGCATTGTCACTCTCTGACGCAATAAGAGCATCGTAACTCTCTGATGCAATAAGAGCATCATAACTCTCTGACTCAATAAGAGCATCGTAAACTCTCATGGTAAACTCTGACGCAATAAGAGCATTGTAACACAAGCAATAAGAGCATTGTAACTCTCTGACGCAATAAGAGCAGCGTGACTCTCTGACGCAATAAGAGCATCATAAACTCTGACGCAATAAGAGCATTGTATCTCACGCAAAGCACCCATTATTTTGACTGATGGCTTTATCTGTAACTCTGTAATGGTGCCAAAAAAAAACACCCAATATTTCACCTACATTTAGGAGAAAGAGAGGAGGGGTGGAAGAGGGTGTCTCCTCCACATTTTGCCACCTCTGCTGAGCAACTGATGCTGCTATGACATCGACAGCTATCGCCCTGTATAGCAAATATTGTGCACCTCCAGAGTTGCTGCTGCTGCTCTGCTCTGCTCTGACAGCTGTCGCTTTAAAAACGCTCATCCTCTACCTTTACAGCTGCAAATTTTGCCGCTGCTGCTGCTGCTGCTGCTGCTGCTGCTGCTAAGGCACCAACAGCTGTTGCTTGAACAAATGCTCATTTTTAACTTCTATAGCTGCAGGTACTGCTGCTGCTGCTACTGCTGCTATGGCACTGACAGCTGCCGCTCAAAAAAGTGCTCATCTTCCACGTCTATTGCTACTGATGCTGTAGCTACTCCTCCTACTACTGCTGCCATGGCAACGGCAGCTTTTGCTAAAAAGAAACGCCCATCTTCCACGTCTACTGCTACAGATCTGCAGCTGCAGCTGCCGTTGCAGATGCGGCTCTGCTCTGCTCTGACAGCTGTCGCTTTAAAAACGCTCATCTTCTACTTCTACGTCTACTGCAGCTGCTCCTCCTGCTGCTGCTGCTGCTGCTGCTGCTATGGTACCGACAGCTATTGCTAAAAAAAGCGCCCATCTTCTACCTTTGCGGCTACAGATACTGCTGCACATACAGGCTTGCGCCCACAGTGCGCTCACTCTCTGTTTTGATGCACCTGCTATTGCGTAAAGGATGCGCACAGAGGAATGCTCTTACGATGTGCACATAAGAGAGGCATGCTCACAGAGGCTCTTATGACGTGCACATAAGAGAGGCTCTTATGATGCGCACAGAGGCTCTTATGATGCGCACAGAAACTCTTCTTAGAGGCTCTTATGATACTCACAGAGAGAGGCTCTCATGATGCTCACAGAGGCTCTTATGATGTGCACAGAGGCTCTTATGATGTGCACGTTTGAGAGGCATGCGTCCACAGTGCGCTCACTGTCTTTTTTGGTGCACCTGCTATTGTGCAAAGGATGCGCACAGAGGCTCTTATGATGTGCACATAAGAGAGGCATGCGCCCACAGTGCGCTCATTCCTGCCCTCATGCGTGCACCTGATATTGTGCAAAGAAAGCGCACAGGGGCATACTCTTACGATGCGTGCATAAGAGGCATGCTTCCACATGGTGTGTGTCAGAGGCATGCTCTTACGATGTGCTCATGCGAGAGGCACGCGTCCACATTGGCATGCTCTACAATGTGTGCATAAGAGGCATGCTTCCACATTGGCATGCTCTTACGATGTGCGCATAAGAGAAGCACGCGTCCACATTGGCATGCTCTACAATGTGTGCATAAGAGGCACACGTCCACATTGGCATGCTCTTACGATGCGTGCATAAGAGGCATGCTTCCACATGGTGTGTGTCAGAGGCATGCTCTCACAATGTGCACATAAGAGAGGCATGTGTCCACATGGTGTGTGTCAGAGGCATGCTCTCACAATGTGCACATAAGAGAGGCATGTGTCCACATGGTGTGTGTCAGAGGCATGCTCTCACAATGTGCACATAAGAGAGGCATGTGTCCACATGGTGTGTGTGTCAGAGGCATGCTCTCACAATGTGCACATAAGAGAGGGATGTGTCCACATGGTGTGTGTCAGAGGCATGCTCTCACAATGTGCACATAAGAGAGGCATGTGTCCACATGGTGTGTGTCAGAGGCATGCTCTCACAATGTGCACATAAGAGAGGCATGTGTCCATAGTGCACTCATTCCCTGCCTTCATGCGCGCGCGTGTGCTACCGTGCAGAGGATGCGCACAGGGGCATGCTTTTTTGATAAGCACATACGAGAGGCACGCATCCATGCTCATTCCCTGCCCTCATGAGAAGAGGCTGCACGTGTGGTACAGTGCAAAGAATGCGTAAGCCCCTGAAAATCATCTTAGCTCCAAAGGTCGTCCTGCTGTTCCTTGCCTCCCAAGATATTCTGAACTTTCTTAGATCCAAACAACAAACATTTTCCTGAGATCCAAATAGCCAAGGTCTTTTTGTATCCAAAAACAAGAAATGGCTAATGCAGCAATTAGGAGTATCAGCAGGAGCAGGATTAAATTAAGTTGGCCAGGACCATATATAGGGTTGGCCAGAACCATACATTTGTAGGTATATACGGTGTACATACGGTATTTTTGGCAGGGAAATCACCATACATACGGTCATATGCGGTGTGTATACACGGTTCTGGCCAACCCTAACCATATACATTCGGTATCTTGGCGGGATTTTTTTTGAAAGATACGGTGTGCATATACACGGTTCTGGCCAAGAAAATAAGCCTGTCAACCAAATGCAACCTGGTTGGGATCTGGCAGGTGTTGTTGCCCATCAGTTGCATCCAGACAAAAGCTGGGCTGCTCCAATGAATCAAACCAGCTAATCTGCTGTGATGTGCTTTACACCCAATCTCTGACGCTAAACCGCTCCGCTTTGACCTATGCTATACCTTTTATTCATGTTCAACAACGCAGATCTGTGCTACACGCTCAACCTGTGACGTTCAGCCACGAGCAGCTAGGATTCATGCCACTCACTCCTTTGAAGGTCCAGGCAGGGGCAAGACGACTGGGTGCATGCCTGTGCACTCTGAAACCTGAATCATACCGTTCCAGGTCCAAGGGCCACACGTCCTGTGGGCGATTTTCCACAGCATTTTGAAAAGGAGGATTGCTGCACGATCCGCGGCTCAAATCAGTACCTTCTTAGCCGCCAGAGATTGTTCCAGGTCCAAGGGCTCACGTCCTGTGGCGATGTTCCACCACATTTTAAAGTCTGCCAGGAGCGACCAGAGGGGGTAGCGGAACGTGGCTGGCCTGAGTTTTATGAGTGTGTGTGTGTGTGTGTGTGTGTTTGATATCAAACAAAGGTGATTACGAGGTGCGTACATGTGTGCACACACACCTGTTTTTCTCAAAGAAGAAGTGGCCGACCCAAGCAAAGCCGTACCCAGCCAGGACGCCAAAGCCAAGATACTTGGCCTGCCTGCGTGTATATTTGCAGAGTGCACAGTGGTTTGAGGACAAACCGTGTGTGTGTATGTGTGTGTTTATGTGTGTGTGTGTATGTGTGTGTGTGTGTGTATGTGTGCGCGTGTGTGTGCGTGTGCGTGTGCGTGTGCGTGTGTGTGTGTGTGTGTGTGTGTGTGTGTGTGTGTGTGCGTGTGTGTGTGCGTGTGTGTGTATGTGTGTGTGCATGTATATATATGAGTATTTTTGACGAGAATAAATGCGCGAGGAGCGAGTGTTTGACCTATAAAGCGCACCTTGTGATGGGCGAGGCCAAGGCAAATGCGAGGGATGCGCTGGTCCCTAACACATGCAGGGCCCGGGTTGTCTTGTGCCTGTGTTGCAGCTGCATACAGTAGGAAGGATGTTCTAGGCTTCAGGTTATTAGCTTCAGGCTATTAACATCGCAATTGAGCAATGCTGATCAGCTTCCTTCATTTAGCCTCTACCATGCATGCCTGGGGAAGCAGGGACGCACTTGATAGAATGGGTAGAAATCTTTGAAGCTGGCAATGGCCCTGTCCTCATTTTGCTTTGACATTTTGACTTTATGGCTTCAAGCTCAAAAATAAAAAATGCACAGCCACTCTTGTCAGGCAGATGGTAGCTGTCACGCGCACGCACACGAGCACTCTCATGAAATGGACACGGAGGATGAGCAGCAAGAGCATGATGCCCTACAGCGGATTGTGAACTCCTTTAAGGCTTACCAAAGGTGGGCCTGCAAGAAGTTTTGGCTGATCACATGCAAGCACACACACACACACCCCCGTGGGCACCTGGGTTCAGCGGATTGTTCCACGCTTTCCTCCCTTGTCAGCGTGCTTTATCTCACGTGGCATACCACTATGCATGTCCGGTTCATTCACGGCAGTGCGTGCTTATGATGAACTATGAGTAACAAGCCGTCCATTCATTCATGTGCACAAGAAGTGCGGCATTTTGAAAGATGATACCCGCACGAATCCCAGCCTTACTTTCTCCTGCTAGTACACACACGCACACACACACACATACACCCACACACACACCCACATTCACACACACACACACACACACACACACACACACACACACACACACACACACACACACACACACACACACACACACACACACACACACACACACGTGTCGTCACATGTGCGCATGCGACACAGGTCTGCGGAGCTGGACGTGTGCCGATGGGAACGCAACTTTGTTAGGTTGCCTGCACGTCACAAGGAACTACTTGCCAGCCAGCCTGAAAAGTACGCACGTGCCCGGCAGTGCATCTACAGCAACAGCTTTTTCATACAGTCCATGGTGCGCACACTGCTGGTGTCTGTGTGTGTGTGCGCGTGTGTGCGTGTGTGTGTGCGTGTGTGTGTATGTGTGTGTGTGTTTGCTAAATAGCAACTGAGCGACTATGAGCTGAGCATTGAATGATTGATTAAGTGTGTGCTGTAGAGCGAATGAGTGGGTGCAGGGGTCTGTTTGTGATTGCTTGCCGAAGAGCCCTCTGCGAGGTGGATGGAAAAAGGTAGCCCTTTCTTTGCAGGAGAAAAGATGGAATGCAAACACATAGCCTTCCGCACACACCAGCCACATGCGCACACCTTGCGTGTGCTAGGTTGACCAGAATTACTTTAGCAAACGTTCGAGTTATGAGGTTCGGCTCAGTCATACACTTAAAACACCCACACCAATGCGTACATGCACACCCATACCCACACCAACGCCTGCACCCACACTTCCTCCCCACACATACACAGAATGAGTAGGGTTGGCCAGGACCGTATATGTACTCCGTATACGACCGTACATATTTGGTGGTTTCCTGCCAAAAATACCATATATATACACTGTATATATATGGTTCTGGCCAGCCCTTAACAGAGTGTACAGAATACGCCTGTCTTGGCCGCTTTGATTGTGTCTGGCCTAGCAGTCGCACGTTTTGACTGATGGCGTACTCTGTAAACTCAGCTCTTACAGGGGTTACAGAGTTCACAGATAAAGCCATCAGTCAAAACGTGCGACTGCTAGGCTGCGTATGTAAAACATGTAAAAATTTAAACTCAGCTCCTAACACGTTTCATAACCCTGTGTAGGGTTTTCGTTTGCTCAGATCAAACCTGCATGCCAGCTACACCCCGTGGGTTTGCAAGCCAACAACAAGGGTGGCAGCGGGTGTCAGGCTGCTTTACTTTCTGCAGACCTGAATAATAATCCCACAGCTGGCAGGGTGTGCATGCAGATTAGCCTACCTGGAACACTGCACCCATGCTCATTCATCATGTGAGCTAGGCAGTTAAGGTTCCTTGAGTAATGCGGTTGGTCATACTGGTAGTGAGCTGAGCGGCCTTTGTCTCTTATGCTATATGTTTACATCGCTCCCCCTATTCTCTGCAGTTGCAGGTTGCAGACTTAAACTCGAACAGCATAGACCTCCTATTTGTAGGGTTGGACAGAACCGTATATATACACCATATATGACCGTATATTTGGTAAATTCCCTGCCAAAAATACCTTTAATACAACCTATATGTATGGTTCTGGCCAACCCTACCTATTTGGTGTACCATTGTCGCTCGTGCCATGCCATCTGTAATTGCAGCTAACTGCCTTTGATCCAGACAACACCGACCAGGCCCCTCCACTGTGCCATGCCATCTGTTACTGCAGTTAACCGCCTTTGACCCAGACAACGCTGACCAGGCCCCTCTACTTTGCCATGCCACCTGTAATTGCAGTTAACCGCCTTTGACCCAGACAACGCTGACCAGGCCCCTCCACCTCACCTATCTGCCCCCGGCGCTGGGGCGAGCAGCAACTGGGACAGCAAAGGTACTTTCGTGGAATGCTGGAATCAAGCCAAATGCAAAGCACGCAATTATGATGCTATTTAACTCTAGGAACGCAGATTGATCGCCCCTACCTAACAGCCCTTACCTAACCGCCCCCACCTAACCGCCCCGGTGCTGGAGCTGCAACTCGGACTGCAAACATGAGGGATGGACACCCTACCCCTATCTATGGCACACACGTTCCCTGTCTGATTCAAATTTTCTTCTCAAAGTGCTTATTCACGTACCTATAGTTTTTCCACTTTGGTGGTGGACTCTACAGAGTTGGATGATGCCCCACCCGTATCTATGGCACACACGTTCCCTGTCTGATTTCATTTTTTTCTCAAAGTGCTTATTTGCGTACCTACAGTTTTTCCACTTTGGTGGTAGACCCTACAGAGTTGGATGATGCCCCACCCCTATCTATGGCACACGCGTTCCCTGTCTGATTTCAAATCCTTTTCTCCAAGCGCTGATTTAAACTGCGCTTACCTACTTGCACTTTGGTAGGGTCGGCCAGAAGTGTTTGACCGTATGTATGGTAACTTCCCTGCCAAAATTACCGAATATACAGTACTGTACTGTACGTACTTATAGATATGTATGGTTTTGGCCAACCTTGGATACCTAGGGTGCTGCGTATAGACATTTTGGTGGATGACTATACAGTGTAGGGCTGCTGTGCTCTATAAGGCCAGAAGAACATCCTTCATCATTCATCAGCACTTCCCTTGGCACATAACCCTAGGGCTGCTGTGCTCTTGAAGGCCACAGAGGAACATCCTTCATCAGGTACCGGCCTTAGGGTTTACGTGTCCTTCTCACACACTGTTTGACCCCCCCCACCACACACACACAAACACATACACACACACTTTTAACCCTAGCTTAAATTCTATAGGGCACACGTGCCCCTTTTTTCATTCAACAACTTCATTATGACGTTTACTCAGCCCGATGCATTTTGCAAAGCGACTGTGTGACTGTGTGTTGTGTGATTGTTGCAGTGGAGGGAACCAGTAGCCTGCGACCAGAGGTTAGCCCTTCACCCTCGGACCTAGAGAAGGTGAGGTGTGTGTGTAATTGTGAGTGTATATATGTGTGTGTGATTGTGAGTGTGTGTGTGTGATTGTGAGTGTATGTGAGTGAGTGTGTGTGTGTCAGTGTGTGCATGCGTGTTTGTGTGTGAGTTTTGTGTGCTTGTGAACGCCTCTCCCGATCATACTAGTATGGCAAAGGGCTAGGGATGGATTTGAATTAAAACTGAACTCCTCTGATACGTGACATTCATATTGAAGTGAACAGGAGCACATACTTTTTTATTGAGCTCCTTGACACTGTGCTGACTGGACTCCCCTTCAGTTATATACCTCATACCACAATATCATTTGAAGTTTATCTACTTTGCGCTTTGCCTGACTCCCCTTGGATTATAATATAATCACTTTACTGACTGGACTCCCCTTGGGCTGGACTCCTCTGACTGGACTCCCCCTGACCGCACTCCCCTATTGACACTGTACTGACTGGACCCCCCTTGGATTATATTATTCTTTTCCTCATACCACAATGCCATTTGAAGTATATCTGCTTTGCGCTTTGCCTGACCACAGGTATGCATCCCTCATGCTAGAAAACACTGAACCTGTGTGTCCTCAATCAGAGCATGAGTTTTGCTGCCTGTTTCTTTGCTTGTTTACTAGACAGGCATAGGATGTGGTTCCGCTGCCTGCGTGATTTTATGATTTCACTAATAACACAAAACCGTGTAAACCATCTGCTATGGAATTTGTCTGGCTAGTTTGATGAAGAAAGTGGTTTCAATGCCTACTCAACTTATCATTTTGTAGCCCATCTTGCTGGTGCCGTTTACTGTGCTTCAATTCATTGCCTACTCAACTTATCATTTCGTTGCCCATCTTGCTGATGCCGATTACTGTGCGGCAAATCATTGCCAACTCAACTCCTATTTTCGTTGCCCATCTTGCTGATGCCGTTTACTGTGCTTCAAATTAGGGCTGGCCAAACTCGTTCGCTTAAACCGTGTACACATCCGTGATTAAATAATGTGTAGAGTTGGCCAAAATTATATATATATATATATATATTTATATATACAGTGTGTGAACTCGGTGTTTCTGGCAGGGGAATGACCAAATATACGGTCACAAACAGTGTATACATATGGTTTTGGCCAATCCTATAATGTGTGAATGCTGTTTCTTGGCTGCGGCCATCTCTGCTTAACAACTAATAAATTGAACTTCAAAATCTCGTTGTGGCTGGGACTTTGGGGCTTTTTTAACGGTTGTCCATGTTAGAATGAAGGCAGCTGCAACCTTGTGTGAAATGTGTGCACGAACCTGTCCTGAGACTGTCCACGTATAAAATGTGGCTACAGTTAATGGATGTGTGCAAATGATATATAATTGCACGCTTGAGTTAAATGTAGATACGGTGAATGCTCAAGAACCTGTCCAGGGATTGTTCTTGAATAAACAAACATATAAACAGATATAAACTGATATAAACAAACAAAAACGTGGCTTCACTTAACGGTATATCCATGCACGCTTGCACTTTACGTAGGTACAGTACGTGCTCAAGAACCTGTCCAGAGACTGTTCATGAATAAACAAACATATAAGCAGATATAAACTTGTATAAACAAACAAAAATGTGGCTGCAATTAATGGTATATTCATGCACGCTTGCACTTCACGTAGGTACGGTACGTGCTCAAGAACCTGTCCAGAGACTGGTCGGAAGATGGGGCCGAGGAGCGGTCACAGTCATATGGCAGGATTGTAGCCGAGCTCCAACGCTTGTATGCTGTCAGGTGTGTGTGTGTGTGTGTGTGTGTGTGTGTGTGTGTGTGTGTGTTTGTGTGTGTGTGTGTGTGTGTATGTGAGCGTTTCAGTTTGGTTTGTATACGTCCACAATGCGTAACTTGTTCGATGTGTGTGCATGTTTGTGTGTGTATGTGTGTATGTGAGCGATCACAGTTGTATGGCAAGGTCGTAGCAGAGCAGTAACGACTGTATGCTGTCAGGTGCGTGCGTGTGTTTTTGAGCCCACAGTTGTATGGCAAGGTCGTAGCAGAGCAGTAACGACTGTATGCTGTCAGGTGCGTGCGTGCGTTTTTGAGCCCAC
>Ga0307945_1003465_pt1 | contig 12780 bp, 15 predicted proteins | sample OrgLakmetagen228_FD_201818 | JGI IMG/M metagenome (GOLD analysis project Ga0307945, IMG submission 201818) | Saline water microbial communities from Organic Lake, Antarctica - #228 | ecosystem: Environmental > Aquatic > Non-marine Saline and Alkaline > Saline | place: Antarctica: Organic Lake...
CCCCCCTTCCGGACTCGGCTCATATATATATATACCAATCGATAGCTCTCGACGCCAGGATTCCGAATATATAAAATCCAATCGATTTGACATGTGTCGTCCAGAAGTTATGCTTCCTACACCCTCCTGAGCTAAAGCATATATTTTTTAATGGGATAGAAGGGCTCGCTTATTTGCTGCTTGCTTTCCAAAGAAAAGAAAAAGAAAAGAAAAAGACTCCGCTGGTAGTGTTGACACAGCCAGCACGATTAGGGGAGGGTGTTACGTAGGTGCCCGCACCAGGAATCCCCCCCCACCGCGCAAACAATTACAAAAGAAATTAATGTGGGTCAGGGGGGTTGTGTGCCGTAGCACCCATACCCAAACCTTGACTGTTGTTTGTGTTATATTTTGTATTGCAGATTGCAGTGCATACCTTGTTTTTATGAGTGCAGATGCATGTGTGATGGAGTGTTCATTCAGTCTATAATGTGTCAGGTTTTTAATCTTATGGTAATCCAGATTAAGGTCTGCCAGAGGTTTGTCTGATCAGTCTTTGTAGATAGTCCCCATAACTCCAACGAGGATCACGTGGAGCTTCACTTCCCTATATCCTTGTCTGTTTAGGTTGGCAAATGCATGCTGTGCTGTGCTTTTGCTTTTTGGAGTTGGGGATCAGGCCTAGTGTCTTCACAAAATTTAAACTCAATCAGGTGAACCTCCCACTGCTTTGGATTCAGTTTCTTGTCTTAGGCGAGCTGTTGAAAAATTGAGTTGCGGGTGGTTACGCGAGAAGAGCACACAGTGCTAGGTAAAATAGGATAGCATCAGGACGAGAAAAGGCTTTTAAAGTATGTGCTGTTTAGGTTGCTTAGCAACTAAGGGGGCAGTGTTTTGTTGGCAGTGTTTCTCAGATCTAGGTCATGCTCTGATAGTTTGTCTGTGCTGCCTATGTCAGTTTAGGTAATTTGGTTGGCTCCGCATGGTCCCTTTTGTAGGGCTTGGACAATCAGCACGCTTGCCATATTATTAGGCAGTGTGTCGCCTCAGATAACCCCCCTCTGGTTGGGTTTTTGTTTTCCACTTCAGTGCAATGAACTGTCCCCCTAGGCGGCGCACTCAGTTCATTAGTTATTATATTTATCATTGACATTGATATGCGCTGCTGCCAGGTAGCTGTTGACTCATGTGCACAACTTGTCTGCATGTGCTTTGGCTAACTCCTAGTCGACGCTTGTTTTGTCTTATTATAAGATACGAAAGGGCGAAGCAAGGGCAAAGACGTTGGTCTGTCCAGACAAAAGGAAGAGTAGAGTACCCTGTCCAGAATTAGAGTATTCTGTGTGACACTCCCTAGTAGATGTGTAAATCAGGGTGAGATTTATCCCCAGTGGTGTGTTATAAGGGTTACAAGGGGTTACAAGGATGGCCTACAGCCCGAGACTCTGGCTGATGGCAATTGGCTGGTGAAACAAAATCAACCAGTGTCGAAAATTGGAACTAAATCTGACACAAACTTGAGGAGTCTGCATGAGTCTGATTCAGAAATGCATTGATCTTAAAATCAGTGATACTGTGATGACAAGCCAAGAAAGGATTAAATTCAGAGCTCTAAGGAGCAAACGCACGCAGAGTCTTAAACATTCCTTCAAAAAGGTCTCTGAATCTCATGCGCAGCTCGCACACTTCAGCACACCTGCATAAGATAAGCACATGCTTCTCAACTTGAACTTCTCCACACTCACATTTATCACAAATGCTAGAACCACCATGCCATTTGCAAGACTCCACTCTCAAATGGTGTGCACGCTATCTGAACCTGCTGAAATTCCCATGAAATTCCTCAAAACATCTTTGTCTAAATCCTTGTACAAGTAGGGGGGGATAGAAAAAGGAGAACCTCTAGGACCACTCTCAGAACTCCCACACCACTTGTGATACGTCACTGCTTTCTTGGTGTGTTACAAGGTCAGTAACCAATTTGTACTGGAGAGCAATTGATTTTGATAAAATAATTTAGGAGTAGAGCCACTTCAATTCCACTGAACTAGAACCGTCTCTGAATTACACGCACACCTTCAGGCAAGGCGCACGCACACACACACATACATACACGTACACACACACACACACACACACACGTACACTCACACACACAATTATTTTGACCCCCCGCACCGGAAATTGAAATATTGATATTTGCACACACAATACTTCAATTTCCGCGCAGTTACAGGTACTGACAGCTCCCCCAATTTTTTAATTATAAATATAATTCGCAGGCATGTTTTAGGCAGTCGGGCATTTACCTAGCAGCAGCCTGCTAAGCTCGTGGGGTGTGGTCCTCCACCGGCCATGTTGTTACGTGCTATGGCGCTCCGTTGTGGCTCAGCTCTTCCTGCTGCTGCTTCCAATTTCGTTCTGCCTCACTCGGCCTTGGTTTGCCCCGCTGTGCACTACCCCCACCCCCAAAACCAAAGCAGCACCACCAAAAGCACTGGCTACAGTAGCAGCATTAGCCAGAACGGTAGGAGGCAGCAGCAGCGGGTCAGTGGCTTTGGACAGCTGCACAAGCAGAATTTGTTACAAGCTAATTTTGCTGAGCGCAGCAGCAGCAGCAGCAGCAGCAGCAGCAGCAGTAGGGGCAGCAGCAGCAGCAGGAGCAGCAACGAGAGCAGGTTGAGGATTGCTGTTGACGTGGATGAAGGTGTGTGCCCTTCAGAACATTTGCCCTTCCAGCTCGCTGACCAGAAGTACACACAAACACCTTCCCAACTCGCATGGCCGTTTCGCAGTGCTCGGGCGTTTCCTGTACGCGCTGAATGAGTTCTGCAGAGAAAAGTACGGCATGGACCACAGTATTTCTGACTTCCATGTGTATGAGTTTGCAAAGGTGCGCAAGACTGCATGCACGTACTTGGCAACTTTCAATTACCTTTCCTGTTTACACGAGCCCTACTTCCTTGCTTTTCAGATTTGGATGTGTGACCAAGACAAGTCCAACAGGATTGTGCATGAGTTTTTCCAATCCCAGCATTTCAAAGACGGCATCCCTGTCATTCCAGGTGGGCACTCCTGATGAGCTGTGTGCGCTGTTGTGCACGCGTGTAGTTGTGCGTCTGCACAAGCATGTGGGGGTTTGCAATTTAGGTTTGTCCTGCATGTTGTGGGATTAGGCGTGTGTGTGTGCTACATGTGCCTGCGTGCGTGTACGTACACATATGCAAGCGCAAGAAATGGACGCTAGTATGCAAACTGACCCGAGTAGAATTGTTGTGCTTAGCAAGTCATAAAAACATTTGCCAATGCTGTTTTGTGCACAATGCTTGCCAAAAGAATTGCTCTTCAAAAGCACAACGGTTGGAATGTCCAAAGAAAATCCAAACAATACCGCGTCGATTTTGATTCTGTAACCTGAAATAACCACCCACCCCACGAGCTCCCCCTTCCTGGATTTCTTAGCTTTTTTGTATTGTGCCTGAACACCCGCACGGCCAGCTTAAAGGCCGGTCTCCACACATGTCTGTGGCCACTGCACCCAGCCTCCCCCACCTCTCAATCCTCCAAAAGGGTGCCAATTAAATGGGCGTGAACTTAGCAGTGATAAATATCAAAGACTATAAGCAGTAATGCGACGCCAAAAATCCATGAAAGTCTGCAGCATTCTGCCCAAATGACTGTAAATTGTGCTGATTTAGGATTAAAAGACATCAAAGATGCCTGTGCGCAGTAGCATCAATTCCACGTGAAAATGCTGGCACACCAAAGAATCAATGAATGGTCAAGTTATAAATTCCAAACGCTGAAATTTGCATTATTGCTATTTATCTTCGCTCAGCGATTGTGCCTAGACCTTTCGACCTACATTCACAGAACAATGACCTCCAACAAAACGATGTTGTGTGCCATGCTTTTGCACCTCAGGGGCATTGGGAGTCTTGAAGAGGTTAGGGGAAGAGCAGAAGCTGGACTTGGTAGTCGTGACCAGCAGGCAGCACGTGATTCAAGACCAGACACAGTTTTGGATTGACAAGCACTTTCCTGGTATTTTCCAGGTACCTCGAAATTGATTACAATTGGTGGCGTTAGGAAAGTGTCAGTTTAATCCATAGAAATTAACATTTTTGCGTATGGCCAAGTTTATCCCTGTCACTATAGCAAGGTCACTGTGCACCGCGCCTCCTTACCATGCCATGTCCAAACCTTGTATTTGTTTTCTAATAAATGGCACTGTCCAATGCTGCTCCTTGTCCTGCCGCGCAATAGGCAGGGACACACACACTGCCTTCCCCTCATTTTAATTCTCTTATCCTGGTTCTAGACGCCCCTTCTTCTTTTTGCCGGAAGTCCAATTCCTGAGTCCTCACCTCAAGCACAAAAGGGATTACAAATTGATTGCATATTATGCTGAGCCCCATCTGCTTCCCTCTCCTTGCAGGAAATCTATTTTGGGAACCACTGGTCCCTTGAGGGGGCCTCACGCAAAAAGAGCGACATCTGCCATGCCATCGGGGCCACTGTCCTCATTGACGACAACCCTGGCTACGCCTTGGAATGTGCGGCTGCTGGGATCCATGTTCTCCTGTATGACTGGCAGAACCTGTACCCGTGGAGCAAGCTGCCTCAGGGGTGAGCGTGCTGTGCATGCTATGAGACTGTCATATGGGCATATGGGGCATGCTTTTGGTCACACAGGCTCAAGGTTCTTTGTCAGTACTTTTTGGGTCAGCCTGTGTTTCAAGTTGCAAATAAAGGTACATCTAGGGACGGCTGTGCATTGTGTGTGTCCTGGGGTATATTGACTCCTCAGGTAGCTGACAACTTGTTGAACTTTCTCCCCATAGCCCCCACAGACATTCTTATGGGCACAGGCCATCTAAAACCTTTGCTAGTTCTCCTCACATTTAAATGTTTAACGTTTTGCACACACAAATTCTCTTGGCGTGCATGCCCTTATCGTTCCCAAGTATTGCTGCTTCTTTCAGTCTTGTCTTGACAGTTTTGTACACATGTTCAATGGACAAAGTTACGCCCTTTGCCAATATTGTGACTTGCACGCAGGTTCCAACACCCTCTCGTCACTGTAGTCAATGACTGGGAGCAAGTAGCAGAAGAACTGCACAGGCTGACGCCTGTTCTTTTAGAGAAATCAAAGAGTACATCAGATTCATTATAGTCCTGATTTCACAGCAGGGGTGCTTTTTTCTCTCAGTTACAAAACGATAGTTACCTCCCTCCTTTCTCCTCTCCATGAAGATCATCATTGTGATCTGCTTACAGCCTCAAATTCTTCCCGTTACACTTTCTATCAGCTCCTGTGATAAACCTTTTATTGTATTACCGCTTGCGGAATTTGATACCTAGTAGCTTAATCAATAATATTTGTACCTTATTGGCCCTCATCCTTCTATCTACTCAAGCAGGCGTACAGCAGCAAATCGTTTCTTGTGTAAAAAGCTGTTTGTGAGCATTTCTGAGCCACCCTTAAAGGGGGGGGGGCGGGTGGGGGACAGCAAACAGAGGAGGCAACTTGCTCAGTATTCTGTGCGAGAATGACTTACTATCTTCATCGCGTTAAGGTAAGGTTACATCACTATATATGCCTCAAAGGGCATCTCAGCGGAAGTTTGGAAAAAGCCTGAAACTACACCCATCTTCATCGCGTTAAAGCACAGGAAAATACCACGACACACATTTAGTCGTATACAACTTATATAGCTCTGAATGCTAGTACGTTATTTGAAAATGGAGGCAGCAGCGAGACTAGAAGGCAGTTCCCAAGTCCTGCATGACAACGTTTATTTGCAGAAAATTCTGTTGTTACCACATTCAAGAATTTATGGAAATTCCAGGTTTTCAACAGTAGAATTAGTAACTGTATTCATATCTTTCACGTGGACACGCAACCAATTGTTTTTCCTTCGCTATTTCTTGGTACTTTTACACCAGGCTTCGTTTGTAAGTAATAAGTGCTTCAAGCATTGGCTCTTCCCACCCCGCTTCCCAGATAAAGACAGATTTACCTCCGGCCGCCCAGATTTTGTGCTGGTTACTCCCACTGCTGCAAAAACACAAACACAACAAACTAATGTAGGGGGTGCGTGGGTTCTTCGGAGTGGCAGGGGGCAATTGAGGGAGACTGGGAGCACCTCAGCAGCACCCCCAGCCACCAGTAGAGCCACCAACCCCAGACAGCATCGACCTAAAGACCTCAGCAAACCTCGGCGTGACATCCACCTTGTCGAGATCAAGTACTGTGAGGACACCAGACTTCAGAACCAGCTGAACACCGCAAAGGAACAGCACAAAGACATCTGCAACATTCTCCAAGGAGTCTCCGCCCGTTACTCTCCACATCATCCTTCTGCTGGGTGTGGGCGGCACTATCTTCAACAGTCACACTCTGAAGCCTTTCAAGGAACTGGGTCTCGATTCTCAAAGAGTTAAGAAGCTTGCCTCCAAGCTCCATGTGCACTCCGTGAACTTTGCTGCTAAACTTGTCCATACCAGACGTGCTCTTTCCAGTACTATTATCAACTCTCATCAGGAGCCGGTTTCAGGACAAGTCTGCAACCCTCCTGATCCCCATTGATTTTTCCTTTCCTCTTCGCGATGGAGGAGCTTTACGGTACTCAGTACCAAAGTGGCTCCTTTTCCTTAATGTGGGGAGTGGTTTTCACTGCCTGCGTAGTTTTTTTTCTTTTTCTTTTCTTTTCTTTTCTTCAAACATTGCTAGTATATTGTTGCAAGTTCATTTGCAAAAATGCGGTTGAAGTGCAATTGAAGCAGTTGATTATAACCGCACGGTTGATTTCAGCCGTGTGCGGTTGAAATGTGGGTAAAAATATTTCAGCCATATTTCGACCGCTTCAATCGAGCCAGGAAATTTCTGACGAGGGAGTGCTTTGTTGGCAGTATTTCTCAGATCTAGGCCCTAATCTGATAGAATATCTGCACTGGTGCCTATGTCAGTGTAGGCAATATCGTTGGCACTGCATGGTCCCTTTTAGTAGGGCTTGGATTATCAATGCTGTTGGTTTCAAGGCAGATATAAAGAGTCAAATACACCGTTTCAATTGAACAATAAGTCCTTGGTTTTGATTGTGCTTTGCTGTGTGAGGTAGTTTTACAACTCTTTATACCCGGTTACAGTCTTAGCCAGGCAAGTGCTGGTTCAGAGTTCATCTAGCAGCAGGGCCCGCAGCAAAAGAGTGATGAACCAGACTACGTTTGATGTTCCAGACCCTCTCGTTGTGCATGTGCTGCGAGTTTATATAAAATGTTATTTGCCTCCCTCATTCTTGGTATCCTCAGTGTGACAGATCCATGTTTTAACGTGCCCAAAACTTACAGATGATTCCCCCTCTTGAATGATTTGCGGTCGGTTGGTCCTGGCTAACTGGTTTTATTCAGTGCTGCAATGTCACAAACAGCATTGTGCCTTTTTTCCCTTTTCAAGGTTTTTTTTTGTAGGTGCTACAAGTCTGGTGCTACAACAACAATCATCCCAGTTTTTACACGTTTTATATACGCAGCCTAGCAGTCGCACATTTTGACTGATGGCTTAACTTGTAAACCCTGTAGGGCTTGGACTATCAGTGCACTTGCCATATTATTACCTTTCATAATCAAATTCATATATTCCTCATTTTAGTGTGTTGGCAATCAGAAAGTACTACTCTCGTATATGAAATGCAATGTAAGTGCAGTGGCAGATGGGCCAGTTTGCATTGGGGGAAAAGGTATCGGTAGGCTTGCTGAAGACCTGTTGCAACCATTGAACAGATAATTTGTAATGGGCGGCAAGCATTATTAGTTGCAGGTAAAAACAATGGCAACTATACCAGCCTAAAGAAACTCTGTGGAATTATGTTCACAGGATTTGCAACTGCTTATGGGTCTGCACAGTCTTCAATGAGTAGCACGTACGTTGATTAAATAGCTTTCATCTTGTATGCCGGTAAAGAGCACTTAGAAAGCTAGCAACTGGTTGTTCCTTCCAATGTTCATGCTGGGTTGATAATAATATTGGTCAAGTCTGTTTTGCGACTGGTTCCAAAGCCAGGAGACCTGCCTTTACAATTACAAACAAAGCAGAATCCACCAATATGAAGTCCACCACGACTGCTAGTGTTAAAAACACTGTGCTATCTTCTTCTCTTTTGTAATGAAGGCACGACCTAAACGTAATGAAATAACAATCGCATCACACAACATGACTGTGCGTAACAGCGCAATTGCCAGCAATACCTGCAGTAGCTAAATCACAGTTTGTATCAGCCTGTCTATGTCTAATTAAAACACCGGTCCCCACGGGCAAAACCGGAAAATATTACTGTTGCACCTAAGCAAATAATTGCTGCCAGAGCATGGGCGTGGTACCAGCCACCCAGCATAGAAGAGCCCCCATACCAGTCTAAAATCTTGCCAGTAGCTGCAACACCAATGACGCCTGACAACGTTCCTGCAAAGAAGAAGAGGTGTACAAAGTATAAGGTAAATGCCACAGCTCCTTTTGCTTCAGAGCTCCTGAGCACATACAAAGAAGAAACCAGCGCTAATGAGGATAGTTGTGCGATAAGGGGGAATTCTCTACTACCCTAGGGTTTTGCTCTACATAGCCAGAGCCCCACCTGATTACAAACACGAATGCACATCTAGGAAGAACTTCTGCTGTTCTTTTTTTACGTTTAAATGACGAAGAAATAAGAGAAGAGGAGTTAAGGAGCTGGTTGGTTTTGGCCTTGAGAGCAATAAATGACCGAAGTGCTGCAGCAAGTTCAGTCTTAGTTCGGCAACCCTCTGCATCTAATTTGACACACCTGCAGCGTTGCACCATACGCGCTTAAAATGCAATGCCTGTATGGTTTACACTAACCCACCTCAAAATAACTTTTGTTAAAGAAACACACCTGCTGTGTTGGAGATGCCCATCAAAACACCTGCATACTTCGGTGCAATGTCCATATGGTTCACACTAAACCCCCCTCGAGAAAACCCTAATGCCCCCAGCGTCAGAGTCGTAGCGGCCACCCCACAAAGTGCGTTGGTTGCCATAGGCATGAGCATCAAGGATCCTGCTGATAACATCATGCCTGGGGCAGGGGTGTGAGAAACGTGAAGGTTTGAATCCAACTAGTTGCTTGTAAGTTGGAGGGGTCATACGGGCACACGCTTGTATTTGCCAGCATGCACTGCTTGTATCTATGACGAGTGTGCGCACATGCATCTGCACAAAAATATTTGCAGGATTGAACGGTGGGAACATAACATGCTTTGGTGCTGTTCACGTAATGAGCGTGTTTTCCTCCCCACTTGTGAACATGGTGGCTGAGCAAGACATTACCTTGTTAGGCTGCTATCATTCTTTTGGTCCACAAAGGCATGGTATGATAGCAATAGACAAGCATGACAAAACAACTCACCTATAGTATTAACCCATTTTCTAGCAGCAGCCACTGAAAAGCGCCGTCTTAGTATCAAGAAATCGCCCACCCAGCCACCCAAGTTAGAAGTCAGGAACATGACCAGGTATGGCAAAGTTTTAAACCCCCCGAGGCTGGCCAAGTCCGCCTTCAACACACTGAAAGAGGCAGAGAAAGCATATAGCAGTGTGTCAAACAATGCATCTTTGGAAGTGTGACGAAGTGTGACACCACCAAAGGCACAATTCTGCTTGCTAGCACTCTTCAGTAACGAGGTCATTTCCCATGATTGGTGTCCTCGTCACTCATGTTCCCTCTATAGTGCTATGTCAGCCTTGATTAAAACCATCCCCCCGCTTACCTGTTGAAGTAGGTAGGCAGCCAGTTCATGATGACGTAGAAGGAGTAATGAAAGGCAAAGTTGTTGGAAATGATGGCCCACACCGCAGGGCTGGCCAGCATGCGCCGCCAAGGTGTGGGACCAGGCCTGCCTTTGCTGGAGGCCACGACTGATGATGGACCTAGGCCTTTGGTGTCCTGCCGTGCCCGTGTTGCATCAGACTGTGAAATGGGCATGACTGTCTCCCTGGGAGAGAGGGGGAAGGGGGACAGAGGCAGCAGCATGGTAAGGTGTGGCCTTGCCAGACAAGGAAAAGGACGAGGACAGCATGATCGGAGCAGCAGCAGTGGCAGCAGCTGAGAAGGAAGAGGGGAGAGCAACTGATCTCAGCAACTAAAAGAGGCAGCAGCTCTTACTGTCTGACTCTGCCTGCCATGCCACTTGTGGCTGTGTGCCTGCAGAATAGGCACACGTCCTGCACCCGCAGAGCGCCTCTACTTTAAGGAGGCGCCTATCTCTACCATATTGAACGAAAGCTCTTGCAACTACACATACACACACACACACACTTACACACTAGCATAAATAGTAATAAAACGTACCTGTGGGGTATCTCCTTGCCCACCACCAGCCACATGACTAGCCAAGACAGGCCCAAGCAGCCCACCACCTTCAACAGAGCAGGGGCCCCAAAGGAGGCAGCCATGCTGGGCAGCACAAGCATGGCAGCTGCTGAGCCCAAGTACATGCCTGCTTGTTGCAGAGGTGCGCAAAGGCATGTGTGGGGCGCACAGACACATGTTTTGAGTCGTGGTGGTACCCTGTGATGATGGGGGCTGTTTCGAATTGTTCACATGATCGTATTTATCATTCTCTGCCAAAGAACAGTGTACCTATGCATAAAAATGGTTGGCCACTCCTGCCTACATATCTCCTTTGCACGACACGCAGCAGGTCTTAAAGGAGCTTCACTTCTACTCTTGCTTCTCCCCTTCCCACTTCCTACTCTTACACCCATCTCCGTTGAAAGGAAAAGCATGACCCATACTGTTGTAAATTGCGCTCCAACGCAATAATACCAGAAAGGAGCGGCCTTCAGGAAAAGAGGGTTTAAAGCCCCTTTTCTCTTGCTCCTCAGACGTATATTCTGTACACTTCAAACGCAAGCATACCCGAGTAGTTCAACTGTGCTACGGGATTAAGAGCACAACCCTTGGGAAATGTGCGCTCGCCCATCCCAAACCGCACACTCTATCCCCCCTTTGTGTTCCTGCGTCAACGGACCTACCTGACGTAGTTAGGGACACAGAGCGGGCCCGCTCATGCGGAGGGATCCACTGTGCGTGCAAGGTAGGTGAAAGTAGAGAGGAGTTAATTCACGTGCTCTTGGGGAATGCAGTCAGGATCATAGGGTATACAGTGAGTGTGGGGCAATGCGTCCTGTTGAGTGTGCTCACAGTGCAGCGTGGGAAAGTGCGCTTACATGTGTGACCAGAAACCTGCAAGCAAACAGCAAATATAGCACCTGAGATAGAACGGTGTGCACTGACGGGATGAGGAAGCCCTGTGCCACTCCCACACACACACGAGCCAGTGTCATGGCAAAGACGCTGCTGGCATTTGAGGGCGTGAGGAAGGATGCCATTGACCACATGAAGAAGCACGCACTCAGCACCCTTCGACCCCCGTATAACTGAGCAGCCCAACCACCTGGGACCTGCAGTGCATGCATGAAAAGGGATGAAGTCACGCACCAGGGACAGGGCAAAGCCTTGACAGGTGTCGCCAGAGGCACGTGTAAGAGTTCTCTTCTTTTGAAGGAGCTAGCATCATAAGTTCATCCCTCAACGTGCACTTGCTATCCTCTTACATGAAACAAGCAAGCCCTTGCTGTGGTCACCTGTGACAGAGCATAGCCCCAATAGAACGCGGATAGCACCGTTCCTTTCACCGACTCCCCGATACTACTATTTTGGGCCATGCTTGTAAAGGCAATGGAGAAGCCTACACGCTCCACATAAGCACTGAAAGTGGCGAGAAACGTTGCAAGGACGATCCCTGCGACGCGCGATTGTCATACATGTTGTGTAAGAGAGTGTCATGCATTTGCGTTCGCGTATACGTATGCGTGTATGTTACGTGTGTGTACGTATGTTTGTGTGTGTTTATGTGATGTTTGTGCATGTATGTGTGTATGTGTGTGTGTGTGTGTGTGTGTGTGTGTGTGTGTGTGAGTGTGTGTGTGTGAATGTATGTGTGTGTGTGAGTGTGTGTGTGAGTGTATGCATGTGTGTGTGCGTGTGTGTGTGTGTGAGTGTGTGTGTGTGAGTGTGAGTGTGAGTGTGTGTGTGTGCATGTATGTATGTGTGTGTTTGAGTGTGTGTGTGAGTGCATGTGTGCGTGTGTGTGTGTGTTGTGTGTGTGTGTGTGTCTGTGTGTGTGTGTGTGTGTGAGTGTATGTATGTGTGTGTGTGTGAGTATGTGTGTGTGTGTGTATATGCATGTGTGTATATGCATGTGTGTGTATATGCATGTATGTGTGTATATGCATGTGTGTGTATATGCATGTGTGTTCCATACCATGTCTAGGTTCCATCCCCCAGGTGGACCGGTCGAGCCCCGAGACAGTCCAAAGCACAGCTACATGAATGTTTGTACGGGAATGAATTTAAAATCTGAATGGATTTCTATTGATTTCTAGAGGTAAAAACGGTTGTAAAAAAACTGCTCCATTTTCCCCTCGTAACGACTGTTCGCTACCTGAAGATGATGGTCTGCGCGGGCACCCGAGATCAGTGCCCAATTTTGGGATTCCTATCCTTCAACTTACTATCGTAAAGCTGGTATTCTGAAGGGCGATGACCAACCTCACAGCTAAGGTACCCCTTTTGGTTTCTGCACCCCACACTTTTAATTCTTTTTTTGTTCGAAAGTACATTTCAAGTGCTTTAAGATGAGCCACTTAAAGTGGGGGTGTGTCCTGGACCTCCCGCCTGTGCGGTTACACTGCACTGCAGCACTTAGCGATTTCAGGGC
>Ga0307945_1003476_pt1 | contig 12756 bp, 17 predicted proteins | sample OrgLakmetagen228_FD_201818 | JGI IMG/M metagenome (GOLD analysis project Ga0307945, IMG submission 201818) | Saline water microbial communities from Organic Lake, Antarctica - #228 | ecosystem: Environmental > Aquatic > Non-marine Saline and Alkaline > Saline | place: Antarctica: Organic Lake...
AGGAAAGCCTCATTATATCATATCATATCATTACATGTTGTTATAATGGCTGTAAAAGATCCCCTGCTGCAAAGAGAAGGAAAGCCTCATTTTATCATATCATATCATTACATGTTGTTATAATGGCTGTAAAAGATCCCCTGCTGCAAAGAGAAAGAAAGCCTCATTATATCATATCATATCATGTTGTTATAATGGCTGTAAAAGCTCCCCTGCTGCATAGAGAAGGAAAGCCTCATTATATCATATCATATCATATCATTACATCATATCATTATCATAATCGTAATCCCCCGCGCTGCAAAGAAAAAGAAAGCCCCCCTACAACCAAAATGATATCTCAAGTACAACTGTGCTGACCACCAACGCGTTTGCTTGCCAATGGTGTGCATGCACATCATCCGATGTGTATGGTGTGCATGTCTGATCTGTGCATGCACATCATGTGGTGTGCAAGTCTGATGTGTAGGGTGTGCATGCACATCATCTGATATGTACCTTAACAAGGACCAAGGTCAAGGTGTATATTATAGGTGATCTGAGGGTATGAGAGGCCGTGTTTTTATTTGCACCTTTGTACCTACAAGTTTTGCATATTTGTATACCTACAAGTTTTGCATATTTGTATACGTACAAGTTTTGCATATTTGTATACGTACAAGTTTTGCATATATGTACATACAAGTTTTGCATATTTGTATACCTACAAGCTGCATATATGTACCTACAAGTTTTGCATGTTTGTATACCTACAAGTTTTGCATGTTTGTATACCTACAAGTTTTGCATATTTGTATACCTACAAGCTGCATATATGTACCTATAAATTTCGCATGTTTGTATACCTACAAGTTTTGCATATTTGTATACCTACAAGGAGCTGTCCTGCGAGAGTGCAACCAACCACTTCTCCTCCACATGCCTTTAGGCGATGCGTGTGGTGTTGTGGTCACTCCTTGCACGCACACACACACGCACACACACACACACACACACAAGCTTCCCTTTACAATGCAATGCTCCTGTTTGAGGTTGCAAGCCCTCCCCCAACACTTACAGGAATTAATGTGACTCCCGCTTCAGTGGTCAGTCGTTTGCAAAAGCCAGCATCCGTCTCTCCCTCACGTAGAAATTTGCTGCGATTGAGTAGAAGCAGAATGGATGCAGGTGTGTGTGTGTGTGTGTGTGTGTGTGTGTGTGTGTGTATGTGCGTGTGTGCATACAACGCGTAGTACGCCTAGCATTGTAGCACTCGCCGGCTTGCACTTGCTTCTAATGAACAGCCAAGACACACACACACGCACACACACACGCACACACACGCTCCTCTGGGTAAAAGATGCAAAAACGAACGTACCTGCATCTGCATTGGCGACCGCGGTGGTGGGCCCATTATTGCACGACTGCTAAAAATAAATGCATTTTGCACCAGGAGACAGAAGGAAGGCCCCACACACGCCACGCATGCACACACACACGCACATTCACACCCACACTCAGACCCACACCCACACCCACACACCCACATACCACACACCCATTACAAGGTGGTTGAAACATACTTGCCTTGCATCAGCGATTAAGAAGTAGGCCCCTTGACCAGGCAGCACACGGAACCCCATTTCGATTAGGGGCTGCTCCAGCAAGGCACGCTTAGCTGACAGCTGCGCCCCAAGCTGCCTGCGAGAGTGTCCCAACACACGACACTCATCTCGTTTTGTTCTCATTCTGTTTGACATGTTTGACGATAGCTAACAGCTGCGCCCTGCAAGCTGCCTGCGGGAGTGCCCCAACACACAACACTCGTTTTGTTTTGATTCATTCTGTTTGACATGTTTGATGACAATAGCTGACAGCTGCGCCCTGCAAGCTGCCTGCGGGAGTGTCCCAACACACGACACTCATCTCGTTTTGTTTTTATTCTGTTTGACATGTTTGACAATAACTGACAGCTGCGCCCTGCGAGCTGCCTGCGGGAGTGCCCCAAAAAACAACACTCGTTTTGTTTTGTCTTCATTCTGTTTGACATGTTTGACGATAGCTGACAGCTGCGCCCTGCAAGCTGCCTGCGGGAGTGCCCCAACACACAACACAACACTTATTTCGTTTTGTTTTCATTCTGTTTGACACGTTTGACAAAAGCTAGCGTTGCGCCCCGCGAGCTGCGAGGATAATAGCTATGAAATTCGAAAGGGTGCATTTAGGGTGGACGACGAACAATTAGTGACAAATCACAAATATCAAAAAGGGGTGATCGAGGGTGCGAGACAAAGGGGGCCTTTGTGGCCTTGAGTATGTGCTTGCTGCAAGGCAAGGCCGAATGTGAATATTGAAAGGGTGCATTAAGGGTGGGTGGGGTGATCAAGGGTGCGAGACAAAGGGGCCTTTGTGGTTTTGAGTAGGTGCTTGCTGCAAGGCAAGGCCAATTGTGAATATTAAAAGGGTGCATTAAGGGTGGGTGAGTAATAAATAGAAAGGGTGCATCTAAGGGTGGGTGGGTAAAAAAAGAAAGGGTGCATCTAAGGGTGGGTGAGTAATATTTAGAAGGGTGCATCTAAGGGAGGGTGACTAACAAGAAAGCTTGATTAAATATACATCATATACATCATATACATCATATACATCATAATATCATATTCAATGGATCTGGACTAATCACAGCTTAACACCAGGTGCGCTGTGCTGCAAGGCAAGGCCTGCTCCTCAGGTGCGTCGCGTGTGGGAATTTGCACTTGGGTTAACATGCACGTCTACACAATCGTTTTGGACACCTCCTTTCCACAAGAACAATCGTGAGCAAGAAAAATAAGAGCCTACAGAGCAAGCAGATTTGCATAGGGATGGGTGTTCATTGCCAACGTGGACTCTCACGCAACCACACACACACACACACACACACACACACACACACACAAACACACACACACATACATACACACCCGAAGAACTCTTGCTCGTTGTTCAAGCCAGCCGCCACCGCCCGTTGCAAGTTTGAAGGGACGGTGAATACCAAGAATTGGTGCGCCTTGATGATGGGAGCCAGCAGTGCGGCAGGTCCTGTCATCCAGCCAATCTGAAGTGTGTGTGTGTGTGTGGTTGTGTGTGTGTGTGCGTGTGTGTGTGTATGTGTGTGCGTGTGTGTGTGTGTGTGTATGTGTGTGTGGGTGTGGTTGTGTTGGAGGGGAAGATGCTGCAACTGTGACATCTGCTGTGACCCTGGAGTGTGTGAGAACCAGGAAGCACACATTTATTCAGTGTAAGTAGTCGGCACAAATTTGGATTAAGGGTAGGCTCTCAACTAGTGCCCGTTCATCCAGCCGACCTGGAGTGTGTGATGACCAGGAAGCGCACACTTATTCAGTGGAGTGATACGTGCCAGCAATGCAGCAGGTCACACACACACACACACACACACACACACACACACACACACACACACACACACACACACACACACACACACACACACACACACACACACAAAAACAAATCACGTACGCACACATGCTACATGCAGACACGCTTGCTACTATCGCAGTTTCATTGATGTAGCGCTTTTCCTTGAATCGGGCGTGGGCTTGCTTCCATATTATCCGCTCCCTCCCAAAGACGTGATTGCACGTTTGAAGGCCACCGTTGACACTCTCACACCAGAAGGTTACCTGGAGGCCATCATAACACGCGTTTTTGGCAGGTGTGATGAACAATGAAATGGAGCAGAGACTACTGGCATCAAAAGTGGCTGTCCTCTTTAGACCCACTACACATGTAAAGGAGGCCATAGCCGCAATTGGTGCATTTGGTCTGGCCAACCTTATCTTACGGCAGACAACTGGTTCTAGCTGTACATACATTCTCAAGTCTGCATGCATTAAAACTACTCTGACTGACAAAGAACTCCGTAATTAAAATACCCGCGTCTGCACACAACACAATTGCTCACACAGACACATGCACACGTGTACGCACGTGCAGGGAGCAAGGGGATTTCCTGGGCTACTACTTTAAGAACGCTGAAGAGGGGCCCGCACCCAACACGCCGCACCTGTCTGACGCGATGACCACAGCACCCCAGCTGATGGATGATGTGCTGCCGCTGCTCGTCGGAGATGCGTCTGGCCTCACCCGCTCTTCACCTTGGTGGTACTACGGAGGCAGTGGGGTGGCAGGTGCGACGAGTTTTTTTTGTGGTGATATGCTTGTGCTTCTTTTCAGGTAGCTTATTGCTTGTGCTTCTTGTGGCAACGTGATTTGTGTGTGAAGTGACATGTTTCCATGCTTGAAAAAGCGGTCTTCTCTTAAAGTCTAGTGTGTGGACAGAGTTACAGTGTTGCTTATCACAGAGCCTGCTGACTCAGACGGCATTGCTCACCTAACAAAGAAATGTCGAGAGCAAGTTAATAATCAGTAGCGTGCTGCCAATATCTCACATGGTGCATCTATCCACGTCTAGCTGCCCATTCTTTCCTTAGATGCAAAAATTTGCTGCAGCTCGCCTTCTATTAACTCCTTCGGCCGGTTCAGGCAAATTGAAGTTATGGCAGAGTTGGCCAGACACTGCAAGAATTACTTGAGTGTCTTATGGAATGGGCACGAGACGCTTTAAAGTGTTGCTTAGTTGTAGTGTTAAATGCCAGAGTTGCATGGCAAAGGTTCATTGGCAGCACTCTGTCCGTGCAAATTGTTGAGCACGACAGGTCCTTTTGTTAATTCTCACAAGCACTTATTACATTGAGCATACAAGAACCATATACCAACACTGAGCGTGACCAATCATGAAGAGTTCCTGCCCTAAGAAAAGTGCGATTGTGTGTTGAGTCCTGTCTGGCTTCATGTTCATTGAATAGAGTCATATCCATATCCATATCCAAGTGTGACACGCATGCAATTTGCAGGCTTGCATTTTGAGGATGCATGGCTGCACTCCGTAAATGCTGCTGTCCAGCTGAGGAACCTCGATGCAAGCTCGTTAGAGAGGGCTATTGGGCAAGACGGGGCTTGGGCCATGGCCTCCATGGCGCGCCTGTGCTGCCTAAAGCTTTGGACCTTTGCGCCTAAGTGCGTCTTGTTTGAATGTGTATTAAAGAAGGGATCCGCAAAGATCTGCGGCCGGGATGATCCCATAATGCCTTTAATGCTTAGTGATCCCATGATGTCTTTTATGGTTGATGACTGTTTGGTAAGGCCTTAAGGTTTAGGCTTATATAGGGTTTAGGGTTCTGTATACATACAGAAGTTGGTGTTGAGTGCAAGCCAGTATATATGCTTTACATGCTGGTCAAGTCACTGTAAACTGCGAACACAGCTTACGCATTTTATTGACTCGGTTGAGGGGTTGAGAAGAGGCATCAAGAGAAAAGGCCGTGCTGCACTTTTATTTTTCAGTGAACAATGACACACTTTCATCCACTCTCTCCATCCACTTAAACACTTTGCCGACAACGACCCCCCTCAACCTGCTCAGGATGTCTGCTCCAGATCTGGGCCGGCACCTTGCTGCTGTGTTTGCCCTGGAAACGCCATGCGGCTGCGACAGACCACTGGTCAATCGTGGCCTTGCCATAAATCCAAATTGGGCATCCAACCCTACTCAAGCTGCCTCAGGGTGGGAGGTCGTGCGTCAGGAAGCAGGTACGGGCCAGCTGGGCTAAATCCAGTGTGTAGCTCTTGTTTCATTTCCTAATGGACATTTAATCACCGCCACGTCATTACTTCAACGAAACAAAACTTAATCTTTGTTTTCATCTCTGTGCGTAACGTTCATGGGAGACGAAGATAGCGCTCAAATTGCCTCATGGGGTTGGTGGTCTACACTAGGATTCAGGTTCACCAGGAAGCAATTACATGCCGCTCTCACATACTTGCTCATGTTTGTGCGTGCGTTCTGTGATCTGTCTGTTATACCTTTGAGCAGAAGCGGGCATAGCGTGCCCTAGGCAGTAGCGGAGTTACGGCAAGCACCAGTCAGTGGCGGCAAGTGCAAGAAACAGAGCCCATAATGTTGGAGCAAGATAGTGGTGAATATTGAGGTTGGGCCACAGGTGCAGTCAAAAGGTTGGAGGCTTTGCAACAAGAAAGCAAGGGTAAGCGTACTATCCTTGTTAATGCAGGTGATTGCATCTGGGCAGACCGTGCCCACAGTGTGTGCGGAGATTTGGCTGTGGCCTTTTCATACAACATTGCACGCCCACACAGGTGATTGGTGAAGGCTCACTGCTACAAGCTCACTACGAGTGACGAGGAAGTGTGGAGAGCCAAAGTGTTTTGTTTTATGGGCAAGGCCGTGTTATTCAATTTGAAAAACGTGCATAGCACAAATCCTGCCTTCCCTCTCCACTGCTCCTGCTCTGCCATCACTCTGCCACGTCTGGCCCCCACAAAAGAGCATACTAGCATACCTCAACTATGTGAGGTAGCTGAATTACAAATTCTCTCTTTATGGCCTTGCACGTATGCAGCTTGCCTGCCTATGTCCAACGCGATCTTGAGGCTAGCAACGCACTGAGGGACAGGTATGTGCGGTGGGACAGGGAGGGATGTGAGGGTGGGTGAGTTGGCAAGGGGTATTAAAAGAGGCGGGCATGCAGCGCTCCTTGCATATAGTACAATTCTGTTGCAGCCCAAGTCAAAGGACACTATATGTGTGAATCAGAGTCAGATACGTGCACTATCATCCATCAGGATGGTGGCAGTTGCTTGTGTGGGTGTGTGCGTGGGGGGGGGGGGGGATGTGGGCGTGTGTTGCATCACACGATTGCACAATCAGCAATGAGCAGTTGCCAACGCCTTGCCTGTGTGTATACATCCCCGCCCGCAGTGTAGCGGATCAGGTAGTTTGGGGTGATGAGCAACGCTCCTTTTCCCTTGGGCATCCTCTGTTGAGGGCGACCATCCAGAACTCAAGGTGAGCCCTGTGGCAATCAAGTCATTGCTGGTCCGTCATTCAACCCACGTGCCCTGTGCTACTGATGACCCTTGCTGTTGTTTATCAACGGTCTGAGCTCAGCACAACGAGCGCAATGCACTTTGGTGCTGGTGATATGTCCAGACTGAGATGTTTCGAGCCCTTGCAGTGTAGGGGAAATCCACACGTTGTGTGATGGTTACATCTATCCTGGAGTTCACACACCTTTGCTACTGGAAAGCCGCTTTTTTTGCATTCAGCCTTTTTTTGCGTTGCTGCCTTTTTGTCTTCTGTGTTTAGCCATTTTGCTGTCGAACATCCATGTCCAGCTTGGGAGATGATGCACACAAATCTGCTTGTGCAGATGGCTCCAAACCCATCCTCTGCGCGATACCTTCTACAAAGCAGCAAACATGCTGGTAGCCAACGAGAATACTCAGAAGGAGAAGCTTAGTTGTGAGCAGCAGGCTGCCGGCCCACCCCCCCCTCATGTACAGGTAACTACAAATGTTGTTAATTGAAGATGCTGTTCCTCTGTTTGAGAATTTATGTTTTCCCTGGGATTGTCAACGTAACTAAGCAGCCAGCACCCCCTTACCTTGCATGCCATCATTTTGTTGGACGGGCAATTTCTCCCTCGCAACAAGTCAACATGCCTGCTAGCATGTCTGCACTCATACACACAAATATGTGCAAACATGCAACGTGCGCAGACACACATACACATAGACATGCACATTCAATCAATATACACGCACAGGAGCGAGAAGTTGACGAAGATGTGCCGGCAAAGTACATGTGCACACGCTGCAGGGGTGCACTGTGCACAAGTGCATATGTTCCCCTTTTTCCAGAAGAAGGTAGGTGCAGCAGCGCACACACGAACACGCACACACACACAAAATGTCAGAGCCCCAATACTCCCCACTAACACTTGCAGTCAAAAGACACCCACACAGACACATCCACATGCAGTCACACACATGGGCGCACGTGCACACACTCACACACAGTGTCAGAGTCCCAATGCTCTTCGCTGGCCTCTTGCAAACGACAAAAGATGTGCAGCATTGGAAGCAGTCAAGAGAATGGTGCTGTTCTGCAGCAACAACAACAGCAGCAACAACAGCAGCAGCAAGACGAGCCCATGCATGAGAGGGTGTGTGCAGGGTGCCTGCGCGCAGGAGAGCATGTGTGGCACGCACACCTGGTCTCTATAGAGTCCTGCTTGAAAGTAGGTTTGCAGCCGATTCGGTAGAGGCGTATTTCTGATATTGTGTACCTTACCATAGTTGTTTGAATGTTTTTGGCCTGCATAATTTGTAGCAATCTTTGTAGCAAAAACATTGTAATAATGGTCACAAGCTGGCCTGATAATTGTTCACAAACATTTGAAAATAATTGGTCTTGAATATCATGATGTGACGTAAAAATATGTATGCTTGTCATGCTGTGGTTTCTTTGGAGCTGTCCGCAAATAACACATTCATATCACTACCCTACATTTTTATTGAGAACTATGATTGTATTCATCTTGACTTTAACATTAATGCTGATGTTATGTGGGCCTTTCCAAAAATGGTGACAAAATTCCTCCTTCAAATTTAGATCCAGTTTGTCAATCATCTCTCTAAACAAATCCCCAAGTTCCCCGTCACTGCCACAATGGTCTGATTAGTAGTAATTATTTTTACAAGGGGGCTACTGTGCCTGCTGCATCAAAGCCTGAACCTTAACCCCTTAAATCCTCCCCCCTTGCCTCCTTTTTCCTGTCAAACCAGCTTCTCTTGCTGCCCTTCTTCTTTCAGTTTTCCTTTATTTTCTCACGTAGTAGGGAGTTTGTTATCGCCCCTCAGGCTCCCATCAAGACTTGATCTATGTAATACCCTCAAAACCAAATCAAAGCGTTGCTTGGTCAAGCTAGATTTGTCTGGGTTACGAGGTTGGTTTACAAGGTCTACAAAAAGACCTTCTGTCAAGAAGTGGGACTGTTGTACCCATTCAAAAGCAATAAGTTACGAGGTTGAAAAATCGGAAGAGTGGATTTTAAATTCACATTCAAATCTAATAGATTTTAAATCAGACAAGGTAGATCAATTCCGTTTTGCATCTTGCTCTCTGGTCCCCTATATCTCAGAACTTTTACATTGCACTGCTTCAAATCACCTACTAAAAATTGAATAGGAATATGCTGCGGCATAAAAGAATATAGCAAACATCACGCATGCATGAAATGAATAGCATTGATAGTCGAGGAAAATAACTCCAGAAAGGGCTTTAAAGAAAAGTACCGTAAATCTCCGCTACAAACCGTGCAGATAAAGTGCCATGTGCCTAGTATTGTCATAGCAAAAGACATGAGTGGAAACAAAAGGAACTATTGCAAAGAAAAGTCGAGCACACAAAATGCAGCAATCGGTAAAAAAGACAGGGTAAAAGGTATCACGTGGAAAAAGGTCAAACACCAGATTGGAAATCCTGCACGATTACCAGAATAGCTATCATATATCAACATGACATTACAATGTCACGTGGCCAGTACCTCAAATTCATTACGTTGAATTTGTAATAGTACAGGGTACTATATAGGAATACAAGTGCAACCAGACTCGGAAGAGCACAGCAAAAATTCAAAAAACCTCGCGCCACTCTCACGCGCATGCATGAGGGTCTGCAAAATCTAGGCCAGTCCCCTATTGTTTTTTAGGCTTGTATGCCAAAAGGCCTTCTAAGAAGCCGGTAGAAGCACGTAGAAATGCCCTGGGCCTAGCTGGTGCCTGACGTGTCAATTTAAAAGCGTTCTGCAGCTCCAGCATACAGGAACGTATCCAACAAGTTCACATAGACCTTGGGCAAGCCATGTGGGAAGTAAAAGAAACAAGGAAGAGCATGGTGCCAGTGCATGCTGCCGACTTCAGTGTGTGATGTCATGGATGCTGGCACGGCGCTTGTCCTTTTTGTTGAGAGAGTTGAGCCGGATGAAATACTTCTGAGCATGGCTTGCTACCTGCACGCACAACCATGCATAAGCTTTCAAGTGGACGACTTGTTGCTCATCCTTGCGGTAATCATTTATTTGATTATTTGATTGCACCATTACATTGTGAGCTGTTGCATCTGTATTAAGCACCGTGCAATTACAGTGCAGTCAAGGACATCTTTGAGGACGGTGGATTGAGCATTGCACATCAATAAGCCGTATACATAGGGTTGGCCAGCACCATATAGGTATGTACACTGTATATGACCGTATGTATAGTAACTTCCCTGCTAAAAATGCCGTATATACACCGTTTATACGCATGTATATATGGTTCTGGCCAACCCTAAATATACTGATTCAGAGGCGGGAAAAGAGCGAGGTCTGCAGGTGTGGAGGAGGCATAATGTTTCCGGAAATGTGTGGTGTTGCAAGCCGGAACTGTTTACGCCAGTCGCCGGTCAATTATACTTGGTCGTTTGATGACTCATTTGATGACTCGCCAGTCATCTTCAATGTACTGGCAACAACTCAGGTAACAAAAAGGGTAGCACAAAGCAGCCCTTGTGCTCTACATGAAATAGCAGCAAGTACAATAAAAAAGCTTGCTTGCAGCACCATCTGCAAGCACCCAAACCCCATCAAAAAGCTCGACCACGCGTGCACGCACACGCGCTCTCATACGTTCAAACTCATAAGAGCCTGTTAACACTCGAAGCAGCTCATTTTGTCTTTAACACCCTCAACACCATTCCCATTTGCCCTCACCCTTTTAAATCCACACCCCCCACCCAACCCCAACCCATTCAATTCTCTCTTACCCCCTAAACACACACACACACCTGGGTAGGCGTGCGCGTTGTCACGTAATTGCGCGAGATGTTGCGCCAGTCGCCCTTGCCAAACTTGGCCAGGCCCTGCAGGAACAGTTTATGCTCCTCCTCTGTCCATGGCACACCCTTCTTCCTGTCTGCTGCCGCTGCTGCTGCTCTGCTTGCGTCTGTCTTGTTGCTCTTTTTCGGTGCAGCCTGTACGTGTGTATGCGTGTGCAGCTAAGAAGTGGGCACTACCGCACACTAGGTGCCGGCCTTGTTAGAGGCAGGGGAAAACATTTGTGTGCAGCATTTTTCACAGGGCATGGCGAACTAAGGGAAGGGCATCCTTAGATCATGCACACATAAGATGCATTTTCCTGTAACTCCCCTTAAACCAGAAAGCCCAGCACTCAAAAAGGAAAGCCAGGTGTGCGAAACATTCAACTGGGACTTATCATTGAGCAAGTTTGAAACCGTGGGTGGCCTTCGTATCCAGAGTGAAGCTCGAACTTTGACGCTTCTTGCAAGGAAGCAAGCGCAAGAACATAAACACGGCTGTCAGCTTGCGGGTGTACGGGTCACGTTTACAGATGGGGATCGCCATTTCAATCTTTGAAAATAAATCTACTGATAATAGAGAGGGAGACATACACACATGCGCTCCCTCTCTCTCTCTCTCTCTCTCTCTCTCACACACACACACACACACACACACACACACACACACACACACACACACACACACACACACACACACACACACGATGCACACACACACACACGCGCGCAAACACACACACGCATACAGACACACACGTGCGCGCACAATAACAAACCACACATCACACAAATACATATATCGGTACTCACTCACACAGCACACATACAACCCCATGACACACATACACACACGTTAAGAGGAAGCACCAAGCACTTACCGGAGGGCGGTGCATGAACGCCTCCTCTTTCAACAGAGGCATGGGTGGGTAAGCTGGCAATACAACACTACCGTCCTCCACACATTTTAAGTCATCCTGAACGTTTTATTACGAGAGGTATGGGAGGAGGCAGGTGTCACAGTATGTAGCAGTTTTGGCGATTGTACGTGTGTGTACGTGCGTGCGTGCGTGTGTGTATGCATGTATGTGTGTGTATGTATGTATGTGTGTGTGCAATCATGTGTGAGTGTGTGTGAGTGTGTGTGTGTATGTGTGCACAAACGCATACTTGTGCACGCACCTCAAGCTGCTGCAAGTAGGACTCCATCTCGTGAATAGATTTGTGCGGGAAGCACGTTTGTATGTGCACCCATCTGCAAAGAAGCATGGCTGCAGGATGATCGTGGCTTCGTGGCTCGCCAAGGTTTTAGGCGCACTGCAATAAGTGCATACCTGTCTGGTTTATTGAAATGCGCAGCCAAAGCTGCCTCAAAGGCCTTTGCCTCAGGAAATCTGTGTGTAATAAGGGTCTTGGATGAGTTCCTGGTGTCTACACATCTACGCGAGTTTGAGAGGATACACTCACGTCCAGTTCATTTCACATAGACTTCTTGGCATAATTAATAATATTTAATATACGCTAGTTCAACACACGCGTAAAGGGCGACGACCTATCTCACACAGCAGGAACGGTTACTGGATACTGCACCTCAGCTCTTAATTCAAAAAGCATTCGAATCAGTAATTTTTACTGATTCAGATGACACTCTTAAAAGTGGGGGTTGACCCGAACACCCCTGCCCGACAGGTTCGTTCAGCACTAAGGCATTTCAGGCCAAAAACAGGTAAAGGTGAACTTTATGGTTTTCCCTGAAACTTTCTAACTTGAGTAGTAAGGGTGTTTTAAAAACATCTGCAAGGTCAATCTTTTGAAATTCTGCTGTCTTGAGATGGTGCATGCTCGGCTGCCCTGTCCTGGGTACCTAAACGGCCAAAAGATTGACAACTTACATTTTTCATTTTTAAATTTGTATGCCAAGTATTATGGGTATTTCAAGAATACCTGCAAGCTCAGATTTGTGAATTTCTGCCTCCTTAAGATGATGCATGCTTTGCTGC
>Ga0307945_1003480_pt1 | contig 12752 bp, 11 predicted proteins | sample OrgLakmetagen228_FD_201818 | JGI IMG/M metagenome (GOLD analysis project Ga0307945, IMG submission 201818) | Saline water microbial communities from Organic Lake, Antarctica - #228 | ecosystem: Environmental > Aquatic > Non-marine Saline and Alkaline > Saline | place: Antarctica: Organic Lake...
CTTGTTGGTTGAGCTTCCCCGTGTTCGAGTTTGAGGCATTGTTCACACCGTCTACGGCTCCAGTGTAAAAACCAGCAACCTCGGGTGACGTAGGTCTAGAGTCAACAGGGTCCACATCGTCTGTATAACCGTTAGTAAGTGTATAAAGGCCCGCCTGCTGGTCAGTGAGATCATTTGAGCCAATGACGCCGAGAAGTTGGCTATAGGTCTCAAAGTCGCTGGCCGCTGATTTATTGAGCAAAGACCTTGCGCCGGCGACGTTTGGAGAAACGTTTTGATAAGCCGGCACACCTTGATCCTGCATTGCTCTGATGTGGTCACTTACGTTTTCTTGAACGTTAGGATCTTTCAGAGCGGCATCGACGTCGGCCATGCCGATTCTTGTGCCAACGCTTGATCCGATGGCTAGGTTTTCAATTTTCGATCGAGAATTAGCTTCAGCCTCTGCTCTCTCTCTACTTTTTGTTGCGGACTGACTGGAGTCACGAGCCGCTTGAACGCTGTCTGATTTTGTATAGTTCTCTTGGGTACTTGATTGGTCCGCCTCCGAAATTCCGCTGGATTTTGACCAGTTTTCTGTGAGCGCGAGCTGCTCTTTCTCAGACATGTTTGAAACACTACTATCCAGCTCGGCGTAGGAGATCTGACCACTTGCACCGGCCTGCGCCATTATTCCTATTGCCTGGCCAAACTGAGCATCGGACCAACCTTTTGTATCAACGTTGTTGTCCTTTAGTGTTTTATTTGCATCTTTTTTGGCTTGATTGAAACCAGCCGATCCTGACATGCCAACCGTTAAAGCTGCAGAGGTTATTGCTCGCTCTTCTGCCGACATCGTGTTGCCTTGATCAAGCGACTTGACGATGTTGTTGGCCTGCTGTGAAACAGTTTGGTCTGTGGTGCCGATCACTGATGAGTTTCCAACACCGTCCACATACGAGGCCAACCCCCCCTGTGTATGCCGTGTTGCTTCAGCCGTTTGCTCGGCCGCGCTAGCTCTGAAGGAGCTTTCGCGCCTAGTTGAAGCCTGAAGTGCCTGGCTGCTCATTGCTGAGAGATCTATGTTTCCTGTCGAATCACTCTGCGTCGCCATTGAGCCTTGTGCGATATGGCCGGCGTTGTTCACCTGGGCAAGAGCACCACCAGTAGAATAGCTGCCTTTAGTATCGTCGGTACCAACACTGGCGCCCGCAGCGGCATCAACGCGGCCAGCTAGACTTGAGGCTGTCACAGCGGAGCCATAAATAAGCATCAACGTAATAGCAGGTGTTGATGCCATAAGCATGCTGCCAGTTCCAATCCAATGAGATATTTCGTTAAAGGCCTCGGTATCGCGTGCAATCGTGCCAATATCACCCGTCAGCGCGGAGGAATAAGCCTTTAAACTGGCCATTGACCCCATAGCTGACATTTCAACGAACATTTCGATGGCAGCCATAACTGGCTTCCAGAGCTGTATCCAAACAGCAAACATAAGGTATTTGCCGATCAGTGACATTCCGCCAACACCAACCACAAGAATGAAGGCGGCAAATGGCGCCGCGATGAACATAATCGCTTCAAAAAACGCCATCAAGGGCTGCATGGAACGTTCCCAGACAGTACCCTGGAGGGCTTGGGTCTGAGTTATCCGCCCGGTAGCTCTATCGGCGATCATGTTAACCATGATATCGCCTTCCGTTATTACTCTCCCTTGCTCTTTAGCCCGCGCAAAAGCTCCCAACGCGACTCGATTGAAAAGCTGGACATCTGTTGCGACTGAAGTATTGAGAAAAGCATCCCGCGCGGTGTTAAAACGCGCAACAGCATTAGTAAGAAAGGTACTAGCAGCCATACCCGTCCCGCCAATGTTTGAAGGACAATAACCGGTGCCAGTGTTGGACGCACAGGTAGTGACGACCATTTCCTTTATCCAGTTTTGGGCAATATCGGCGGTCAGAACTTTTTCGTTGATACGGTCGTGCGCGTCAGCACAACCCATATCTTCGGTCATCAGTTTTGCGGTGGCACCGGTACCGTCGAGGTAGCTGACTCTTGTCTGGTAAAGATTATTAAAGAATTTCATCGCCGCCCAGCCGTGAATTGGATAACCAGGGGATCCTGCTTTAGAAATCATTTGTGAGGTAATTGAGAGACTGCCGTCTGCTCTTGGGATTTTCATGCCAACTTGGGTACACTCAAGCATATAGCGATCAACGTTTTCAGAGATAACACCGTCAGGGTCCCAGTTAACGAGTGCGGTACTGAATCCAACGTCGCGCATTCTCATGAGTAGTTCGAGAGTGAACAGCGGATCCATTCCGTATGGGTTAATAGTTTGGAAATGAGTTCGGTACCAGTCAGAAATCACTGAACCGGCGGTTGATATAAGACTGCTTGTTAGTGCAAGCCCTAATGGCACATCCTGAACTATTTCGTACTGGCTCACGCCCAGCAAGTAAGCGCTTCGGTCAGCTTCAAGAGTTACCTCATCTACATTGACCCCAAAAAAAACTGCGTACATGAGAGCTGCAACAATCATGTTCTGAATCTTGATTTCTTTGCCGCCTGACAGAATCCCCTGGGTAACAATCCAGAAGATACCGAGTAGAAATCCGATCATAATCAGACTTCCGAATCCGGACAAGGACATAATATGTGAGACGGCTCGCATAGTTTCGGCGAGGTAGTTTAAGTCACCAATAACCTTAACAGTGAAGGCCATGCTTATTTCCCACCTTTTCCACGAAGCATCTCAATCACAGTAAGCATTTCGAGCGCACCAGAAAGCTGGTCTCGATTCTCTTCTTTGAGTGCGCGATACTCCGCCCTCAAATCGGCCTGCAGCTGAATAACGTTTTCGTTAAGTTTGTTGTGAAGCTCTGTTGCAGTGCGATCAATGCCAGCAATACCGGTCATTGCTTCTGTAGAAATATCCAATAGAAATTCATAGGCAGCGTCTAGGGCCATATCGTTGGCAATTGCCGAAGATATTTCATGATTCATCTGAATATTATTGACGGCTAAGTTGCGAGCCAAAGCGAATAATGGGCCAGGTATTGCGCCAATTATCTGCGCCTCATCTGCGGTCAGCTGCGATGTAGATCCAGCGTTGGCATAATCAACGTGGACGCGGAGCCTATTAATAACTGAATCTGGTTTGCTGGGATCAAGAATACCCATAACAACATTTGGCCAGGCATCAGCTTTCGCAATAGTGACAATGGTTTCCCGTGATTTTACGTTAAAGCAATGATCGACTGTTGTGGAGCAAACGTTGCCTTTGAGCTCTCCCCCGTAAAGGAACGTTCGAAGAGAAAGGTCCTCTATAGAAGCTGGAGGGATAGCAATAGGGTCGCCGAACGTTGTTTCGCCGTCTACCTGTTTTGGTTCAATTAGAATGGTTCCAGTCATGCTTTGAGCTAGGTTAATCACATCAATTTTTGTAAAGCCAGGAAGAATTCGAGCCTCAAATCCACTGTCGATAAAGTGCTTGTAAACAACGTTCGATTTAACGATGTTTGCGGCCGCGCCATCTGAATTAACCTCACCGGAGTCTTGAGATGACGGGTCTTTTCCTGAAAACTGTTTCATGACGTGATCTCTTGCAGCGGTTGCCTTGACGCCCCAAGGTTCGTCGCTCATTAGCGCTTCTAGGTTGTCTTCACAATTACCAAGGGTGAATTCACCCCATCGATTGATAAGATCCTGCAAAAACGCAAGCGTGGTCGCACATGCACCGCAATACTTTTTCAGCGCCAGATAAACGAGGTAGACAGACATGCCAGGTAGGGCTTGTATCATGTCTATTAATTGTTGTTTATCAATGAGTGAAAGAGAGCCAAGGTGAATGTCGACACCACTGCATGACGCTGAAAAATCGGGGGCCTTCACCTCCCATAGTTTAAAACCGAGCATAGGCGCTGGACGAAACCGAACTCGAACGCCTCCGCCAGACGCAAAGCCACGGCCTTGAGCAATATGACTTGTAGGAGTAGTTACCCGATACGAGTCTTTTAGGTCACTTGCCATTTGGCTAAACGCGCCAGAAAGAGCCCATGTAGTAGAAGAAAACCCCGTAGCGAGGGTGAACAACATGGCTATGGTGGCCACGGATATCCGAGATTTATGCCGCATTATCGCAGACCTCCATTTTTCAGCGCTCGAAGTATTTCTTCAGTCGAATTGTTTTTAATATCCGTAAGGTCCGTACGCAAAGCCGCATTAGGCGCATTCGGCACTTCACCTTTTGCGATCCTGAGCTCAGGATCTGTGATAAGGCCCATAAGATTTGCAGTGGCGGGAATTCTTGCCAATACACGGTCAGTAGATAACGTTCCGTAAGCGACGACTTGAACTCGGTCTGGGGGGATTGCGATTGCTATAGCAGGCGAAAACGCAATGTTAAGCATTTCCGATAGGCCTTCATCAGCGATGCTTTCGAGCATTAGCCCCTTAATTCTTTGGTCTGGAATGGCAGATCCGTCGATGCTTATAGGCTGAATATCAACGTCAAACCGTCTGGCTATGCCAACAACGGTGTCTGCCATTTGCTGTGAAAAGTTGGAATTGTCATAGAAAAACATAATTCCGCCATTCTGCTGTCTTAGTTTCGTAAAAATCGCTTGGTTGACTTGGTTTGCTGCAACTCGGCGCTGTTTTTCTCCGCTAACACTGGTGGAAAAACGGTTTCTGGGATCGAGTTCAGGGTATTGAAGGAGCACTTGCTGGCCAACATCTGCAAATTTCGTTGCTCTATGCATCATCTGTTGGTGCACGGCGTAAAAGGCAGCAACGTTTTCATGCGTCGGATTGTCCATTGCGCGACTTTGTATTTCATCGAAGTTTTTCTCGAACCATTCGATGGACATGGGCGCGGGGCCGGGAGCTGCGGATACTGCTTCCGGTATTTTCAACACCTCAACTGGAGGCTTTTCGGAGGGCTTTGCTGTTTCGACAGGCTCTGATTTAGGTTTTACTTTTTTGGGATCTTTATACCAAAACCATCCTTCGGCATGGCGATCATAGAATCGCTGCGCAGATGATGAGTTGACGTCAGCATTCGCAGATTGCACAACCAGCATTGCTAACAGCATCAAAGGTAGGAATTTCATATTGCTGCCTATTATTCACGATGGAACAATTTTCCATGTTTAAGCAGAAATATTGGCGATGATACCGTGCTAATTTAGGTGGGGTTTGTGAGACTAACTATGCGGTAACCAGTTATTCGCACAAGAGCAACGCAGACGGTGGATTGATCTATGCCATGTTTCTCAATTTAGCGGCGGCGCGCCCGGAGCTACGAACTGGCAATAAAAACCCTGATTTTTCTTTTGCCTCTATGCATAGCCAGCAAATTGGATTTTCATGACTTTTGACAACATACAACTGACCGCAGTGGTGACAGTTTTTTATCTCACAGCCTTCTTCCTGCTGGGATATTGCGCGAGCAAGCGTCCAAGCCAAAGATAGATCGATAAGCACTGGATCTTGAGCGTAGATGCTCAGATATGCTTTGTAAGCCTCGACGACGCCCCAATTAGCAAGGTGAGCGAAGATGCGGTCACCGCACTGTGCGTGGTAAAGGCCGAGAAATTTCTGAGAGGGAGCTTGCATGTTTGTGCAACGCCTTAGAAATGCAGACCACCTGGTGGGTAATCTGCCTGACGCGGAAGGCTCATTCTGCATGGATTCGTAAAGTCGCTTGGCTTGCTTGCGAGTTACACCGGATGCAACTTGCGCAATGGTGCTTCTGGCGCCATACCGTATGTACTCCTTACACAGCTTGACCTTATCGAGGGATATCATGCAAGAGCGCCTACGCGATGAGCGACAGACAGTGGTTCCTGAGATTTGGTGATTGGCAATTCAAACAGAGCAACGCTGTGAGCATTTTTGCAGATCCAGCACTGTGTTGAAGCAGTGTTTTTCGCGAGATAGAGCGACAGGCAGTGCTTGCAGCTACGGACATCGCAACCGTCTTCCTGTTGGGCAATCGAGCGGGCGAGCGTCCAGGCGAGGGATAGGTCAATCAGCACGGCGTCTTGGGCATTTATTGCAAGATAGGCTTTGTATGCTGTTAGAACGGCTCGGTTCTCAAAATTCACAAAGATACTGTTGCCACATTGGACGTGGTAAATCCCCAGGAATTTTTGCGACGGCACGGCCATTTCATGCGAGCGTCTTAGAAAGGCTGACCACCGGGTTGGAAGGCGACCCGTAGGGGACGGCGAAGCGATAATCGCATCGTAGATTTTCTTTGCTTGCTTGCGCGACACGTTTGATGCGATTTGCGCGATTGTGCAACGAGCACCGTAGATGATGTACTCTTCGCAGAGTTCCGCACGTGATATAGAATCCATTCCTGCCCCCCAAGGCATTTTTTATATAGCTGTCATCAATTGCTGAAGTGCATCAAGTCGGGCGCCATCTTCGTCAGACGTTGCCTCTAGTGCGGCGATACAAAGTGTTTCGCTGCATCGTGGAGAAAAAATACAAGCGGGCATTGTCGCGAGCCGGGCAATTTCTGCGCGATCCAGTTCAATCACCTTTTCAACAAAGCTATCTGAAACACCGAATTGGCGCTCAGCTTGTACAACGCTTTTTTGACCTACCTCTCTCAGTAAAATCAAAAACTGAAAATTAAGTGAAGCAATATCCCTGAGCAGCTGCTCATCGCGGGTTTGATTCGGATTCACGACTTCTGACATAAGTGCCCCTGCAATCTCACAATTTACATTCCATGTTATCCCAGCCCATAGCGCAAGCCATGCGTATGACACTGCTACCGTAATTTGTGGCCAGCTCTTCAGTCCAGCTGTGGTAGCGCCCCACGCCAATTGTTGTATTCGTTTTGGAGCTTTTAAGAGCCTCTGCCAGGATCTGGCTTCCGATCCAGATGTTGTGCGCTGGAACTAGCAAGTCGGTATATTCTTCGACCTTGTGACCATGCCAGTAGAGATTTACTTGCAAAATACCCACGTCAATCGATCTCAGCGTCTTCTCATCACCGTCACCTACCAACTCGCTTAATCCTCGTACCGCGTCTTGGTAGTCAACGTACCTGTATACTTTTGACCCCTTTCGTATAACGAGGGGATCTGGCTTTGCCAGGCCCTTTGAAAGAAGCCGGCTTTCTTGCAAAGCAAGAGCGTAAAGTAAAATTGGTGAGCTGCCTTCCACGCTTGCTCGACTCCATAGACTATCGTCTAAGTCGACAGATACTTCGGCCGCAGCACAACTGCATGTTAACAAAAAGCTACAAAATAACACCATACGGTGATCCGGCTTTTTGCGTTTTTTTACAATTTTTACCACTTTATCCACCTAAGCTACTGAATTAGAAATATATGGCTATTTTTTCGCTTGTTAAGAAATGTAACGTAATTTAGTATAACTCTACGATTTGTACCATAGGTTTAATGGAACTGAAATTGAACGATTCGCTATTGATCGGTGATGACCATCTGGCATCTCGCATACAGATGGTATTTGCCAAGACAGAAATGACCGCGACAAAGGTAGCTACGGACCTTGATGTATCGGTTTCGGCCGTAACAAAATGGCTCAGAACTGGACGGGTTGCCCGGGAAAACCTAATCGAGTTCAGCCTACGCTACGAAATCGACCTCATCTGGCTGATGACGGGTGGGGGTCTGATGTCTGCCAATGAGGATCAAAGGGGCGCTAGAATTCCGCGCATCAGGTTAAGCAAAATCTACTCAACGTTGCCTCGACTGGATGTACTGTATGAACAGGAACAATCCCTTGGTTACGAGTATGTATCAAAGGCATCGGCCGAATTCCCTGCCCTTGTTGCCGACTGTGAAGTATTAGCCCCTGCTATACCTGCTCAATCAGTCATAATTTTTCAACGAGCTATGACATCAGACGCCACCTACGGCGACATCGTATTGGTTGTTCAGCACGATAAACACTCCCACGCGCTAAAACTTTTCGTTCGACAATATGGAGAAGTTGAGCCTGGCGTTCCTATATACCGAGCCTCCAACAATCTGTGGCCCCAATTGTCCGGTAAGGGATTTGAAGTCATTGGTATTGCAACCGAGATACGATTCCCGCTTCCCCGGCACAGTTAACAGTCACAGTTATTTACGCCTATAGACGACATTTACATCGTTAACGTGCAAGTTAACGATTTTCTGCTATTTTGTGATATATTCGGTTTTTGATGAAAATTACCCTATATCGACAAAGGCAGCGTTTATGGAAACTGGAAGCAAATGGCTTGGTCCGGGCGAGAACACGTACGAGTATTTTGTTGAGATCAACCGTCGTGGTGCAGAAGAACTTACCAAGGTCCGCAACACCATCAATGAGCGGGATGGGGATGGCGAACATAGAGCTGAGAGAACGTGGGGAGCGCTGCAGGCGGCGGAACTGATTGGCCGCTCCGCGCCCTGGCTGCGAGAGGCTGACCCAAATGTTCCACGAAACGAGGCTGGTCACGGACGATGGACACTTGAACGAATTCTCGATATCTCCCGGGAAGCTGGCACCCTCTATCAAAGACCGAAAGGTAGCTCTGCAAAGGTTGTTGCACTAACTAAATATAAGGGGGGCGTAGGTAATACTACTAATGCCATCCATTTGGGGCATGGCCTTGCAACCAAAGGTCTCAAAGTGCTGCTTTGGGATGCTGACGCCCAAAGTTCAATGACTCAGATCGCGGGCGGAGTAATACCTGATCTGGAATTGTTCGACGAAGATCTTCCGATTGAGCTCCTCGAGCAAAACCCCGCTGGGATATTGGAGCCAAGCTGTTCAGTGGTGCGAGGAACCTACTTTCATAATGTCGATTTAGTGCCGGCAAACTCGGCATTGAATGAACTTGAGTTGAATCTGATTACTCAGTATCTGAACTCGGATATTGCAGAAAACCCTATTGGTCCGCACTACCGCCTCGCTGCGGTACTTGGTCACATTAAAGAACACTACGATGTGATCTTGATCGACTGTCCACCAACGTTGGGCATTAACAGTATGAATGCGCTTCTTGCTGCGGATTGCATCATAACCTCATTAAAACCCGAACTGTTAGATCGCGCTTCTTTTGTTGCATTCACGGATGGGCTTGCGGGGTTGGCTTCTATTCACGACAAGGAATTTAATTATTTCAGGATTCTGATCAGTCAGTATCAGGACGGCATTGCCCGGGATCCTAAAGGTACGTCGGCTGGATCAGTCCACAAAAAGACTGAGGTCATACTCAGAACAATGTATGGCGAAGCCGTCATGGAAAATATGATGCACTACAGTAAGGAGATTGGGAACGCGGCAAGCGATTTGTCTAGTGTGCTTTCTATAGAAAAGCCAGTCGGCTCAAGGCAAGCCTACAAACGCGCGGTTGCGGTAGTGTCAGCAGTAGTTGATGAGGTGTTCGGTGATCTAAAATTGTTATGGGAGGCTGAGACTGATGACGAATAAAACGCTAGAGAAAAGATCGCATGGCCAAAGCTTGCTCGCAAAAAAACCGGGGGCTTTCGCACCTAAAAAACAGAAGTCTGAGGAAGGACAAACTCGATCATTTGCCCCAGTAAAAACACCAGGGCATTCAGAAGACACAGAAATCATATCAGGCCTTGAGAAACAGATTGCCGAACAGGCAGCGGAGCACTTAGAAAAAGTAACGAGGCTGGAAAAACAGCTTAAAGCTGCGGGCGAAAATGTGTCGGTGACTGATGGGGAGCTGGTTGCTGCACTTGACTCTAAAACGGTTGCGCAAGGCCCCTTCGCTAACAGGATAGGCATTGCGTATGAAGACGAAAAATTTAAAAGCCTGTATGCAGACGTAAAAGCGAAGGGTAGAAATGAGATCCCTGGCAAGGTTCGACCGGTTGAAGGTAATAGGTTTGAAGTTGTTTATGGGCATCGTAGACACCAGGCGTGCCTTAAAGCGAATGTACCGTTTTATGCCGTCGTTGAAGAGCTCAGCGACAAAGAAATGCTCGAAAAGATGACTACCGAAAATGAGGACCGCGAAGATCTTTCGCCTTACGAGCTTGCGCTACGGTATAAGAATTGGGTTGATGAGCTGAAGGTCTGGCCGAATTATTCCCAGCTTGGGGATTCTATTGGCCGGTCCCAATCCTATATCTCGCAACGTATTTCTATTCTCTCGTTACCTGAATCGGTATTCGTAGCGTTGGGCGATCCACGGGTGCTTAACAATAATCAGTGGCGCAGTTTAATTTCGCTGAATGGTACAGATGGTGAAGAACTGGCTAGCATTGCAGCAGAGATTGCTGATGGGCGTTCTGAGTTTGTTGTGAGTACGGAAGCTGACGTCAATAGGGTTTTCAGTCATCTGCTAAAGCTGAACACGGGAACCCAGAACACAAACAAAGTTACGTCGAAGAAATATAAAACGAAAAGCGGGCGCAACGTATTTTCCCACCGCATGAATAGTGGGAAGTTACAAATCACGCTCGATAAAACGTTGCCGGAGGATTTGCAGGTTAAAGTATTGGAGACGCTTGAGCAGTTTTTCCAAGAGAATCTTGGGTAGATGGACGAGCATTACGATCGTAATAGCCCGGATTTCGGGTTGGCATTACGGTCGTAATACCCCTCAAAGTTCAGAGTCTGCCTTGGGTATTACGATCGTAATACCCTTCTAAACACAATTCCAGTTCCTAGTATTACGGTCGTAATACCCCTCAAAACTCAGAATCTGTCTTGGGTATTACGGTCGTAATACCCCTCAGAACTCAGAATCTGCCTTGGGTATTACGATCGTAATACCCCTCAAATTTCTAAGCCAGCTTCGGGTATTACGGTCGTAATACCGTTAAACCGCCAGGCATTGCAAGGTGGTGTATTGATACTTCTCATTTTCCTTGATCACTATTTAACGATCGCAGGCGACTACTGTTACATACCCAAAAACGCATAGGTATCAGAGCGTTATCTAGTTAACAAAATGTGATCATGTCGATTGCGAGCATAAAGATGTTTCGCGAGCATCACCGGTTAATGTTTAGCTACAGTTGGCCGTGGCTTTGCGGTAGCAACAAATCGTTCAGGGAAGACGGACAGGAAGGCCTTAGGGTATTCATTAACAGTTGGTAGCGCTCTAGAAACATCGTTCTCGCTATACCAACCTGTCGTCGCTCACTGCTGACAATCAGCAACGAGATGACGTTTTAATAGATCACACACGGAAGACGAAGATGAAGAATTATGTAGTTTTATTGTTGATTCTTGCCCTTGCAGGGTGTGCGACTGTTTTTAGAGGCACTCAACAAGAGGTGACTGTTCGCACTGATCCAGATAATGCGAGGATTTTTGTTGATGGTCGATTAGTTGGATCTGGCGTCGCCAGCTTCAACGTTAAAAAAACAAACGGAAATAATTTACCGACGATCAGGGTCGAAGAGGAGGGGTATAAGCCACAGAGCTTTCAGCTACAGAACTCGTTTGATAATATTGCCCTTATAAATTTAACGTTCGTTTACTCTTGGACGACTGACTTTCTAACGGGCGCGATGTTCGAGTACGCACCGAATAGCTATATGATTCAATTAATTAAAGATCAAGAGGTCGGCTTCACAGAGCAGCAGAGAATGCAGCAGTTTGTTCTTAGCAATGCGGAAAACATCAAACGTGATATTGCCCGTGGGGGTGGCGAATATACAGTCGCACTTCAAACTTATAAGAGCGATTTTGATGTGAAAACATTGAGTAACGATGTCGTTAAGGACCTGTTGGCAGCCATTGAACCTTGGGATTTCTACACTAGCCTATTGGCTCTTTAAGCAATATCTATTAGGTGTGCCGGTACTGTTCAGCTATTCCGGCGCACCGCCCCCTTTTGTTAGCATTTAAAGCCAGCTTGAGCATCACACTTCCAGATTACATTAATCAACCTGCCATTCTGTTCGCACCCCCCGATAAATTGCTTGGTGTCTTGGAGCCTATAGATCCTCCAATGCGCTTGCCAAGTCAGCTAGATCTTTCGTTGAGTATATCGCGGATGTGTTGATATTTGCGTGGCGGCCCATCGCTTGCACGATTCTCATATCACCGGTTCTATCAGCAACCTCGCGCAAAATTGTATGGCGTAGCCAGTGCGTGCTTGCCGAGTTTTCCAGGGCGGCCGCTTCATGGCAGTCTCCGGCGTGTGTCGCGATAGCGGCACCGGCAGCCATACGTTCTTTTACGATTCTTAGCGCTTGCCTCGAAGTAACAGATTCGAGATTTTCAAAGTCAAACTCACCATTGCGGTTGACATTCCGCAGACTGGGGATTAGCGGGATGCCCTCGCCAACGGATGGGTATGGCGACAAACCCATGGCCGTACGAAACTCAACCATTGCCGTGATCAACGACTGGGACACGGGAACCATACTTTCTTTATTTCCCTTTCCGATAACCTGCCAGACCCAGATAGACGAAGCTTTGATAGGAACACGCTTAATGTCATTCATCGTGTGAGTGCAGGCTTCCGTTGCGCGGGCAGCCGACTTCAGGAAGAAGCTCAGAACCCACTTCGCCCTCGCTTTTTGAAGGCGCTGAACAGCGGAGCCGTCGGGCATCTGCTCAACTCCCTTATACACATAATCCTTCTGCTGTGCGGACAACGACCTGGCCTGGGGGTTGAATGTGATCCCCTTCGGTTTTTTTGGGGAAGGCATCGGGTTGGCTTTTAGCCACCCGGTGTCTACTAAGAACTTAACCAAGCTGAACACAACAGTTAGTGCGTAGTAACTCGACTTGGTAGAGAGCGGACCCATGAAGGGCCGCCAGTT
>Ga0307945_1003483_pt1 | contig 12748 bp, 21 predicted proteins | sample OrgLakmetagen228_FD_201818 | JGI IMG/M metagenome (GOLD analysis project Ga0307945, IMG submission 201818) | Saline water microbial communities from Organic Lake, Antarctica - #228 | ecosystem: Environmental > Aquatic > Non-marine Saline and Alkaline > Saline | place: Antarctica: Organic Lake...
CCCCCAGACATGCCCATGATCATTTCCCCTCAACAACCCACATAGACACACACATCCAGATATACACTGAGACACAATCAAACACATACACAACACACACTCATGCAACCACCCCACCTCCTCACACAGACAGCCCATACGGTATCCCAAGAAGTAGATGCCCAAGAGGAGGGCACCTCCTTGTCCAAACTTCCTTTGGATCTCCAAGCCCACATACACCTCCTCCACAAGCTTGTAGCTTCTCTCGTCATCCTCTCTGCTGCCCCCCTCCCCCACGCCACCCCAGCCACAGTCCCTCGACTGACCACCCTCAGCCCATCTTCTGAGACCGTGCGAAGCCAGGCAGGCTCACCTTTTGCAACTCCTGCCTATCACTACAACTGCGAACCTCCCAAGCGTTGTGCGCCCTCTATGCCGCCCACTCCCTCCCCGACTCTGCACGTGCCTGTTTCGCCCACTGCATGTGCCCACTCCTCCACCTCCTTGTCACCGTTTCACCAGTTTACTTCCACTGCCGCTCAGCCCTCTTCGCACCCCCAAAGTACGCGTCCTTTTTCTGCCTCTCGAGCAGGTACGCACTTGTAACAAGTATATGAATGCTCTAAATCTTTGTCCACCTGTGATTATCACAAAGCTCTTCCTGGCCCCACTTCCTTGTTGTCACAGCAAAAAAGTCCATCCACCTTAAAAGCTGCCACGGTATGTATACACAGGTTCCACACAAAAAGAGACCAAGGAAAAAGCGACACGGGCAGTAACAGCTACTTCCAAGAAACATATGAGCACATGTTACCCGCACACATACTCTGTCTCTGCCAAAGAGTTCGTTTGCCTGCCAAGACACTCCAGTACCAGGGCACGCACATACATACCCCGCCAGTCATGCGTTGTCAGGTGCTGCAAAACTCACTGGCATGCTCCTTCACACAGGCGGACCTCAAGCTGTTGATCCTGTTGACCTGGAGGGCAGGCGCTCTCGGCTTTTGGATGCGGCACACCCTGGTGCGTATTCACTGTGATCTGCATACCTGTGTGATTAAATGCGACATCTGGCGGCACCTTTTTTAGCCCTTCCAGTGCATCTGCACCTCTACATGAATTTCCACCACCCTTGCACTAATTCTAAAATTAAAAACCTTGAACTGGCCCTCTGTTACCACTGCGGTCACCGTTGTGCTTAAATTTTTGTACTGAATCTGAAATAGCAAGCCGAGAACTGGCCCTCTGTCACCATCACCATTGCGGTCACTGCCGTACGACCATTTTTTCCCCATACACGCTGACACACACGCTCCCCCCCCCCTTTACACACACGCACACACACGCACGCACAATATTCTCGTGACATACGGCAGTTTCTTTCAATCTCTCCTTGGGGACTAAAGTCAACAGCGGGACACCTGCACTTACCGTTCTGCATTTGGCAGTTCTTTCCATTACTATTTTCATTCATTTCCAATTATTTTGCCTCTGCAGATGCACATTTTGGGGAGGCTAGTGGGTTGGATGATGAGGGTGTGTCATCCACAACCTTGGTCACTCTGCATGATGTCGTGGGTGCACTGGTAAGTTAGCAATCCTGTGGTCAATCCCCTGCAGGCGACCTGATGTGTCGTATCACTTACTTGTGAGTGGCAAGTGGTAATCTCAAGTACCTAAAGCTCACACTGGCTTCACACTCTTGTAGAAAAAAAGAAGGCTACATCTGTGGTGCAGTGCGCATAGCAGGGTTGGTCAGAGAGCGCTCGAGTGCCAGCTCCTAAAACCCCCTCACTATCAGTAGTAAATCGGCACCCACTTAATGAGGACCAGGGGTCTTTTTGCAGAGGCATCCTTTACACCAACTTGACTTCTGTCGTCACTAACCTGTAAAAAAGACAGATCTTTTGGGACCAGCGAAGGCGCATTGGATAGGACATTTGTTGCTTCCACCTTATGGTGTGTGTTTTTTGCAGTCCAGCCCTAGATCTTAATCCATCTGTAAGTTCTTTGTGAACCGTGCTCCAAACAGTTGTGCTCCCTGCTTGAACACCTCTTTGCTATCTGTGCTTAGCCCTGCTGTTAAATTGGTAGTTATCAGCTTTTATTTTGGCCTATTCTAGTTGAGACTTGGGTTGCACTGCCAATCTAGAAGACGCAGACATTGGACTGCAAAATTTTCAAGATAGAAAGATATGCAGGACATGGAAACTGCTCCCTTTACAAATCAAAGGAAGAAAGATATGCAGGACATGGAAACTGCTCCCTTTACAAATCAAAGGAAACAAGCCACCTTACTACCAAGCGCCTTGGGTTTTCTTCGCCACACAAAGAAAAAGGGAACTCTGTGTCAGTCTCAACGACATTTTAATCTGCACCAAAATAGGATTTTGCACCGAACATGTCTCAGCCACCGCCTTATACACAGAGCTGATGCTACCTTTTGTTGCCACCCAGATTGTGTCTGGCCGTGTCTTTGCGCGCTTTGCTGCAAGTGACATCCAGTATTTCAATGCAACATGCGGCACATTCATGCACACCCTGAAGGCTGTGAGCAAGTGAGTGTTGTGTGTTTGTGATTTTGTGAAAGCAGCTGCTTATCATGCGGAAACGACAACGTGTAGATGTTGTAGCATTGTTAAATGTAGCTCACGTAGTCTCTGATGGTGGTAGATTCTTATTAAATTAAGCCGGTGCTCTCTAAGCCAAGTACTAAAGTGCAGACCGGCATATGCGTCAAGGTCAGAAAGCAGCGCAATTGCAACGTTTTCAAGCATCCTGACGAGAATTAGAGACCCTTATAATAGACTGTGTGAGAGCAAAGGACCTGCATTCCAATGACGTAAGGGTATAGGGTTTAGACTAGGGTTAAGTTTTATAATATACGTCCTGTGTGCAGACGGTGAGCGCGTGGCGCGCATTGCCATCGACCTTGCAAATCCTGGGTGTAGGCGAGGGTTTAGCTTAAGCAACATGCGTCTTTTGTGCAGACGGTTGGCAGTGGAAGGCCTTGAGGAGCACGTGGCGAGCATTGCCGTTGGCCTTGCCAAAGTCCTGGCTAACATGACACGGGCCATGGCAGCTGGGACACAAGCTGGGAAGCAGGCAGATGCAGAGGTACGTCAATGAGTAACATTATAACATTAAGGAACAGCATGATACAACCGAACCTTTCTATTTGACGGTGGAGAATAGGTTTTAGTAAACATAGGTCGGCAGCACAAGCTAGGGAGGCAGAGCGCAACCCAGATCATACACAGACGCCCTGCATGCATGCTGCTCTGTAAGGTCACACATGAGAAAGAGAGGTATCATTATCTTCTTGTGCAGGAAGGAGTGAGGCAGCAAGAAGAGCGGCAGGAATATGACACGCTGAGGGCTAGGCATACGTGGAAAGCAGGGGGTGCTGCTCTTTTGGATCGTGTCTTCACTACTAAAGATGTGGTGAGGCATTTCTTGTTGCGTCAATTCTCCATTGACTTCTGCAACCCTTAAAACTGAAGTTCTTATGAACCGTTTTTGTGAAGTTTGCAGCTCAGAAATTGAATGGCAAACTTTTATCGATTAACCCTTGATTGCGTTTCACAGCATGATCATAAACCCCGGAGGGCGTGATAACGTGTCACTTGCTAAAGGACTGTGTTGTGTATTTTTGCTTAAATGATCTGCCTTGGTTTGAAATATGTCAGTGGTCAGTGACATGCGTGGTAAAAAATAATACTCAACCTTGGCCCAGTTTACTGAACCTTTCTAAAATGGCTGTCAAGGCACGCACACATTGCAGTTATAAGCCTCAGTCTTGGCTCAGTGTACCTCATCATATTGAAGTGGTCGTCAAAACGTGTGGTAAAAGTATAACCTGAAATATGGTTAAATTTGCCGCGTCATGTTGAAATGATCTCCAAGACACACAGTGTACAGTCCAAGCTCATTTAATGTTTTAAGTCCCTGTTTTGAAGTGTGCGGATGCCAGGCAACTGAAGAGCAGGGTGTTGCATAAATGCCATACATGGGACGCTGCATGGTGCAGATAAAGCTACCGAAATGCTTTTCCTCCATAGAGACCTGTCTTTCATTTCATCCTTTGTTACTTTCACGCTTGAACCACATTAATCAACCGTGGGCATGATACAAGAAGTCAAATGGGTCTTAGTTAGGGTTGGACAGAACTATTAATGACTACATGTTTGATGCTTTTCCGCTAATTTCAACAGGGGAATTTTCATGTACATGGCCATATACAATGTACATTTATGGTTTTGGCCAACCCCTCTCTTGGGGCACCAGCACACAACAAAGCAAGCCCTTGCTGCGTGATACAATGTGGACAGTGCCTTTAATTGCTGCCCAAGACATTTTTAACGTCCATCACATTCACATCTGGAGCACGAGTAGTGAACGAAAAAACACATCAAGTCGCACCCAGCGGTCTACAAACCACAAACCACCCTTCCCGACAAGCATCCGCAGGAATCAAGAACCTTTGCGTACGTTGGCAAGCCCTTTGGATGGGGGGCAGGGGCTAATAAGGGCTGGGCCGACACCCCCACCCCACGTGACCCACTCACTAGCCACGCCTGGCGCATGACCAACACGGGGTCTTTACGTGTACCTTTTTCCAGCTTCAACGTGCAAAGCTCGTCGACTACATCCCGCACTTCCACAATGCCACCACTTAGCCCACAGGTAAGCAGGAGAGGCATGGGCAGGGCACGTGCTTGTTTCTGTGTGAGGGGGTGCATCTTCTCCTTAGTGTCGTGTTGAGGAGGTGCATCTTCTCATCTTCTTCTCTGTGCCATATTGAGGAGGTGCATCTCCTCCTCAGTGCCACAGGTGGGCAAGATCGACAGACTGAGAGGGTTTGCAAAGGGTTTGCAAAGGGGGCAACCGGCAGCCATATGTGTTAGGCTGATGGGCTTTTTGTGCTGGTCGCAGCCCACACAAAAATTAACTCTGTAAAGAGGGGGGGGGGGTCGCAACCGGTGCAAAATTAAAGATGAATGTAAAGGCGAGCAATGTCGTCAGAGAAAGAGGAACAGCAAACAACGCAAAGCTGCCGCTATTTTTATTTCCTTCTTCAGCATCCCGTTCAACAGCACGTTTTCAATCACTCACAACTCACAGGACAAGCCGCTCCCACAAATCCATCTGTCCCTCGACGCAGCCAGTAGCTGACAAGCCCACTTAATTCACTGACAATTCACAATTCACAGTGTACGCCGCTCCCACAAAGCCATCTGTCCCTTGACACAGCCAGTGGCTGACAAGCCCACTTAAACAGCCCATTCAATCACTGACTCTGACAATTCACAACTCACAGGATATGCCGCTCTCACAAAGCCATCCGTCCCTCGACGCAGCCAATGGCTGGCAAGCTCGTAAGCTTGGCGGCAGCAGTGTCATCAATCCTGTTACTGGGCATACAACCATCTTACCCGTCCTTCAACACGACAATGATAGCTGTCTTAATGGGAGAGGGAGCAGCCTCCTTCTCCCTTCAGCAATGATTCCTCGTGCCAGGCTTGTGGGCCGCCTGTCTGAGGACGACAGCGCTTCTAAGCAGAGCAAGTTCCACGTGGCTGACGGAAGTGTGCTCGATGGCAGACATGCTGCTGAAAAGGTGGAGAAGGGCGGGCTTGGCGCCTTTTGGGAGGCTCTCGGGTGAGTGTTGCCTGTGTGCGCGTGTATGAGTATGCTTTTTATAGGGGTATGAGTATGCTTTTTATAGGGTGTTCCCTGTGTGCGCGTGTATGAGTATGCTTTCGGGAGGTTCTCGGGTAAGTGTTGCCTGTGTGCGCATGTATGAGTATGCCTAAAGCTTAAAGCCGTTGTTGTATGTTGTCTGGTGCCTGTGTGCGCATGCCAATTAATACGATTCTAGTGTCGTGTCTGTATTTGTGCGTTATGGCGGTGCAATTATGGGCTGTGCTTTCCGGAGACTTCTTAGCTACAACCACAGACGGTATGAGGGGGAGAGCATGAAAGCACAAGGGGAAAATTTATGGGGTTGGGATGACAGAGGCGGTTTCCAGGTCGAACCTGGAGCTAAACGCAAAAGGAGCAGAAAACAGATAGAAAAGCCTGTTGGCCTATCCTCCAAATGGTCAGCGCATTCTCCTAAACTTCACAGAAACACGTGCCTCTTACATCACCCATATACACACGCGCACACACACTCCTGTATGCCTGTGCGTCTGCATCCAAAACCATGCACACACATCTTAACATCCATGCACAGTTATGACTCACGCGGAACCCCCTTGCCCCCTAAGGCTGGCAGCACAGAGGGCCTCCCTTTTCGCTTGGGCCCTAATCCGTGGCCTGGGCCCTCCAAAGGTAGCATTGCCCAGTTTGAGGAGCTCCTGTGCGACATCCTCGGCAGCCTGCTCCATCTCACGCGGGGCTACCTGCTGCCGATGAAATGGAAGCCTCGAATGAAGGTAACAACGCATTGCATTTGCATGATGTGAAGCATGGAAAATGATGAGGAGAAGCATAGAAAAGCTAGCACATGCCAAGGAAGTGAATGAAGGTAAAAATGCAGGCACGCGCATGATGAGGTGAAGTATGCAAAGGCTAGCACATGCCAATGAAGTGGAAGCCTCCAATTTAAGTGAAAGTACAGACATACACGTGCATGTCTGTTCCTGTGCGCGTGGTTGAGTGAGGGCGGTGTAATAGCCACAGGATAAGGAGGAGCTAAATGAGGCGAAGTGATCAATGAGGGGATGTGACAAATGAGGCGATGTGACAAATGAGGCGACGTGATAAATAAGGCGATGTGACAAATGAAGTGACGTGACAAATGAGGCGATGTGACAAATGAGGCGATGTGACAAATGAGGCGATGTGACAAATGACGCGATGTGACAAATGACGCGATGTGACAAATGAGGCGATGTGATAAATGAGGCGATGTGACAAATGAGGCGATGTGACAAATGAGGCGATGTGATAAATGAGGCGATCTGACAAATGAGGCGATGTGACAAATGAGGCGATGTGACAAATGAGGCGGTGTGACAAATGAGGCGGTGCGATAAATGAGGCGGTGCAATGTCCAAGTGGGAAGCTTTGCCAAAAAGAAAAGAGGAAGGTGCATGCTGACATGTGTGTCTGTATGTGCATGTGATCCTGCGTGTTTGTGTGCAAGGGCTCATGCATACAGGTGCCTGTGGGCTTAATGTTGTGTGTCAGAGCATTGCTGCACGGTCAGCTCCCCACATGTTCATGACAGGGGGGTAATTGGTACTGCAAAAGGAATTATTTTTGCTACGTATGGGACACATTGCTAGAAATGTGTTGCATATTTGATGGCTGCCTATGTGCTGTGTACTGTCACATGCATACAAGATGATGAAACACGCACACTCACACCCATACACACACACGCTTTGATGTTCACTCCAAAAACCATAGAATAAGAACATGGCATGTAAGAATTATTAGTACGTAATACCAATTCCACACCTTCAGGGAGCATTTGGGTCCGTACCGCCAGAGATTGCCTTTGGAAAATTAGTCATCAATTCCTGTATTTCACAGAGTCCAGCCTAGCCCTAAACCCTAAACCCTATGTTCGTTGAACGTGATCAGCGTCGCAACCCTCTTCATGTTGGTCTCTTCCCATTCATGTTGGTTTCTGCCCATTTATGCTGGTCTCTGCCCATTCATGTTGGCTGCAGTCCTCTGTGCGTACCAACCTGGCGTTGGCCCTGTTTAAGGAGTCTTATGTCAATCCCCTGCCAGAAGACTTTTTAATGGGTGAGTTGGATCACAAAGCTACGCAGGCAATGTTGCACGCCACCTTTCCAAATTTCCAATAATAGGAAAGGTGGCAGTCTTGATCAGGAGCTTAAAAGGTGCAGTGTGTGGTTTTGTTAAGCACACAGAGTTGGGTGTATAAGCAGTAACCTTGGGGGCTTTAACCGAACCTGACTGCCACTTTAGAGCCTTTCAGTTTAATAATGTTTACCACAAGCTGCAGGCTTATCTGTTGTTTGTGAGTATGCTTGCGTTTTTCACTGTGGCTGGGCGCTTTCATCCTTCAGAGCGCAAGAATGAACTTTGCGCAGAGTGTGATAATCTAGTGCAGCTTCATGCTGTAACAAAACTCATGTCTCAAATGCATGGAAGGTGCTTGACATCTGGGCATGATGGCGTGCATTTACTGCTGTGCACATCTGGTTGAATTCAGTACTGTGGCGGGGGTCTCAGTCTTTTCAAAATGTGAACATGGAGAGAAAAGGTCACTTCACATGTTACTTCTTTGCTTGGATCACCTCTGTGCAGCTTCAGAGTTTCTTGTCACATGTGTACCTAGCTGTGAAACTTGAGCTCTCCTTGTCTTGCAGATAAGTGTCCCTGCTTCTGTAATCTCTGTCGATGATAGCACAAGTTTGCTATGCTCTTCACACTTAGGTTTGGATTACAAAGGCAAGGCTGCTCAACCCGTTGGGATCCCTCAACACGAATTTATAAACAAGGACATTGACAGCTGAACTTGAACATGTGCAAGCATGAGTTGTGTTGAAAGCACGCATTTGCTATGTCCATCACAGGCAGCCTACCCCTCCTTGTAGCCAACTTGTGGGACGAGCTGAGCCATGCTGGGCTACTGTCCTCTTTGGAGGCTCTCTTTGAGCTTGAGCTGCTGGACGACGAGCTGTACACAGACCCCATGGCTGGGTTGATTCCAGGTGGGGGTTGCTTGTGAGTGATGGGAGAGGAGATGCTTGTCTTTGATGGGGATGGGTGTTGTGTGGGGATGAGGTCCAGAGTTGATACTGGCATAGCATTGTATGTGATGATGATAGCAATGTACCAGTGTTGTCGCGTACGCACGTACGGACCCTCACCGTACGTACCGTACGGTACGGTACGGTACGACGCGTACGGGAATTTATTAATTTTATTGGAAAAGGAGGTGGTTGAATTTGAGGGGACGCTAGAAGAAGAGGTTATAATACTCAATATATAATGAACATCTAATGCTGAAAAGGTATGTAATACCCTGTGAGGTAGGATGACCGCAGCAGCCTTAGAGAAACTAGACCTCTTCAAAATAAAGGGTAAAGGCAGCAGCAGAAAGCTCTATTGTCTATGATGCAAGAAGGAGTTCAAGCAGCCACTACGTGCCAGAGAACACATCATTGGCGGCTCAAACCAGACCAAGAAATGTGTGTACAAGTAGAAATGTGTGTACTAGTAGAAATGTGTGCACAAGTAGAAATGTGTGCACAAGTAGAATTGTGTGTACAAGTAGAAATGTGTGTACAAGTAGAAATGTGTGCACAAGTAGAAATGTGTGTACAAGTAGAAATGTGTGCACAAGTAGAAATGTGTGCACAAGTAGAAATGTGTGTACAAGTAGAAATGTGTGTACAAATAGAAATGTGTGTACAAGTAGAAATGTGTGTACAAGTAGAAATGTGTGTACAAGTAGAAATGTGTGTACAAGTAGAAATGTGTGCACAAGTAGAAATGTGTGTACAAGTAGAAATGTGTGTACAAGTAGAAATGTGTGTACAAGTACGACACAGAGCAGCTTGGGAAGGTGAAGGCACTCCATAGTGCTGCTGCAGCTGAAAGTGGTACAATCTGAGGCCATCGTACCGTACGTATTGTACTGTACCGTACCGTACACGACGACACTGCAATTTTTACAATGTATGTGATGATGGCATAGCATTGTATGTGATGATGCAGGCTCTGTGTGACATACTTGAGCATTACACACTTCAGATGAATGGCCATTATAGTGGGGAGGTCATTATTAAGAACATGCAGGATGCTACAACAGATACAAAATGCATTCAAACCTACAAGTGCCATATCAAGAGAGGAGAATATTGACTCCCTTATTCGGCTGGTTTGGTCATTTTGTGGTTGCACCAGCTCTACAAACTTCCTGGGGTGTAGGTGTGCCTTATGTTTTGAGTTCAAGGAGGCACCTCGCTTCGCATATTCATCCCTTCTCTCCGGCTGTCTCTGTCCTGGTTTCCCATGCATATCACAAACATTCTTTCACCTCTATATGGTACTGTTTACAGGCACTGTGCTAGCACATTGCTACCCCACCGCAAGCAAAATAATCAGACTCCCTTTGGTGGTGCTTTACAAACACAGTGTTTTCTGTTCATCATGCCTCATCGCTGCTCCACAATTTTCTTATTTCAGGCAAAGCCAAGGGCGGAAAGGGGCAGGTCAGAGGAAACGACATCTTGCAATTGGATCGTGTGCGAGTGCTCTCCACTCGCCTGATTGCTGACCTTCTGATGTCATGGCCTGCTGTGGCTTCAGAGGCACAGGTGTGCGTGTGCGTGTGAATGTGCTTGCACCTGTGTGTGTATATGTGTGTGTGTATTGTGCGTGTGTCTGCTTGTGTTTGATGTCATGGCCTGCTGTGGCTTCAGAGGCACAGGTGTGCGTGTGAATGTGCTTGCACCTGTGTGTGTATATGTGTTGTGTGTATTGTGCGTGTGTCTGCTTGTGTTTGCCAAGCTTGTGGCCCACTCAACCAGCCTTCCCAAACTGCTTCATGAAGCGCACCTCTTTTTTGTGTGTGTTAGTGTTTTGCCCATCGTGTTTGTGTATGCTTGTACACGCCAAGCTCATGTGTGAGCTCTGAGGACATCATTCCACTCAATCAACTTTTCCACACCATACAGGGTGCATACCTCCTCCGATCCATACACAAGTTCCTGAACCGCATTCAGCCCCATCGCCCCGCTCCTTCACCAGCAACCTCCAAAGACAACAAGATGGACCACACTCCCTCCAAGCAACCCTCTTTGGAACGAGCCGCCAGCAGTAGGAACAAAGGAGGGGCTGGAATGGGCTTCTTGTTTGACTCAGGACCCACAGGAAGCACTAGCCAGAAGCTTGGTGACAGCCAAGGAACTAAAAGGTAGCTACTTACTTGATTTACTTGCTTGGCCACACTCACAACCGCATACGCAAGCACGCACGCACGCACGCACATATACACACATACACACATGTGTGGGAAAATGGGATGGATTGATTACCCATCATGATGCTGTTTATCCATCCATCTTTTCTGTACGCCAAGCTGAGGCAGTGGCAACCAACCAACACCCGCAGCCAACACATGACGTACACAAATGCGCAATACAAGCAGTACAGCATGCCGGACATTGTATGTAGTGTTGGCATGCTCTGTGGTGTATGCAGTGGTGTACACCACACACACACACACACACAGCATGCCAGACACTTGCATGTACACCACTGCAATCAGCGTGCTGGTGGTACTGCACATGGAGTGCAATTCATTGAACACTTGCATGTACTGCAATCTGTGCAGGGTTAGCAGCAGCAACAGAGGAGGGTTCACGCAGTATGCCACAAGCTCCATGGTTGCGATGGCCCAGGAACTCCTGCCGTTGGCACAGTGCATCATGACACGGGCCTCCACCAGCTCAGAACCCTCGCCATGTATGTGGTGAATGACATCATTCATAGTGAATGACATCACTTCATGTTGCGCAGCTTAGCTTGTTGTGCATATGAGCCAACATGATGTTGTGCATATAAGCCAACATGATGCTGTGCATATGAGCCAACATGATGTTGTGCATATGAGCCAACATGATGTGCATATGAGCCAACATGTAAAGCAGGTTGTCACCGGCTCAGCACCTTTGCCTTATATTCGTGTGCATCGTAATGTGCGTAAGCAGTTTTGTGCTGTGCTGTAAACCCACAAGATGGCTACCGTGCTTGATAATACGGTAGCATGTAAACGTAGCTCTAGGCACAAATGTCTCAGTCTCCAAGCGATGTTACACTGTGCACTTGCATAGATGGCTGTGCAGTAATGCACAGTGTTGGCCAGAACCATGTACATACGGTGTATACAAATGTAATTATTTTGCTCAGATTTCATTTAATATACGGTCATGTAAGGCGTAAATATACGGTTCTGGCCAAACCTAGTAATGCATGATGCTTATTGGACAACTGTGGTGGCCAGCGATTAACTCAATCTTGCCATAAGTTGCGTCGTGCAGTGCTTGCATGAATGACATCATAGTTTATGCCGTGTGCAATACTGTGTTGTGCATTTAAGAAAACATAAATCAGACGTGACCACATGGGCCTCTCCTAGCTAGCGTGTGTGTATATGTGTGGTCACGTGTGTGTATGTGGTCACAATGTGCCCTACAAGTGGTCACGTGTGTGAATTTGTGTGTGCCACCTTGACCTTCTATATCTGTGTGTGTGTGTGTGCTTTTCTGCACGCGGCTGTGCTTGCTTGCTGCCAAAGCGCTTTGATGCTTATGCAAAGTACTCAAAGGTCCAGAATATATGTATGCCCTTGCACTAAGCCCAATCTCATGCAGTATGATTTTCATTCCTACCCTTCCATGCAGCACTTGGTGGGGTTTGGGCATCTGATGAGACAGCCTCACGCGCTGGAATACTGGTAGGTCTAGTTTTAGCGTGGTAGGAACAATTTACATAGTGGTCTACCTTGACTTAACATAGATTATGGCTGCCACCTTTGGCCCTGCTGAGCTTTGCCTGTCCCTTGAATATAGGCAAACCAGTTTGCCCATAATTTAATGCTTTTTAGACGCATCCTTGCACCTGGCCCCTCCTTTGTCCTTTGTCCTCTCTCTCTTCTCTCTCTCTCTCTCTCTCTCTCTCTCTCTCTCTCTCTCTCTCTCTCTCTCTCAAAAACACACACACACTCTCACCCCCCCCCCCCCCACCCCACACACAACCACACACACAGACAAAC
>Ga0307945_1003492_pt1 | contig 12727 bp, 13 predicted proteins | sample OrgLakmetagen228_FD_201818 | JGI IMG/M metagenome (GOLD analysis project Ga0307945, IMG submission 201818) | Saline water microbial communities from Organic Lake, Antarctica - #228 | ecosystem: Environmental > Aquatic > Non-marine Saline and Alkaline > Saline | place: Antarctica: Organic Lake...
CTTGTGGAAAGCTGCTGGGAATTGTGAACTCTTCAAGGTCAACAAAGGAGCATGCCACAGAGCGAGGGTGCAGGGGTCATACATATATATGGTATTTGAAAACCTGACATACGGATCTGGCCAACCCTAACTATATATAGAGAGTGCTAGTTTGTCAGGGCCTGCCTCCCTGTTCAATTGAGGTGCATTAAGCACTCTGGCAAGCCGCATGCGCAGTAGAGTTTGCTAAAAGCTGGAGGTAACGTGAGCATACTCTAGGGGAGGTATACGCGCAAAGGCATTCGCGAAACACGATGAAGGCAGACAAACACAAGCGCACACTGTGGCGAGAATAACTTGAGCTTTGGTACTTACTTTCTAGGGTTGAGTATGGAACCGGGTAGTCTGCTGGCCTTATGGTGTAGAAGGACAATTTGGGGAGTTGGTTTTGGGGCTGAGACGGCGATGATGAGGAAGAGGGGGATGCAGCACGCCTGCTGGCCTGGAGGAGTTGGCTGCCTGGCTTCATGTCGAAATCCACGTGTAAGCCTGCATGCAACAAACGTAGTAATGTGCAAGTGCTTGCGTTGTTGTGCCGATTAAAGAATGAAGGAGAAAGAAAGAGGAGTGTTGGGGCTGTGATAGTCGAAGAAGCACGTGTACACGTGCCTGTCAGGTTAGGATGGTCAGGGACTTTGTCCACAGGTGATTGATGCATGTGAGCGCGAGTGCAGGAAATGTTACTGTGAATGTTTTTTGTATTATAAGCGTATCTGGGTCAAGTCTAACAGTCTAACAGTCTACCAGGAGCCTACACATGTTGGAAGCCTAGAAAAAATACGTGTCAAACATGCAAGTGCACACACTTTCAGTCCACACACAAAAGCTTTTCCTCGTAACGCCTGCATGCACTCACCGTCGATGCTGACCTTTGAGACCTCGTTCTGCCTTGTGCGCTGTATGAACTCAGAAAACGGCACTCGAACCTGTTTCAGAGGTAAAAATGACCGCAATTACCAACACGTACACGAATCGTTTGTGTGTACTGCATCAATCGCTAAGATGCAGAATCCAGCATGACCAGGAGAGGTCTGGAGCTCTTGCGTGCACGCACCCCCCCCCCTTTCTCTCTTTAGCATGCCTACCACTCTTTCAGTCTCAGCTCCACTGCTTGGCCACCCTCGCAGCAGCACCCAAAATATGGCTACATTGAAGAGGACACGAGGAAAAGAGATAGACTTTGCCTTGCGCAACCCAGACGTGAACTGCGGGAGCACAGAAAAAAGGGTTTGGAGTGAGGCCTTGGCCGCATGCGGTCAGGGCATGGAAAGTTAAATATCTCACCGTGTTCCACAAAGAATTAGAAGGCCTTCTGGGCGGGCTAGGCGGACTGCTTGATGAGCATGCTATGCGCATGCTGGGTCTGTTGGGGAGGGCAACCAGAGCGCGAGAGGAGGGGACCCTCCTTGCTGCTGCTCCATGGCTTGAGTGAGCATGAAGGAAGGGAAGAGGTAGTACAGAGAAAGAACGTGCAGCTAAGGAGGAAGGAAGGCCACAGAACTTCTTGCTGCCAGACAAAGCGTTCATTGCCTGAATTTAATGTTTAATTTGATGTTAACAAAGTATAAAGCAAAGCGTAAACTGAAAACCCCTTTGGATCCAAAATGCGAGGTCCCTTGCCTGCCAGTTGCTATTTACGACTCTTAATTTTTCAGCTTTTATCAATTTGAACTTATTTGAATTCATGGCGGTTGCGTGTCGCCAGGGCTCTTCGGAATCGCTTTCGCCATATCCTGGAAAACCTATAATAATGTCATACAATCATGTCATAATAATGTCATACAATCATGTCATGCATGCACAAGCCATACTCCAAGCATCTCAAGTGGCAGAGGATTATGTACATGAATGTTGTGTCCACTCCGCCTGGACCCCGCAGCACTTGGGCTGACACGGCAGGCCACTACTGGCGCTGCTGTGGCTGACCTGCATTACCTTCATACACGAACACCATGTGGATCGGGGCTGCTGCTGCCTCCACTGCAGGTGCTGCTGCCATCTTCCTGCCACTCCTCAGGCTGCTCCTCTGGCAGCAACCCATCACTCTCCAGCAGCTCCTCGCTCTGCTCCTCCCCCCCCCCTGCTGCACTAGTACTACTGGGGGGGGAGGCTGAGGGCTCAGGGACGTCGTCAAGGAGCAGCCTGGGCGGGGAGCGGGCGCGCTCCTGAGCCATAATGTCCGGGTCAAGCAGCTTTGCTTGCTCACGTCCTCATCTCAGATCGCTAAACCAGATTTGAGCGCAGGTTTTAAATCAGAATTATAAGTATTTATACTGATTTCAGGTTTTCGCCAGGTTTGCAGTTGTTTCGCCAGGTATCAAGTTTGCGGAAATCGGAAAAGGCCATGGCGAACTCCGAAACCGCCATAATGTGCACCGTGGAACCCTTGCACGTGCGCTTCCTAACATAAATGTAACGGGACGGGGCGGGTGCCCAATCACCAGGCCTCTATCTGCATTACACGTACGTACTGATTATTATGTCCTGCACCTGGTCAGTCAGGGTTGTTCACAGGGTTGCACACCACGGTGCCACGGAGGGTCTTCATACGTTTTTCCACGCCACGCCACGAAACAGCACGCCATGGACCACGTCACGGAGGAAATTTTAGAAATCTGAGCACTTGCTCTGGTAGCTTAACAAAAGTAGTGGTTTCAAATCGTATTGGTTTAATTTGATAAAGTGGTGGTGTGTGTAGTTTAATGGTTAAAAGAAGCATGGTCACTTGCTCAGTTGCTATACTCGGTGACATCCCTCAGGATTACTGGAGTTACTGGAATTACTGGAGTTACTGCTTTTGGCTAAGGTTGCGCAAGGTTTCCAAGACTCGTTTATGAATGTACACCCAGATCACCCCAGCTCTAGGGCTACCTTCTTTTGTTTAGATTTGATTTGGGAGCTAGCCTAACATTCAGAACCGGGGGCAGCCTGGGTGAGGCTGGGTGGACACACGTGCGAATTTATGCGGATACACCTCAGACAGGGGCTTTGCAAAGAACAGCCGGTCAGAGGACACATACCACACCCTAGAAACATCAGAGAAATGTGTTCATTCCAGGCCTCAATGTCCCCCCTCGGGTATTATCTGTGAACACGGAAACTTGAACATGAACTCTTTCTTATTAACAGGTCCAGATTTGGAGATTCATACTTGTATAATAAGTCTTCTTTACGTCTGTATAATTGCGTTTGGCGTCAGGCCAGTGAAACTTTTCACTCATCGGCGGGACTGTGAGCATGCATTCACAAAAAGTAATTATGTAGAAGCACGGCTATACGGTTTCCAGGCCAAGAGCGCACTGTTCACACGATTACCACACGCTTTGTGGATGAATGGCGGGGACTGTTCACACCGAGCACACTGAGCATTGCACACCTTACTAGCCGCACGCACACTGCACACTAAATGGTTTCTGTGTACAGCTTGTGCACAAAGCAGCCTGGGCACAGAAACACAGCAGTTTGCACGACATTTGCTCAATGCACACCAAACACACTATGCATTGCACACCGTACATTGCGCAAAATGCACAGTGCTTGTTGAAGTTGCACACACACACCTCCAGGCAGGCACAAAACACGATGTGCTCAAGAACAAGTGTGCGCAATCATCACAGCGAACACATCAACTTGCGCACAACTTACAGTGTATTGCTAATCAGGGTGTGTTTTCTTTGCAATAAAGGTGATCTGAACCTCAAGAAAAGCTCAGAAATAGGCCAACAGCTGAGCAGCACATACCCAAGGCTTTGTAATGGGTTCCTAGCTCTTCCGACAGCGGAGCCGTGTGTTCACTATCAGCAAGCAACTGCATTGAAAAGGAGCCGCCAAGTAGAATTTGATTTGTTTGAAGTAGCCATCTATGTTTTAACACTGCAAGCTGGCACAAGCATTTTCGAGCTGTTTCGTGAAGTAAAAAAGTCACCACGTTTTATTTTGCCTGCCGTGGCGTGGCGTGCCGTGGCGTGGCGTGGCCATGTTGTGCAACCCTGGTTGTTCACCACGGCCACGCCACGCCACGCCATGCCACGCCACGGCCGGTCATGACCCAAGAATTTGGTGATTTCAAGACTTTACAAAACCATTCCAAACTGGCTAGCTTGCTACGAGGTGCCTAGCTTCAGGCATGCTGACCTGCTCTTTTATTTTTGCCTGCAGGAAAGCTTGAAGTACCTATGCAATAAAATATTCACGCACGCTACACGGTGTATGTACACATTTTTTGGACGCAAACAATGTTTGCAGATTGCTGCAGTGACTACTAGACACCAATAAAGATGCAATTGCGCAAGCACATTTGAAGCTTAAGCGTGCCTTGATGATTACAGATCAGCAGCCTTCACCTTACCCCCTCCCCCCGAAGGCACTCTTCTTCCCCATGGAGAGCTGGAGTAGCGTTTAATGCTTTATACTGGTAATGAATAAACTAAAGACGTCACCAAAAGGTTCGATTGGAGAAGGGAGAACAAAAAGTAAGGCATAGGCATTTTCAGAAATTATTCTGGATTTTTCGCCGTGTCGTGGTCCGTGGCGTGGCGTGTCTGTGGCGTGGCGGGAAAATACGCCAGGATTGGCTTTCGTGGGATTGTGTTGTACAAACCTGTAGTCAGTGAGACTAACGTGACAATGCGTGGCTGGTTTTTTAGTTTGGGACTCATTTTATGGCTCAGGACGACCCAAATCGACAGTTGTGCCTTTGACTACTGAACTTCGAAGAATTCTCTATACAGAAAAGAAATTACAGGGAAGAAGAGCTAGGTGGGCCTGGCGAGGCTTGCGTGAATAGTTGTGGGAAGCCGTCAATGCACAGGACTTACGCCCCCACGAGGGGGGCTTCGCCAAAAACCACTAATAGTTAGTATTTGATTTTCAACCTTTCATAATATGCATTTCAGGTTTATATTTGCATTGGCAGGTTTGAAGAAAGGACATGACTAGTTTAGTTTGGATTACAAAGGCCTCCAGCCTGGCATGGCTGCTCAACCTATAGGTCCCAACATATAAATCAATCAAAAAGGAGGACATGATTAGGCCCTCGGCTGATTGAACCCAGTGCTCGAAGCCACGCCTCTGCTTCAGCACGGCTTTGGTGATCTAACACCCTGACAAATCTAGAGGGCCTTAATCTAAGCGGGCTCCCATCTAGGCACTCAGCAAGCGGGGAAAGGTAATGAGCAAAGATGTCAATTTGTGATCTATAACTTGCTGTCAAATCACCCTAATGTAGGATTGTAGCGACAGGGCAAGGGCTGGTTAGAAAAGCTTGCCAGTCATTGCGCTGTGATGCTTGCCCTGTGATTTGCCGTGCTTTTCCCCTACGAGAAGAGGAGAAAAATATATAGTGTCCTCGGGATTTGTCATTGAATGCCTGCAAGGAATGCCTGCAAGAAACGAAAAAACTTGTCAAGGGGACTGAGATAATTGCCCTACTACTAGGAAGATACTTCACCCTGCAATGTTCATGGGTGGTCACTCAGTCATTGCGCCGACCTCCTTACATTTAGCTGCATTTGAGCTTGAATTTTACTCAACAAAATGCACTGTTTTTGTTCTCCATTCTCCACACATCTCAGCACAGCACGCACAGTGTTCCTCCGCACGTTCATCAGTCTTAGAGGTGGCCTTAGATACCTATATATACGAGAGGGGGTCAACGGAGCACATGTCCTGAAGGATTAATTTTTAGTCAGGCCAGCCAAGCCCACCCAAAAAAAGGGGAATTAATGCCCCACTCCTAATATGCACATCTGAGGTCACACAGCGGGCTAAAACACTTCTGCAAAAAAAAAAGGGGTTTGGGGTAAAGGGTGTGAGTGGGGGGCTGGATTTGTGCCGTTTCCCTGCCAGATTAGCTAACTATAGTTACATGAGTGCAGAATGCGCGTCCAAGCACAAATTTTCCCCATTTTTTGTTCCCAATCAGTTTTTGGGCCCAACCTTACCCATTGGGCAAAGTAAAAGGGGGGTAAAATATTTGCTCTAAAGGACTTAGTGTGTGGGCTTGTTTGCAAGGCAAAAATGTGCATTTTTTGAAAACCATGGAAGCACGATGTTTGGACGCCATCTGAGTATCAGGAGTTGTTCAGTATAATCCCCAGGGGTGTTTTATCAAGTTGTATGGCCTGGGATGCTGGGGGTGGGCTGTGGTGGGCAGCGACAGCTGAGATTTTCAAAAAGTATGCAATTATGCATTGCACACCTTCTAAAACACCTTTCTGACACCACCCCCTGGCTTATTAACTAAATATAAATGTGACACCTCTTGAGATGCCTTGAGTGTTTTCTTTGCTTTTCTCCAGGAGGGAAAGGAAGAAGAGAAAAGAAAAGTAATGCCATAGTACACTTCCGGCATGGATTAGGAAAGAACACTGGGTTTGAGCCACATACCATCCCACCAAGTCAGACAAAGGAGAGGAATAATACAAAGGAAGTCTGCTGTCGATTTTTGTGGAAATCAGATAATTCCTGAGTTCCTGAGCTCCAGCAAACCAAGCCTTAGCTGTATGTAGGCTGGAGTGGGCTGGTATGCACGCAATCGCTTGGCCCCAATGGCCCACTCCTCCGCGTTTTTGGCTTCTGCTTCCGCCTCCTCCACTGTCAAGGGAAGGCCAGACGCTGCAGCACAAGCGTGCAAGGCACCTGCGTACACCAAACATGTGACTCCCTGATTGTAGCTGCGCGAGTAAAAGGCAATTCCCGAGGTGTAAGAATAGAAATTGTATTTCTGTATGAATCTACATTCCTCCCACCCTCTTGTGGCAAAATCGTCCTCGTAGGCATTTCACAAATCCCGTAATCCTGATGGATATTTACATGAATGCTGTAAGGGTTTACTACAGGGCAATATTGACCAAAAACACTGCAGGCGTGGCGGATCAAACCGGGTTCCCGGACTGCTCTTTACCAACGTAGCAGCGCGAGTAAAGGAATCCCGAGATGTGTAGGAATTGTAATTCTATATAAATGGTTACACTGATGACCTTTGTCTCCAGTCCCATGAGCAACACCTACCTGCAGCTTCATCATAGCCTTCTTGTGCTGCCATGGCCGGGGGGGGGGAAGGACCGCTTTCCTGAAATGGAGAGGTTGTGGAAACTGTAACACTATTCATGTGCATACATCATACAATATACCTAAAATTTCAAAGGCATGTAGATCACCAACTGCAACTGAAGACAGGACCAAACTTATATCAGCTACAATAAGCTTCCATCAGCACTACTTTGATCACGTTTTTTTGGAAAGGGGGCAATCAGAGTGGCCCAGAAAAGCAATATGGAACAGATCCCCCTAACTGGCTGATTCTGACCCCTTTGAATATGCATCCAGCCAAGAACCTGTTGTCCTGTTGTCATCGTCTTCACTGTTGTCATCGTCTTCACTGTTGTCATCGTCTTCACTGTACATGTCATCTCCCAGCAGCATGTCCTGTCATGGAGAGCGCACGCTGAGAAGGCACGCTGATGCGCTTTATGGGAAGGGGTGATGGTGAGCGCTTCTGGCGGGCGCCGTGCTGCTGCTGCCGCCGCCTTTGGGCCATGGCTTCAAACTCAAGTGGCAGCTGCTTTCTGCCTTGTGTAAAGCGTGAGGGATACCTACCAGCTGTTTCTGAGCCATCAGCTGCTTGGAGTGCTGAGAGCGTGCCTGGCTTTTGCCTTTTGGAGGCATCTCCCCTTCATAGTTTTATAGCTTTATTTATAGTTTTATAATTATGTAATCCATCGCAAAAATCGGTTTGGGACGACTTGGACTGTGTCATTTCTTCACAGTTTGGCAGGTGTCCCTGCCAAAAGTGGGGTCAAACGGGGTCCAAAACCGGAATTTCACCCCAGACCCCGGACCTTCACCAAAATGTCGGGAATATTATATAGAACACCCTACTTTTTTCTGGCACCGGGGAGGAGCTTAAATCGACCTTTTGGCAGGGATTTCCACCCAGGTCCACCCTGCCCGCCTGGGCGCCTCCCGCCAAAAACTGAGTTTGCAGGGGTGCTTACATATATGTAACTAAGGGTCCTGGATACTTAAATCTATTTTTCTGCATTGGGGCAAAACTTTTGGCAGGAATGGCTGACCTGACTTTTAGTAGAAATAATGTTTGAATGATATAACTAGATGGTTCATGAAGTTTGGGGTCAAAAGGACCACCCCAGTGGTCTGGACAGAAATCCAGTTCAAATTTTGGCACTGAGTTTCCACATAACAGGCCACCACGCCCCAAGCAGGGCCTCTTTTCATCTCAAAACAAGACAGGAGGATTTCCTTTACAATACCAAATCATCCTGGGTTTTTAAAAGCAGATTTGGTAAGGGTTGGTTTTCCACCTTTTTGGCACCCCTTTTAATGATTTTCCTTAAGGGAATGGGCCAAAATGGACTATCTGACCAACTACTGGGTCGTTTCACTCCATTTTTGTTGCAATTATATTTAACACCAATTATTAAAAAATAATCCAGATTGGTGCAGTAGGTGGTGAGATATGGCGGATTGACATTGAAAAGTAGGGTACACATTTCTAAAGTACCCCTGTTTGGGGCCTCCGTCGCCCCCCTCTGTTTCTATACCTGCATATACCCACATATACCTATATATTATATACCTATATATTTATATATGGTATATGACTGTGAAATCTCACCCCACTTTCCTATGTTCTGTAGAACCCTTAAAAAGGACCAGTGGGCTAATCAGGTCAGGACCTTCTGGTATATATAGATTACTAATTAAATCCCCTCTACTGAAATGGGTTTAACAACAAAGTCCTTAACGCGTCAGGTGGTGGAAATTATTGCGCTGTTAAAACACATTTATTTTCAGCCATGCTTCAAGACAACTGCTCCAACCTTGTTCATCAAAATCCTCAGAATATTGTTTTGGAGTGATCTTGCGTGCAATTATGCGTTACAATTCAGGGTCAGCTGTAGCAAGGCGTAATTGTGCCGTGCAACTTTGAACATAGAAGGGCCTTTATCAGTTATCAACACACACACACACACACTCACACACACACACACACGCACACACACAAGCGCACACACACACACACACGCACACACACACACACACGCACACATGCACACACACACACGCCCGCTTACAATCTCCCTTGTTTTACCCACTCAATTTGAGTATGCCACAGTACTCAGAAACATCAACCAGCCGACCGGAGTTTTTGCCTGTGAAGGAATTGGAACAATCAATCAGGTAATTCTGTACTCATTTGCACTAAGACCGGCCTTGCAAGTTGTTACTTGTAGGAGCCTAGAAAAAGGCAGGAAGTGATCTGCCCAGCCAAATGGCACACCGTTACCCCAAGGGCCTTTGTTGCCAATCCTGAGTGAAGAATGCTGAAGACTGGGTGTTTTTCTTGTGTGCCGACGACCTTTAAAGATGCAGCCGGGCGCTTCAATGCTCGATAAAACAGTGCGCTTCTCAAAAGCCAAACAGACATGCAACACTCTCAGATCAGGTCGCCGTAGGGCTCCAAAAATGCATTCCAGAATCCATGGCGCATGCTCCAGGCAGGATACATGCCCCCTGGAGATAATAAACGCACTGATTGTATTGTATTTAAAAAGAGGTCTGAGCTGCAGGCTTTGCTTACACAGGCTTGCGGATCCTATGCACCAGATAGTACGTGCCACAATGTCATATCAGCTCCCATCGCTTTGTTTTTGCTTTCCACGTTTCATGTGCACTCTGTCATTCCTGTTTCTGCCCTTTCCAGTTGTGTGAGCATTAATTTATCCCTGAGTTTGGGCAAGGTGTATCCCTCAACATCCAGGTACATGACGGAGGTTTGGGGAATTGGCTTTTTTGTTAGTGTGGAAGCAGAAGCTGATGAAGAATATGGCTATCATGCATTTCTTTTAATTGTCACTAAATGCACTTCCAGCCAGCAAATAATCAGTGTGTGCATACCTATGATGTGTATCAATTAGCAGTTCTCCCCGTGATGGGATTTCGTTATGTGACACATGAGGCGCTAGTTCATCAATTTGGCATTTTAAGCACAGGGCCCTGTTAAATTGTAGAATTTCTCTTGATCTTAGATGCTGATAAAACACTTCAGGGATTGGATTGTGCACACACAAAAAGTAGCATGCTTCTGGGAAGCATTTATGGCGGGGAACAGAGAATGCTAAGTATCGGTACATACTCGAGGCTTTTGGTCCGGACAGAACGCAAACTAATATTTTGTTCCTGGCGACCACTATAACCATGCAAGTGCAACTATTACCAGTATAATAGGTATAAATTTGACGTTTTCTAGCGATGGTGCGTCATACAGGTGTGAGCTACGATCGCGGCTGCGGCCAATTTTCCGACCTAACTTAAATGGTGGAGATTTAAAAAAAAGATCGGAAGGACAAATTCCACTCGCAGTTGGAGATACTGTAGGATGCTGCGCAGGAAGAGTTTGTTTCCTCCTTTCGGTTGATCCTTATTATTTTATTATACTGAATTTAATAATTGTCGATTTTCCGAGACAGAATTTGGACGGGATTCGAGGTGTTCACATTAATTGCAATTAATCTTCAAATAGTTCATTTAGTCCGGCTCGTTCACTCCGACAATGGCTTCACTCCCTTTTGCGAGCCCACGAGACGAGGAGGACGAGCTTCAATGCTGGATTTGTTTGGGGGGAGAGGAGGTGCGCGTGTGATGTGCGTACAAGGAATGTCTCTTGACGTGATATATCCAGAATGGGTTGCAAACCCTTTGGCAAACAATTCCTAAAATACTCTTGCGCATCCTACGGTTGCCTCGTATCGTGCTGCTGCGTGCGTGTATTGTTGCCCTGTGCTTGCTTCCTGTGGTGCATACACACTAGTGTGGTGGCCACTTCATTGTGATTATGCCCCGTATGGCGAATATTTGAGTACATATAATTGAGCGCAATTATGTGTGTCGTCGATCGGTCGTTCCAGGCAGCAACATAAGTAGTTCAAAGCCAATAGGATGCAACGTTTGTCCCTCATGAGCACACACTCATTCGTGCCGTTTGTCTGCTTGCCTCGTTTCACAAAAAATATCAATGTGTCCCTTTCCCACTTGCACCCTCAAGGTGGATGCCCTTTCGCAGCTTTGCAAATGCCCGCGTGTGTGCCACAAGAAGTGCCTAGCGCGCTGGCAGGTCAGTTGGACGCGGAATTTAATGCTAGCGCGGTTTGTTTTGTTACCTACTGCATGTGCACAGTGGTATATAGCGCACTGAGCGGTCATGTATCTGTGCTCGTCAGCTCTCTGTCTTACAAAACACTTTTGTCAAGTCGTCAAACTCCAAGCGTGTCGTTGTCTTGTTGCAGCTCCAAAATGCGGGAAAGCCTGAGGAGTGGACATGCCGATTTTGCTCCAACACTCTCCCGGACTGGCGGAGTGGCGTCACCCCGAGCGGACTCCGGCCCCAGCCACCCATCATGTCCATTCACTATGGCGGAGAAACCTACTTGGTGGGTTGAGGCTGCTCCTGGGCCGTGCAGTTGCTTGATTAGAAGCGCATTTAAAGCTTTTCCTCAATGCAAAAATTGGGGGTACCACTAATTTCAATTCTCTCCATCTTCCCTTATCCTAATTAACAAGCTGCGTCAATACCGGCACAATCCCTAATGTTGCTGATCAGACAACGATAGAGAGTAAAATAAGCCCGCTGAAGCTGCAAACTGAGCCAACCAATACGAGATTTTGACTGCACATTCTTTGCTCGACCATAATCTTGCTTCTGTGTTGCTTCTTAAGTTCCCCAGCTGTACAGCTTGCCTCCTTTGCACATTGATGCTGTGAATTTACTAGTGGTTAATGGAAAAATGTGATCAATCAGCACACTGTAGCTGCTGTAACGTTATCGATGAGGTAGATGATCAGCCGCAATTCCCCGTCACACTTCAATAAACACTCACCATGCTCTTGATTGGGTGATCACAGGTGAAGGTGGGACCTGGGGCTGAAGGACAGCGCAAGTTTCAGCAGGATGTGCGCCGTCTCCTCCGATTGGAGGACGACCAGGAGTTTGACATTGTGAGTTTTAAGATGTGACTGCAAGTGCCAGAGTTTTGCTTGCAGGAAAGATTTCGGTGAGAAGGATCAAACAACCTTGCCTTGCTGTGCCAACCTTTGAGGGCAATAAGCAAGAGAGTGTACCATGTTGCTGTGGCATGTGTTGGCTTTGTGGATAACACATACTGGCCATTGCATGCAAATGCAGTCCTTTGAGTGCAAAGTGCCTGGTGCCTCCCAGAGCAACACACCTCAGAAAAAGCTGGAGCTCCAGGGCATGAGCGCTTATGATGCGGGTAGGTCAGTTGTGTGTTTTGCAGCAGCACTCGCACGTAGAGTCTAAAGTATAGTTCAGTGCTGCTCATTTTCGCTATTTGTTTCGGAGCACAATGACTTGCTAACTAGGTACCACAAGAGTTTTAGTACCATCAGATACCACTGAAAGTCTTGTGAAAGCTTGTGAGAAAGTCTGTAGCATCTGTATCATTGTGAAAGTATTGCTTGAGGCCTTGAAACGATTCAGGAAGCTTAATCTGTACCATAATATATTTATGCACGTACAATGTATGAGAATATACACTGTAGGAATGTGTGGACCTATCTCTGCTGCTCACAAAGTCTCAAACCATAGCATGACTAGGTTAACTCCTAAGATCAGATCACATGTTATTTTCTACGAGTATAAACATTC
>Ga0307945_1003496_pt1 | contig 12717 bp, 12 predicted proteins | sample OrgLakmetagen228_FD_201818 | JGI IMG/M metagenome (GOLD analysis project Ga0307945, IMG submission 201818) | Saline water microbial communities from Organic Lake, Antarctica - #228 | ecosystem: Environmental > Aquatic > Non-marine Saline and Alkaline > Saline | place: Antarctica: Organic Lake...
CTTGTCTCTTTTTCTGGTGTCTTGTTCAGTCTGGCCTCCTTCTCTTCTTGAAGCTGCCTTTTTTTTTTGCTATAGCTCAACTGCCCTCGCTGGCGGATACAGCTGTGTAACCCTTACCCTTACCCTTTTCGCCTTTCTGGCCACAACTTTCTAGTCCAAAGAATGCATCATGACAGGAATAGAAGGCCTTATGAACTCAGGATCTGTGACAGATGTGACTGGCACACTATTCAGGATGAGGAACACATTTTGTTGGACTGTCCGCATGAACATCTAGTCAGACTTCGCACACAGCAACAGCTTATCTTCCCACCTCAGTTTGAGGATGGCCCAGCTCGTTTGAGGACCTTTATGAACCAACCTGATATTTTTGGTGTTGCCTCTTTTGTAGCTAAGTGCCTAGCCTTGATTTTACTAGCGTTTTTTGGTTTGGTTACAGGCTTCTTTCCAAGCTTCCGCTCAGATGCCCACCAGAGGCATATATAGCGATGTAACCTTACCTTACCTAATCGGTGCCGATCACCCCTTTTGTCAACCCTTTGAAGATACAACATGTCGGAGCGTGTTACAGACGTTGCTGTGGGTTCCGGACATGTCCGCAATTCTCAAAAATGATGCCTCACTTTTCATATAAGAGTGGGCATTAAAAAAAGTGGTGGTGAAACCATTTATACAGATATGGCTTACTTCCACACACGTATCAAAAACTTGCACGTGCAACAAGAAGGCACAAGGACGAGCCCCGAAGGCGAATTCAAATAACGTTCTCTCTCTCTACTGTATGTGCAGCTGGCTGCAGCCTGAAATCCAAGCATGGATATGCAACTAATAAATTGTACAATGGTCGGAGGGAATACTCCAGAAGTTCTATTTGCCGTAAACCTTGCCACAAGGCTCCTCACGGTAGGGCTTAACGAGGACTGCAAGTAATATAAAACGAGAAGCATTTAGTTCAGATTATTTGATACATTGGAGGTCTTGCATTTGCAAAGGACGGGCTTTTGGAGGGATCTCCTACTATTTTATGTGAAATTCGGGGGTTGGTCCGACTTAGGCCTGAAAATGATCCTAAGGGTTTCACCAAGAATGCATCGCGGACGATTTGTTCCTGTCTCAGTTCTCAGCAGCAAGACAACTCACAGCAAGCGAGGGGGTCAGGTCAGACGTGACGCTGACCTGCAGGAATCGTATGCCGTTGTGCGGATGGAGCAGTACAGGACCTCATCTGCAGAGGAAGACAAAGCATTGTACTGCCCCATCTGCACAACAGCATATTAGACCTACCACTTAGATTGCTACCCCAACAACCTCCAGGAAAAACACGAGAATCAGTTATTTTGTTTAAAAGTAAGACAAAAACCATGACTTACGAAACGGTGATGTTCTCGTCCTTCTCCAACAGGGAGCCGCTCCTCAACTCCTGCGAATTGAGGCAACACAGGAGGATGGCTTGTACTGCGTACATGCTAACTCTGGGCAAAATGTTTTTGCATGAATCATGAATTGTTTCAAAAAAATAGTACGCTCCCTTTCTAGTCAGATGCCTGTTGTGGGGGTACGCAGCTTTGTGTTAAAACAATGTTCGCCTGACAAGCTAATTTTGCAGGTAACAACCCATTAATACAGGCCTCCTCATCAACTGCCTTTCAACTGCAAACGCCCCTGCTCCTGCTCACCTGGATGGCAGCCAAAGGCCAGGCCCAGCCTTGGAAGGCCAGCTTCAGGGCAAGAGGCACGTCCAGGATGATTTCCTTGTCAGTGGGCTTGGCCTCCTCCTTCACCTTGATGATGTAGCCGCGGCCGACGTGGCCGATGTAGCCGGCCACGTACAAGAAGCCAATGGTGGGGATCTGCAATGTGGACATGCGATGGAGGGATGCAGCGCCTTCAGAGGAGCTGTTGCACAAAATTTGTAGTTTTAGGGGCTGTCCTTCCAAAGGAAGCAATAACTACATAGCAACGTAGAGGCAAATCACCTACGATGCCTTTTTTCCAGTCTTATCATGCATTTGAAGTCAGAAACTGTTTGTGTCTGTATCTGACTAGCCCTGCTCAGTCAAGGACTGCGTTGTCAAGCACACTGAGCTTCATTCCTACCTCTTCACAAACTAGTCCAGGCAGTAGGCAGTGCTGCTTAATCGCAGTGGTTTAAAGCATGCTTGGACTTGACAAATACTCAAGGACATGGGTAGGCTTTTTTCCAGCAAGCTAGTGTAAGAGGGCACTGCCTTTTGCCTTGGTGTATGCTAAGCGCTGAAGCTGTCCATTTATGCATGCCAAACCCCTTGAAATTGACACAGGGTGGTGTGTGGTCCTCATGCATGGCGATGTACCAAAGCATTTCACTTGTGCATCTAGGCAAAGCAGACGAGCTGTGCTTCAAGCACGCAAGAAAAATGCAGCGTGCTTGCAGGACACGGATGTTCAAGACTACCGTACCGTCCTACATCAATGGATCTCTACTTGTGTGTGTGTGTGTGTGTGTGTGCGTGTGTGTGTGTGTGTGCATGTTTGTGGGGGGGGGAGGGGGTGCATGTGCATGTGCATGTGTGTGTGTCTGTGTGTGTGTGTGTGTGTGTGTGTGTGTGTGTGTGAGTTCATGAGAGTGTGCCTGCCTGCCCAGAAAAGCACTCACAAAGACCTCCCCGGCGTGGTTGAAGCGCAGGGCCAGTCCTGGGTCGGAGATGAGGTGGGGCAAGCCGTCGTTGCCGCACAGCAGACCGGCCTTGGCGTAGTTGGCAAAGCGGTTGGTGGTGCGCTCACGGGTGGCTTGCAGGGCCAGGTAGGGAGCGGAGCCCTCCTCGTACTGCGAGCGTGTGTGTGCGTGTGTGTGTGTGTGCATGTGTGTGTTGCGAAAGCAGAGGAGCTCCTTTCTCTTGAGATTCTGTGCTCTTTTGTGCGATCCACGCCAAACCGCAGAATTCTGTGTGCGATCAAGGGAGGCGCAAAGCCACACACACACACACAAACGGCAGGACGCAAAAAGCCTCGCAAGTGAGAGAAGACCAGTGTCGTGTCCTGCAGCACAAGGCCTAGTAGTAGAGAAATTCGTCATTGGTACGAGAGAGTCCCGACACCTCCTGAATAGCACGCAGACAATGCCTCGCTTCCCCTCAATTACACACTGTGCATAGCGTGTCAACGTGTGTGGTCTGCCTTTACATTCAACGGGGCAGGCTCTCTCCTCCCACCTTCTTCAGGCGCTTGTCGATGGTCTTGAGCTCCTTGCGCTCCAGCTTGTTGTACGCCTTGGACTGGCTGCAAGGGGTGAGACCAGCCACGTCCGCTGCGGCAGGCTGCACGTCCGAGAAGCCAACAGTGAGGGCCAGTGCAGCAGCGGCAAACGCGGGTGCTAGCGAGACGCCCTCCTGCTTCTGTGCCATGCAGCTCACAACGGCGCGGCGAGATGAGGCCACAGGGCGGGCAGCGGGTGCCTGTGTATGGGGGCGAGGCAGTCCGGGGGAGCAAGGGGATCAATCTGAAGTGTCGGTCAAGAGCGTCACACAACAATTAAACGTTGGAGATCCCCTTGCTTTCATGCCCTCCCATAATCATTGGAGGAGTGGACTGCTGCTGCTGCTGCTGCTGCGAGCCACCCATGAGCCACTCCCTCCATCTGCCTACAACTATTGTGCTTGGATATGATCTCCCACGCACCCTCGCGACTGGTGCAGACCGCATGTTCATATGTAGAGATGCCATTTTTGTGCTTTGAAAATTTAGAATATTGTGTTGCTCTCCAAGTGGCAACTTATTTCTTTGGCGAAAACCTCTTGCTTTCGGATTTTGCTTTTTTATTTTGAAATACATGTAGCATGATAAAAGAAAGTGAGGGAATTTGGCTGCAGATGTGCACTGCGCCAGAACCTGGAGGGCGCTTTGTGGACATCTTGATGCCTTCTCGTCCTTTCCCCTGTTGCCTTCTCGTCCTTTCCCCTGGTTGTCTTCCTTTCCCCTGGTTGCCGTCCTTTCCCCTGGTTGTCTTCCTTTCCCCTGGTTGTCGTCCTTTCCCCTGGTTGCCTTCTCGTCCTTTCCCCTTGGTTGCCTTCTACCCTCGTGCCTGAATTTCAAACTAATCTTCAACAGGGAAGTAAGTCTGATCAAAAATTCAGATCCAAGACACTACTAGATAGAAGGCGAACACCTAGCACAAATGTGGTAACTTGTCGCCACCATGAACAGAGGCACAAGATTGCGTAATCGATCTACAATTTATTATGCTGACTACTATAGAAGAATAATTGTAACACATCCGTACGTCGTCCTGAAATGATTGGTCCCATTTCCACTGCCTGCATACCTTCGGTGTTCTCCGTGTGCGTGCATTAATGACAAAGCAATGTAAGACGTAATCAAACAAGAAATGAACACCCGAAACAAACCGATCAGCAGCTGCTTTCCTAGTTGCATTGCAACACAAATACACAAACTAAACAGCAACATTCAAGTCTGCATGCCACGGCACACAAACCCGAAACCCACATTATTCTTGCACGCTACTTGTGTTTTTGGGTCGTTGGCCTGGTGTGAGCATTTGCCAGTCTCCTCCCTGATCGTACTGACTATTTGATCAATGATCAATGATCACTGTTCCTTTCATCGTGTTTCCATGTTTGCAATAGGCCCAGAGTTCGCTAATCTGAATGCTACATTACTTAAAACACACTCTGTCAGATCTGCAGCAAGCATCATGCCAGAGTCATCCCTTGTAGCAGGCAGGGTTAAGGCAGCAAGACTGTCAAACTTGCCTGGCGGGAATGAGTCCTGAACAAGGTCAATGTGTAGGCAGAGCTCCAACTTGCTCTGTCCAGTGATCTAATACCGCAGGTTGTTAATTTTCAGTAAGAATTCCTACGGTAATAAGCCCTAATTGATGAGGTGATTTAGAATAATCAACAATCATGCAACATGCAACATATAGTGTTACATCCTTCATTACACCAAAGAAATCCTGAGCAATACTGGTGGACTGGTGGTGTGTAGGCCTCTCTGTCCCGTCTACTTGATCCCCTCTTAGACAGTCCTCCTCATTTTTAATCCTCCAAGTTGCTCTTCATCCGTTAGGTGGTGGAAATAACCCAAAACCCTCTTTCCTCTATTTAAATGCAGTGAACAGCCCTGACCGGTCAAATCACTGCAGCGGCAAAGGATGGCGAATGACAAATCATCACCAACAGTAAGCACAATTACTTGCTCGACTGCTGCGTTATATTATGTTGTATCATACAATGTTACACCAAGTTCAACCTAAAAAGTCCCCATGACATTTTTTTCAGAAAGAGCGCCAGATACAAGCCACTTCCCACATTGCTTTTGAAAAGGAGCTAACGTTTGGCATCGAACATGGTACACTCCTCCACCGCAACATAAATTATTATTTCATTTGCACCACGCAAGTGCCCAAACAAGCATATGCTTGGGTTCCTCAAGATAGCTAGCATCCATGCCTCCAAATAAGGCTGAACGCAAGTCCGTGATTTTAACATAAATATATAGCCATATGATAGGTAAATGTCCGCCGAAGAAATGCAACATTCATAGGGTGATTACTGGGGGTACACTGGTTTCTTTTTTGTGTGCTTAACTCGCGGCTTCAGGGTAGGGATGAAGCAAGTGCAGCGCTTGTACCTGAACTCAACACACTCCACGTACATTTATATTTTCAGTTTGCATCGAGCTCGCCAGTCGTGAGCTGCGTAAAAGCAGCCAAGTGGATGGCGCCAGCCATTTCTAAGGCACAGGCGCCACCTATTGTATCATCTGTTATGTGTAAAAACTGATTTTATGATAAATTTAAACTCAAATTAATGCAGACTCAATCTTGTAACGCTGATCTGTAAATTGAACATTAAAATTATTCAAGGAAAATAAAATAGTATCTGTTTGGACGTGACAGCAATGCTGGGCAAGTTGCGTGCTGGTGCATCGTCTGTCAGCAGTCAAGACTGCAGCACTAGTAGATGCCATTCTTCACCTTCTTTAGTTAGCAGCAACACCAGCAGGAGGAGGGCGGTGGGGGGACGCCAATCTGCTAGACGGACGGTCAGAGCGTTCCCTGATGGCGATTTGCCCGGACAAGAAATAGTGGCACAGGGCCGGGAGTGGCTGGGCACCATCCTTTCTCGATTCGGGCCGATGCGGGACAGGGCGCAGGTGGTGACCACCCTAGATTTTGAGAAGCCCCTGCTGGAGCTGGACAAACGCATCAAGGAGGTGGGCGTATGAAAGGAATATTGTCCTTTTTTGTCACTTTTCCTCTCCAATCCTCCAACCGAACGCCCGCACTCACGCACACGCTCCTGATGTTGCACACACAGGTGCGCACTGTGGCCGATGCGAATGGCGTGGACGTGACTTCGTCAATTGCAGAGCTGGAGAACAGGGCGCGCCAGGTGAGGGTGGCACATCCACGTCGGATGGGAATGCAACCAAATTGGCATTCACAGATACATACACACACACACACAATACACAGACATACACACACACACACAATACACAGGCATACACATACACACAAGCATACACGCACACCTGCACACACGCATGCACATACATACGCGTTCGCACACGCGCACACACACACACACACACAAATACACACACACAAACACACACACAATACACACACAATACACAGGCATAAGCATACTCATACATGCGTACACACACACTTGCGCACACGCATGCGTGAACATATGAGTTTGCACACACACACACACACACACACACACACACACACACACACACACACGCGCGCGCACACACTGACACACACACACGCACACACACAAATACACACACTGCACACGCATGCGCACACATACACACATACGTACTTGCACACACGCATACGCACACATACGCACTTGCACACAAGCATTCACATACGCAAACTTGGCCAGACCCGTTTAAATACCCGGCATATGCCCGTACATTTGGTGCTTTCCCTGCCAAAAATACTGTGTATACACCGTATATGGTTCTGGCCAACCCTACACATACACACGAACACACTCACTGCACATGCTTACGCGCACACACACACACACATACATGTGCGCGCACGCAAGCACTCATATACACACGCTCACACACATACACACACGCGCACGCACACGCACTGGTCTACACACATATACATACACACACTTGCACACACATACACGCACTCTAACATACACACACACATACACACATGCGCGCACGAGCGCTCACACACACACATATACACACAATACACACATACTCACACACACACTGCACACGCATGCACACACGTACAAACATGAACATAGTAAACATGCACACATAGTCACGCGCTTGCACACATTAGTCGCACACACGCTCGCTCGTGCGTTTGCGGCATATGCATACAGGCTGCTACTTCATTGCAAGTTACCTGGATGTGCACTTATTCAAGCACGCTTTCGCAAAAAACGCACAAACACACAACACACGTGTGCGCGCACACATACCCACATACACACATGCAGCTACGCAAGGAGACGTACAGCCGGCTCACTCCCGTGCAACGCCTGCAAGTGGCACGCCACCCCAACCGCCCCACCTGCCTGGACATCATCCTTAACATCACAGACAAGTTTGTGGAGCTGCACGGCGACAGGTGCGTGTGGTTTCCATTCCTTAGCTTCTGCCTAACGTGCTGTGTAGGGTTGACCAGAACCGTGTATGTACACCGTACATGACCGTATATTTGGTAATTTCGTAAATTCCCTGCTAAAAATACCGTATATACACCGTATACACGGCTCTGACCAACCGGAGTGCTGTGGCTTTGCGGTGTGCGTGCTTCAGTAGGTGCTGCGGGCTGTGCAAGGATGGTTACTTGTGGCTATTTCATTGCAATCATCCACCGAGCCATAATTGTTGACAGGCTGCAGCAGTCGCTTGACTGCAAAAAAACAGGCGACTTTGTCACGTGGAACCTATTTATCCCTGTTGCGACATTGCAAACTTCAGCCTGATCCACCGTTCTGCTGGGAGAGAGGAACAGGTCACTTATTTAAACTGGATGCTCATCTTAGCTGGATGCTTATCTAATCTGGATGCATTTTAACAGGACACATAACCTGTGGCTCCACGTGCTCCCACTCGTCTGCCCCATCCAGCTAGCTAGATCATTTCGACTTGCTCCAGCAATCTCGCCTAACACAGCCCCTTTGCAACATGGGGCTCGCCTCTGCTCTCTGCTTATCGCCCATTCCCATGGAGCTCGCTTGCACACGCCCTTTGCACCACAGCTTGCATGGCTAACGCTTCATCGTAGGCCTCTCAGCATTACACACGTGTTACTGTTTGCGCGTTACCTCAGCATTGCGCACGTGTGTGTCTCATGCTATTACACACGTATTACTGTTTGCGGGGCGTTGCAGGGCCGGCCTGGACGACCCTGCCATCGTGTGTGGCATTGGCAGCATGGAAGGCACCTCCTTCATGTTCATTGGGCACCAAAAGGGACGCAACACAAAGGTGTGTGTGTTTGAATGCGTGTGTGTGTGCGTGTGTGTTTGTATTTTTGTACAGTTGGCAGGAGGGTGTCATTGCCTTGTGGCACTTTGTTGGATCTGCCTAATCCCCAGATGTGTGCGTACCCAGATGACTGGATGTTTATGTGCATGTGCAGTTCTTGCAGAAACTGTCCGATCTCGTTATAGTCACGATGGTAGAGCTTCACTTCCTTCTCTAAATAACGATCATATTACAAATGATATCCAACCCACAACTCCTGGTGATATGCGCCTGCCCTCGCTTTCCAGTTCGGTCCCCCTTGACACAGAATTTTTTCCTCTGTATATTGCATCACCTGCAGACTCGCAAACAAACACAGGCACACACACATACACACTTGCTGCATACACGCAATCACTACACTTTACATACATGCAGGAGAACATTCGTCGCAACTTTGGCATGCCTCAGCCCAATGGCTACCGCAAGGCACTGCGCTTCATGAGGCACGCAGACAAGTTTGGGCTGCCCATCGTCACGTTTGTAGACACGCCAGGAGCGTATGCGGGCAAGGCGGCAGAGGAGTTGGGTCAGGTGTGTGTCTCAGTGTCTGTATGTGTTTTGTGTCAGTGTCAGGTGGAGGCTGAAAAGCAAACCGAGATGAGAAGGAGAGGACACGCAAATGTGGGGGTGTGAGGGTGTACAAATTGGAATGTGGGAGAGCCACGTGTGCGGATGTCAACTGCACATCTTACTTCCTGTCAGACAAACATGTTTGTACTTGTAAGATTTGTAAAGGGTCATGTGAAAGCCCTTTGGCAAAGAAGTGAGTGACTGTATGTCCTGTCTGCCAGATTGCTCAATGCCTGTAGCCAAAAATTAAGGGTCCGCGGTTGATACGCAGACAGACAGACAGACAGACAGACAGACAGACAGACAGACAGACAGACAGACAGACAGACAGACAGACAGACAGACAGACAGACAGACAGACAGACATGGAATAAAGTGCAAGAAGTTGTGCATGACAATAAGGAAATTGCAGATACATGGGTGGCCAAAACCGTGCTTTAATACGCACTGGGTGTGACCTTAAACTTGGTGTCTTCCTGCCAAATCTATCGGACACACTCATTTGTATACCCATTGCTCTGGCCGACTCTACGAGATACAGCCCAGTGCTGTGGCCACCCTCTTTGTGTCTTAATTGACATTATGTCATCTGTGTTTTAATGTGAAATCAAACAGCATCAATACATGGGCTTGCTGCATGTGTGATGTTTAGCACTGTTCTATAAAGACACACACCGAGGGAGCAAGCACCCAGTATAGGGTGGTTGAGCTTCGCAAAACACTTCTTGAAGAGGCTGTGCTGCACCGTCCTTCTTGTGCTTGGTAGTCTGAAGAGTCAGACAGCGCCATGCCACAACAAGGTGGAAGGGGCAGGCACAGTCTGCATCCCACTCATGTTCATATGTGCCAACGCACGCACGTGCGCAAACCCTCTCTCTCTCTCCCTCTCTCCCTCTCTTTCTCTCTCTCTCTCTCTCTCTCTCTCTCTCTCTCTTCTCTCTCTCTCTTTTTGTGTCTCCCTCACACACAAACACACACACACACACACTCAACACGCTCATTCAGGGTGAGGCCATTGCCTTCAACCTGCGAGAGATGTTTGGCCTGCGTGTGCCCATCATTAGTGTGGTGATTGGGGAGGGTGGCTCTGGGGGCGCCTTGGCTATCGGCTGTGCAAACCGCAACCTCATCATGGAGAACTCAGGCGTGTGTGGATGTGTGTCTGTTTGTGTTTGCGTGTGTATGCGTGTATTTGCGCTGTTTATGTAATGAATGTGTATGTGACTCCGTCATTACGTCACGCACTTGTGCAAAATTCAAGTTGGGAAGTCGTACAAACGACCGTGGGTGTGCATATCTACAGCGCATGCACAATCATTCTGTTTGTGTATGCCCGAATGTCCACACCTACTGGTTACGAGTCACTTTCTGCATTACGCCTTTGCATGAACCTGCACATGCTGCAAATACTGTGGAGCAAATAGGCCTTTGATCAGTGCACTCCCTTCGCCCACAGTGTACTACGTGGCTTCCCCAGAGGCGTGTGCTGCAATCCTGTGGAAGAGCAGGGATGCAATCAACACGGTGCGTGTTGTGGGGGTGGGGATGGGGGTGGGGGAGGGAGTTGGGACAAATTTGCACTTATCACGATGCGTGTTGTGTGGTGGGGGTGGGCGAGGACAGTGTGCAGACATGCAGACAAAAAAAGTGACAGTGGCCTTTTGTCAACATGGTCAAGTCTTCACTGAGATGTGAGCATTTAACGATGATTCATTTTTAACAGAGCGTGTGGGTTTTGTGGGCGGGGAAAAGGTATTGCAGGCATGTCTGTGATGGCACGGCCACGCGGCCTCGTGTGGCAATGGATTGCATGAATTTTTATATGCAAAAATGGGAGCGTTTTACAGAAGGGTGTCTTTTGCCGGATTCGTAATACAGCTCTACAGTGCACCTCTGATTAGCCAAAGGGCACGGTGGTCGAAGCAATATCTTTACAGCCCCGACAGTAGTCGTAGCATAAGTGTCATGCGGTTGCTTAAGAAGCACAACACGCACGCACACACACACACACACACACACGCACAAACACACGCACACACAGGCCACAGAGGCCCTGCGCATCACCGCACCGGAGCTGGTGAACTTTGGAGTCATGGATGCCATCGTGCCTGAGCCCCTAGGAGGTGCCCATGCAGACCCTGTGCTGGCCTTCCCCTACATCAAGGAGGCTCTGCTGAGCACATACAAGGAGTGAGTCGTGGTGCCCTCCAAGGATTGCGTGTGTTAGGGCTGGCCTTCCCCTACATCAAGGAGGCTCTTTTGAACGCGGACAATGAGTAGTCGCGTTATCCTTTTGCTTCTTCGTGTATCACCTGCTGGGCGCGTGTTAGAGCTGGCTTGATGCTGACGATTTCGTACACCAAAGAGGCTCTGCTGAGCACGTACCAAGACTGAGTTGTGCCGCCTCGCCGCTTGACTGACCAGGTCATGCTGTGTGTGTGTGTGCGTGACGCAGGTACTCCACCATGACGGAGAATGAGATCAAGCTGGACCGCTACGCCAAGTTCAGAGCGCTTGGCCAATTCAGGGAATACGTGGTTAAGGGAGGGGACTGGAAGAAGACGGGAGAGGACAGAGACGCGGTGAGTGGGTGCAGGGCTTTGTGATGTGCGAGTTGGTTTGTGGTGGGGATCTAGGGACTTTGTTGTTAGTCACCACCCAAATACGCAGCGTTACTTAGTGATATCATGGTTTTGAGGTGAGACGGGAAAAGGGAAGGCAAGAACAGGGGCGTGATGAGTGGGTATGGAGGGTAGTGTGTGTGCGTGTGTGTGTGTGGCGTGGTCTGTGTCCGACGAATGCGTGCGGGATTGAAGCTGGGTTTCAGCTGGCTCACAGCAAGCGATGTGTTAATTTGAAGTGGGGGAGAAAGAAGTATCGAGGTTTGATATGCAGGGGTGTATGCTGTGCTCCACATGCTTGTGTTCATTAGCTTTCCATGCCAAACACTTGTGGTCCACGGATCGCGTTGGGTGTGAGCTGGAGGCATGAGCTATCCACATCAATTAAATCCAGCCTCTTTGTGGCAGGCTTAATGAAAAGGTATCTGAACAAGCACATCCGGCCTCAGGGGTCGTTCATGACAGGGAGAAAATTCGACGAAAAACAACCGTGCACGCATACAGACACATGCACACGCATGCTTTTTGTCGCAGGCCATTGGTGTACGCACAGCCGCTGGCACTTGGGCTGTGAGTGAGGCTGAAGCTCACTTTATTGAGCAGGTAAGCTGTGTGTGCTTGCGCGTGCGTTTGTGTGTGCGTTTGCATGTGTGCGTGCGTTTGTGGATGTGTCTACGCATGTCTGTTAAATGAGAGAGAGAGAGAGAGAGAGAGAGAGAGAGAGAGAGAGAGAGAGAGAGAGGGAGGAGAGAGAGAGAGAGAGAGAGAGAGAGAGTGTGTGTGTGTGTGAGAGAGTGTGTGTGTGTGTGAGAGAGAGAGAGAGAGAGAGAGAGAGAGAGTGTGTGTGTGAGAGAGTGTGTGTGAGAGTGTGTGTGTGTGTGAGAGAGAGAGAGAGAGAGAGAGAGAGAGAGAGAGAGTGTGTGTGTGTGTGTGAGAGAGAGAGAGTGTGTGTGAGAGAGAGTGTGTGTGAGAGAGAGAGAGAGAGAGAGAG
>Ga0307945_1003501_pt1 | contig 12710 bp, 13 predicted proteins | sample OrgLakmetagen228_FD_201818 | JGI IMG/M metagenome (GOLD analysis project Ga0307945, IMG submission 201818) | Saline water microbial communities from Organic Lake, Antarctica - #228 | ecosystem: Environmental > Aquatic > Non-marine Saline and Alkaline > Saline | place: Antarctica: Organic Lake...
CCCCTTTTGACCCCCTCAAAATTAACTCAATTATATGCCAATCGATAGCTCTCAACGTCAGGAATCCGAATATGTAATTTGTATTTCGATTGACACGATCCTTGAGGCCTCCTGTAGGAAAGTAAGATTTCTTATGCTGTGGGCCAGTTTTATGAAATATGAAATATAAATACACTTTTAAAATCCTCTGCAATAGTGCCATTGTTCCTGTTGGTGATGCTTTCCACACACACACACACATTCACACACACACATACACACACACACACATTCACACACACACATACACATACATACTCACACAGACACACACACACATACATACACAAACACACACACACTCACTCACTCACTCACTCACTCACTCACTCTCACACACACACACACACACACACACTCACACACACATTCACACACACTCACACACACACACACTCACTCACACACACACACTCACACACACTCACACACACTCACACAAACACACACACACACACAGAAACACACACAGAAACACACACAGAAACACACACAGTGCCTTTATTTTTGTGAAATTTGTTTGTTCTGAATGAAATAACTGCACGACAAGCCACGCCAATCGCTGCTCCATTTTTTTCAAGTCGTCGCCATTACCTGTCTTGATACTTGACAGACTGTATGATCAAGCCCTATCGAGTCACTTCAAGGGCAAAAATTTGCAGCTGAAGCACAAAAGTTAATCAACGATTACTACTTGTTCAACCTGTGCGGCGAGAAGGCGCTACTAAAGTCCAATGTAATACTCTTGAAAGAGCGTGGAAAATGTCAATGCAGATCACAAGGAGAGCAAGCCACTTGTTGCTGACAACCAAGTCAAAATTTTCAAGTACCGCTACTTCCCCATACTAACAGAAGTTGCTTTGTGCGTCTCTTCCTTTGCTTTCCCAGACTGTTTCTTTTTCCAAGCTCCCACTTCCCCCTGAAGCATACATAGCAATGTAACCTTACCTTACCTTTTTTTAACCTTTGCAGACTATTCGCGATAACGTCACTACCCTAGAAGTCAGCTTATCGAGAGTATGGAACCATGATGTCGAGCGAAGAAGATTAGAAAAAGAGGCCGGAGTCACAGAGCCTCAATAACGTCGAGTAGTTGTGCACACAGTTATCCCAGTTCTATAAGTGACCAGTCTTATTTCCCCGCTCTTCGTGGCGCATGCTGACACTGACTGTATATTTGTTGTACATCAATCCTTCCACTACATTCCGTGCACGTGCTTATGGATGCTTCTTGACTTGGTAGCCTCTCTATGAATATGCCGCTTATATGTTATGAATTATTGTGGGTGTTTTCTCATTGCATTGCAAGTAGATGTAGATGCAGAGAAGCTGCTTAAATTTTGGCAGTTATGATAAACATCAGGAGCAAACCAGAACAGTTGCAACGGGGCGACCCTCAGCTGGGTTGTTAGGCTGGTTTGACTGCTGAATGGGTTCGTCACACATTTAACATGTTATAAGTATTAGTTACAGTAACTGAGGCTGTCTAAGTGCTTATTTGTGACAGAACAACAGAACAGTGATTAGGGCTTACAAAGGGAGTGACCGACAGCCCCTTTTTTAGGCGGATGGGCAGAAAGCCAGAACAATATCGGATATTTGCTACCAAATACACATTCCGGTAATAAGGTAAAGTTACATTACTATATATGTCTCAAAGGGCATCTCAGCGGAAGTTTGGAAAAAGCCTGAAACTACACCTGGCTAAACAAGAGAAACAGAAGCTAGAGGAACCAGGCCCTCCAGGGACAGGAACCAGGCCCATGAGTGTGTAGAAGAGAAAAGTGTATAGCGAAAGAGAACGTTTGTTTTGAGAAGAGAAAGCATCAAGGAGAACGAGAAAAAAGCTGTATACACATTCCGGTAATAAGCAAAGTCCCGTACACTTGAGACAAACTCCTCTTTCTCTGGTTTGACACGTCCCTGTCTTACGTTCTGCCTGGTTTTCAAGAGCTTTGCTTCAGCCTCATATTGCAGCCACCCTCTGCCATGTAGGCAGGATGGAAGTATGAATGGTAATCTCGATCAAGCTAGAGATCAGCCATTTTTGCTGCAGCAGACGGGTTAAAACCACATTGACCTGGCAGGCCACTTTTGTACTATCCTGCAACCCACACAAAGGGGGAAACAATTCAAATCGCAGCTATGAAATGTTCGTCTTACAAAACAAGCAACAACGAGCGTCATAGCTACTAGCAGGGTTCCGTTTATAAAAAAGACACCATTCTATGATCTGCGCTACCCAAACGGATGCAGAGAGCCACGGTAATTCTATCCTAAAAGAAGAAAAGAACAGAAGGCTTAGCCAGTGGTGGTAGCCCCTTACAGCTTCTACTTGCGTCCCCATGCCCAGCTGGTGAGGGACTTGAGCACACCCGTGCCCTTCTGGCCGTCTGGCCTGCTCACTCGGTGTGAGAGGTCTGGGTAGTCGAAGTAGGAGGAGGCAGTGTCCAGCATGATGGGGCGCATGGGAATGGCCTGTGCACGACGTTATACGTTTAGATGTCAGAGGTAAACTTGAAGCACGCTGGATGTGCATACACTAACAGTGTGGCTGTTTGCTTTCCAGAAGTAAAAACAGGAATACTTCACTGCTTCCCACTACACAGGCATGTTTCATGAAACCCATGAACACACAAACACAAACAAACACATAAAACGCACGACACACACATGATAACATTTGTGAGCATGCACACACCTGCATCGGGAAAGGCAGCTTGTACACGCGTGGAGGTGCTTTGCCTCCGGCGGCAGTGATTCCTGCATACGATTCAAACCTGTCTGGGGCCTCCAGGAGAGAGCTGTGCGCAAGGGACAGAAAAAGGAACACCAGAACAAGCTTCAAGAAAGAAAAGAGGACATACACACAGATGGTGAACCACCGGCGTGGATAAGGAAAGAATGTTGTCCATGACATTGGAGGACGTTGTCCACGGTGTTGGAGGATGTTGTCCATGGTGTACATCCACCAGCATGGACAAGGAAAGGATGTTGTCCATGACCTGCTTACACTTCAGCGTGTACTTCATCAGGGAATGACCGAACAAGAATAGACAATTGCCTGCGTGCGACTCAAACTGATTTGGGGCATCTGGGAGGGGGGTGCACACAAGCAACAAGCAACAGTATATCAGGCCGCTGCTGCTCGAATTGAAAAGCAGGTCTACCGCTCCAGCAATGAATTAGCACACAAGCACCTATGGGTACATACATGTGCGGACGAATGCATGCACACACCCACATACACGTGCGCACACACACACACACACACACACACACACACACACCTGACAGTGGCTGCTGCTTGCTGCTCCAGGGCCAGGTTCTCAACCCCGGCTGTGACACTGTCCTTCTCAGCTACCACTACAGAGGCTGCTTCTGCCTGAGCCACAGCCCTACAAACCAAACACGCACAGAGGAAGCATTGCCACTGATTAACGCACAAGCAATATTCAACTGCTTGCCTGATGTGTGTGCATGAGTGCCGATGTGCGTGCGTGCACAAACACACACGTATCAGACTCAATCGCCACCACAGACGCTGCGTCTTGGGATATGAACATGCACACATTCCAGCGTTCAGCAGTTGTAAACTGTAGCACTTAAGGATACCTTCATCCCCTCACACTTGTTTCGAATACGCAGGCAATTTAGGCACTCGTGAGATGCCAGCGACCCTTGTGACACCAGAGTATTGTGTTGACGCTCGCACACACACACACACACACACACACACACACACACACACACTCACACTCACACTTACACACACACACACACCTGTAGGCTGAGCAAGTCGTGTTAACACTTACACATTCACTCGTAGGCCAAGCAAATCGTGTTAACATTCACACATTCACTTGTAGGCCGAGCAAATCGTGTTAGCACTCACACGTTCAGTTGAAGGCTGAAAGGTTCGTCTTAGCACTCACACACTCATTGTAGGCCGAGCGAGTTGTCTTAACACTCACACACTCACTTGTAGGCTGAGGCACATTGCGCAAGGGCGGCCATGCTCTGTTGGCTGCTGACGTGCTCTGTCATTTTGGAGGCAGGGGTTGCAGGACTGGCCTCCCTTGCAGCTTCCTGTGGTGATGTGTGTGTGCGTGCGTGCGTGCGTGCGTGTGTGTGTGTGTGTGTGTGTGTGGTCTTGCATGTGCGTGAATGACTGTGTGTGCATGCATATGTGTGTGATGTCATTAATGAGGTTTATAGGATTAATGCCCATAGCATAACACAACGATCATGTGTAAGATTGACCAGAACCACATATACACGGTGAACATACGGTATTTTTGGCAGGGAAATCACCTAATAAACGGTCATATACGGCGTGTATATACGGTTCTGGCCAAACTCTGATCATGTGTCAAGCAAAGCATGCTGATGCCACAAATCAAAAGCAATTGCTAGCACACAACGAGCAGTTTTTGTCTAAGGAAGCTTGAAACAACAGTGAGCTGGGTAAGGTAGGCCACGTTAGAGTATCATTGAAGCGGACACTGTTGTACTCTGTCAAGCCGTTTGTCAAACTGTACCTGAGCTCCCTTCGTTTTCCTGTCACTTTAGTTATGAGCTCTCCAAATAAAGTATTATGATACCATGCCAAATTGTATTACCCACCAGGCCCCAGGATCCCAGATCAATTGTTGCGGTGAAAAAACGGACTAGAATTCAGCCAATGAGGCTGTAAGCTAGATATCCAATCGGGGCCTGACTTTTTGGCTTGGTTTCAAGTTTCAAGCTTTTTTGCTCATATTTCGTTTAAAACTTGTGAAACTTCAATTTTAGTTTCTGGCGGTGTATGAACAAAGCAGTATCACTACTATTATTTATCAAACAGACTCGTTTCCTTATTAATTAACTGGTGCATTTATTACATTGAGATAGAACCTACGTAGGGTTTGGTCATTGTAAAATCATCTCCCACTTTCAATATCCAACAGCCGTTATAATATTGCATGCATCATTTGCATCTGAAAGCGCCTACTCAACCTACATAACTTATTTGATGGCGCCCACAGCCATTATGAAGTCACCCAGGCCTCCTACCTGTGCCCGTCCTGCAGCCCGGCCAAACAGGGCAAACGCTTCCAAGGACTTTTGGGAGGTTAACAAGGAGTGAGCCACGTAGTAGCACCGAGAAGCACGCACGCGTGCAGCCTGCATAACATAGGTAGGGTTAGGGTTTAGGGGTATGGTTTAGGGATGTTTGGTGCAGGACACATTTTGGACAGTAAAGGACAGGATGGTGATAGGGGATGTGAGCCACGTAGTAGTACCAAGAAGCATGCACGCGTGCAGCCTGCATAAAATAGGTATTTAAAAATGGTTAGGGTTTAGGGTTAGGGGTAGGGTTTAGGGTTAGGTTTAGGGATGTTTGGTGCAGGAAACAGTCTGGACAGTAATGGACAGGATGGTGTTAGGGGATGTGAGCCACGTGGAAGCGCCGAGAAGCAGCACGCGTGCAGCTGAAGTGCATTTAGTGGTGCATTAGATAGGACAGAGGGTGTTAGGTGATGTGGGCCGTGCTGTAGCATCGAGGATGTGTGCATGCATGCGTGCATGTGAGGATGTGTGCATGCATGTGTGAGGATGTGTGCATGCGTGCAGTCTGCATGGACCAGTGACGGATTTAGATAGCGTTTCCTTCTCCTAAAAAACCGTGTTGTAATTAGAGTGTTGTAGGCTGTCCCCATGAACGGCCCACCCCTTTGCAAGCCAAACAGTCCCATTTAACTTTTGAGTCACCATATCTCTGAAACCCCTGCCCATGTACTTTGAGTCACCATATCTCTGAAACCCCTGCCCATGTACTTTGAGTCACCATATCTCTGAAATCCCTGCCCTGTTTTGAGACATGAGACACGCGTTGGATAGCTAAAATTTTTCTTCACATGTCTACAGAGAAAGCAGGCAAAAAGACTCAGTGGCCCTTGGTCCACAACTCTAGTAACGAAAACTATGCTGAAACTAAAAGCGGGTATGGAGCTACATATTTTGTCTTATTCCCCTTTGTCCCTTGTGTGAGTGCCTTCCACTCGCCGGCATTCCCAGTACCCCTGCCCCAAATTCGACATTGCAGCATTGTTACCAGGCTTGTGCTAGTACGGTCAGACGGTACGGTACGATTAGGAAGGTACGGACCGTCTTTTCTTAAATTCGGCGTCTTGGCGTATTTTGGTGACCGTAGTTTACCGTCCAGACGGTAAGTTACGGTACGGTGTACGGTACGGTGCCAAGCTGGCACTGCCAGTGCAAAAATGGCCTCAGAATGGCCTCTCCGCCCCAAAACCTCCCATTTTCGCTCCCCGGTGTGCTCCTCCCATGTGTTGACGCCACACAATGCTTCCATGAACGACCCTGAGGCTGGGTTGGGGCTGCATCAGCTCGGGGGCTGGCACTGCCAGTGCAATTTTGGCCTCAAAATGGCCTCTCTGCCCCATTTCCACCTCCCGCATGCTCCTCTCATGTGTTGACGCCACACAATGCTTCCCTGGACAACCCTGGGGCTGGGTTGAGGCTGCATCAGCTCGGGGGAAGGGCCCAGCAGCGGCTTGCATGGAAACTCAAAATCGGACGCAGTACTTAATTCCTGTTCAATAATTTGTTTTTTCATTAATATTTGTTGCACAAAGAAAAGAAATGTTATGGGTCGAAATTGGAGCCAAACGGCCAAACTACGGTCAAAATCGTCCTTGTACGGTTGGGACCGTACTTTTCAAACAGACCGTACTAGCACCGTCTTGTACGGTTCAAATACGGTACGGACCGTCTAGACGGTCAAAAAAGTCGAAAGACGGCGTAGTAGCACAAGCCTGAATGTTACACAACAGTTAAAATGCTTATATCCTGAAGCAGAGGTCAATCAAGGCAACTTCAGAATTGCACCTTTTCCCTGCCAAGGTGAATGCAAAATACGCACCGGGCCCCACAGAACCCCCCAGAATGCCAAATTTTAGCAAATGTCAACGGTTTAAATATAAGATCAAATATCTTGCATTTGGATGAGGTATAGGGGGCTTTTAATTGGGTGGAGAGCTAAGTGAGACTGGTTGGGGGGGTTTGTTCATGAAGATAGCCTGTCTCCATGGTCAATTTAAAAGGCATGGGCGCAGCAGCTTACACAAACCAGCGATTGACAGTGAAAGAGTACAGTGAGCCACGATTGTCTGCTTGAACGTTTAGTGACAGTAGCCGGAAAAGGATGCACACATTCCTGCAGCACATTCCTGCAACACTGGGCAGAAGCATGAAGGTCCTTGCACACGCACGCACCGCCTTGAGGTAGCACACCATCTATGAAAACGCGGAGACAGGCCCTCATAATACCCACACCCACACACACACACACACGCGCGCGAACACATACACACATGCACACACACGCACATAACAAAGCCACGCGCCCTGATTTTCCAGACTCAAGCAGCCCCCACCCCTGCCCATACTCGCTCACAGCACCCGCATGCCGACACCCACACCACACGAACACACAAGGCCACACCAGTAGCACAGCAGCACTGTGCAGCTCCTCCCTGAATGCCCTCATTGTCACTGACAGTGTCAGTCGCCTCTGACACACATATTCAAACTCAAACACACCCTCGAATCTTTACACACCTCCACACCCGCACCACACAAAAACCCACCAACACACACCCAAACCCAACAACACCTGTAGCATGGCAGCGTCGTGCAGCTCCTCCCCCATACGTCCACCCCCTCGCAAGCCCACATCTGCTAGGTCGGTAAGGGCACGCAAAAGGACGTCTTGGGCACGCACTACTTGGGCTGCACGCGCACCACCTTTGTCCTGTGTGTGTGTGTGTATGTGTGTGTGTATGTGTGTGTGTGTGCGTGTGTGTGTATGTGTGTGTGTGCTTGTGTATGCGTATCTATGTGTGATCAAAAAGTGAGCAGAAATTGATCTGTGTGTGTGTGTGTGTGTGTGTGTGTGTGTGTGTGTGTGTGTGTGTGTGTGCACTTGTGTATGCGTATCTATGTGCGATCGAAAAGTGAGCAGAAATTGATCCGGAATCATTGCACCCATAAGAGCAGAAAAGGTATGCTCAGGCCCACGATTTGGCCTTACTGCGCACGGTGGTCTAAGACATGGGGAATTAAACGCACATGTATGATGAGGTCAAATCCCACTGTCCACTGTCAGTAGGAAACTTGTGTAGCGTACAAAGGTGCACATGAGTTTTCAAGAACCCAACACAAGAAGGCTCCCCAGCCTTCAGACGCCCCGCCCCCCTCCCAACCCTTCCCCCCCCCTCCCTCTCCACACACCACGCAATATCACGTAACATACAGCACAGGCATTCTACGCACACACAGACGCGCACACACAAGCACACACAGACACGCACACGTGCACGTATACGCCCATGCACCTCAGACTTTTTGCTCCCTCCGCCTGCTGCTGCCGAGCTGCCTGCTGCCGAGCTATTAAGCAGCCCAACCGCAAAACGTCCTTCCAAGTCTTTGGCCACAAGCGCTGCCTGAGTACATGTACGTGTGTACGTGCGTGTGCGCGTGTGTGTGCATGTGTGTGTGTGTGTGTGTGTGTGTGTGCTCATACGTACAATTGTGTGCGTGTGAATTGTTTGTGTGCATTTGTGTGTGTGTGTGTGTGCGTGTGTGTGTATGTGTGTGTGTGTTTGTGTGTGCTCATACGCACAACCATGTGCCCGTGTATTGTGTGTGTGCATTTGTGTGTGTGTGTCTGTTGGTTCGTGCTGCATTGCAGATGTCAGATGCAAAGGAACCAAAGGCTCTCAACGGATCTTTGTTTAACTGAAGTTATTGTGAGAAGTGGAGCTATTTCCTGCGATTATTTACCTTGTCCATGCTGCGCTGTGCTATGAGACCCGTGAGGGCGGTCTCCAGAGCCACCAGCTCCTCGTAACTCCCCGGGGCATTAGAATCAGCTGCGTGTGTGTAAGTGAGTGTGTGCTTGTGTGCCTGTGTGTGTGTGCCTGTGTGTGTACTTGAGCTCAAGAGACCATCTCTAGCTCCCACCAGGTGCTTACATCACCGCAGAGGGTCCCACGTCCGCACGTACCCACACTTGCGCATACACCTACTTTCACCCTCTTGCAATTCATGCATGAAACTTACAGTAAGCAGCGGAAACCACATAGGCTCCCATGCACATGCACACACACAGACAGATATGCTTGCAGGCGGGCGCTCGCCCTTCATTGTTGCGCGTGCCCAAAGTGCACGCTATAACATGCGGCACAGAGAGATGCGGACAAGGAACACACACACATACACACACACGCTCAACCAAACACAACGCAACACACACATACACCACACACACAAACAGTTGTATACACTTACCCTTCATAGCCGTGCGCGCCTGTGCGCGTGCTTCATGCAGCACCTGCAGCAAGCGGTCAAAGGTCTGGGCACGGGTGGTTTGTGCCCCAATGCCCCCAACCTCTGCCGCAGCCATTGAGTTGCTGGGTGCGGGTGTGACTTCCATAGGGTCTGAGGGTGTCTCTAGCTGGGCAGCCAGGTCGTTTGCCTGGTGGGAGTGGATGTGTGGGTGCCAAGGGTGGGTGAGTGGAGTTAGGGTGTAAGTACGAGTGTGAGTGTGCGCGTGTGTGCCAGTGTGTATGTGTGTGTGTGTGTGTGTGTGTGTGCATATAGTTGTGCAAGTGTGTATGAGTTGCACGTTTTCACAGTTACACTTCACATGCTTGTGCATGCACGTGCGTCCAATCAATGATTGTCGTACGTTTGTGCGTTTTTGGGTGCAAGCCTGTGCGCATTGGTGCAAGAGTCACCTGCTGTTTCTCGGTAGCAGCTTCACACTCCTCACCCACTAATTTCAAATATGAGAAGCTCGCAAAAACACACCGCTCCAGTACACAAAAGCTTATACACAGTAACACATGCAATCTCACGTGCGCGCACACACAACACACACTCACACTCACACGCGCACATACACACAACACACTCATACTGCCCCACCTGCTGCACAGCAGCTTTGACGCGTTCATTTTTTGCCGGCAGCCGCGTGCCTGTGTGCATTACAAGGTTAACAAGCAAACCTTTGTACGGCGTGTGTGTGTGTTTTGCACTGTGTGTGTGTTTTGCACGGCTTCTCATGACTCAATATACCTATAAGTCCAATAATTTAACGCTTTGTATACGTTATTCATGGTCATCGAGTTCGACTCTCATACAGCTGAAGAGAAACGAATGTTGTGCACGCATTGGTGAGACAACTGGTGCGTAACCCATGCAAACCATGATGCAAAAACATATGATGCAAAAAAACTCACCATACGCAATACAGTAAATGTGGCATGCTGTAATTTTGCAATTCCTGACAGGCAGCAGTGCAAAAAGCCTCATTGCAATGTGTGGGTTTTGACCTTTTGAAAGGTAACTATTTTTCAGTATGCGTCTATTTTGGTGAACCAACGTCTACACTTTGATGTGTTTTTGCCTACTTCTTCTCGTACCTTAAAGGCTAGCATTTTCCAGTTGCGTCACAGCCCATTTTATAATGGTTTGTTTTAAGGTTAACCTCGTTCTCATAGGTTGAGCAGCCATTCCAGGTTGAAAGCCTTTGTAATCCAAACTAAATTAAACTAAAAGCCTCATTGGACGCAACACAGCAAACGCAGCACGCTGTGACACCGTAATTACTGACAGACAGTGGTGCGAAAAAAATCATTATATACGCAACAAAGCAAATGTGGCAAGCCGTATCATCGTAGTTACCGACAGACAGCGATGCAAAAACCTCATCATACGCAACAAAGCAAATGTGGCAAGCCGTATCATCGTAGTTGCCGACAGACAGCGATGCAAAAACCTCATCATACGCAACAAAGCAAATGTGGCAAGCCGTATCATCGTAGTTACCGACAGACAGCGATGCAAAAACCTCATCATACGCAACAAAGCAAATGTGGCAAGCCGTATCGTCGTAGTTGCCGACAGACAGCGATGCAAAAACCTCATCATACGCAACAAAGCAAATGTGGCAAGCCGTATCATCGTAGTTACCGACAGACAGCGATGCAAAAACCTCATCATACGCAACAAAGCAAATGTGGCAAGCCGTATCATCGTAGTTACCGACAGACAGCGATGCAAAAACCTCACCATACGCAACACACAGCAAATGTGGCGAGCTGTCACATCGTAGTTACCGACAGACAGCGATGCAAAAACCTCATCATACGCAACACACAGCAAATGTGGCGAGCTGTCACATCGTAATTACTGACAGACAGCAGTGCATAAGTGAGCAGTGAGGAAATTGTGCGCCTGCCAGCGCTGGGCAGTGAAATCTTCTGCAGGTTCTTCACGTCATTATATCTTCTGCATTGTATCTTCTTGCATTATATCTTCTTGCATTCCATTTTCTTGCATTGTAAACTTCTGCATTGAATCTTCTGCAGCTCCTTCATGTCATAGTACTTCCTGCATTGTATCTTCTTGCATTGTATCTTCTGCATTATATCTTCTGCATTGTATCTTTTGCACCTCCTTCGTATCATAGTACCTGTTCATGCTCACGCTCAAAACGACAGCTGCTCCATCCACAAATCAAACAGGCATGTACCTTGAGGCCATTCCACGTACGTTACTGAGCCTGTCTGCACGGCCACGGTCTGCGTGGCGAGGGCCTCCAGGTTGTGCTGTAGAGGTGTAGAAAGACAGACATCAAGGTGTTATCCTTAGTTACAACCGGCCCATAACAATACAAAGCAGTACGTCGCTGGGTCCATCTGCTTGGCAAGAGGCGGTGTGGCAAGGTACTCCAGGTTGCAGCTGCAGAGGCGTACGTAGACAGACATTAACGTGTAGCAATTAAACCAAAACAAGTCATAAAGGTATTTTCCTGGTCACGAACGACCCAAAACAATACAAAGCAGTACGTCGCTGAGTCCATCTGCTTGGCCAGAGACGGTGTGGTGACAAGGGACTCCAGGTTGCGCTGCAGTGGTAGATGTGCGCTGTGTGTGTTTCTGGTGAAAGCACGACTCAAAGCAAACAGATTTTCAGTGTGCTGCTAAATCCATCTGCTTGGCCAGAGACGGTGTGGTGACAAGGGACTCCAGGTTGCGCTGCAGTGGTAGATGTGCGCCATGTGTGTTTTTGGTGAAAACACGACTCAAAGCAAACAAATTTGCAGTGTGTTGCTGAGTCCATTTGCACAGCCGAGGCTGGTGAGGCAAGGGCCTCTGGGTTCGGCTGCAGTGGTAGATGTGCGCCAGGTGTGTTCCTTGTAAGAAATGATAAAAAATAAACAAAGCAGTGTGTTGCCGAATCCATTTGCACAGCCGAGGCTGGTGAGGCAAGGGCCTCTGGGTTCGGCTGCAGTGGTAGATGTGCGCCAGGTTTGTTTCTTGTAAATAATGACTACAAATAAATACAGCAGTGTGTTGCCGAATCCATCTGCACAGCCGAGAATTGTGAGGCAAGGGCCTCTAAGCTGCACGGAAGAGTGGAAGACAACTGCAACTACTTGAAGCCGTGCAGATGAACCTGCAGCACTGTAAGCGCAAGCGCACGAGCAAAGCTGCAACAGACAAGGCTTACCTTTTGATATGCTTCCTCTCTGTCACCCAGGCACACACATGTACGTACATACATACACAAACTTAGACAAGGCAAACAAACACGCC
>Ga0307945_1003502_pt1 | contig 12707 bp, 20 predicted proteins | sample OrgLakmetagen228_FD_201818 | JGI IMG/M metagenome (GOLD analysis project Ga0307945, IMG submission 201818) | Saline water microbial communities from Organic Lake, Antarctica - #228 | ecosystem: Environmental > Aquatic > Non-marine Saline and Alkaline > Saline | place: Antarctica: Organic Lake...
GCTGCCCGTAACCCCAACATCGCCAAGCAGCTGGTCGGTTACGCCCTGCTGGGCTTTGCCCTCACAGAGTCCATTGCTCTGTTCTCCCTGCTGGTGGTCTTCCTCATTCTCTTCGCTTAGATTGCTTGAACCTCCTCCCCCCCCTACCCCTAACCCCCCCCCCTGTGTGTGTATATGGTGTTTTGTGTGTGACTTTGTGGGACCCTCGTGTGTACGTACTTTAGTATGAGGGATCGGGCTGTATAGCCCGCAGCTTTTTAATTGATATGGTTGCTTTTGATATGGTCGTCACCACAGACATAAAAGAAAAGCGCTAAAAATGATCTGCAGATCGTGCTCCTACTGCTGCTGCTGCTGGCGCACCTGTTCATCTTTTTTTGCTTTCCTAACAAAGGCGGCATATTATTCATTACGTGATTTGATATGTATGGGAGCGCAGACGTGTGTAACCGTGCAATTCACCGGCTTTCTTCTTCGGATTGCATACTCCAGGAAGACGGTTGAGGTAGTGTTATAAGAATACCATTATAAGAATACAAAAATGCACTCATGCAGTCCTGTGTACAATGGTTACAATGGGGGGTGACCTTCAGCCAGGTTGTTTGGCTGATCGGCTGCTGACTGGTCTCGGCCAGCCACAAATAAATCCATAAGATTTGGTATGGTATTAAGGAATGGGAGAAAGGAAATCATGAACAAGCTGGTTGTTGACCTGTTGCAGCAAAAAGGGTTGGGCTGCTGAAAAGTCCTCAAAAAAAGGTTTAAACAGGAAGAAAAAGTGTTTCCTCAGCTCACAAACTCGATGGTCTTGGCAAATTAAAGTGCTGTGTACTGTTGCACAGACACGTTTCAAAACGTACCAGACAAATTGAACAAGGGCGTATCATGTATTGGCAAGTGTAGCAGCCTGAATATGGTTGACAGGTGGTGCACATGAGGCTTAACAGACTTTATAGAGTAAGAAGTTAACAGATAAAACCATCGATCAAAATGTGCGACTGCTAGGATGCGTTTGCAAAACAATGGGGCTTAAAGGCTAAATTAAAACCCTTTTTTCACAGTTTCTAGCTCCAAATTACCAAATCATCTGTATGCTGCCAGTGAACGTCTTTGAAAATCCAAGTAGCTGGGACTCTAAGAGGTATATTAATTAGTTTGGATTGCAAAGGCATTCAACCTGGGGTGGCTGCTCGACAAGGTAAACCTCAAAACAAACTGAGTGAAAAAGGGACTAAGAGTTGCGAGGGTTAGCGATCTGCGTGCGTGGGGACGTAGCTATACTAGGAGTTGTAAATTGTGGGGGAAATCACATCGGAGGACACTCTGCCTTTCCCTCTTCTCCAACGAGAAAACTTCGCTTTTGTGTGCGTGACCGGCGTTAGCAGATTCTAAATGATGTGCATGCCCTTTTGATGTGTAAAGACGCAGACCTTTATTATGCTCTGATGAGAAAGTCTGCTTAGTACTTATTCAGCATGTTCTTTTTCACTGCGTCAATCCCCATTTCTCTCTGCAGGAAATATGCAACTCTATATCCCAATCAGGAGCTCATGCTGTGTCTAATATTTTAAGCCAGAACAAGACCCGATGCTAAAATACAATGCAGAGGTTCTCACCCAATCTGGCTAATTAAAATTTGTATGCTAAAAAAGCCACTTTTCTAAGCTATAAGTGTCTCAGTTTCTCTAGCAATCCACAAGCCCTAGACACTTCGTGTCCTCGGGTTCCAAATGCCCACTGGGCACATAAACATATAATTGTATATACAGCCACTACTCGCTATAAATATAAACCTCGTCCACAATTGCCAGGTTTGCTCGCCTTGCTGAAAGACCCTCGTACTAGTAAGAAGACCAAACTCATGCTCCACTTAATGTTCACGAATACGTGCTGAGATGTGTACTGCTGATTTCCTGTATCCCCCAGTCAAAAAAGACTGCTCAAAATTATGCCACTACCGATTCTCGGAGTGCGTGCGTGCGTGACGATGTGATGATGCAAAGAACAACACTAAGAGCAAGGCTCCATCATAACTGATTGTCCAGCAATTTTGAGAGGCAGTCGAAAAAACAACTTGTCTTTGATCTCAGTCTGAGGAGGTTTCGTTAATTAGAGCTGCTGAAAACCAGATTTCAGTTGTGTAGTACGGTCACTGAGAAGAGCTATTGCCCATTCATCCTTACTCCCTGGTCCTGGTAAAGCTGTGCTTGAAGGTTTGTCATCTTTGCAGCCACCTGCAAAAAGCGGAATTACATATACGTTAACTTGTCACTGTAGGGGTAAAGTACATACAATATATACAAGTATTATCGTACCTTGGTGCCATGCAAAGTAGAGTGCAGTGCAGAATTTCTTCCGTCAGGGCAAACGTTACCAAACTCAGGGTTAAAACCACACAACCAAATTTTGCCCGCAAAACAAGGAGTGGGCACTTTTGAGGGAAGCAAACAAAGCGCTTCTTGACCCTCAACACGCTGCTCGAATTCCATACCCGCTGTACGTGATCATACCACTTTTGTGAGTAGAGGTGCAGTTTGTAGGCCAGGGGAACGAGAAAGAGCCTACCTTCAACTTTCAAAACGTTTTTCCATTGCCACAATCCCAATTCAAAAACTCCATCTTGTCCCTTGCCAATAGCAAATCATAATTATAATGACAGTTATTGCAATGACAGAAAGCAAAGCAGGAAGCGCAAACCTACCCTTCCTTACATGGCCACTAAACCAACGTAAAAATTAGTATTTTGCACATCTGCACATCTGTTCTAAGCTCTTCTACTCGAAAAAGGTTGGTACCTAGGAAAAATGCTACACTGATTTCGTTCAGATGAAAAGCGGGTGGAGAACATAGGAATTGTGACAAAATGAAAAGTTCGTTTTTGTCTGCTTATCCTACCTTCATGTTCACTTCTTTAGATCGATAGAGGTCGCGACGCAGCATTGCCTGTGTGTGGGTTTTGTGTGTGTTGTGTGTTTGTGTGTGTTGTGTGTTTGTGTGTGTGTGTATTGTGTATGTGTGTTTGTGTGTGTGTATGTGTGTATGTGTGTATGTGTGTATGTGTGTATGTGTGTGCGTGCGTGTAATAATTGGTTATTGCTTCACCATCTCTTCCTTCACGACCCATCCTCCACCACCTTCCCTATTTCTCCACCTCTCTCCTATACCACACTCATCCTCACACATGTACTCCAGCACACCACTCCCCTATACCACTCTCTCTTCCTCACACATGTAATACAGCACTCCACTCTCCCCATCACGTGTTCTCTAACCACCCACCTCCTCCTCCTCCTCCTCCACCACCTCCCCTAGTTTTAAACCTCTCCCTCACAACTCCCTTCTTCACACGAACTCGAGGTCCACCAGGGTCATACACATGTACCGTACATTCGGAAACACTCCTACCAGAAATTACCATGTATTGGTACATACCATGTATTGGTACATGCAATTGATGGGGCCCCTTAAAACTTTAACCTCTCCTTAATTGCACTCCACCGGACTGTGTATAGATAGGTATATTCCAGGGATGGGTCATACGGACTTTTGAGACGTCCCATACGGACTAATATGCCATTAATACGACATACGCATATAATACGCAAACGTATTTTTGCTATTTTGGGGGGTACCCTGGGCTTGCACCAACCACCCCCCAACCACCACCGAATTGTCCCCCCAGCCTCCAGAACATTATAATGCCTCCTGGTAAAGGCCCTGAGTGGCATCGTGTTGTTGTTACTATATTCCATGCGCACCCCCTGGTCTTTTCCTCCAGCACTTCTGCCAATTCCATCTGCCGCCCCTCATATACACCACCCCTTCACCTCCTCCTCCAACACCTTTCCTATTTCCATCTGCCACCCTACACCCTATACTCTGCCACCCTACACCCTACACTTTAAGTACACTCTGCCACCCTACACTCTGCCACTCTACACCCTGCACCCTACACCCTGCACCCCAAGTACACACCACCCCCTCACCTTCTCCTCCAACGCCTCTGCTAATTCCATTTGTCGTCCCACCAGCTGCTGCACCAGCGCCTCATTCTCCACACGCAGTGTGTGTGCGTGGGGGGCCTCTATGTACTGCACGGCCGCGCGAGGAGTGCTGAGGGCACGCGCAGCTGCGTCGCCCTCTGGAGCTCGTCCAGAGAGCTCGTCCACCTGTGTGGGCGTGTACATGTGTGTGTGTGCGTGTATGTGTGTGTGTGCGTGTGTGTGTGGACGTATGTGTGTGTGCGTGTGTATGTGTGTGGGCGTACGTACGTGCGTGTGCACGTGCCCAACCTGCCGTGAAACTACCATACAGGTGCACAAAGCAGTACACAGTGTTAATGCTGATTGTTCTGTGTTTCATGTAGCAGGTGTGGGGATAGCCCCCTGCCCGCCCACCAAGCTCGTTCCAAAAGGTATCACGTATCAGCCACGAGTGTAACTAATGAAGTTTTAAGTGTGTAAGAATGCAAGCAAGTCAGCGATTTATTGTGACACATGGCCCAAGTCAAGAGCGTCCACATGTGCAAGTGTGTATGCGTGTAATTCAAATAAGGCAAATTTAGGTATGCAGTTCAGGGTGCGTGTTGGGAGATCGCCAAAAATAGAGCATCAATTTATATGGCTGTTTTCCAGCTTGAAGATGTGTGTATACACACACATTAACACGCACACACACATACACACACTCAAACGCATGCACAAGTACGCACAGAAACATACATGCACGCATACACACACGCACACACGTTAAGCTCTTAAGATGACCGGACCTGTTGAATGGTGTCCAACAATTGTGCAACCAAACCGTCCGCCTCTTCCATAAAATCTGTCTCCATCTGTAAGTAGGGCAGGAGGAATTAGGTAGAGGAACTAAAAGTGGGATGGGATACTCAGGCAACAAGTGTATGTGTGTACGCGTTTTGTAAGTACGTATACTGGGTGCGCGTGCATTGTGAGTGTGTATGAGTGTGTGTGTAAGATACATTAATCTAAATAATACACACACACACACACACACAGAGAGAGAGAGAGAGAGAGAGAGAGAGAGAGAGAGAGAGAGAGAGACAGAGAGAGAAAGATGATTCCGACAAGGACGGTAAAAGTTATAGATGCTCTTGAGTGAGTACAAGCTGAGCAAGCAAAGTTGACAAGCGTGCCCCACCAACATGTGGTGCACATTCATGAATTTGGGTTCAACCCTACAGTCAGTCACTCATAGGTGAAAATACATTGGTAGACAGTCTACCTATACCACGTTCACAATTCACAATACAGAGCCTCCCTACCACGTTCACAACACAAAGCACACCCACACCCACATTCACTTTGATTCACGTAATCCGTAAACTCGTCCTGACGAACCTCCGACCATGCACCAGACCCAAACCCATGTACACGCACATACACATACACACACACCTGTTGGTAGCGAGCTTCCAGTGCGGTGTGCCTGGCTTGGAAAGAGAGCACTGCATCTAATGCCTGATCATGGCGCATTTCACTCAGGCCCTGGCGCACCTGCATGCAATCCAAGGGCGGTGTGCGTATGTGTGCATGCTTGTGTGTGTATGCGTGTATGTGTGTATGTCACATACAGTATGTGTGCATGCTTGTGTGCGTGTGTGTGTGTGCGTGCGTGCGTATGCGTGCATGCTTGTGTGTGTATCTGTGTGTGCATGTATGTGTGCGTATCTGTGCATGCTTGTGTGTGTGCGTGTATCTGTGCGTGTGTGTGCATGTGTGTGTGCGTGTGTGTGTCTGTGTGTGCATTGTGTTAGGTATTGGTTACATCCAAATAGAATTCAATGTAGACATGTTTGACACTAAGTTTAACAACGTTGAAGAGTGGGCAATGGGAAGCTGTACACACTCTGCTGCCAACAACTGTCCAGCAGACCTCAGCAGCAGCATTGCAGGGTTACATCGGCCGAAAAAGACACACAGATGTTCACGACTAGGGTTGGCCAGAACCATAAAAATATATGGTATTATCAGGGAACTCACTTAATATACAGTCATATGCGGTGTATTATATCTACGGTTCTGGCCAACCCTATGCTCGACCTAAAGATGAAATCCATCTCAACAGGCCAGCGTGTGATCTTCACATTGACCAGGACCTCAATGCAAACACCTTTCAGGTGTTACATGCACATGCACGTGCTTACACAATCATCACATGCTTACATAATTCCGCTTTCACAATCTCGCTAGATAAAATAAAACTCGTTGATCCTCCATGGTTTTCCCCCAAAGATCTCCTACATAATCATCACATGCTTACAAAATCATTCTCGCTAGTTGAAATAAAAACTTGCTGATCCTCCATGGATTTCCCCCACAAATTTCCTCCACGTGCATGCATTCCCCCCCCCTAATTTTGTCCTCACACTGCAAAAAGGACACCAGGGCTGTGCAATTTTGTCCTCATAATTTTGTCCCGATAAATTTGTCCTCTAACACCGCAACAAAGACACCCACCAGATTCTCCATACGCATCAGCGCCTCCTTAGACATCTGCAGCTCCTCCGAAAGAGACTCGTTGCTCCGCTTGATGCCTGCTGCTATCATCTCCGCCTCTTGCACCTGAGATATCACACAAAAACAACAGCACAGCAGTTATCATCTCTGCCTCTTGCACCTGAGATATCACACAAAAACAACAGCACAGCAGTTATCATCTCTGCCTCTTGCACCTGAGACATCACACAAAAACAACAACACAGCAGTTATCATCTCTGCCTCTTGCACCTAAGATATCACACAAAAACAACAGCACAGCAATTATCATCTCTGCCTCTTGCACCTGAGATATCACACAAAAACAACAGCACAGCAATTATTATCTCTGCCTCTTGCACCTGAGATATCACACACAAAAACAGCACAGCAGTTTTCATCTCCGCCTCTTGCACCAGAGATTACAAAGACACAAACCACAGCACAGCAGTCATGTGAGGTGCAGTAGACGATGTTTTTCACTTATTGCAATTTGTGACCATGTTTCACAGACACTGTCTAATAACAAGTCATGTAATACACATGCACATATGCGCATATGCACGTTTGCGCACCCACACCAAAGAAACATTCAAAACAACACCCACAACACTATGTCAGCACAACACACCCACCTCCACCCACCCACACCCACACCCACACCCACACCCACCCACCTCCACCCACACCCACACCCACACCCACCTCCACCCACACCCAAACCCACACCCACACCCACACCCACACCCACACCCACACCCACACCCACACCCACACCCACACCCAAACACACAGCAAATCCACTTACCCGTTTATGGAGATCCTTAATCTCGCCAGCATTTGACTGATGGCTATCCCCCTGTACTTTCTGTTAAAAGTATTGTGTGTGTGCATAAGTTTCTTTGAGCGTCTGTGTATGTGATGTGGCATGTGTGTGTGTGTGCGTGCGTGTGTTTGTATGCACAGGACACAATATCATCAAACTTTTGTGCTCGTGCGCACGTGGCTTACACAACGCAATATGAAATGCGCGCACCTGGTCTGCAGCCTGCTCAACCTTCAGCGCTTCAACTTCAAGGCGTGCAGACTCCAGCTGATGCCGCACAGTGGCCCCTGGTACGAGATACAAGGAGACATTTTCACACCAAAAAACAAAAACACACGGAACAAACTCAGGTTTTTGAATAAACTCCTAGCCAGGAAAGTCTTGAGGTGTGCAGACCCCAGCGGATGCCGCACAGAGGCTTCTGCGTTGAGGTAGGAGGAACAGAGTTAACCAGAACCATGTATATACAGGGTTCTTCAGTTCGGTCAAAAGTTCGGGTTTGCGAACTTCCACGCGTTTTAACAAACCCTTTGAATTCCGTTTGTGAGTTTTTAAAAATTCGTCGAATTTTAAGCCTTTTTTTCAGAATTTTTGATCCGAAATTGCAGCCCAAAATGCAGGAAAGAGCCGTAGATGGCCGTCAAACGTTCTGATTTTTTGTGCCCTGATTAATTGTAATACATGTATTTAAAGACAACATTAGCACGTTTTAGACGAGTAGTGAACACGGAAACCAGCAAAATCCTCCATTTTCGAAATTGCACATCAAACAGTTTGAGGTGTCAAGAACTACCACGAACTTTATTAAACCCTTGCTTCCAGAAAAACGAACTGAACAACTCTGTACATATATACGGTGCATATACGGTACTTTTGGCAGGCAAATCACCAAATCTGCGGTTTAAATATACGGTTTTGGTTAACCTTAAGGAAGAGGAATGAACGAGAGACAAGGGCAGTAACACACAGGCAAGCAATGGCACTGAGGTACTTTCCGCAAATAAGCCTACTGCGCTCAGTGCAGACATCCAGATGCTGCTGCAGCTATGCAATTTGCGCAGCATGTACGGAGGGCAGCTGAGCGCGCCCGTGCACACACACACACACACACACACACACACACACACACACACACATGTGCGAGCACACACCCAATTGTAGACTGACAGAATATCCTAACGCACACGCATTAACAAACCGTCGAGCACACAGATTGACAAACAGTGGGGCACTGAACAGTTCGAACAAAACTGACAGACGTGGGTCTGTATTACATATGCATTGACATGCTGAGCATATGCATTGACAAACGGTGGGGTACTGAGGAATTTGAGCAAATACTAACAATCTTAGGTCTATACTTCATATGTTCATATGCTAGAGCATACTCGATCACACATGAACATACAAGACCCCCCTCCCCCCCCCTCCCCACCCAAACCACACCCACATCCGCAAATCCACATCCGCAAACACCCAAACCCACACCCACAACACATTACCGACCTGCTTGCCGCTCCTTGTCAGATTGCTGCTTCAGCTCCATGCACATCGCCTGGAGTGCGTTGTTTTCACGCAAGAGACTCTCATGTGCCTGCAGGTATCATAGAATGACGGGATGTGTGTTATCGCTTGGCAATGTGTGCACAACACCTGGAGTACTGGGCGGCGCTCTTCTGAGGCTGTTTTCAGGCATAAGACTTTCATGCGCCTGCAGGTAACATAGAGTGATGGGTTGTGTGTAATTAGCCTAGAAGTCGCACGTTTTGACTGATGGCTTACTCTGTAAACTCTGTAATGCATTGGTGATGGGTGCACATCGCCTGGAAGACCGGGCGGCGCTGTCTAGCTGTCCGTCTGTATCCACCTGTCTGATTGTTTACTGTGTTGTGCCTGTATGTCTGTTATGTATGTAATGTAACCACACTGTCTGTTACGCATGTATGTAGTGTAACAGGTCTTTTACGTGTGTAATGTAACCACATGGCAGATGGTGAGCGAATGATGGAGAGCAGGTTGGTGTAGTTCATGCTGTTGGTATTGATGTGCAGCAAGTGTGCATCCCATGGTTGATGGGGTTTTTGTGTATTTGTGTGCATTTGTGTGCCATGATATTAGCTGATGCTGAGGGTGTGCAAGCTGTGTGCATTCATGTGCCATGGGCCATGGTATTGGCTGATACTGAGGGTGTGCAGGTGACGGAGCAGGGCAAATACGCGCATCGGCAATACTGTTGAACAACGAGCGTTTGTTTCACGGCCATGCAGTGAGTGTGCATTCTCTGGCCGAGGGTGCGCAGCAAGTACACGTTTCCATGGCCAACCAGTGTTCTCCGTGTTCTGTGTGTTGTGGCTGATGGCTTGCAGCAAAAAAGTGCATCCTGTTTGCTGCGATAAGTCAAGCAAACAAAGCTTATTTGTGGCTTTGTGGTTTGCCATCTCGACAAAAGCGGGTGACATAAAGTATGGCACGATGTGTCTCTTGAGTTTGCGGGGGGAAAGCTGTGTGCTCCATCCGCTTTGTGTTTTGCACACACATACACTCATTTACGAGTCAACAGAAGCTCAAACTCAAAGTCGCGTTCCCTGCATCAAAACGCCTCGGGCTGCCCCCAAACCCCCTCCTTTGACAAGCTAGCATATTAATCAAATTTTACACATACACAAACACAAGCTCATACAGGAGTCAACAGAAGCTCAAACTCACAATTGCGTCTTCTGCATCAGCACGCCTCAGGCTGCCCCCTAATCCCCCCTCTGATGAGCTCGCGGTGGCCCACAGGCCGCTAGAACCCTCCCCAGCCTCTCCCAATTCAGGCGACATGACCCTACCGCCCCCTGCTGCTGGCACGTTTGCTGCTGCTGCTGCTGCTGGTGCTGGCCCGTCAGGAGGAGGGGCGAAGTCAGTGAGGTAATAGGGTGGGGTGTGTGGGTGCACGTCATGACCCTTACCACCAGCACCGCCACAACCAGTGTCACGCACACCAGCACCAGCATCAGCACCAGCACCAGCACCAGCAGCGGCTGCAGCAGCAGGTTGGGGAGCAGAAGCAGGAGGCAGCGAGGCTGGGGGTGTGGCTGCAGGAAACACCCCTTCTGCTGCTCGTGCTGCTGCTTGTGCGGCTGCAGGCTCTGTTGCTACCTCTGCTGTGTGCGTGGTTGCCGCTGCCGCTGCTGGTGCTGCCGCTGCTGCTCCTGCCTTTTGCACGGCCGTCAGTGATTTGTGCACACGTGCCTCTGACGCTGTAGGCTGACCACCAGCATCGCCACCAGCACCAGCACCAGCACCAGCACCAGCATCAGCATCCGCAGCATCAACAGCAGCATCATCATCCGCATCAGCATCCGCATCAGCACCAGCATCAGCATCCGCAGCAGCATCAACAGCAGGATCAGCAGCAGCATCCACAGCAGCATCAGCATCCGCATCAGCATCCGCATCAGCACCAGCATCAGCATCCGCAGCAGCATCAACAGCAGGATCAGCAGCAGCATCATCATCATCATCATCAACAGCAGCAGGTTCTGCTGCAAGCCCTGCTTGTGCTCTAACAGCAGCTTCTAGCACGTCAGCTTTGGAGGCCAGCGTGCTGCTGGTGGACCTGGCTCCGGAGTTTTGGTGCGTGGAAGGGGAGTGAGGGGGGGCCTGGATGGCTCCGGAACCCAACCGAGAAGAGCCAAATTGAGACACCTGGTGGTTCAGCCACGATTAAGTTTTCAATGAATGTGGGGAGTGGGTTTGGTGTGCGTATGGAGAATGAGTGGGGGTAGAACACCTCCGGAACCTTTCCAAACGGAGCCAATTGGGATGCCCAACGAATCAGCCTCAGTTAGGCTTTCAATCAACGTAGGGAGTGGTGGTGGGTTTGAGCCTGCGTATTTTTGTCTTTATTTTAAAGAGCAGCTAGCAATTTGAAAGGCCTGAGAGGTGTTTTTATCTCTGAGGGCCACCTACTCCTAAGAGGCTGAGGGTGAAAAAAAAACTGTGTGTATGTTTTGCCATAACTGTTATGTGTTCGTTAGGAAACACACAACTCCAGTTCTTGCAATGCAGCATGACAGTTGATACGTCTTGCGTTTGTCAGTATTTCTCTATCCTTCTCTTTAATAGTATCTTAGCTCTTGAAGCTCAACTTTTTATTTATATACCGTGTCTGTTATGGTTATGGCCAATCCTACTTGCATGAAGATTTGGTCAGAGGACACCCTGTAGGAATCTACACATGTTACTTATAAATGGAAAAGCCAGCTACAAAACTCCGCTTTGTACTGTCATATGGATAATACCAACAACCAGCTACGCGTGCTCTCACACACACCCTTACCAATACAGTATCAACAGATGATGCCAACGACCAAATAGCACGCGTGCTCTCACACACACCCTTACCAATACAGTACCAACAGATGATGCCAACGACCAAATAGCACGCGTGCACGCACACACATAACCATACCAACTCAGCACCAACAGATGATGCCAACGACCAAATAGCACGCGTGCACACACACATATCCATCCAACTCAGCACCAACAGCCAAAAATAATGGTGCGTGTTTGTGCAGTAGGCGTAGAGTGTAGCAAATGTGAAATCGATGTCATGTAGTAGCAAAGCAAATGTGTATTAGCAAAAGTGCAGTTGATGTCATGTACAGAAGCATGCTGTTTACATGTTTGCTGTGCTCAGAATTGCCTTATCAAAGCAGCTGGGTTCCACCTGGAGTTCAAAGACAGTTGGAGGCTCAACCGTCTCATGATACAACACACACACATACACACACTCACAAACTTACACACACACACACACACACGCATGCACACACATATGCGCGCATGCTGGCTGGACCCAGTGAGAGTGGTAACGCACATGCACGCACGAGCCAGGAAGACCTCAATGAATCATCCAGTCACCAACCACGCACGCACCCTTGCCACGGAGTGAACCGTAAAAAAGGCTAATAAAAGCTAAAAAAGGCAGTTTGTCTTTGCTGTGGTTCAGGATGGACACAAAGCTAAAAAACAGTATTCACAGCAGGCTGCCTTTGCCGTGGTTCGAGCCAGACACAGCAGCTTGAAATCCAAAAGAAACGACAGTTTTCACAGCAGGTTGCCTTTGCCGTGGTTTGAGCCAGTCACAGCAGCTTGAAAATCCATAGTAACAAACACAGTATTCACAGCAGGCTGCCTTTGACGTGGTGCGAGTCTGACAAAAGGTGAAAGTAAACAGCACTCACCGAACCCAGCAGGTTGTCTTTGCCCCGGCGTAGTTCAGACACTTCCTCAAAAAAGGACCAAGGCTCAGCACATGTTGCTTCTGCTCTAGGGCTGCTGCCGGTGCCTTTGCTCTCATCCTGTGCGTGTATGCGTGTGAATGTGTGTGT
>Ga0307945_1003510_pt1 | contig 12695 bp, 9 predicted proteins | sample OrgLakmetagen228_FD_201818 | JGI IMG/M metagenome (GOLD analysis project Ga0307945, IMG submission 201818) | Saline water microbial communities from Organic Lake, Antarctica - #228 | ecosystem: Environmental > Aquatic > Non-marine Saline and Alkaline > Saline | place: Antarctica: Organic Lake...
CAGCGGTACACAACTAATAACTGCGAATTCACACCAGCGGCACACAACTAATAACTGCGAATTCACACCAGCGGCACACAACTAATAACTGCGAATTCATCACACCAGCGGCACACAACTGATAACTGCGAATTCACATCAGCGGTACACAACTAATAACTGCGAATTCATCACACCAGCGGCACACAACTAATAACTGCGAATTCACACCAGCGGCACACAACTAATAACTGCGAATTCATCACACCAGCGGTACACAACTAATAACTGCGGATTCACACCAGCGGTACACAACTAATAACTGCAAATCCACACCAGCGGCACACAACTAATAACTGCAAATTCACACCAGCGGCACACAACTAATAACTGCGAATTCATCACACCAGCGGCACACAACTGATAACTGCGAATTCACACCAGCGGTACACAACTAATAATTGCGAATTCATCACACCAGCTGCACACAACTAATAAATAGCGGACTGGACTGACGCAATGACATGATTAGTAGAGTTGGCCAGCACCACAATTATACAGTGTGTACGTATTATTTTTGGCAGGTTAATCACCAAATATAAGGTCATATACGGTGCATACACACAGTGCTGACCAACCCTGCACATGCTTCATACGCTCACATAGAATATGCGTGCCCACTTTTTCACGTCACGCTTCACACATCTCCTACTATAAAATTTCACATGCACATCTTGATCTCGCTTTTACTCACTTGCAGGTAGTAGAGGAAATAGAAGCCCTTCTCGTATGGCACCTGAGGCAGCAATGAAGCAACGGAGGGAGGCTGTGTTGAAAGCCTACAAACTTAGGGCCTGTGTTATTATTCAGTCACAAGGCAATGATAGCGTTGGCTGTTTTTGACAGGCGCCAAACAATATTTTGACAGTGTTGTGATGAAACGAGGCTGTGTTGAAAGCCTACAAACACAGGGCCTGTGATATTGTTCAGTCACAAGGTAACGATAGCGTTGGTTGTTTTGACAGGCACCAAGCATTATTTTGACAGTGTTGCGATGAAACGAGGCTGTGTTGAAAGCCTACAAACACAGGGCCTGTGTTATTGTTCAGTCACAAGGCAGTGATAGCGTGCGTTGTTTTTGACAGGCACCAAGCATTGTTTTGACAGTGTTGCGATGAAACTGTGTCGGAATTGCCCCCCTCCCCCCTGCGGGGGGGCGGACAATTCCTAGCGCTTCCCTCACGGGTTTGCCCCCCCCCCGAGGCTGTATTGAAAGGCTACAAATACGGGGCTGGTGTGTTGAAAGCCTGCAAACACGGGGCTGGTGTGTTGAAAGCCTACAACACGGGGCTGGTGTGCTTATAAACACGGGGCTGGTGTGTTGAAAGCCTACAAACACGAGGCTGTGTTGAAAGCCTACAAACACGGGGCTGTGTTGAAAGCCTACAAACACGGGGTTGGTGTATTGAAAGCCTACAAACACGGGGCTGGTGTGCCTATAAGCACGGGGCTGGTGTGTTGAAAGCCTACAAACACGGGGCTGGTGTATTGAAAGCCTACAAACACGAGGCTGGTTGTTTTGATCACAAGGCAGTGGTGATCTTGAACACTGGCACGCTTGGATTGTACTTAAACGGATCTATTTATTATTTTATTGTATTTAAGCGGATCGTACTTGAGTGGAATGCAAAACTAATTGCCAAAGCAATTGGACTTCAAGACACCGTACTCCCCCCACCCACCCATGAGAGCACGTTGTCAGACAACATTAAGCAAAGGCACTGGCAAGCTCCACTTACTAAGCTCGTCCAGGACCGACAAAATCAACAGACCAATTGATGCGGGGGTGGTGCAAAATTTGATCACGCGTCTTTTATACATTTGGGTGCGTGATGAGTGTGCGTGGGCTTGATCATCTATCCAGATCCCTCTTCTCTGTGCACCTTGCTAAACACGTCATCTGGGTCCACGCCCCCAGACAGATCCGGCACTAAGCGTGTGTGAGGGTGGCCTTCTCCGAAGCGTGAGATGTCTTCACTCAGGAATACAGAGCCGTTAGAGGCATGGAACTGCGCAAGCGAGTTATTGAGTTGCACATGGTTGTGTGCAAAGTATAAGACTGTGTTACCTCAGAAAGACAGAGCTGTTGGAAGTGTGGAATCGTGCAAGAAAATTATTGAGTTGCACATGGTTGTGTGCAAAGTATGAGGTGGTGTTCCCTCAGAAACACACACAGAGCTGTCGGAGGTGTGGAATTGTGTAAGCAAAGCTGGTGGTTGATGTACATGTGTGTGTGTGTGTGTGTGTGTGTGCAAATTGTGGGAAATGTGTGTAGGTAATCGGATATTGCAGGTAAACAAAGCATTAATTGTACTCAGATGTGCAAAACAAACCTTTGCAGAAAACGTGGGATACACGTGCAGGTAATCAGGTAATCAGGACATTGATTGCGTTCAACAGTGTAAGCAATTTTTCTTTGCGTGCAGGCTTGCGTGCACTTGCACAAAGCGCAAGATGCGTCTTCAGATGATCAGAAAATAAGAGAACGACACACATCATCTTGGCAATGTGTTCCTCTCTATGGAGATACTCTTTTGGGTGCATGGCCTGTGTATGCACAAACACAGAGGGTGGCAGCATGCGTGATTAGGTGTACATGTAATCCATGATCATATTGATGCACGCATGAGTGACCTTAGCAAAATAGCAGCATGCGCGAGGAGGTGTACATGTAGCCCATGATCATATTGATGCACGCATGAGTGACCTTAGCGAAGTAGCAGCATGTGCGAGGAGGCGTACATGTAGTCCATGATCATATTGATGCACGCATGAGTGACCTTAGCGAAATAGCAGCATGCGCGAGTAGGCGTACATGTAGCCCATGAATTGATGCACGCATGAGTGACCTTAGCAGTGTAGTGATGTAAGGACAGGTGAGAAGATATCATTTGCTCTTTCATTTATGCTCATTGCAATTGCTGACACTTATGGTATGCATACCAGGTGTGTGTGCTTGTGTGTGTTTGTGTGTATGTACCTGTGTGGTTCATTTTTAGTTATGTGTCTCACTCACTTTGTGTGCTTGTGTGTGTTTGTGTGTGTATGTACCTGTGTGGTTGATTTTTGTGTCTCACTCACTTGAAAAGTTGGCTCTCCATGCAACTTGCGCATGATCTTACGCTCCAAGAGCACAGTGAAGCCTGCGAAGAGAAAAAGACGCAAAGCATTTGTGTAGGTACAGAGGATGCAAAATGAATGCAGATACGCCTTAAAATAGGATGAGAAAGCACATGCATTCAAGCCTGTTGACAAATATAAACCATCAGCATCATCATCGTTGTTAGCAGCAGCAGCAGCAGCAGCAGCAGCAGCAGCAGCAGCAGTAACAACAGCAAGGTAAATTACGTGCGAGTTTCACTATCAAAAGTGAGAAACATAATGCACTCCTTGCTATGGCTGTTTCTCTTGCACAAAAGACGTGTCGACTCACACACACACACACACACACACACACACACACACACACACACACACACACACACACACACACACACACACACACACACACACACACACACACACACACACACACACATTCCCTGACGCACATGAACACATAAGAGGGATACACATTCATTCCCTCTCACGCACATTAAGAAGGAAATACTCATCGTAATTTGCTCTTGCACCAGCCTTTTCTATAAACGCCATGCTTGAGTCAGTGTGCACAAGCTCATATTCACACGCACTCCCTCAGACAAAAGGGGCGCTTGCAGGTAACAGCTATGGAGAACAGATTCTCTGCGTGCTTTGTAGCTTGCTTCGGCACCGGCCTTGTTTAGTGAAGGGCACTTCAACTCTAGACTTGCATAACTTAGTGCATTTCAAAACCAGCCTTATTTGATGTCGTTTGCTCCCGCATCAAACTTTTGTTTAAGGGCTTACGACTAGGGTTGGCCAAAACCATACATACATAAGTATATACGGTGTATATACGGTATTCTTAGCGGGGAAATTATTGTACATACGGCCATATACGGTGTACATATACGGTTCTGGCCAACCCTACTTACGACTAAAGTTTCACGAGGGTTAGATTTAGGGTTTGCAGCTATAGTTTCACGACTTAAATTACGCTTCATAACCAGCCTTCTTTTGATGTAGCATTAAACTTGTCTACAATGCCAATTGTATCAGCACCAGCCTTGTGTAATCTAGTGTCTGTATCAATAGTCACGACTAATGCAGCGCGCTCCAGTACCAGCCTTGTTTCTGTGGTGGAGCCCTACGCTACCCGGTACCAAAGGGGCTCCTTTTCCTTAATCAATGTGGGGAGTGGTTGTTTAAGCCTGCGTAGTTTTAAGTTTCCCGCTCATTTTTTTCTGTTTTTCCAGCCTTGTACAGCAAAAGTACAGCGTGCTTGTTCGCTCATTTCTTTTTCTGTTCTTCCAGCCTTGTACAGCAAAAGTACAGCGTGCTGGTAGCAGCAGTCAGCAGGCGCACCTTCGTTCAGCCAAAAGTACAGCGTGCTTGTAGCAGCAGTCTGTCACGCCCAATTGTTGGCAGTGACGATTCGTGTTTGCAGTGACAGTGATTTGCTATGACAAGTCAACAGGCGCACCTTCGTTCAGCCAAAAGTGCTCCCACGTGGAGTTTGTGACCAGGTTGCCTGTCCAGCTGTGGGCGATCTCATGGGCTGTGAGCGGAAATGAAAACCAAGCTAGTCAGTAAACGTGCCATGCCGGCCAACAGATTCTACTGATGGCCCATGAGTAGGGTTGGCCAGAAGAAGTATATGTACACCGTGTATGGCCGTATGTATGGTGATTTCCCTGCTTAACATACCGTATATACACTGCATATACGTATGTATGTATGGATCTGGCCAACCCTGCCCATGAGACATTGCAGGAACTAAACAAGCCATGCTATTGACAAAGTCTACTGATGGCCCATGAGACATTGCAGGAATTAAACAAGCCATGCTAATGTCAATTCGGGCTATAGCTTGGAGTGCTTGGTACATTTAAAGGACAAGTGTGTTGTGGGTGTGATTTGTGTGTCAAGGTACATAGTGCTCCAAGACCACATGACACGATTGCCATGAAATCCTTGAGAAGAAACTCCCAGAGGTGGAAGAACAGCCAGCATAATGTAGGGGAAAATTACTTAGGTAGGGTTGGCCAGAACCATATAAACACACCGTATATGACCGTATGTATGGCAATTCCCCTGCTGAAAACACTGTGTTTACGGTGTATATACATTCATGTATGTATGGCTTTGGCCGACCCTACACGGATTCCCTGCACCAGGCAAGTCCATTACGTTGAATTTGATCCCAGTCAGGGATAAAGCTCAAATGGTTTGAATTTGGTTGGGGACACAAGTTGATGATCTGAGTTTGATGGTTGGTATAGAATGTGCTTAGGGTTGGCCAGAACCATACATTTATAGGTATATACGGTGTACATACGGTATTTCCAGCATGGAAATCCCAATACATACAGTCATATACGGTGCAGATATACAGTTCTGGCCAACCTTAAACGCGCTGCTATAGAACAAACCAGTCTTACAGGGTGCAGGGAGGGTCACGTAGGCGCCCAAACCAGGCACCTGAGTGCGCTTGAGTAGGGTAGAGCAAAATTTAATTCAGCACAAACACGATTTTCTGAAGAAAGCAACAGAAGAAAGCAATGATTGCCTTTAGCGTACGCTATCCAAATTTATAACCTCGCCACTTCAGTGCGAAAATTCGCACTGCCCACATTTAAAACTTCACTATTTTTTCCTTTAGATCGACAGCACAATAGCACAATACCACGATCAACGTGCAAATTCACACAGCATGCTTGCCCATGCACAAACATCAATCGACACACACAAACACACACGCACACACATACGCACACGCATGCACACACACACGCACAAACACACACAACACACACACATATGCGCGCGCACACACACATACACACACACACACACATGTCAGCAACAACACCTGTCATCACCCACCAATGACATTTGTGAGTGATCGGTCTCCAGCTAGCAGTGTTGGTGTCACGAAAGTGAGGCAGGGGTTCTCCATGCCCTGCACGCGTTTTGGATGCAGCATGTCGAAAAGAAGCACTTCAGCACCAGGCGCCTGACAAACAGCGGGGCTTGCCGCAGATGCCTTTGTGGTTTGTGGCCTGGCCTGGATGATGGAGCGGTTGCACTTTTTGACTGATGGCTTATATATAACCTCAGATGATGGAGCGGTTGCACTTTTTGACTGATGGCTTTATATATAGCCTCAGATGATGGAGCGGTTGCACTTTTTGACTGATGGCTTATTATATAACCTCAGATGATGGAGCGGTCGCCAGCTGAGAAGGCAAGCTGCTGCATAAGCTGCTGCTGACAGGGGTGTGGATGGAGGCAGTGATGTGAGTGTACGTTTTAAAGACACTGGTGTAGGTACACTGTGAATGCCTTTGTATTTAGAGGGCAGAGAGTGCAAGCTGCTGCATAGGCTGCTGCTGACAGGGGTGTGGATGGAGGCAGTGACGTGAGCGTACACTTGGAAGGCATTGGTGTAGGTGAACTGTGAATGCCTTTGTATTTAGAGGGCAGGCGAGTGGAATTTGGAGTACTCATGGACTGAGCATGCACAATCATTGCGTCCTGTTACTTTGTGAATTTAAGCGCAAGCGAGCAAAATTTGGAGCATTGATGGACTGAGCATACACATTAGTGGACTGAGCATACACAACCACCGTGTCCTACTCTCTGATGGACGTCAGGGACGACATCACTGCCGATGAAGCTTTAGCATGCCACCGCATGATCAGAGGGAAAGAGGATGGGGGTGTCTGAAAAGGTGGACTGTTTGTTTGCACAAGAGTGTAGAAAGAGGTACATACACGTGGAATTCTCAGCAGCATAAACCACTGTACCCATTGCTGACTCGTCAGGTCACATGTCTAGGGTTGGCCAGAACCGTATACATGCACCACATTCGATTGTATATTTGGTGATTTCCCTGACAAAAACACCGAGTACATATATGGTTCTGGCCAACCCTACACATTGCCCTTTTGGGAGGGAAGCGTAGATTCAATTAACAGGCAGTACCGACCCCTTTTGGAGGAGATTAAGTTCACAGAGACCTCCTACTTTTCGATCACGTCCTTTTCTACTTATTTCAAAGCTAAACCTTTTAGCTAATCAGAGCTCCGGTCAAGAAAGTGGCATTTTTCTTTGCCTATGACCTGCTTCAAAACTTGCAATTTCACACCCCCCCCCGGATAAATAAAACATTCATCGTGGCTTGGCCTTTTGACTTCTTAACTGGAGGCTGTGCACTTGACTTCTTAACTGGAGGCTGTGCACTTGACTTCTTAAATGAAGGCTGTGCACTTGACTTCTTAACTGGATGCTGTGCACTTGACTCTTAACTGGAGGCTGTGCACTTGACTCCTTAACTGGAGGCTGTGCACTTGAATTTTTAACTGGAGGCTGTGCACTTGAGTGACAAACAAACACACATGAGCTTCAGTTGCCCCATTAATTAGGCTGTTAGACCTTCATTAATTATTTGGCTTAACTATTAAGCAAACATTTACATGTTTTATTGATACGGTATGACAAACTCATCACCAACTTTCAGTACCTCTTACTGCGGGATCTGTAGTGTGCGTACTTTGCTACCTTTGTCTTACACAGGGACACACACCCACCCCGTAAGGAAAGCTTGGTGGCAAGAGGAGCAAGTCGTATCGCCCCCACACATAAGGGCCCGCAATGGCTTCCCCAGCGTCTGTGAATATAGAGAGGCGACATTGAAGTGTATTTGGGTTTATAGGAAATGATTTGTCCAGCGTTTGTTGAATAGAGCGGTGACATTAGAGTGTGAGAAAATGGTTTCCCCAGCGTCTGTGAATAGACAGAGCGGTACATTTGGGCGTGTAAGAAATGGTTTTTCCAGCGCCTGTTAATAGAGCAGTAACAGCCAGATGTGCAAGAAGTGGTTTTAAAGCAGTAACAGCAGGGTGTGTAAGAAGTGGTTTCTCCAAAGTCTGAATAGAGCAGAAATTACAAGGTGTGTGAGAAGTGGTTTGTCCAGCGACTGTGAATAGAGCGGCAACAGCGAGGTGTGTAAGAAGTGGTTTTAAAGCAGTAACAGCAGGGTGTGTAAGAAGTGGTCTCTCCAAAGTCTGAATAGAGCAGAAACTACAAGGTGTGTGAGAAGTGGTTTGTCCAGCGACTGTGAATAGAGCGGCAACAGCGAGGTGTGTATGCGATGGATTCCCCAGTGTCTTCAACTCGTCAGTCTACTCACGCAGGACACAAAGTATAATAATTCCCAACATGACAGAAAGAGAGATAACAATTAAGTTAGGATAGAAACTTAGGTCCAACAGAGCCATCCCAAATATATGAGGCAATAGGATATTCCGCAACCGATGGAAACGGCAAGTTGGAGTTACTTTCGGATTTCTCGGATTCTTGGATTCTCGGGTTTCTGTGAATAGAGAGCGGCAACTGCAGGGTTCTAAATTGAATCCAAAATGTTTGGGGTCTGATGTCTGTGTGTATGCGTGTATGTGTGTGCATGCGAGTATGTGCACGTGTGTATGTACAATTGTACAAGCAAACACAGCTGTTGCAAAGAACACTCACTGTTGCAAAGTACACTCACTGTTGCAAAGAACACTCACTGTTGCAAAGAACACTCACTGTTGTAAAGAACACTCACTGTTGTAAAGTACACTCACTGTTGCAAAGTACACTCACTGTTGCAAAGTACACACAGCTGTTGCAAAGTACACTCACTGTTGTAAAGTACACTCACTGTTGCAAAGTACACTCACTGTTGCAAAATACACTCGCTGATTCAAAGAACACTCACTGTTGCAAAGAACACTCACTGTTCAAACAGAGATTACCGAGGGCACACACACCTAGGTACTTGGCTGTGTCGGCAAACTCAAAGGCTCCTGCATCTACCATCGTAGGCTCAGACCACACACGGCTCCTACGTGTGTGTGCATGTGTGTGTGTGTGTGTATGTGTGTGCATGTGTGTGTGAGTGCCATGTGTGTGTATGTGTGTATAATCATCTTGCCATGTTGCCACAGGCATTTGAATGAGCTTCCTCCTCAAACACGTAGGTACCTCCTTCACACGTGGGTATCTTTCCTTATCAGTGCCTAGAAGATCATCATGAGGGTGACGAAAAGGGTACTCATCAGGGTGACTACTAGGGTAATCATCATCTAGGGTAATCATCATCTAGGGTATCATCATCTAGGGTAGTCGTCATCTAGGGTAATCGTCATCTAGGGTAATCGTCATCTAGGGTAATCATCATCTAGGGTATCATCATCTAGGGTAATCGTCATCTAGGGTGACTACTAGGGTAATCATCATCTAGGGTATTCATCATCTAGGGTAATCATCAGGGTGATAACTAGGGTATCAATATCTAGGGTATCATCATCTAGGGTAATCGTCATCTAGGGTAATCATCAGGGTGACTACTAGGGTAATCATCATCTGTGGCTTGCACGCGGTTTTTAGGCTTGCACGTAGTTACACGTTTTGAGGGCATGCCGTTTTCGGAAACAGTACACATATTCTTGTCCCAGCAAAGCGTCTAAGCAATGAACAGCCCTTATGCACTGCCTGCTTGGCTGGTTCCCCGTTTCCTATTACTTTTAGCAAGGACGACATCATAATGAGAACAGACAGCAGACAGTACAATTAATGAAGAGCTTTGGAATTTAAGCTCAATCTCTCACGGAGTCGCCTCACCTAGGACTGAGTTCCCTGGACTCCAGCTCTCCAACAGCAAGGGCCAGGAGGTAAGGAGGAATGGGCACCTACGCACAAATGTTATTTTGTGAGATGTAACTGGATGTACACACACACACTCACACAAATAGGAAGAAACGCACCCACAGACACATGACAGTAACATTGTGCCCGGACAAAAGGACAGAGGATAATGGGCAGCAGGCTCGTGCAAGACGACCTTTGTGTAATGCATGCACAGAGCATGGGTTAAGCGACACACGTACAAGGAGCCATGACGCAACATCACCAGCTAGAACGAAATAAAACGGGTGGTGTTGCCAACCTTGCAGCATGGCGGTTTGCATGTTTTGAGCAGAAGTGCACCCACCACCCCCATTTGTGCGACTCCCTAGCCTCCTACAGCCCAGCCCAGTCCAACCAGTCCATTCAGTTCCTAAAGCCCAGTCCAGTCCATCCAGTCCATTCCTACAGCCCAGTCCAGCCAGTCCATTCAGTTCCTACATCCCAGTCCAGTCCAACCAGTCCATTCAGTTCCTACAGCCCAGTCCAGTCCATCCAGTCCATTCCTACAGCCCAGTCCAACCAGTCCATTCAGTTCCTAAAGCCCAGTCCGGTCCAACCAGTCCATTCAGTTCCTACAGCCCAGTCCAGTCCATCCAGTCCATTCCTACAGCCCAGTCCAACCAGTCCATTCAGTTCCTAAAGCCCAGTCCAGTTTATCCAGTCCATTCCTACAGCCCAGTCCAACCAGTCCATTCAGTTCCTAAAGCCCAGTTCATTCCAACCAGTCCATTTAGTTCCTACAGCCCAGTCCAGTCCATCCAGTCCATTCCTACAGCCCAGTCCGACCAGTCCATTCAGTTCCTAAAGCCCAGCCCAGTCCAGTCCATCCATTCAGTTCCTACAGCCCAGTCCAGTCCATTCAGTCCATTGCGGAGGAATAGATAAGGAGGAGAGGGTCTGCGCATGGGGAAGTCTCCCCGCACGCCCCCATCTATGCCTGAAACACACACCCCTTCTCGATGCGCGCAGTTTGTTTTCAATGACAATCTTCTTTCTGCAACCAACAATAATGGCAACGCGAGCCACAATAACAAGCAGATGAATAATGACAAAACGTTGTGCCTCCTTTCAGCCACGTTCATTCTTCTAAGCAAATTGTTCTATGTTTTGTTCTTGATAAAGGTGGTGTCTAAATTATACATGAGTAGGTTTCACATTGGTAGTGTCTAAAAGCTCACCTTTTGGGTAAACCGAAACACGTGAGTAGTGTCAGAGGGTGCCTCCGGTAGGTGGCGCAGTCCTGAAAATGCAGTCAGAAACCATGTGACACACAGCAGCACCGTGACAGCACATCATGTGACACACAGCAGCACCGTGACAGCATATCACGTGACACACAGCAGCACATTTTTGGCAGAGGGTGCCCCCAAACAGGGGAGGTTGTAATTGATCATGGTGCAACCAGAGAAAATGTGACTGCATCTGATCTGAGTAGGGGGGAAAAGTGTGAGAAACGGTTTTGATGAGAACGGTCATAGGGCTGTCGTTCCCTGACCACATCTCTTTCCTGAGCGAACTCTAAGCCTTGTCAATGGATAAGGGCGGCACTGATGGATTAGGGCAATAACTTACAAGGGCACAAGCAGTTAAAAGAGAACGAACAGGTCAAATTTGTTGCTGAGTTTTAATTAACGTTCAGCATTAGGCAACACTGAACATCAGACAACGCTGGGCTCTAAACAAATGATGTGGCTTGTTTCTACCGATCTAAAGGAAATCCGGTTTTGCAGGTACGGCGCTCATTCCATTGAGTTCATTGCGAATCGATGCATTTCACCTGAGCAGCAAGGCACATGCAACGAACGCCAGGTGGCTTAACATTGTCAGCTGTGAATGCAGCTTAACATTGTCAGCTGTGAATGCAGCTGTGAATGTAGCTTAACATTGTCAGCTGTGAATGTGGCTTAACATTTTCAGCTGTGAATGCAGCTGTGAATGTGGCTTAACATTGTCAGCTGTGAATGTGGCTTGACATTTTCAGCTGTGAATGCAGCTGTGAATGTAGCTTAACATTGTCAGCTGTGAATGTGGCTTGACATTTTCAGCTGTGAATGAGCATAACGTGGCCAGAGATGTGTGCAAACGGGCATGATGCAACCAGGGGCGGAGCAATCAGCAGTCACAGGTTTTTATGCAACACACCATCTTCTGCACCTTACTTCATATACAATGAACACCGTATACAACGAACACCATAAAATGAACACCATATACAATGAACGCCATAAAATGAACACTATATACAAATATACAATGATACCATCTACGATAGATTTGGACGCATCATATGGTGGTTGCCCTTGAAGTTTGACACCTTTATGTGTCACAGCAGTGCCACTGAAAATGGCAGTGCAACTGAAGAAAAGGCAACGGGTGCACACCTGGACCTCTTGTACCATACTAAGGTTCTTTTTAGATCCACATTTGTTTCTGTTTACCATTAATCACGATACCCTGCTGCATTGATTGGCAAATTTCGTCTACTGCACTCCTGACAGACAACAGACGGACAGACAGACAGACGGACAGACGGACAGACAGACAGACAGACAGACAGACAGACAGACGGACGGACGGACGGACGGACGGACGGACGGACGGACGGACGGACGGACGGACGGACGGACGGACGGACGGACGGACGGACGGACAGACAGACAGACAGACAGACAGACAGACAGACAGACAGACAGACAGACAGACACAGACAGACAGACAGACAGGCAGGCAGGCAGGCAGGCAGGCAGGCAGGCAGGCAGGCAGGCAGGCAGGCAGGCAGGCAGGCAGGCAGGCAGGCAGGCAGGCAGGCAGGCAGGCAGGCAGGCAGGCAGGCAGACAGA
>Ga0307945_1003516_pt1 | contig 12685 bp, 22 predicted proteins | sample OrgLakmetagen228_FD_201818 | JGI IMG/M metagenome (GOLD analysis project Ga0307945, IMG submission 201818) | Saline water microbial communities from Organic Lake, Antarctica - #228 | ecosystem: Environmental > Aquatic > Non-marine Saline and Alkaline > Saline | place: Antarctica: Organic Lake...
GCCAGGAGCAGGTCGCAAGCTACAGCCGGGCCCTGGTTGTGGCTGCCACGGCTACACGGCTACCACGCTGAGGGCTGCCGTGTTGCTCCGCCGTATGAGTCTTAGCCGCTCCCGAGTATTTCCGGTAGAATTAAAGACTGCTCATCAGACATAAACCCGCAACAGACATTAGATAACGCGCACAACCAAAATGTACCTCTTATCCAGCACCTACAAATAAGGAGCCTCCAAGGCATCTCTTGAAACAATTAAGTCACACTTCATGTTACACTACTTGGAGTTGGGGACACAATCTACCATCAGTATACCATAACTCCTCTACTAAACCTTCACAACTCTCTGCACAAAGTGCACCAACTAGCTACTGCACTACACTGCCATGCAATAAACAACTTGAACAAGATCGGCAAACGACTCAACAAAGACAACAGTGGTGGTTGGGACTGATGGGGGTTACTGGTGGAGCGGCTGGCTTCAGGATGGCTAGACGCAGGCCAGATAGCCTGGCTGACAACCCTCCGGTTAGTCTCTGTTGCTTCTTATTATTCGATTTTAAAGCTTTATAAAGGAAGTCTTTCAGTCAAGAAGTGCGACTGCTAGCCTGCTCATAAAAAGCAATTAGTTCGTGGAGGAAAAATAAAGCTTGTTATCGTTCTGGCTTAAGATATTAGACACGTTGTGGACTCCTGTTGGGGGAAACATTTCTGCGGAGAGAAATCACGTGGGGATTGGCGCTGAGGAAAAGAACATCACACTGCTCATACATCTTGGATAGCATCAATACCATAGGTGGGGGAGTTCCTTTGATGGTTCCATGTCGCTGTCTTAAAACGCAGGGTGTGAACACGAAGTCTGAAACGAACTGCACTGCGAATGATATCACGAGACAGGTTGAGAAACATGTATCTGAAAAGGATGTAAGGCAGATGAGTGACCATGGCCCTTTTGGTAGGAAGAGCACACCAGGGGTAGAGCGTTTGCTGTTGTGTTCTCTTGGATGAGTTTCAGAATGAGGTGTCCATTACTCCAAGTGTCTTTCCCTGAGGCCTACAACCAAACGGCTGAGATCAATGGGCTCACAGTTTTGCAGCTTCTGTTTGGAGATATACGATTGTGTCAGACCATTCATGGCAGAAAGAATATGGGCTGACCAGCAATCTTTGGACCGTGTACTCAGCTGCATGTCAGCATGTAAGACCTTTTTCATTGTGTAGCTGTTGGATTTAGTCAAAGAATCGTACAGCCGCATTGCCGCACGAAGCCAATTTAACTGTAGGGGTTCCAATCCACACTCTCGCATGACACACCATGAAGGTCTGGTGTCTCTGACTCCCAACATCCTTTTCAACACTGCCAACAGCCATTTCTGAAGGGTACTGTCCATCTCTTTGCCTTGTTGTAAGTAAGGAGTGGCCAAAATCTGAGCATACATACCAGCAGGATAGCGTATGTCTTGAGAAGCCATATGTATGAGTGTGGCCTGTTAGAAAGGTCATGTTTTTGAACAAACTCTTTGACTCTGAACGTGCCTGCCGTGAATGGGCAAAGTGCTGCGTCAGCCGCGGTATTCAGATTGATCTGCTTGTCGCGTAGAAAATCTTTTGGACTCGTAGAAAGTCTTTGGAGTACCATGAACCGTGGGAAAGTCTTTTGGACGCGTAGAATGTCTTTTGGACTTCAACGTCGTTTTCATAAAGACCAATTGAGACAACATTATACCTAAAAACCAGCAGACTAACAGGATGAAAGGATATGTGCACTATCCTTCAAGGTCTCTACACCATCTTTGGGGCGTGGCGTGTGGCATTATTCATATAGCGCTCATAAATGAGCATTTCTAGGACCTAGGTCTGACTTGCAACCCTCCTGATTCCCATTGCCCTTTTGCTTATTCTTTTGGTGGAGGAGATTTGCGGCACCTGATACCAAAGTGGCTCCTTTCACTTGATTTATATGGGGAGTGGTCTTCCACTGCCTGTGCAGTCTTTCTTGTATCAACTCAAAAGGCTTTTTTCTCTACGCTTCTTCCTGTGCACGAACAACTACCTGGCAATAAGATACCGGTACGACCAGGTAGAAAATGGTCGTACACATCCGATCATCAGGATGTGCCTAAATACTGATGTCACCGGTGACAGTCAAGCAAGAGCCTGGAAAACTGGCTCTTGCATTGTGAGGACAAGCATCCGGAAGCAATAGTACCTCGCAATGGAAATCACAATTTCGATGGTAGCACAAGGCACACTGCTAGAATCATCCCGTCATTCCATGCTTCGATTATGTCTATGGGAGTTAATAGTTGCACGCGGAGCTAGCTGCAGCTGACAGCAAACAGCTGACAGCAAACATCTCTGCTGTTCAACTGCTTCATTAAGCAGCGTTGTTGACACATTTCTAACTATGCACACGCGCACACATCCTGGAAGTAGCTGTAAAGCACGGACTCATTCTTCATCAGCAAAGCCGTGTTCAGCAAGCACGTCGCAATTCATGGAGGGCAACATGCGGCAGTAGAAGTCGAGCTTCTCCTCCTCAACCCTGGTCTGGTATTCAATGGACACTTTTCGCCACTTATTGCAGCTCTCGCACGCCACAAAGCCTTCGTTGACGATCTGGGGGGCAAAGGGTTGCTGCGTGGGTGAAGTTGGGCAGGGACAGAAGCTTGTGAGTGTGAGAGGCATTGTAGATGGGTTTTGGAGAATTAAACGATCTGGGGGGCAATGGGATGCTGCGTGGGTGAAGGTGGGCAGGGACAGAAGCTTGTGAGTGTGAGAGGCATTGTAGATGGGTTTCGGAGAATTAAACGATGACGATCTGGGGGGCAAAGGGTTGCTGCGTGGGTGCAGTTGGGCAGGGACAGAAGCTTGTGAGTGTGAGAGCCATCGTAGATGGATTTTGGAGAATTAAACGATGACAATCTGGGGAGCAATGGGATGCTGCGTGGGTGAAGGTGGGCAGGGACAGAAGCTTGTGAGTGTGAGAGTAGGGTTGGCCAGAACCGTATATACACACCGTATATGACCGTATGTATGGTGATTTCCCTGCTAAAAATACCGTATATACACCGTATATACGTATAAGAATATGGTTTTGGCCCACCCTCACCCTATGTGAGAGCCATTGTAGATAGGATTCGGAGAATTGAACAAGGAATTAAACACCCTTTCATAAATCATTAATCAAACCATAGTCCTAGGAAAGTAAAACAGTCTCTCTCTACTACATTTTTTATTACATTTGGCAGCCTCTCTTCAATGGCTACTGTGCGCTGTAGAAAATGTAAGCCATAAAAGTTTGTTAGAACCTTGCTTGTAGCTATGCAAGGGGGAAGCACATGATGCAGGCCTTTGGAGAAGCCCATGATGCAGACCTTTTCTGTTGTTCTAATGAAGGAAAAAATGTACACACTGCTGAGGGCATGCACATGGTTTATTAGAGTAGGCATGTTTAACATCATCCGTGCGAAGATCAGACAGACATACAGCTGCACCACACACACCAGGCAAGGTGGGCAAAGATTACAAACAAATTGCAATGCTTGGTTCTTGGTTCTCGGTCTTGGTTCTGTTCTCTGCCGGAGGCTCAGCCGAGACACGTACCTGTACCGGCAGATACTCCACATGAGCTTGCTCTTGAAGTTTCTCTTGGATGATTACCTCTGCTTGCTCCACCATGTACTGCAACGCACACGCACACACGTGCAAGTGAAGCAAAGTTATCTAGACACTTATAAGTGAAGCCACAGTGTACGAGTGAGGCCAATGTACTGCAACGCACACATGCACACACGTGCAAGTGAAGCAAATTCACGTTGACATACGCACACACACATATATGTATATATGTATATGTATATATGTATATGCAGTATATATGTACAGTGCAGCATCATGCTGACACACACACACACATTTGTAGCAGATTCAAGCTGACACACACACACGCACGCGCACACACACACACACACACACGTAAAGTGAAGCAGTTCATGTCAACCATTTTGCTTTCCATTCTGTGCTGCAGATGCACGAGCGCACACACGTGAATCAAATCCCAACTCTATTTCGATTGTGTCCAGCACAAAGAATCGAGCTACAGCTGTGCGGTCATCACAGCATTGTGTGAGATTTCATGGCGGCTTCACCCACACAGAGCAATAGTGGGTTATTAGCACTAGTTAAACATGGCTCGTACAATCACTAGTTAAACATGACACTAGTTAAACATGGCTCGTACAATCACTACCAGGTCCAGAGTCCCTTACATCCAATGATGCGAGCTGCTAGGGCAGCATCTCAATCGAAGCAGCACAATTATATGTTGGAAGGACCTTGTGTTAATTTGAGCTAGCTCATCATTCAAGGCAAGCAAAAAACACCATGGAAAAATACAGTCAATTTCAATTTCTTGGTGTCGGTAGCTGACTGTAAAGGTGCAACCAAAACCTCACAGCACAATAAGTTTTCCTGCAAAATTTTCAAGATGCCGAGCAGTACTCACTCACTAGGTAAAAGAGGCGCCCTTGCTTCCAACTGACAGACAAAATCTTGTACTCTTATTTAGGAAAGACACCGTTAGTTCAGCGGATTGCAATCAATCTCCAGTTGCACTGAACACCGTTCCTCGCTCTTATGCTTGCACCCCTTGGAGTCTAAGCCAGCAGGTTAGGGTTTATTGTGCATGCATCAGTCACGTGTTGTAGCATGTTTGGGGCTGCTTAGGGTCAACCTCAGTTCCGCGTCTGCCTATAAAAACGTGAAAAGAGCCACTGCAAAACTGCCAGGAAGATTTGCTCGGCTGAAGCTCTCACTCCATGGACCAGAATAATATCACTGTGTTCATCAGCAGCATCATCATTCCTACATTTTCATCTCGTCCGCACACCACACGAAATATTACGTTGATTAATAGGGTTGGCCACAACTAAATACATACAGTGTACGGTATTTCTTGGCAGGGACAGAAATACGGTCATACACACGGTAAAAGATACAGTTCTGGCCTACCCTACTCATTAACAACGTATTGCCCATTATTGGCAGTACCAACCTTTGCTCTGTGCGCAATCTCTGGTCCGCCGTGCACACCTCCCCCTAAGTTATAGGCCTCGGCATTGAGGAGAATCTGGTTCAAGTCTGCACGGAACTCGTTTACGCTGGTGTACCTGTGTGAATGTGTGTGTGAGAGTGGGTGTGAGTGAGTGAGTGAGTGAGTGAGTGAGTGAGTGAGTGAGTGAGTGAGTGAGTGTGTGAGTGTGTGTGTGCGTGTGTGTGTGTGTGTGTGTGTGTGTGCGCGTGTGTGTGTGTGTGTGTGTGTGTGTGTGTGTGTGTGTGTGTGTGTGTGTGTGTAATCTTTGCATTACAAACTTGGTTGAGTCAGTTCTGCTATTGTTGAAAAAACGTGTACATCCCATCTCTGCGGCAAAAACTCCAGAACAGCTGGGCCCGTCTGATTGCTATTCGCATAACAAATTCAAGAAGAGTGTGTGTGCTTATATTATACACATATTTCAAACATGTGTGTGAAAATGCAAAAAAGAGCTCCAATCCTGGGCCGTGGCTCAATGCAATGCATGTACCGTCGATCAGACATGCAAAGCACACTGAACAAACCCGTGGGGGTTCCTCCTTATTCCTGGTAGGGACAAATCAGGTGCATGCAACTTCTCCTTCAGTTTTGTGTCCTTAAAACGTCTCACAAACTCAAACTCACTTATTCCCCTTGGCCCTGTTTGCCAGCTTGTTGAGCCAAATCTCCTTGTCAGCCTCCACAAAGGCATAGTAGTCATGTACTACGATTTTGGAGACCTGCGCACATCAACCCGGTTAAAAATTTTCACAAGGGCTATGTACTCGGGTACCAACATTTGGAGACTTGCACACAACAGCTTTGCTTTGCGCACGTCAGCTTGTTGAGCCAAGTCCCCGCATCAGCCGCCACACAATTTTTGAAGTCAGTCAGGTACCACAACTTGGAGACCTGCACATATAAACTGAACATAATTAGTCACACACATGCCCTCAGCAGCAGTCGACAGAACACCCTACTATTTCTGCTTCTAGGACGCGCAGCGCGTCAGCAGCACATCGATGAAGACACAGGCTACAACCTAATTGAGTGGCAATTTCTGTAGGGCAGCGCACAAAGCGATCCACTTGTTGCTCTTCACCAGCAGCGCTCACACGAGCAGTGCTTACACGAGCAGCGCGTCAGTAGCACATCGATGAAGACACAGGCTACAACCTAATCGAGTGGCACTAGCTGTAGGGCAGCGCACAAAGCGATCCACTTGTTTTTCTTACACGAGCAGCGCTTACATGGGCAGCACTTACACAAGCAGCGCTCACACGAGCAGCGCGTCAGTAGCAATCCAATGAAGACACAGACTACAACCTAATTGAGTGGCTTTAGCTGTAGGGCAGCGCACAAAGCGATCCACTTGTTTCTCTTACACCAGCAGCGCTCACACGAGCAGCGCTTACACGAGCAGCGCGTCAGTAGCACATCGATAAAGACACAGGCTACAACCTAATTGAGTGGCAATTTCTGTAGGGCAGCGCAAAAAGCGATCCACTTGTTGCTCTTACACCAGCAGCGCTCACACGAGCAGCACTTGCGAACACAGCGCTTCAGTAGCACATCGATGAAGACACAGACTAGATATTCATATGTAACGGCCCATTGCAACCTACTTGATTGAGAATAGCTGTAGGGCAGCGCACAAAGCGAGCAACATAACTGCAATCAACACACAGCCTGGAGGATGAAACAAACAACTTACCGGTTCTTTAAACATGGAAAATATGGCTATTTTTTTGGTATTGTCCTTCATCCCTAATAAGGCTGTCACCACACTGCGCAGCATCCTGTGAGTGCAAAAATAGATGTGAACTCATTTTATTCTGTGAACAGGCGAGCAGTCATACTTCTTGACTGAAGGCCTTTTTTTGTAAACCTTGTAAACCTTAGTGCAAATATAGAAAAACACATTTTTAATATTGTTGGCCACTAGTAGGACACTTTGTGACCCAGACCTTGGCGTTATTGGAAAACTTAGAGCCTTTCAGCTTAAAAAATTTTGACCTTCCTCTAAAACCTTCTGTCACCAAATCAAGTGTAAGAACTGGACAGCCAGAACACTCAGAACATCATACCAAGCAGGACAAAAACAATTTTGAAAAGTAAACCCAAACCTTTTTTACTCAACCCCTTGGCATATAAAGTAGATAAATGAAGAGAAAGGCAATATGCAAGACGTTCCGGACCCTGACCAAGGTAATTGGTGATGCTGCGCGTGAATGCAAGTCTGTTTTCGGTTTCCTGAGCGTAGTCATGTTGCTGCATGTTTACGATGAGCAGGAAGTTACGTTCGGTACTGATGGAGCACAATTGGGTTCCAGCCACATGCTGTTGTGGTGACGTGTCGTGAGGGTTTGAGCAAATGTTCGATACTGATGGAGCACAATTGGGTTCCAGCCACTTGCTGTTGTGGCGACGTGTCGTGCAGGTTTGAGCACTGGCCAGGGTGGAGAACAGCAAGTCGCAGAGGCCTGCACCACTCGCATGCTTTGCATTTTGCATTACATACATATTACATTGCAGTGGGCACTCAAAATAGGTCAAACACAGGACTGGCCAGGGTGGAGAACAGCAAGTCGTACAGGCCTGCACCACTTGCATGCTTTGCATTTTGCATTACATACATATTACATGGCAGTGGGCACTCAAAACAGGTCAAACACAGGACTCGGTAGACTTGGATTGGCAGTAGCACCAGCCTCTTGGCATGGGATGGCAGGACACGAGCATGCAGCATTTGCACACATAAATTTAGCTTGGAGAAGAGCAGCTGACCATTTCCCAAGTCCTTGGTGTCGAGCACAAGGCAAGTTCGAAAAGCACGCCCATGTTGGGCCTGATAAAAAGCCTATGGACGTGCTATTTGAAAAGCACTCCCATGTTGAGCCTGATAAAAAGCCTTTTAACGCGTGATCTTGTATATGACTTATAATCCCAGGTGCCTCGCAATTTTTCCTACTCCAGCGGCTCATCTGATTTCAACACAGCTTCTATGCACCACCGCTTACGTACGCACATGTACAACGCACACCCACCCATCCCAACATGCACGCTTGCATGTTCATGCCTATACGTACACAGACACAACTTGCATGTTCATGTCAATACATACATGCACACAACTGCGTACCCTCCCATAAGCAATATACCAGCATGCATGCTTGCTTGCATGCATGCATGCCCCTCCACTCCACTCCACCCCACATGTCAATACATACATGCACACACCCACTACCCAACCCAAACACACACGCACACAGACGAAAGCACGCACCTGTTCAGTGACTTCTTGGCCTCCTCAGGGCCAGCCGCAGCATACTGAGGCACGTCCTGGGGTACTTCAGGCAAGGGAATGCCAGGAGGTAGAGCATGGCCACCACCACCACCGCCACCACCACCACCAGCACCTCCTGGACGTGCAAATGCACCCGCTCCTGCGTGAAAGTGTGAGTGAGAGAGTGTGTGAGTGAGTGTGTGTAAAAAAGGAGGTACCCATACTCAAAGTAGATTTGAGCACATCCACATACTTCCAACTTCAAACTCACACGCATGCACGTACACACAAACACACAAACACACACACACATGTGAGTCTCACGCGCACTGCGCAATGGACGCTCTCGTACTCCTGATTTCAGTCCCCCACCCCCCCTACACCCCCCACCGTACCACCCACACACATATCTGCTCACTTAGTCATCACGCCTCCATCACAGTCACATAATCGTAACGCCTTCCATCACAGTCACATAATCGTTACGCCTTCATATACATAATTGTTACGCCTCCATCACAGTCACATACTCGTTACGCCTTCATCATATGGCCATCACCATCCTTTTCGGCTCACACCCTAACTCACACAAATCGAATTTCAAGTGTTCAAACCTCGCGCACACAAACACGCACACGCCCACTCACATCCCTTACCCCCCCCCCAACATCCACACCCACCCTCACACCCACCCACCCACCCAAACACACGCACACCTGCACCATTGGCCTGCGCTTCCAACTCCTGGTCGTCTGCGTCCTCCCCATCATCTATCCCAGCGTACGAACCCTGCAGCAGGTAACCACCTGCATTGAGCCGCTTGCTTCTGCCACTACCAGCTGCAGCAGTAGCACCAACACCTGCGTGTGTATGTGTGTGTGTGTGCGTGTGCGTGTGTCTGTATGTGTGTGTATATGTGTGTGTGTGTGTGTGTGTGTGTGTGTCTGTATGTGTGTGTATATGTGTGTGTATGTGTGTGTGTATGTGTGTGTGCACATGTGCATGTGCGTGTGCTTATGCTTGTGCATGTCTGTGTGCGTGTGTGTGTGCTGTGTATGTGCGTGTGTGTGTGTGTGCTGTGTGTGTACGTGTGTTGTATGGGTCATGTGTATTAACAGGTTTACAAATACTAGCAAACCTTTGCGTACCCCCACACCACTGACAGGTCACTAGCAGCACCCATCGCGTACCCCACACCACTTACAGTCGTTCCAGGTCACTAGCAGCACCCCCACACCACTTTTGGTCTACCCCCCCATCAATTAATGCCACTCCCTCACATCACATCATCATCAGTACCCCCCAGCCACTAGCACCACTCACCACAAGCACCCCTCACCACAAGCACCACTCCCACACCACAAGCACCACTCACCACACCACAAGCACCACTTACCACAAACCACAAGCACCACACACCACAAGCACCACTCACCACAAGCACCACACACTAATATACCCCCTTATCCCTAGCACCATCCCAACAAAATCACTAACAGACGCCCCTGCTTATTATGTGTATGTCCCCCATGTGCCTCCTCCATCCTGATTCAACCCTATGTGTATTTCCCCCACGTTTTTCCTTCATCCTGATTCAACCCTCTGTGTGTTTCCGCCATGTGTCTCCTTCATCCTGGTTTAACCCTATGTGTATTCCCCCATGTTTTTTTTCATCCTGGTTCAACCCTCGCACATTCACAAGACCACCATCCTAACCTCCATCCTCACCCTGTAATATAACTTCACCCCATATCCCCACCCTGTAATATAACTTCACCCACACCCACACCTGCACCGCAACCACATCCATACCCACAACCACACTCACACTCACACCCACTCCCACACCTACACTCACACTCACACCCACTCACACACCCACACCCGCACCCACACCCGCACCCGCACCCGCACCCGCACCCGCACCCGCACCCGCACCCGCACCTGCACCCACACCCACAGCCACAGCCACACCCACATCCACACTCATATTCATACTCATACCCACACCAACACCAACGCACCATTGTCACGGCCAACGCCTGCGGCTGTTGCGCTGCGTTTTGTGCTACGCGATGCGCGTCGGGCGGTTGTGCCTCCTCCCCTGCCTCGGCCTGTGAGTTTAGAAGCATGTACGATTGGCCTAGATAGCTACGTGCCTGGTTGTATGTGTGAGTTTAGAAGCATGTACGATTGGCCATAGATAGCTACAACGTGCCTGGTTGTATGTGTGAGTTTGGAAGCATGTACGATTGGCCATAGATAGCTACAATGTGCCTGGTTGTATGTGTGAGTTTAGAAGCATGTACGATTGGCCATAGCTACAACGTGCCTGGTTGTATGTGTGTGAGCTTTATGTGTGTGTATGTGTGTGTGTGTGTGTGCGCGTGTGTGTATGTGTAGTGAGCATTGGCAGGAAGATGAAGGAATAAAATACGGTTGGCCATAATCGTATATATACACACCATATATAACCGTATGTATGGTGATTTCTCTGCTATACATACCGTGTACACAAGGTATATACATACTTACGTATGCTTTTGACCATCCCTAAAAAACACAACCGTTCACGGATTATTTCACTCCCTTGTTCAACGCATATTTACGCCTACGAATACACAACCGTTCACGGTATTATTTCACTCCCTTGCCCACAGTATTTATCAACGCTCTGGCTGAGCCAAAATGTGTACGATGGATGATGGAAAGTTGCAACATAATGTAGCACGCAAAGTGGCTTCTGAAATAGTAGCAGTAGATGTGTGGGTGCCTAAGCAACCATCCACCACCACAACACATGCCTACATGTGCCCACCCACCAAAGTATCCTGTTAACCGGAGCCTCCGCCTTTGACCTTCGGTATGTTTTTGACGGTTCTCCCTTTCCTCTTACCACACAGCAGATATAAGCCTCCCCTCACATGCCCCCCTTCTTAACAGGCAACATATACACACACCTTCGTACTCATTGCCAAAGCCCTTTGTACTCACCGCACACACACCTTCGTACTCATTTCCAAAGCCCTTTGTACTCACCGCACACATACCTGCATACACATCGGACACATACCTGCATACACATCGCACACATGCCTGCAATCAAATTGCACACTTACCTGCATACACATCGCACACATGCCTGCATAGCATTGCACACATGCCTGCAATCACATCGCACACATGCCTGCATACACATCGCACACATACCCGCATACTCATCGCTAAAGCCTTTCATACTCATAGCCTTTCATACTCATTGTTAAAGCCAAACTTACAAACACACACTTTCATACTCATCGCTAAAGCCCTCATCTTCCGCCCACCTGCAAATGCCCCTTCGTCTTCGTCAGTGCCCCCATCCTGGAACTGCATGCCCTTCCTTTTTAACAGACAAAACTTACACACACACACACCTTCATACTCATCGCTCAATCCCTCATCTTCTGCTCCATCTCCACCTGCCCCTTCGTCTTCGTCAGTGCCCCCATCCTGGAACTGCATGTCCTCTCCGTCCTCCTCATCGCTCAGCGCATCGTTGTCATTGTCATCCTGCCAGGAATTGAGATGTGGTAGCATGTGTGTGTGTGCATATATCATCAAATCACTGAAATAGTGTCATTTGCACCTCCCTGTCCTCCTCATCGCTCAGCGCTTCGTTGTCATTGTCATACTGCCAGGCATTGAAATGTGGTAGCATGTGTGTGTGTGTCACATCATTTGTTGAAGCAGTGTACGTAGCACCTCCCCGTCCTCCTTGTGCGCTTTGTTGTCGTACTGCCGGGCATTGAAATGTGGTAGCATGTGTGTGTATCACATCAATTGTTGAAGCAGCGTACGTAGCACCTCCCCGTCCTCCTCATCGCTCAGCGCTTCGTTGTCATACGGCCGGGCATTGAAATGTGGTAGCATGTGTGTGTGCGCGCGTGTGTATGTTAAAACAGTGTTTTGTAATGAAACAACACGTACAAATACATAGCCATGTGTGTTTACACATAGCGCGCATGTGCCTGTTTGTAGCAATGTATGTAAGTATGTGAGTAAAGGCGTTTCAAGCACTGCCCTCTTTATACTACCTAAAATCCGCGATCTGATCTTAAGGCAGCGAAATAATGTAATAACCAAATCTCAACACATCATATTAGCCCATCCTCATGGTCGCGATTTGATCTAAAGGCAGCAACAGAATATGATAGCAAGAAGCATGCATGTAATAGAAGAGAAGAAGTAGTGAGTGAGTGAGTGAGTGAGTGAGTGAGTGAGTGAGTGAGTGAGTGAGTGAGAGAGTGAGTGAGTGAGTGAGTGAGTGAGTGAGTGAGTGAGTGAGTGAGT
>Ga0307945_1003522_pt1 | contig 12671 bp, 10 predicted proteins | sample OrgLakmetagen228_FD_201818 | JGI IMG/M metagenome (GOLD analysis project Ga0307945, IMG submission 201818) | Saline water microbial communities from Organic Lake, Antarctica - #228 | ecosystem: Environmental > Aquatic > Non-marine Saline and Alkaline > Saline | place: Antarctica: Organic Lake...
CCCCGGGCGGGGCTGGGGGGGGGGGGGGTGGGGCTGGGTGTGTGTGGGTGTGTGTGTGTGTGTTTTACTTTACCCCTCCATGCCTACAAAGATGAACATGCAGTTCAAACTTGCTGGTGGCATGACGAGTGGAAAAATCAGGCTTGCTTGCAAACTGTGTTTATGTGAGAGTATATGTGTGTTTGAGTGGGGGTGGGGGTGGGTGTGTGTGTATGTTTGTGTTTCTCTGTGTGTATCTGTGTTTCACCCCTCCATGCCTACAAATATGACCGTGCAGTTCAACTAGTTTGGTGGCACGGTTTCTGTTTTTTGTTTGCTCAAGCGCTCATCATGCTTGCTTCTCTGCTCGTTTTTTGAGACAGCTTGGCTCCAAGTGGCTGACGAAGATGGTGAACTTGCCTGCAGACAAACGCAAGTGCGATTCTTTATTTTGCAAGTTTGCTCACGTAGTTTATTCACGCAGGTCCTCAAAGCTCAGCACCACGTGCCACCACGGCTTGCTGATGGAGGGCAATAGGTCTGCTTGCAGAAAAATGCAAGCGCGCCTTGATTATTCTTTGTTCGATTATTCTTTGTTACCTAGTTGTTTGATTATTCTTTGTTACCTACTTGTTTCTTTTCACGCAGGTGCTGAAGCTCGGCACTAAGCGCCACCACGACCTGCTGATGAAGGGTATGGACCTATTGACCGACGTGGGCTGCTTTGCTCTGACGGAGCTGGGCTACGGCAACAATGCAGTGGAGATGGGTACCACGGCCACGTATGACCCCTCCACCCAGGTGAGGTGTGCTCTTCACCACGGTGTTGTGCTGTATGTTCCGTGTGTGTGAGTGTGTGGGTGTGGGTGTGGGTGGGTGTGTGGGTGTGGATGTGTGTGTGTGTGTGCGTGTGTGTGTGTGTGTGTGTGTGTGGTTTCCCACTTAGGGAGGGCACTGCACTGCGCCGCTGTGTGCAAGTTCATTGAACAATATGACACACCAAAACAATTAACCTTCCATCCAAGCAGGACTGGCAAAGTGTTACTTTCATGCATGTCTTCAATGAATTGTAATTTTGGTTTAATGCCGTAAAAAGGAACCTTAGAACCTGAGATGTGTAACTGCTGAACACTGAACGTGCTATAAAACGGATGGCAGTGTGCCTTGAAACGGATGGCAGTGTGCCTTAAAACGGATGGCAATGTGCCTTAAAACGGATGGCAATGTGCCTCCTGCTTCATTGCCAATTGCCAATGCTGCGCACCACATATGTTTGTCCTTCCGTGCCTGCATTAATGGTCATCTTACCAACCAGATTTGGTACTTCAATAGCCCCTAGACACAAACACACACACACTCATACGCACGCATGTGCACATACACAAGACAAAGTACTCACACACACAGCTTGTGCAAGAGTTAAAAGTTCTTGCTGGAACTTTTCAGGCACATATCTGCCATGCTCTCTCAAAAGATCGCCCCTCACGTCCTTTGCTATACTTCATCGCTTCTCGGTGTGCTTCCTGCAGGAGTTTGTGGTGCACACACCCAACACGTTTTCTCAAAAGATTGCCCCTCACGTCCTTTGCTATACTTCACTGCTTCTCTGTGCGCTTCCTGCAGGAGTTTGTGGTGCACACACCCAACACGCTCTCTCAAAAGTACTGGATCACAAACGGAGCGGTGCACGCTCAGGTGCGGCCTTGTGCAAGCTGCTGCCAAAATGTTGTCGAGAAGGATGTACTTTCCTCAGGCTATGGAAGTTCAGTGTGTGCTGACTCTGTGCTTGTTTTGATCATGTTGCCAAAATGTGGTGGATAAAGATGTGCTTTCCTCAGGCTATGGAAGTTCAGTGCGTGCTGACTCTGTGCTTGTTTTGATCAGGGAGCTGATACGAAGTTGACATTGCCTTGCATGGTTTGAAACAGGGGAATGAAATGAGGATAGGAACATTGTTTCACTGTAACTGTCTGTTGATTGCTTTGGCAAGTATAGATTGAATGCTATACAGGCACATTAATATATACACATTAATATATACACACTTTAATATACACATTGATAATACACATTAATATATACACACTTGCATGCCTTTGTCCACACAAATACAAACATACTACATACGTGGATACCGCATGTACGTATGTGTGGAGTGGTCTTTGTCTCAGCTGATCATACACACATGCATTCATGTACGCTTGCATGTACACATGCATACACTCACACAGGGGGGTGAGGGGGTTCTTTGCTTAGCGGCATGCACACAAACATAAACACATACAAACACTAACACACACACATACATACATGCATGCATGCACACATGGACAATCATACATGCTCGCACACACATACACACTTACATGCACTCAAACACATACGCACATGCATGCATACATTCACAGTGGGCTGTGGTATTTGCTCAGCTGATCAGTCAAGGCGCCAACCATGGGGTTCACGGCTTTTTGGTACGCATCAGGTACACGGCTTTTTGGTGCAAACGCATTCAGGCAGCGTAGCTATCACTCCCGGATGAATACAGGCATACCCTTGAGAAAGTACATACGCATTCAGGCAGCGTAGCTACCGCTCCCGCATGAATACAGGCATACCCTTGTGAAAGTACACACGCATTCAGGCAGCGTAGCTACCGCTCCCGGATGAATACAGGCATACCCTTGAGAAAGTACATACGCATTCAGGCAGCGTAGCTACCGCTCCCATATAAATACATGCATACCCTTGTGGAAGTACATACGCATTCAGGCAGCGTAGCTACCGCTCCCATATAAATACAGGCACACTATTGAGAAAGTACATACGCATTCAGGCAGCGTAGCTGCCGCTCCCGCATGAATACAGGCACACCCTTGAGAAAGTGAGGGGGTCAAGTGATAAGTAGTGTTGGCTAGGACCGTACGTATACACCGTATATGACCGTATATTTGGTGATTTCCCTGCCAAAAACACTGTATATACACCGTATATATATGGTTCTGGCCAATTCTAGTGATAAGCGTAAAACCTGCTGTGCATGCCACCTCATCCTTACCTCACCCTCTTGAACTTTTATCACGAACGCTTGACATCTTTTGTATGCTTTGCTGCTCATGCGTCCGGGTGTGAATAAGGGCTTAAAGGCTGAGGGGCTTGCGGATTATTCCTGTTAATACAGAGTAAGGTCCCATGGTAAGATTAGGTTTGCATGCACTGGGATTTCAATGCACAATATAAAAAAGCGTAATATGCAAATGCGCAGCGTCCTAAAGCATAGCATCTGAAAGCATGTAAGCATTTGAAGGCATGGTATCTAAAAGCATGTTAACATAGTGTATATGTAGTATTCAAATGTTAACATAGTGTATAGGTAGTAATCAAATGCTTTATACTTAAAAGCGAAGTGTTTTGCACCCAGCAGCATAGTAATCAAAAGCAATGTATTTAAGGGAATACTTTTCCGTGCTTTGTCTGATTAAATTGCTTAAGTCTGAGCCTTGAAAGTTGAGAGCTTCTCATGAGGGCAAATTGTGCTTAGTTGCGTGATATCCGCATCCATAGTTTGTCATGAAACTGGATCGAAACACATCATATTGAGGATGTGGACGATAAAAAAAGCCAGGGTGTGTGCGCGTACATGTGGGGCACAATGACTTGACAGGAATGAAGACATATCCTACATAAATGGTACCAAGCGTTGCGTTCAAGATGCATTTAGGCTCATCTGCAGGAATGAGGTCATTATCCACTTGAATAGCATCAAGCGCTGCTTTATGAACTTTGCAACAGGGATGTGGGCATGAAGCAATCCAAGGGCGTGCGCATCGAGGACATGGGCCATAAGATGGGATGCAATGGTAGGCTTGAATTTAAATATTAGTCAGGAAAGAGGTGGCTAAATCAAAAAGTTCCCCAAATCTGCTTCGAGACAACGCGGGTATTTAAAACTTAAGATGATTCAATGTTAATCCAGTTACGTATGGTGCTTGCTCGCTGCACAAATTTTCTAGGACGTGCGCTCTGAGGCCACAAGCTGTGTGTTTGTGTGAGCACGCGCATGTGTGTGTGTTTGTGTGTGCGCGCGCATGTGTGTGTGTTGGTGGGGTTGTCTGTGTATTTGCGATCGTGTGTTGGTGGATGCAACAGTTGGTGATTTGAGTAGAAGGATGGATGTTAAGCAATTAAAGGGTTGCCTCATCAAGGGGGTGTTAAGGCATGACAATAAAGTATATAAAACATGGAGCGATCTCGTCTCTTTTGTAATTTCATTTGCAGGTGTGGACAATGGCAAGCTGTGGTTTGACCATGTGCGCGTGCCTCGTGGCGCTTTGCTGGATGCTTTTTCCCAGGTGTGTGTTTTGGTGTGGGTGTGTGGGTGTGTGTGTGTGTTTGTGTGTCTGTGTGTCTGTGTGTGTACGCGCGCGTAGGGTGTTGTGTTGGCCATGTGTGTTTGCCTTGCCATCATATGCTGGAATACCCCTCCCAGGTGTGTTGTGTTGCTTATATATCTTTATGTTGCTCATTTGCACTTGTGTCGCTTATTCGTACTCAGCTTATCCGTACCTTGCTTGTTTGCACTTGTGTTGCTTATTCGTACTCAGCTTATTCGACCTTGCTTGTTTGTACTTGTGTTGCTTATCTGTACTTTGTCTTCGCCGCTTTCTCTGTTGCACCTTTCAGTTTTTTGGTGCTGGCAAAGCCTATGTTTCCAGCAAAGACTGCAATTTCGATTATAAAGAATATACATTCCATTTTTCAATTCCTCCATGTGTTTGTTAAACCAATTCTCTATCTAGACCAAGCAGCATACTACAATCATCAACTTTTACCACCAATGCGGTCTATAGACCAAAGGCATCATTCTCGGATCATCAATTTGTATCACCATCGTGTTTAGACCAGGCATCATACTCGGATCATCAACTTATACTATTCAGACCAGGCATCATACTCGGATCATTAATTTAACTATTTAGACCAGGCATCATACTCATGTCATCAACTTGTCCTATTCAGACCAAATGCATCATACTCAAATCATCAACTTATACTATTTAAACCAGGCATCATACCCAAAATCATCAACTTATACTATTCAGACCAGGCATCACACTCGGATCATCAACTTATACTATTTAAACCAGGCATCATACTTAAATCATCAACTTATACCATCACTTGTATTGAACCAGGCAGTCAGATACTCGTAAATGCCACTGATCTTCCCATTTGTTTGCTGCTGTCCATTTGTCATGATATCCTGCATTGCTTTCCTCCCCCTCTTTCCCTCCACAGGTGATCGACCCCTGACAATCCCTCCTTGGCAATAAACTAACACGTTCACAGCAACTACAAACTGACTGCTGCGCTGGCTCCTCAATCTTCTCTCCAGGTGGCCCCTGATGGCTCCTTCACATCAGAAATTGCAAAGCCTCGCAACCGCTTTCTGAAGGTGCGTGTGCAGTATTTGGCGTTTAACTGATGCATGGAGAGACGTGCCACACATTGGCGCACCTATATTTTGTAGCGGTAGTTGTTGGTGGTGGTGCTGGTGCTGGTGCTGGTGCTGGTGCTGGTGCTGGTGCTGGTGCTGGTGCTGGTGCTGGTGCTGGTGCTGTGCTGGTGCTGGTGCTGGTGCTGGTGCTGGTGCTGGTGCTGGTGCTGATGCTGGTGGTGAAGTCCAATTCTTTTGGTTTCAGATGGCAAACCCTTAGGGCAGGAATCAGGACCTGAATGTACCTGCAAACTTCCTATTTCCATTTTTAAGAGCTCACATCTGTCGTCCGATCAATCACATTTCCAAACAATCACATCCAAACAATCACATCCAAACAATCACATCCAAACAAGCATATCTGTCGTTCAAACAATCACATCCAAACAATCACATCCAAACAAATAAATCTGTCGTTCAAACAATCACATCCAAACAATCACATCCAAACAATTACATCCAAACAATTACATCCAAACAATCACATCCAAACAATCACAACCAAACAATCACATCCAAACAATCACACCCAAATAATCACACCCAAACAATCACATCCAAACAATCACATCTGTCGTCCGAACAATCCTCCCCTCGCAGGTGGCTGACCAGTTGCTGTCCGGACGGCTGTGCATTGCTTCCATGATGCAGTCCGGCAGCAAGGTGAGAGCGCAGTGCATGCGCCCTGAATAAGAAAGGACACGTAGGCCACTGCTGGGTCTGTGGAAAACCACATCCCACAAACATGAGAGCGCAGTGCACTCGCCCTAAATAAGAAAGGTTACAATAGTTACAGAGGTTACAGATTAAGCAATCAGTCAAAAAGTGCGACTGCTAGGGCAGCAAGGTGAGGGCGCAGTGCACTCGTCCTGGATGAGAAAGGACACGTAGGCGTGGCAAGCCACATCCCACATCAAATTAGAAAGCAGAGCCGCTTTAGTACCGAATTCTGTCTAGCTCCTCCACCACAGAAAAGAAGGATCACTTGTCTTCAATTTGTGGCTGCCAAATATACCCTGCTAAGACTTGCTGCTGGTGTGTGATACCTCTATATCCTTCTTCCTATTTTAGTGAGCCGTGTGTTTCTTCTTCAGGGACAACCCATGCCATGATTTCTGCCAAGCGGGCTGCACAGACTAACTCAAGTTACAGAGTCTACAGAAAAAGCCATCAGTCAAAATGTGTGACTGCTAGGACTGCACAGCCTAACTCAAGTTACACGTATTCCCCAAACACTTGTGTAGGAGTTTGCGCTAGCGTTAAGCCTCGATCCTTTGCTGTGAACAGGTTGGATCAGACAGTGTCCTCTATCTAATTTTGCTGTAAGCAGGTTCAATCCTTTGCTGTGAGCAGGTTCAATCCTTTGCTGTGAGCAGGTTCGGTCCTTTGCTGTGAGCAGGTTCAATCCTTTGCTGTGAGCAGGTTCGATCCTTTGCTGTAAGCAGGTTCGATCCTTTGCTGTGAGCAGGTTCGATCCTTTGCTGTGAGCAGGTTCGATTCTTTGCTGTGAGCATGTTCGATTCTTTGCTGTGAGCAGGTTCGATTCTTTGATGTAAGCAGGTTCGATCCTTTGCTGTGAGCAAATTCAATCCTTTGCTGTGAGCAGGTTGCGTCGGTCATTGTCCTCTATCTAATTTGGAAGTCATGGCTCCAACCCTTTGCTGTGAGCAGATTGCGTTGGTCATTGTCCTTTATCTAATTTTGGAAGTCATGGCCCCAACCCTTTGCTGTGAGCAGGTTGCGTCGGTCATTGTCTTCTATCTGATTTTGGAAGTCATGCCCCGACCCTTTGCTGTGAGCAGGTTGCGTCGATTAATGTCCTCTATCTAATTTTGGAAGTCATGCCCCCACCCTTTGCTGTGAGCAGGTTGCGTTGGTCATTGCCTTTCGCTACGCCGCCTCGCGATTGTGTGTGGGTGCCCAAGGGCCTAGCGACACCCCCATTCTGGACTACCAGCTGCAGCAAAGGTGAGATTCTGGCATGAGGAGGGATTCACTTTGAGTTGTGGCATTGAAGGTCTGTTTGCATGTGTGGGTGCCCAAGGGCCTAGCGACACCCCCATTCTGGACTACCAGCTGCAGCAAAGGTGAAATTATGGCATGAGCAGGGATTTACTTTGAGTTGTGGCATTGAAGGTCTGTTTGCATGTGTGGGTGCCCAAGGGCCTAGCGACACCCCCATTCTGGACTACCAGCTGCAGCAAAGGTGATATTCTGGCAAGTTGAGGGATTCACTTTGAGTTGTGGCATTGAAGGTCTGTTTGCATGTGTGGGTGCCTAAGGGCCGAGCAACGCCCTCATCCTGGGCTACCAGCTGCAGCAAAGGTGAGCTGCTGGCAAGTTGAGGGATTCACTTTGAGTTGTGGCATTGATGGTCGGTTTGCGTGTGTGGGTGCCCAAGGGCCTAGCGACACACCCTTCTTGGACTTTCGGCTGCAGCAAATGTGCGACGCCGATATTCTGACACGTTACGATTTGAGGTATGGCCGCCAACATGTTCATGCGGGTGTTGTTTGAGATAATTCGGTTTCCTCGATGTGAATATGCTCAATGCTGACAAGTGAATATTTTTGAGTTATGGCAGCCTAAGTGTGCTTGTAGGTGCCTGAGGGAAGTCAGTGCCGCCCCCACGCAATTTTTTATAGCTGCAGCTAGTTTGTGAAGTGCTGAAAGCTGTGACATTATATGCTGTGTGATGATCGACACGAGGAGGGAGGAGCCCCTGAGGTGATCCTTGACATGAAGAAATGAGCCAGGCTAGGCAGACTTGAAATGTGCATAACGTGCCAATGATGTAGGCAGGCTTCCTTTGTCACTCACTCTTTCATGCAAACGTCACACACACATGCGCGCATCACGCATACACATCACACACACACGCACACACACATACACATACACATACACACACACATACACACAAACATACACGCACTTTACACACACACACACTTGCCTGTTGTCACACTGCAGGGCGCTTGTTCCCCTCCTGGCACGGACGGTGTGCTTGAATCTGGGCTTAAATTACGTCAAGGAGCGGTGGGCTGCTGCTTCTGGGTTCGACCCTGCCGTCCCCCCCGTAGATCCAAAGGTACATTCTGTCTGTAAGCGAAATGAGGTGTTCGCTTAATTTTGATCATGGTATTCTGCTCTTTTTGTGGGGGCCTGGGGCAGGGGGGGGGGGGGACTGATTTGGTGTTTACGGGCGTTGCCTATCAATATAATTTGAAGTTTGAAATGTGTTTCCTTTGATGCATGCATGTGGGGATGCATGTATGCATGTGGGGGCAGCGGTCGCAAGCCTGCGTGGTTTGCTCGACTAATAAAATGGTATTGCCTACCATCCTGTCTACCTTCTCCATGTGTTTCTGAACCGTATGCAACACTTTCTGTCATGGCTGTTGAAAAAGTGTTCATCCTGCCTCTGTCGTGCGTAGTAGGGTTGGCCAGAACCGTATATATGCACTGTACATGACCTGTATATATGCACCGTACATGATCAAATATTGTTCCGTATGCACCGTATATATGCACTGTACATGACCGTGTATATGCACCGTACATGACCGTGTATATATGCACCGTACATGATCAAATATATTTCTGTATGCACCGTATATATGCACTGTACATGACCGTGTATATATGCACTGTACATGACCGTGTATATGCACCGTACATGACCGTAAACTTGGTGATTCCCCTGCCAAAAATACCGTATATTTATAGGGTTGGCCAAAACCCTATTTATACGGTGTATGTACGGTATTTTTGGCAGGGAAATCACCAAATACACGGTCATATACGGTGCATATATACGGTTCTGGCCAACACTATATATACACCGTATGTATGTATGGTTCTGGCCGACCCTAGTCATGTGACCATGTGTATTTACACCACACTTCTTATCCTGGCTGATCAAAACGCTTATGAACTGCCCTGCCTCTGTCATTTGGCCATAGAACAAGTAGAACAAATGGTGCCTCTGACTCGACCAAGTAGACCTAGTGTCTCATGTGGCCATAGAACAAGTAGAACAAATGGTGCCTCTGACTCGAACAAGTAGGACTAGTGTCTCATGTGGCCATAGAACAAGTAGAACAAATGGTGCCTCTGACTCGACCAAGTAGACCTAGTGTCTCATGTGGCCATAGAACAAGTAAAACAAATGGTGCCTCTGACTCGAACAAGTAGGACTAGTGTCTCATGTGGCCATAGAACAAGTAGAACAAATGGTGCCTCTGACTCGACCAAGTAGACCTAGTGTCTCATGTGGCCATAGAACAAGTAGAACAAATGGTGCCTCTGACTCGACCAAGTAGACCTAGTGTCTCATGTGGCCATAGAACAAGTAGAACAAATGGTGCCTCTGACTCGAACAAGTAGAACTAGTGTCTCATGTGGCCATAGAACAAGTAAAACAAATGGTGCCTCTGAATCGAACAAGTAGAACTAGTGTCTCATGTGGCCATTGAACAAGCGATGTGAAGTGTGAGTGGTCTGTCACTTCTGCTTATTCCTTTTCACTGTTCTCTCCTCATTCCTGTTACATTATAACACCCTTTGCTAACTGCCCTGAGCTGCACCATTTGCACATACCTCAATTCTCCCATCATCTACTCACAACACTACTTGTAAACGATTCCTTACTTAATAATACAAATTATTGTAATACAAATGGAAAGATAGAAACACATTCCGTGTCTGCAAACAACATAACATTTGATTTCCTGCCCCTAGCTGCATTGCCAAATCTGTGTGCAGCCTCTCCTCCTGGACGTCCAAACGCTTTTTTGGCTTTTATATGTACTTAAGCATCATCTGGATTTTGCTCAGGCAGCCTATTTCTCCAACTCACAAACGCATATCAGAAGCTTGCTCTGTGCTCGTAGGTCGCCACTGAGGTGGCGTGCTATTTACCGAACACCCTACGTGTACCCAAAAAATACTAGAGAACTGTAAACGATATGTCTTCATTTGGGTGCTGTGCTGTCCTGTCCTGTCCTATGCTGTGCCTTCAAACATCACACCCTCGCTCAAGCAGCTTATCCTTCCAGACCGCAATGGCATCTCCTCATTCAGTGCTCGCAGTAAGCCACCCTGGAGGTGGAGATCTCGTCCCATATTACCAATTTTAAACTTCTTTCTTGCAGTCCCAAATCCTTTGGTTTAAATTAAAGTAATGTGGCCTTCGTGATGTCCGCAGGTGGCCACCGAGGTGGTGGTGCTGTGCTGCGCTATCAAACCTCTGTGCAGCTGGAACGTGGAGGATACCGCCACCACATGCCGCGAGCGCTGTGGCGGTCAGGGCTACCTGTCAGTCAACCGCTTTGGCTCCCTCATTGGGTTTGCGCACGCGGGCATGACAGCTGAAGGCGACAACAGGTGTGCGTCCATGTGTGCGTGTGTGTGTGTACGGGAGCTTGTGTGGGGGGGATTGTGGAACCAAAATTGCAAGTGCTTGGCTCCCTCATTGGAGTTGCGAGCATGGCAGCTTAGGGAGGTACTTGGTGTGCATCCATGTTTGTGTGTGTTTGTGTTTATGTGTGTGTCTGCATCATGACTCCTCGTTAGCTATGCAGGCATATAGCAATTGAGCTCAACAATGGGCTCTTACTCCGACTCAATTGAATCAAATGTAGGAGAAGGGAGTGTACGCTGGCCGACCCTCCAAGTGCAGAGTGCTCTGCATTTTTCTTGTTTGTTTGTGTGTGTGGCATCACGTTTCTAATCCTCACAAATGCTGTAAACGGATTGGGTTGTTGGCAACTGACGAATGTGTGCACGCGCATACACGCATGTACGCACAAACACATACACAAATATCTACACACATACACACACACACGCACGCACACACACACACACACACACACACACACACACACACACACACAACACACACGCTTACAAATTGTCGGCCTGCAGGGTGCTGATGCAAAAGGTGGCCAAAGAGCTGTTGGGCATGGCTGCGTGGCCGGAGGTGGCTGCACGCCTGTCTGCGCAGGTGTGTGTGTGTGTGTGTGTGTGTTGATGTGTGTGTGTGTGTGTTTGTGTGTGTGTTTGCGCACATGGGCTGGCGGGTGTCGTGTTCTCAGGTGTGAAGTGGGTGATTGTTTACAGTATGGTATGGGTAGGGTTGGCCAGAATTATATGTATAATATATATACGGTGTATGCACAGTTGTTAGGGAAATCACCATATATACAGTCATAAACGGTGGATATATATGGCCAATCCTAGGTATGGATGATCACATGATCACACGCATCCACACACACACACACACACACACACACACACATCAACACACACACACACAAATACGTACACACACACGTGCGTACTCACACGTGCACATCCAATCCAACATTCCAGGCCCGTGCACAGTTACCTAGCACCCAGGATGGTGGCCATCAGGCAGTGAGCACGGTGCAAGGCTTGAAGGCACTTTTAGGCCAACGGGAGGCCAGGTTGCTGCAGGCTCTGTCTCAGGTGAGGATTGGATATTGCACACGTGGTGTCATTTGTGGGAAAGGGAGGTATGAGTTGTTTATATGTGTGTGTGAACCTGTAAACACACAAACACACACACTCCCTGCAGGCCAAGAAGGGCACCCAGGAGAGCTTCTTTGATGAGTGGACAAAGAAAGTATGCATGCACACACAACACACACACCGAAACACACGCATACACACACACACTCCCTGCAGGCCATGAAGGGCACCCAGGAGAGTTTTTTTGATGAGTGGATGAAGAAGCAGTCTGATCTGGTGCAGGCCACAGGCCTGGCCTTTGCAGAGAGGGAAGTGCTGGAGGCTTCGATCCGTGCCCTGGACGCACCCTTGCCCACAGGTGGGTGTTGTAGAATGTGTGCGTGTTTGTGCGCGTATGTGTGTGTGCGTGTATGTGTGTGTGCGTGTGTGTGTGCGTGTATGTGTGTGTGCATGTTGTGTGTGTGCGTATGTGTGTGTGCACGTATGTGTGTGTGTTATGTTTGGAAGATGGCGATCATAATTACAGGTGGCAGGTGGACATTCTCCGTGCTTTCCCTTAATGCACACAGCCCTCGTATTTCCTGCTTCTCCAAAAAGTAGATCTGGGTAGCGTACATGTGGCGTACATGTGTATGCCAGCAACTCCCTCACACACATACATACATACATACATACATACAAACATACATACATACAT
>Ga0307945_1003523_pt1 | contig 12670 bp, 11 predicted proteins | sample OrgLakmetagen228_FD_201818 | JGI IMG/M metagenome (GOLD analysis project Ga0307945, IMG submission 201818) | Saline water microbial communities from Organic Lake, Antarctica - #228 | ecosystem: Environmental > Aquatic > Non-marine Saline and Alkaline > Saline | place: Antarctica: Organic Lake...
CCCCCCCCACACACCTCCGCGGATCGGACCCATACATTTACCAATCGAAAAATCTCGACGTCAGGATCCGATTATCCTATTCTTAATCGATTTGACACGTACCGTCCAAAAGCTACACAAATTTCTGCCTCCTGTACCGGGTGTAAGAAATGTTGAGATCTGCTCAGTTCAGTGTGTAAAACATGAGCTCCAGTTCTTGCAGTGCAGCAAAAGTGATATGTCACGTTATCACTCTTGCTTTATATCTGTGTTTCTCGTAATCTTGGTAATATCACCCGCCTATTGCATCTCACGATGCAAACAGAAAAGAACTAGAGTTTGCTACCTGTTATATGCCTAAATGCTCCCACTTACAAAAATGGCTTCAACAAGGCACTCACCAGTAGGTCATGGTTAAGGAATAGCTGCTCTACTAGCTTGCGGTCTTCTCCTTCCATGGCAGCTGTGTAGAGGCAAACCAAAAAGATGCAAAGAGGTCTACACACTAAGAATGCTGCAGCTGTTAAACGTCTTCCATAATGGCAGCTGCGTAGAGACAAATATGAACAGGGCAATACATTTTAGATTTCAGGCTGCTCAAATTACTGAAGCACATTATTTTCAACCATTCTCAAGGCCACTGGAGTGTGCGCTGATCGCTGCAGCATTTTCATTTTGGCAGCTGCGCTGGACTATCAAGCTACTGTCAGTAAATACAACAGAGCCGTAACCGGGCAATAAGTCTTAGAAGCCTAGGGCCAAATAGTTACACTGGTTTAAAGCAGGAACTTACTTTGCCGTTTGCACCATCCTTTAACTTTCATCGCGGTGTTTCTTTGCACTCAGAGCTCGAGCATAAAGAGAGCATGCTTAAGTAAGAAAATACCTGTTGGGTTCAGTGAGAACTCCAGCTCTTGCAGCGCAGCAAGAAGTCATGTGCCACTCTCTTGCTCTTTGTTTTTTCTTTCCTGCTCCTTCATTTTCTTATTTTCTTGGTACTAACCCCCCAGCTCACTGCGCCTCCCGATACAAAAAATAGACGCAATCTGACAGAAAATCGATTGTTGCAAAGACAGGTACCACTTCCCAATGAAAAGACCCACCATTATGAAATCCCACCCCCAGGACTAACACGGCTGCCAGCTGCTTGTTGCGGGTCTGCATAGCTGCAACACGCATGCGATCGGCGTGGCCCTGCATGTGGAAGTTATTTAAGTGTGCTGCATTAAGGGCCTGCATAGCTGCAACACGCATGCAATTGGCATGGCCCTGTCCATGCTGGATTATTGTTTGCTGCGTTAAGAGCGCACTAATGGGCCTAAAGCGCACATGTTGCATGCATGTGATCTGCATGGCCAATCATATGTAAGACCTAAAAACATGCCGTGTCAAAGATGTGATGCGCAGATCAAATCACTGCAACCAAAATAGTTGTCGCCATAGTCAGACTTGTTAAGGTCAAATACCATCATACAGCCAACGTGCATGCAGGATCTGCAGGGCTTTAAACAGCATCTCACAACCAATCAACGCTTCACTGTACACACCAGCTTACAAACAATCTGTGCAGTCAGCCTGATCATGCATCGGTAAGGCGCTTGTCCTGTGTAAAATGAACTGCATGTTGCTTCGGTCATACACCTTGCTTGCTCCTATCTAAGGAAACGCACTTCAGTCACAATACCTCAAATTGGCACATTCTATCATGGAGCACCAATGGTCATAAACATTGCTTGCTCCTTCCTATCTAGGGAACCACACTCCAGTCACAATACCTGAAATTGGCACATTCTATCATGGAGCACCACTGGTCATACACCTTTCTTGCTCCTATCTAAGGAATGGCACTTCAGTCTCAATACCTCAAATTGGCACAATCTATCATGGAGCACCAATGGTCATCAACATTGCTTGCTCCTATCTAGGGAATCGCACTCCAGTCACATTACCTCAAATTGGCACATTCCATCATGGAGCACCAATGTTCATAAACATTGCTTGCTCCTATCTAAGGAATCGCACTCCAGTCACATTACCTCAAATTGGCACATTCTTTCATATAGCACCAATGGTCATCAACATTGCTTGCTCCTATCTAAGGAATCGCACTCCAGTCACGACCCTTCATGGAGCACCAGTGACCACACATCTTGCTCGATCTTGTCAAAAAAATTGCACTCCAGTCACAATACCTTGAAATACAAAGGTGGCACACGACCTTTCATGGAGCATTAACGTAAAACATATGACAGGAATGCATAGACAACCTGATCTCTAAGTTGCTCCATCGTTCAACCAAGAGCACCTGATCTCTAAGTTGCATCATCGTTCAACCAAGAGCACCTGATCTCTGACGTAGCAGCTCCCCCATCGGTTGCGTGCCCTCTGGCTGCCGTGCGTAGCCACATGGTGCGCTGTCTCAGTGGTGCCTTTTCTTGAACTGCATTTACGAGCAAGGTAGTTCAAAATCAAACGTGTGATTATGAACGACGCAGAGTGCTGCTTCTGATTGGGATGTTCCCCTTTTTTCAGCCACGCTTGCTCAAAAGGTGCACCGTTTGTAATGGTGTTCCTTTCAGGAGCTGCATTCATGAGTAAGTTATTAAAAGTGAATGTCATTTCGGTGTGCCCTTCCAGGATCTGCATTCACAAATATGGAATATATTCTCAGGGATATAGTTTAAAAGCAAGTGTGGTACATATTGTATTACCTGTGGAGAAGGATTTTTACATTGTTCATCCTATTGCTGCAAGCCTTCAAGAAAGCTAGTTTGCCTCACACATTAAACACAATTTGTAGTTTTTTCTTGTGTGGCCCCTCCCTAAAAGCTGCAACGTTTGAGTTACTTGTAGGTTCATAGCTCTAACCCTTCTGTTATTCTTACACACACACACACACACACGCACACACACACACACAAACACACACACACTTATACAAACACACACACACACACACACACAAATACACCACCGTACATGTTCTACACCTCTCACCTACAGAACACTAGGGTGGGCTTCTGGGCGCTGTACTCCAGCACGATTTCACCCACATGCTCGCTCAGCCGCCGCTCAAACAGGAAGTCGTTCTTGGAGGGGGGGAATGACCTAGGAAGTGTGTTACAAGGCGGCTCAGTTTGGGAGGGAATACTTGGTTTCATAGGTTTGTTGTGAACCCTGACCCTGCAAAAACTCTGTGAAGGTGGACTACTGGGAGAAATAATTTGAGAGGAAGCTCCAGAAGGTCTTTCCCCTTTGGGCTTGCCTGAACCACGAGAGGGCGGATTGAGCCCATTAGCAAAATGCACAGGTGTTTTTCCATCAAGCATTTGCTTGTTTGAAATCATCAGCTTTAGGTGTCGATATTGTCAATGTGGGTTTGGGCATTTGGGCACCAGCCAGGGCAAAGACTACTTGGGGTTTTTGATACCAAAATCCAGGCGCAGTATTGCTTTTACTAGTCCCGAGGGTTAAATAGAAACAGGAAGATGCGGAGACAGTGAAAGCCACTCCCCACACCAGTAAGGAGAAGAGGCTACTTCGGTACTTGGTACCGTAAAACTCCTCACCACATGAAAAAACAAATTGATGTACGGGGATTGGGAGCGTTGCAGGCTTGTGACTGGTTCCTGATGAGAGTTGGCAATAATGGTAATTTGAGCCACTGGGACTTTGATGGTAATTTTCAGGTTGCATGCGGTACAACGCCAGTGAGCCTGTGGGCGTGTGATGCAATGTGTGTAGTGATGCAATGTGTGTAGTGATGCACTCAAATTCTCCAGCGTAGAGGAGAACGGAACCTGTGCAGGAAGTAGAGACCACTTCACAGGCCACTCCACAGTGATCAAGAGTGAAAAAGAGCCTCTTTCGTACCCGCATAAATCTTATCACTAACATGATAAGCCTCTGTGTAGGCGAGTGACATGTGTTACACATTGCACGTCCCTCGTTTTTCCTTGTTTACCTCATATGCCTACAAGTGTAAGTACCCCTGATAGGTTCTAGACGCACTGCCTTGTTATTACGCACCTGTATGGTTGGCAGAACCATACATTTATGGATACATATATGGTGTTTTTACGGCATTTTTGGCAGGGAAACCACCATACATACATACGGTCATATGCAGTGAAGGTATACGGTTCTGGCCAACCCTACGCACCTGACATGTGTCTTGAGCTTGCATGGCCGCATCTCTTCTCCGTACACACGCAGCCCATTGGGTGGGGCCTCAAGCCAACGCACGACGTCTCGGATGTTGGGAATAGTTGCGCTGACCGCCAGAAACCGCACGGAGGCAATGGGTTGCTGCGTAATAAGAAGAAAGGTGCTTTGTTTGACTACGCTTAACACCAAGGGTCGAATGGAAGCAGTGGGTTGCTTGAAATGGAAGATAGTTGGAGTATCTGCGCTGGCGGACACAAACTGGACTCCTGATGCAGTGCAGAAGGATCTGGTCAATTGGCGCACGTGTTGGTATGCTAATTGATGCAAATTGTGATCTGAGATCTGAGATCTGTGGACGACTGGAAAGCATACATGTTGTTATGGGTAGCAAGAGCATCCCTGCTTGCTATTCCTAGAGTCGCTGGTGTATATATGAACAACAACCTAAGTCAACAACTCTGCCACGCCACCCAAAGCTAAACGCCTGCATGAGCTACACTTGCATGAGCTTATCAAGACGTTATCGCTTATAGACATCTTCCATCCTTCATCAGCTCCATCTTATGCATTTTGTTTTCCGTTAACTATCAAACTTGTCCATACCAGGTGCCCCGTTACCAAAACCATAATCAACTCAGGAGCTGGGCTTAGGCCATAAAGCCTGCAATAACCCTCTTGATCCCATATCTTCATTGAATTTCTTTGGTGAAGGAGTGCAACGTTACGCGGTACCAAAGCGGCGCACTGCCTGCCCAGTTTTCCCTTTTTACCTCAAAAATTTCTCCAAACGGGACAATACTCTTCGAAGGAATTCCAAACAGGGGGGGGTGAAAGCATTATTCTCATCATACTGGTTTGTCATATCCTTGCAATGATTCTGACCACTGTACTCACACAAGCCAATATAATTGGACCTGGATTTGATCGCTTCAAAAGAAAACCAACGGAGCAGGAACTACTTCGTCGCAAGAAGACGCGTTTCGGACTGATTGCGCTTGAAGTGTTGATGCCAGCAGAAACACTGTTGCGGGCGATTATGATCATTTAGCGACCACTTAAAAATCCCCTTCTAAGGAATGAGCTGGTGGATTTATCAAAAGAGAAAAGGAAGGCTTGCACATTCAATTATCCAAGGCGTCACTTTCCTTAAATTTTCACGCGAGGAGTCGAGGTCATCATCAACCTCACACCATTTCATTTTTGTTTGGGAAAGAATCGAAACCCTAGTCTGGGTTTTGGTCTCTAGCCATATATTTCCTTTGTTAGGCATATAAATCATCCTGTATCCACATCCGTAAATGGCGTTGTTTGCTTCTCGTGTTGTAGGCAGGCCCATTATGTATTGCTTGGGGGGGTGAGTGGTTCAGGCAAGACGTGGCTGCGCACAAACAGCCCAGTACTGCGCCCGCTCAGGCACGCAGACATAGCTGACTGCTACGCAGAGGGGGCTCGTGACTGGAGAGAGGCAGCGGATGCCTTCTTTGACAAGGCAGAGGCTCTTCTAGTAGCACACAAGGGCGAGAGCATTGTCCTTGAGGCCTTCTTTTCAAGCAACCAGCGCAGCAGGTAGCACATAGCACGCAGCATGCTTGCCCAGCACATGAGGCAGGCCTTCTGTGCACTTGTGGTCAACCACAGGTTCGCATTTACACACACACACACACACATATATGCAGGCACAAACGCACTGTACGCACACACGACACATGTTCTACAAACCCACGCACGCGCGCGTGTGTGTGTGCACGCATGTATGTCTTATTACACGCGCTTTTCTACACATCCAACTTTTCGAGCTCTCATCATGCAGGGCTCGTGCCGTAGCACGCCAGTTTAGCGTGGACGTGAGGTGGGTGTGGTGCTCGGCTGGACGGGACACGTGCGAGGAACGAGTTCTTGCCAACCAGGACCAAGACGGCATGGAGCGGTCTGCTGCCCGGCTCCGTTTTGTCCGCGAGGTTGATGTGAGTCTCACGCTACATTCAACTGCTGTAGCATTAGTGCTGCTACCAAACCAAAGTAAGGAACATTGCAGGAGCTGCGTATACTTTGTAGACCAGGAAAGGCACGTGCTTGCGTGCGTGCCTTTCCTGCAAATATGTAACGTGAGGCTTCAGAACGAGATGAGCTCGTGCTCTGATTATTAATCTACCCACGACCTGTCATGTATTTGCACATGACACATTTGTACCCACGACCTGTCATTTGTTTGCCCATGACACATTTGTACCCACGACCTGTCATGTGTTTACCCATGACACATTTGTACCCAGGACCACTACTTTGTAGACAGGCCAGATGAACTCTGGACTGCCGATGACCTATGGCAGGGCTCTCACCCAACTTCTGAAGAGGAGGAAGAAGCAGTGTCTTCAGAGGAAGAGGAAGAGGAGGACGTCATGAAGATGACTGATGCACACTGTGACAGATGCTACACGAGGCCGTATCTGGTAGGCATATGTCCAGCGACGCTCACTTCTTACAGCGAGCATGCACTCAGGGTTGGCCAACTGTATACGCATGAATCGCATTTGTAGTAGAAAAATCCCATACGGGCACAGTCATACGTATGATTATCGCCTAATGGTTATCGGATATGATGCCTGCAGCGCTAAAGTTTCTTCAATCCTTGTGTGTGTCTGCATTCAGCAGACTCAGCAGCCCAAGCCTTAGAAATCAAGCTCCCTAAATCATGCAACGCTGCAGGCAGGACCTTGCTGTGCTTTTGGACCTTGTACTTTGCCCATGCTGTTGAACCTTGGTTGTTGGAGGGTAGGCCAGAATTAGTACTTGAATATTTAACGGTGTATAATCAGTGGATAAAGCTGGAAACTTATGAGTTCAGTGTGAAACACCTGAACTCAGGTTCTTGAAGTGTAGCATAAAGCGAGATGTTCTCACTTTCTGGTTTTCTCCGGTTTCTGCTTCCATTCTCCTTTCTTCTTATTCCTTGGAGAACACAACACTCTCTTTAGCTTACTTCCCCCCCTCCCTCACCTATTTTCTATATTTTAATATTTAGTTTTCTCCCTGAGTTGTTGTGTTCCCCCTTGGTAATAATGACAAAGCCCTGTGCATCTCACGATGCAAGCAAAATAAAACTTTCTGTATGTACGGTTGTATACGGTGTACCATGTATGTTCCCATGTTCCTGGCCAACCATAGATATTTGCATTGCCCGAGACTCACACTTTGCCCACGCCTTTGAACCTTAAAAGTTGCTTTTGCCTTCAAGCCTTGCCCATGCTTTTGGACGCGCAGGCAGAGCCTTGCCCACGCTGCGGAAAGGCCGGGATGTTGTGCACCTCTTGCGGCGTGGTCCCACCATATTCTGGCGGATGTCCAAAAGATTACTTGATTGAGGTGGAAGAGTTTGAGCGTGAGATGCTATGTGAACAATGCCAAGAGAATAGTTCAGAGGACTGTTGGTGTTAGGACAGTGGAAGTTATTGATCGATCTGCCATCTGTACGCAATATTTAGGTATGGCTGGATAGGGCTGTGCAAATAATGCGCGAGGGTCACATTGTGAATGTCGACAGTCGTGAGGGTCTTTTGGTATTTGGACGGTAAAAAGTACTGATCGGTCTGCTGTCTCTGCCCTGCAGAGAGATGTAGGTAGGATGTAGGTGGTATCTGGACGGTAAAAATGACTCGTCACGACGAATAATGGTACCAGCTTCAGCATGGATTGCAAGTATGGGCCATATAGCATGACAGACTGATCAGTCTGCCGTCTCTGCCCTGCAGAGAGATGTAGGTGGGACGCAGGTAGATAAGGCTGCGCAAAATAAAGGTCGGGACAGATCGGACTCAGGCAAGAGGTACAAGCACTGGTTTGGAATGTTTTTTTGCAAGCACTTATTTAAAGTGCTCTTCTCACGCATGCTGTTCCTCTTCAGGGCAGACTTATCTCTGTATTCCTTTTGAATGAGCGATGTAAAGAACTAGTAAATAAGCTGTCACGTCAAATTGATGGCAGAGACATGTTGTGTGGCAAGCAGTTGGTTGGTTGACAATAGAAAAGTTTCTGTTTGATTAGCTGGATGTACCAGCCTTATAATTGACTGTAATTTCTGTACTTGTTTTTTGGTAATATTATTGCATTCTCAGAAATGCCATTGGGGATCTTTAAGGAACCCTGTACCATTTTAGGCCTTTAAAGTTCAGATTTGAGTGATTTTGTCTATTTGCCTAGCTAGTCATTAACTTGTATCACTATGAAACCGAGAATGTCTTAAACATCCTTGCTTTAAGAAAAAAGCTGCAGTTTGGCAGTCTATTAAAGATGAGTAGCACTAGTAGCGATAGACACACACACGTCTCGCAGAGAACGCACAGGCATATTTATAAAGAGAGAGAGAGAGAGAGAGATGCATAAGGGACCGGAGCGATGCAAACCCACTCCTCTGCTAGATGTCTTTTTAACCTTAACGGCCTTTTCTGGTCCAAAAAAGGCGCCGTCGAATATTTAGCTTATGATCTGAATATGCTGCTTGGTCTTGACGGTGATTTGAGCTGACAAAGCTTTAGCATTGTAGTATGCATAAGTCTGAATTGAATGTTTCTTGTGAATCAAACTGCATGTTTGGGACTCCCTTGTATTTTTGTCATGTTAAATATGCAAAGGACAGAAAGTTTAGTTAATATGGGTGGTAAAACCGGAGCTTGTTTTAAAAACTGCCACTTGATTTTCCAACAGACCAACAAGCCGTCATGCTAAAGGAAAAGCGGCTTTCTTTCCCTGCTGGCTGCAACTCCACCAGGAACATCCAGATTATTTTATGCCCAATTGTTGGCAACGATGTATCGTGTGGCAAGCAGTCAAGATCGTTGAGGTTATTTTGACTAGGCTTGCTCTATTGAGCTAAAGGATTGCAGATTGTATTTTCTGGTTTTGAAACGGCAGTACTTGGCTCAGCCAAATGGCAACATTTTTAGCCTTGGGTAGGAAAGGCACGGCAGCCAACATGCATATGTATGTGTGTGTGCGTGTGTGCGCGTGTGTGTGCGTGTGTGTGTGTGTGTGTGTGCGTGTGTGTGTTAGAGTGTGTCAGCATGTTTACAGCAACAAAAGCTGGAATAGAGAAGCAGAGAAATAAAAAGAGAGGAAACAAATTGCTAGCCAGAAGTGCAGTTCGTTGCCTTTGCTCTTGAGCGAGAGACTCAACCCTGGCACCACAATATTTCCTCCATCAATTACTTTTGTAGTCTCTATTAGTAGAGTTCTCTGAGTCTTAAGCTTTGCTGTGACAGCGGTTTAACCTTGGAGCTGGGTCTTGACTCTCAAAGAGCAACAACACTTGCTTCATTTACATCCTGTCGACTACGCTGCAAAACATGTCCATAAAACAGTCCATAAACATGTCAGATGCAGACGCGTACACATTCATTTGCATCCTGTCGACTACGCTGCCAAACATGTCCATAAAACATGTCAGATGCAGACGCAAACACATTACACAGCCAGCATGATAGCATGATTGAGGGAGGACGGAGCTGCGCAAGCGCTCGCAGGCAAGTTTTCACCTCGACAAGGATCAATGCAGGTTTTCCGTGCCACTACGAGCACTGCTTCAATCACGCTTCTGGGGCTTGTTATGCGGATGCTCTAGTTTAAACGTTTCATTTCAATCTGACGGTGGCTATAGCTTCAGTGTTAAGTGCTGTGCATCCAGACCAGTGAAAATGAATGGACACCCTCCACTGTGTCAATTACTTTGTGTGCAGGTCCATGCCTCCCAACCATGATCCCCACTGAAAACTTCTCTTATTTGTTCTCTCTAGGTGGGATGTTGTGTGGCTCTGCATCCATTGGGCAGTGCAGGACACAAAACGATACCTGTTCTTAATCATCATGATACATGCCGATAGCGTTTACACTATCTGCGTTCATTACCTTTTCTTCTGACTCTGTCTTACGTCTTAGGCAGCTGCAACACAGTGGGATAGTTGCTCCAGTGATCTAGGTTGGGTTGTGCTGCGTTGCAATCTTAATGGCATCATTCATCTACAGCACCAGACTTTTGCAGAGGTGGTCAACTGAGCAAAAGTCCTGAGATCTGACTTTCTTCATCTAAACTGTAATATTGCAGTACATTTAGGCTTTCTATGAAAATTGGGACAATTCGGTCTTTGTGTAGGAGACTTTTGTGCATAAAACACGCAACGCCACCTAAATAATTACTAACTAAGGAGGCAGTAAAAAATCACTCCCCACAGAAAATATTGAGAACAGCACAACACCTCGTACCTCTTTCATCCCAGGCCTCTTTGAAACCATTTTGACGCGTGACACCACTCCTGCCTCTAAAGCAGGACCCCTGCCAGGCTCTCCCAGGAGGTGGACCTAAATGCAGGAGGTGCACATCCGAGCAGGAAAGTAGAAGGATCCATGCCGGTAGTGTTTAACACTATCTGCATTCTTTTTCTTATCTCTAGAAGGAAAAGTCAGTTTGCTGATAGAGATTAGTGTGCACCCAGGTGCACCTGTTAGGAAATTCCCCACCTGTGCAGGAAAAGCGCATTTAATCCTAAATGCCCTACTTTATCTGAGCATTGTCAACCAAATTGATTTGATGCTGTGGAGTTTTCTTGTGTACAATGTTTCTGGGTCCTGTAGGGATCATTGATCATCAAAAATTAATTGTACATGGCCGAAAGAGTGTGCCTGGACAACGCCTTGATTTCTCCCTGTTAGTAAGAACAACTGGGCAAATACATTTATCGATCACACCCCCCTCCCTACACACACACACACACGCACCTACACACACACCCCAGCCCATCCCCATCCCCACCCACCCCCACACAAACATATATACACATACACACACCATCAACACAAGCAAACTGCAGCGTTGGATTCCTCCTACCTCGTCAATCATCACTAGGCCTATCTCACTGAAGAACTGCGCGCCGCCCCCTTGGTTCAGCTTGCGCGTGACTGCATCTGCATGTGCAACAAATATGTCAAACATATTGGGTGCAGACGGAAAGTTGTGTGGTCAGTTGCTATTCAGTTTAGATTATTTTTGCAGATCTGGTTCAGTGAGCTGGAAGGACCTATTCATTTCGCAGAAGCTAGGATTGGGCAAGGATTCACCTAGACAAGTCAGGAAGCACCATTCATTGATTTCAAGGAAGCTAGATTTGGGCAGCAACTTGACAGACATGGTACAACAGCAAGAGCAAGTAATGATAGAAACGGAATAGAAATATGTGAGCCTCCTCCTGGTACAGCGTGTCAGTGACAGCACCTGACTGTGCTGCCCCAAAACAGAGGAAGTGTCACGACAACTTTCATGAATGTTCTGGCTAAAATAGCAAGGGCAAAGCCATTTTAGGAGGGAAGCGAGCAATACCAGACAGCAAAAAGGATGATCAAACATATGCTCTTAATCCAGCAGGTGTTACAAAGATTAATAAGCACCTAAGAGTATCTGGATTTGTGTAAAGAACTCACAACCATTTGTCATATATTCATGCATGCCCGTCTCTGCTTGGCCCGGCTCATCAACTCCTTGTTATTCCCCGCATCTTCCATTGCCGACGTACTCATTATGGTGCACAATTGAGTGTGCATGTGTGTGTATGTGTGCCTGATCATTCATTGCAATGGTACATGTGCGTGTCCCAAGTGCTCCCACTTACTCACCAAGCTCTTCGGCTCTGGCGCACAGAAATTTAAGCATTGTTTGAGGTTGGAAGTTTGGCCCAAAAGCTCTCTTCACTCACCAAACTTTTCTGGCGTGGTGCACACGATGTCAGCTTGGTCCATATCTCTGGCATCCTGGTCGTGGTCCCCAGTGACCTCCAAGCATTTGATGCCCAGCCTACCAAACCTGCAGAAGCAATGCATTCAATTATATATGGAACTTTACACATATAACCTCTGGTTGTGACTTCAGTGACCTCCAAGCACTTGATGCCCAGCCTGCCAAACCGACAGAACGCAATGGTGGCACAGATTTAAATGAAACTGTCAGGAAAAGAAAAGAAAAAGAACGCAGATAGTGTAACACTACCAAAATGGATTAGGAAAGGATGTTTTGTGCTATGAAACTTGTGGTTGCGACTTCAGCAACCTGCAAGCATCTGATGCCCAGCCTGCTGGACCTGCACAGCGCAATGGTGGTACAGATTCCATACGGAACTGTACGCATAAAACCTGTGGTTGCGACCTTAGCAGCCTTCAAGCATCTGATGCCCGGCCTTCTGGACCTGCAGAGCGCGTTGAATATGTATGGAACTGTATGCATAAAACCTGTGGTTGTAAGTTCATCTGATGCCTGGTCTTCTGGACCTGCAGAGCGCAATCGTGGCAGGTAGTGTAATGAGATTCTGAAACAGCAGCACCACAACTAACTCTTAACTGATTTTTCCCACGTGCGCAACTTAAGGTAAGGTAAGGTTACATCACTATATATGCCTCAAAGGGCATCTCAGCGGAAGTTTGGAAAAAGCCTGAAACTACACCTGGCTAAACAAAAGAAACAGAAGCTAGAGGAAACATGAAACAGATG
>Ga0307945_1003524_pt1 | contig 12670 bp, 13 predicted proteins | sample OrgLakmetagen228_FD_201818 | JGI IMG/M metagenome (GOLD analysis project Ga0307945, IMG submission 201818) | Saline water microbial communities from Organic Lake, Antarctica - #228 | ecosystem: Environmental > Aquatic > Non-marine Saline and Alkaline > Saline | place: Antarctica: Organic Lake...
ACCTCTGCTGCACGTCATATATGATGTGATGCTCGTATACCCTGTACACTTGGATTCTCTTCAGATCACCTCTGCTGCACGTCATATATGATGTGATGCTCGTATTCCCTGTACACTTGGATTTTCTTCAGATCACCTCTGCTGCACGTCATATATGATGTGATGCTCGTATACCCTGTACACTTGGATTCTCTTTAGATCACCTCTGCTGCATGTCATATATGATGTGATGCTTGTATTCAAGCATCATACCCTGTGCACTTGGAATCTGTTCATATTGTATTTGATGCTGTGGATGCACTCGGAGTCTCTTCAGATCAGCTCTATTGCACGTCCTGACGATGTGGTGCTGTCATTCTGTGTTTGCACCACGCTGTGGTGCTTGTGGTTAAACTCTGTGGCGCTTGCATGGATGCTGTGATGCTTGTGTTCAAGCACCACATCTATAATGAATGACAAAATAATACTTGTCGAATGTCTCTGCATCACGTTTCCTTCAAACCAACTCTGTTCCTCATGCCAATGACATGTGTGAGGCTCAAGACACACTCACAAAACTGCTCCTCACAGTGCACACTTGCATTCAGGCCTCGTTACAAACGTGACCACATACCTGTCATGTACTCGCAAGCGTGATCTCCCACGCCCTCGACCACTGCGCGTGCGCCAGAGTTCCTCACACAGAAGCGCTCAGCTGCCTGCAGAGGTGTGGTGTGCGTGTGCTTGTGTGTGTGCGTGTGCTTGTGTGTGTGTTTGTGTGTGTACGTGCATGTGTGTCTGTCATGCATGCCAGCTGCAGGCCATTTTCTTGTGGCGTTACCTGTGTCGGCTGTTTAAGGCACGACACGGGTATACACTATCTGCATGTGTGACCTGATGTGCGATGTGACCTGATGTGAGAAAACAATCGCACTTTGCTGCGACCAATTCGTGTATCAGTATTATTGTAAAGCAACACCTCGTCGTAAAGTACAGATTGTCTACGTTTGGGAAACCTGCTAAAAGCACGTCTTAGCCCCACAGTATTATAGCCTACAAAAACAGCACACCTGAATAAGACAAGGACGGCACACTTAAAACAGAACGACGACCTACGAACTGCTGGACCTACCATGCCCCTGAAGTAGACCTCTCCACTGGTGGCACCGTACAGGCACACGTTACCCACGATGATGTTCTCCTCAGCCTTAAAGGAGGACACCTGCGAGCAAACGGGGGAGGGGGCTCTGAGGGTAAGTCTACTTTTTTTTTGAAAGCCCAAAAAACGAGCTCAGTTTTCCATCTAAACAAGTACATGCTAAAGGTAAAATATAGAATTTGTTTTAAAATTTTCCAGAAGGTTTAGAGTTGAGGGCTGGGAATGTGAAGCTGAAGCTTCAGGATGGGGGACCTTATGGAAACACTCTTGAGGGTATGGCAATGAAACTTTGTGGGAGAGAGGCCCTTGCAGATATGAAACTTTATAGAAAATTGCAGATATGAAACTTTTTAGGAGAGATGCCCTTGCCCAGATGTAGATTCCCAAAGGTGTGATGCTGACGCTTTGCAATGGGGGTGGCGCACCAAATTGTGAAAAGGGCTACAGCGCATCTGTGCAGAAGGCAAATGCTTAGGGCCGCCTTCCACGCAAGATTATCAGATTGTCGATGCCATGTATCTTGCACACACACATGCACACACGCTTACAGATTCATGGACATCACACACACACTCACGCACACACATGTGAGGGAAGGTACACAAAATACCCGTAGCAGAAAATTGCAGGTTCCTGGCCAACAAATCAAATATGTGCACGTAAACACACACAACACACACACACAAGCGAAAGCACACAGCACATACAGGCATACACACAAAACATACACACTACAAAATCAGGAACACACACACGCTACGTTTGTGCCCCGTGATCCGTACCTTGGGAGGGTACGCAGAGATGATGCCACCACTGAGGCCCTTGCCCACGTAGTCATTGGCATCACCTTCCAGCTCAATGGTGATGCCCTTGCACAGCCATGCACCCAGGGACTGGCCCGCGTGGCCTGACAGCTGTGAGGGGACAGGGCAAGGTGTCAGGTTTAGGTTAACTGTGATAATGGGGACGGCTTTGACGCAGCAACGTTTCTTTGGAATGGGATGGCCTGCGTGGCTTGACAGCTGTGAGCGGGCAGGTAAGGGGGGGTCACTTTTTAATTAATTCTGATAATGATACGGCTTTGACGCAGCAACGTATTTTGGGGGTTGGACAGCTCGCTTGACCTGACAGCAAAACAAACTCAGCGCCAATGACTAGGAACGGGCGTAATGCCAGTATCTCCAGAACACACACACCCCTGTTCTTTCATTCAGCATTTGGCACCGGTGAGGCGGCCGCAGAGGCAGACACAAGCATAAAAAGTACAAAGTAATCACCTTGGCGTGGATTGTGTTGCGCGGCAGGCCAGCCTCACCGAAGCGCTTGGACACCTCGTGGCTGAGAGTAGTGCCCACAGCCCTGTGTTCGTACATGTGTGTAGAATGTGTGTGTATGTATGTACCCGTGCGTTGCTTGCGTGTACAATGTTTGCATTTGAGTGTGTGCGTGCGTGGAACCTGATCGTTATCCCAGCACTGTTTTCAACAGAGTTTCGGCACTGATGTAGGGTTGGTCAGAATTATATATATACGGTGTATGTACGGTATTTTTGGCAGGGAAATTACCAAGTATACGGTGTATGTAAACACATACAAACGGTTCTGGCCAACCCTACCCTTATGCTTATCCCAACACTGTTCTCAACAGAGCAAGCTCACCATTTTCATTGCTCCCTGAATGGTTACCCCACAAGACCCTTGTGGACCTTTTGAAGTTTATGTCCTATACCCCAAGCTCTGAAAGTTGAATGCTCTGATTACATTAATAACAATCCTGCCACTCATCAAAACAAACACCACCCCTCGTACGTGTGTGTATGTGTATGTGTGTGTATGTTTTTGTGCGCGTCCTGAAACTCCGCCTCAACACTGGCTTTCCACTCACTCCTCTAACTTTTGCCAAACTTATCTTTGCACCCACCACCTGCAACCAACCACACCGCCCCCCACGTGTGTGTGCTCTGCACCTCCACCTCTAGGTACACCAGCTCCACATCCCCCAGCCTGTTCACCAACCCCAACCTGACCTCCATACCCACACCCAGAACGACAGCATACCACCCCCCACCTGTGTGTGTTCTGCACCTCCATCTCTAGGTACACCGGCTCCACATCCTCCAGCTTGTTGACCAGAGCAGGTTGGCACTGAGGAATGAGGTGCACGTCCAGGCCGGTCTCCAGGCCGTGGTCCTGCAATAGTGTGTGTGTGTATGTATGTATATGTGTGTGTTTGTATGTGTGTGTATGTGTGTGATATGCACATGTGCGTGTGGAAGTGTGAGGGCACGTGTTTGAGCATGTGGGTCAGCGTGCATGCGTGTGAGGTGTGTGATGTGTGTGTCTGCGAGCACGTGTGCCTGTGTACGTGTGTGTGTGTGTGCGTGTGTGTGTTATAAGAGCGTGTGAGTACGCTGATCACACGCCTTGACACAAAGCTGAACTGAACAAGGGCCGAGGCTGCAGGGTACTTCATGCAAAAAAATGGCTTTTATGAGTGGGGAGAGCCCACAAGGGCCCAGCGACACGGCTTTCTACACGGCTGCTCCTCATGCTTGTTACAACAACTGCTGCCCACCTGCTTGCTCACGCAGTACTGTACGGCACCAGGGCGGAGGCTGCTGGCAGGCAGGAGCAGCTTGTCGAGGTTGACGCCCGCCAACTGCAGCAAAGGGTGAAGCGTGTGCACGAGTGCCTCAGCAAGTGTGTGTGTGCGCGTGCGTGTGCGTGCGCGTGTGTGTGTGCATGTGTGTGCGTGCGTGTATGTGTGCATGTATGTGTATGTGTGTGTGTGCGTGTGTGTGTGCGTGCATGTATGTGTGCATGTGTGTGTATGTGTGCATGAGAGGCACTGCATGAGAAGTTGCGCAGGTTAAAAGCAGGTTTTGAGGCAAGACATACAGACGCAGCTTGCTTAACACACGTTGGGGTTGACACATTTTATTGAAGATATTTCACAAGCACACACACACACACGCACACACACACCTTGGGGCTGGCATTGACCACATCAGTGTCCATCTCCAGCATATCTGCACGTCCCACCATGTCATCCAGCTTGCTGAAACCCAGGGAGGCCATGATCTCACGCATCTGAGGGGGTTGTAGGGAGCAACAGGTTTGTTACTTTAAACGCTCCTTATCCAAAGTACGCTGCCTTGTAGCACGACATTCGCGGCACACAAAAAAATATTATAGTTTTATATGTGTTGGCTTTTGCTGAAACTGGTCATATCTACATAGCGCAAATGCTGTCAAGAGCAACACGCACACAAATACATACACGCACACACGCACCTCTTCAGCGACCATAAAAAAGAAGTTGATGACGCTCTCTGGCTCGCCGGCAAACTTTGCACGAAGCACAGGGTCCTGGGTGGCAATGCCCACTGCGTGTTTGTGTGAGTGTGCGTGTGTGTATTGTGTGTGTGTGTGTTTGTGTGTGTGTGTGTGAATGCGAAGGCGTGTGCATGTGTGTGTATGTGTGCGCAGGCTCACACATCATACAGGCTAATATACAACACGTCTACTTTAAACAAGATTACACAACTACCAAGGGCAGATGGTTCAAACAAAAAACAGGACACAGTTGTGCTACTCTTACAGGCCTGACTCTTTGACATTCCTGACTTAGCTTGCGATTCCTCCTCTTCGCATTGTGAGTTTACACTTGCCCTACAGTCCAGCATGAAAGTCGATCAGGGGAGACAGACAGGAGCCTGCAAACCAGTTCAAATTTCAGAGCCCACTTGGCTGTATATACGTACCCTCATCTTATCTGCTCATGCACCCAGGCAGCGCACGTGCCACACTCGCTCTCCTTGCACATTAAAATCATCAGAGACATGCTGTGTGACCTAAACCAGACCAGCGTCTGAGGTCAGGGTCCACTCCTCGCCTCTACTTTCTCTGTCCTCGTCACGAGAGCCTCATTACACATTACACACCAAGGCCATCATTGTGGCGGCACTCACTTTGTATCATACGCTCAAATGCTCACTCATTGTGGCGGCACTCACTTCGTATCATACGCTCAAATGCTTTTATTGCACCGGGGCAGGTGTTGGTGTGGCACTTGCGCATCATGACGTTTTTTTTTCTTTTTCCGCACCTGGGCAGGTGTTGGTGTGGCACTTACGCATCATGACGTTTTTTTTCTTTTCACGCACCTGGGCAGGTGTTGGTGTGGCACTTGCGCATCATGACGTTTTTTTCTGTTTCACGCACCTGGGCAGGTGTTGGTGTGGCACTTGCGCATCATGATGCAGCCCATGGTGATCAGCGGGGCAGTGGAGAACCCAAACTCCTCTGCTCCCAGCATGGTGGCGATAGCCACGTCACGACCGGTACGCAGCTGCCCGTCCACCTGTGTGTGTTGGTGTGTGTACGTGTGTATGCGTATGTGCGTGTGCGTGTATTGGTGGGTTTAGGGTTTGGGTTTAGGTTTAGGGTTAGAAGATTAGATTGTGTGAATACGTAGTTTTGAATCACTTGAAGGGCCAGCACACATCGGCAATCTGGCAGGTTACCATGCATGTGCAAAAATGCACACGACAAACCCCTTGCCCGCCTACAAATGCATCCACACATACATTCACACCCACACCCGTACCCACAACAACACTCATACCCACAGCCATACCCGCAGCCACACCCCCCTTCCCTCAGACCCACATCCACACACACACACACACACACACACACACACACACACACACACACACACACAAGCACGCATACCTGCAGGGTGGAGCGGCCGCGCAAGTCGTTGGCCACCAGTGTCTGGTGAGTCTCGGCCAGACCCAGCTCCCAAGGCAGGCCTGTGTTCGTGAAACAACGTACACCTTACTCAAGCGAGACGTGCAAAGCATGGCTGGAAGCTTACATACACCAGACCATATTACCATATTACTGTGTGCCATATTACAGTGTGGGCAAGAGACACACACCCAAGTGCTCTCGCCTACTCTAATTTCATCCTCGAAATCAGGTACTTGGAGGTGTACAATATTACGTACGCATGAAGCTACCTGCGTGCTTGATGCTGCTCCACTTTGCGGCGCCAGTGCCACCGTCGTGGCCGCTGATGAGCACGTGGTCGGCATGGCCCTTCACCACACCTGCGTGTGTACGCGTGTGCGTGTGTTAGTGTGCGTTTGTGTGTGTCTGTGCTAGGGTGTGTGTGTGTTATTGTGTGTGTGAGTATGTGTGTGTGTGAGTGTAGTGCTTGCATGTGCATTTGTGTGTGTCAGGCACGTCCAAACACATAATCAAGACATGAGCACATGAGGCATGACGCATGAGTAGGGTCGGCCAGAACCATACATATACGGCGTGTACACGGTATTTTTGGCAGGGAAACCATCAAATATACGGTCCTACACGGTGTTTACATATGGTTATGGCCAGCCCTACACATGAGGCACAAGCGATAGACAGCTGAGTCAAGTGTGTGGGCCAACTCATGAAGCAACAAAACATTACTCTTGTACAAGCGATACGCGTAACACACACGCACTACTCATGAGCCTTGCCTGCTTGGCGTTTCCTCGTCAGGGCCGAGTGCACGTACCTGATGCAACCACGCCCACACCGTTCTCTGACACCAGCTTGACGGACACGCGAGCGGCAGGGTTACTGGACTTGAGGTCGTAGATGAGCTGCGTGTGTGTGTGAGTGTGTATGTGTGTGTGAGCGTTTTATGTGTTTGAAAAGGTGTCTCGGGACGAGCGTGTGAACGTGCGCTTTGCGTATGTGTGTGTGTGCGCGTCTAAGGTGTTCTTGTGTATGTGTGTATGTATCAGGCAAGCGTGCATGCACGTGCGCCTGGAAACGACAGCCTGTTAAGCATTTGCCATTGTAAGTGTGTGTCTAGCTTGCACCTGCATGTGCATGTGCACCAGCACCAGCAAGTGTACCAGTGCACCAGCAGGTGTGTGTGCACCAGCAAGTGTATGTGCAGAGCAGCAGCAAGTGTATGACTAAACCGCCTCACTCAGAGTTGCCAATCTGCATTTGGGCAGACGCGGAAGGGGGTGGGACAAGGGGAAGGTTCTTAACTTGCCGGTTGACACAAACGAAAGCAAGTGGGATTTTTCTATCAAACAATTAAAGTAGCATTAGACGTTCAACAACTACTTGGCTAACGCAAATCGAAGCAGAAGTGAAGCAACCCTTTACCTGTGCCAGATCTTCAATGGAGTAGATGTCGTGGTGGGGAGGGGGAGAGATGAGGGCCACACCAGAGGTGGCGTGCCGGGTCTTGGCAATGTCGCCCTGAACCTTGGAGCCAGGCAGCTCACCACCCTCTCCTGCTTGTATATGTGTGTGTGTGTGTGTGTGTGTGTGTGAGCATGATGGTGAGTATGTGTGAGTTGTGGTAAGAGGAACGATAAAATCAGCACTGACTGCCTTAAACTGCGAAGCTGATACCCTCACCCTCATTCACACGTGAGGACGCACAAGCCCACACATTCACACACTCACACCAGCACCCTACCCCAATATACACACAAACTTAGCGCGGCGCCCTCACCTGGCTTGGCTCCCTGGGACACCTTGATCTGCAGCTCATCCGCATTGGAGAGGTAGTTGGCGGTCACTCCAAAGCGGCCAGAGGCCACTTGCTTGATGGCGGACCTGCATACATGTGTAGGGTTGGCCAGAACCATACATTTATAGGTATATAGGGTGTACATGTGGTATTGTTAGCAGGGAAATCACCATACATACGGTCATATGCGGTGCGGATATACGGTTCTGGCCAACCCTATAATGTGTAAGCACTCCACACATTCAAATGGATGCCTTTGTTGCAGGCTATGGGCCGCTGTGACTTCATGATGGGCTCTGTGTCAATCAGCGCCCGTGCCAATCTGGGCATTAAAACCATCTCCCTGTTTACTGTTTAGTTTCGGCAACATTGAAGTAGCTCAGGTGACCAAGCGCCCTGGCTTCACTGCCACCACCGCCACGTGCGTCCACACCACACCCTTCCTATTTACAAACACAGGCACCATTGCGTGGCATCACATGGGTGACATTACACACACACACACACTCCCAATTATTTAGAGCGCTCTCTGCGCCATCTGGCGCAGGGAAAACTACACTTGCTTGTCTTCACCCCCCCCCTCTCCACTGTCGCCCATATGGCACACACACACACACACACACAACTGCACACACACAACTACACACACACACACACACACACACACAAATACACGCAAAAGCCATTCTGTTCTATCTTCAACAGCATGCACATGGCACCCACCTGAAGGGGTTCTTGGTGCCGTCAGGCGCGGGGGCGATGCGCCGCTCGTTCTCGCCCCCCTCTCCACTGTTGCTCTTGCCCCCCATGGTGTTCATGGCCAGGGCCAGGGTGGTGTGGGCCTCCAGGCTGATGGAACCGTAGCTCATGGCACCCGTCACAAAACGCTTCACGATCTCGACGGCGGGCTCAACCTGTGTTTTTTGTGTGTGTTTGTGATGCAGCTAGCTAGTGACGTCGACTGAATTGCCATGTTGTTCTCATTCGTGCCTACATGATGCCATGTTTAGCATTGAAGCATATTGACAAACAAGCACCAAACACTCGAGTAAGCTGAAATGAAGTAACCAAACATGCCTGAGCTCTTTTTTGCAATGTCAACAGGAATTCAGCAGGCGTTGCTTTCCATGTACAGGCAATTTTTAATAGTCAGTTGTGGCACAGCGCCTTCTAAGACTGTCTTTTAGCCTTACATACACGTCCACACACACCTTTCAACATACTTCATCGCACACAATCACACACATTGATACGCATCTCAATACGCACATCACCGTTCACACAAACCAGTACACACTTTTGCAACTACTCAACACACACACACACATCGCACACACATACACACACACCTCATCCAGCGGAATCGCTTGGGCGGTCTGCTTGAAGCGCAGCAGGCCGCGCAGGTGGATTTGGCGGGACAGCTTGGTGGACATGTCGGAGTAGCTTTTGAACAGAGCACGGTCATTGCCCTGGGACGCAGCCTGCAAGTGACAGCGTGGGCCAAGAGAGTGCAGGGACAAAAGTGTGACGTGGCCGACAGCATGCGTGAGTGTTTTGTGCCTATGTATGTATGTGTGTGTGTTGGGAGGGGGGGGGGGGGTTGTGCATAAGAGGCTCTGGATAATAGAAGTTGCTTTCGCACTTGTGTGTGTGTGTGTCTGTGTGTGTGTGCGTGCGAGTGAGCTGGGCAACAACAGCACACACCACCCTCGGCCACACCTGCAGGGTGGCCATTGCCTCTGGGTCGTTCAAGTGCAGCTCAGCATCCTTGCCCGCACGGTAGTGGTACTCGCCTGTATGAGTGTACGTGTGTGTGCGTATGAGTGTACGTGTGTGTGTGCGTGTGTACATGTGTGTATGTCCAGCATGCAGTCACATTACGCCCGAGTGCGCAAAGACAGTACATCACGTCGATCTGCGTTTTCATAAACGTTTGCTCGATGCAAAATGTGCGCTCACACAAAACAAGCTGGCTTGATTTGGTTGACGCACATATTAGTGGGAGAGCATTTAAACTCCTGCTGAACAACCCTGCACACAGCACAAGGCTTTGCTTTCATTTACATTCCGCACCTGGGTGGGGAATGGCATGTGCGTCCGCGGTGTCTTCTGCCAGCACGTGAACGTTGTACGCGCTGTTGTGTAGCTTGAGCTGCGCATGCATGACGCAAGAGAAGCAAGCAGTGGGAGGTACAAATGAGCAAGCTGGATCAAACTAGCCTGGAATGAAACGAGTTAGCATTGTCTAGTTGACTGAGTTGCGCTCAAAATGGCCCCACATCAAAGTTGCTGGCTGCTGTGAAGCACAGCACAGATAAAAGTGGTTGAAGGCAGGTCGCTTTTTAAAAACAGTCCAGCAAAGTTCTTGCATAAAAATGTTTGTGCGCGTGTGTACGCGCATGCGCACAAAACTCCATTATCCCGTGCCCTTTGCGTGGAGATCCATACATCCTGTTTTCATATTGAAAGCATTTTAACACACATACGCGCACACACACAATCACCCCAGTCTGAAAACTCACCGCATCTGCCCCCAGCTGCTGGAAGCCGGCACCAGCAATGCGAGTGGCAGTGCCCTGTAGGGGCAGTTTATTAGTGAGTAGTTTGTTGAGTGATGCGATGTGGATAATACTTCAGTAATTGAAATGTTAACCAGTTAGATTTGCCACTGGTACAGTTTTGAGCATGCGCGTTCGAGCAAAAAAGCTGGCCTCGGTACACTAGCGGGTTTTGGAATTGGGTGCAGGTGAGGAACATGCCTATAGTGCTCTGCTTCTTTTACCTAAATGCCTGACAAAAAGCAACTGGCAGACAGAAGCAGCACACTCTGTGTCCTTTACAAAACGGCTTAGGGGCAGCGTCCGAAGCACATGCCATCGATTGATCACAGTCCTTGCATTGTAACACCCACGTACACACACACACACAACCAGATGAGGGAGACTGCCCCAAACAGCAGACAATCGTTCGACTGCTGCGTCGTTTTGTTTCGTGGCAGCCAAGTAGCCACGAGCACAACCAGACCTTACACTGGCGGCATACATGCGATGTATAAGTACCCACGGCTCTCACCAACAGCCACTCCCCAGCAGGCGCCTCGCCACACACATCCAACATGCAACATCTTTCACAAGCACCCACGCTCTCAACAATAGCCATACCCCAGCAGGCGCCTCGCCATCGTCGGCGGCGCCTCGACGCACACATGCGAAAAACAAGCACCATGCTCTCAAAAAAAAGCAGGCGCCTCGCCACTGTTACAAGGCACCGCACGAGGTGAGAGTGTGAGAGGGAGGCGCCGCCCGCACCTGGAAGCACTTATCCACCACCTCGTCATTCAGACCCAGGGCCTCAAAGATCTGGGCGCCCTTGTAGCTGGCTAGTGTGGAGATGCCCATCTTGGACATGACCTGCGCAGCGTTCAGTGTGAGCATGGAGTGAGCATGGAGGATGACGTGCAGCGAGCGTTCATTGCGACCATGGAGGAAGACGTGCAGCGTTCACTGTGAGCATGGAGTGAGCATAGAGTAATGCATGCAGGGGTCACTGTGAGCATGGAGTGAGCGTAGAGTAATACATGCAGCGTTCACTGTGAGCATGGAGTGAGCATGGAGGGAGACGTACAGCGTTCACTGTGAGCATGGAGTGAGCATGGAGGGAGACGTACAGCGTTCAGTGAGAGCACTGAGCAGATATGAGCTATGTTATCACCTTGTTGGGCTATGTTATCACCTTGTTGAGCAGATATGAGCGATGTTATCACCTTGTTGGGCTTTGTTATCACCTTGTTGAGCAGATATGAGCTATGTTATCACCTTGTTGGGCTATGTTATCACCTTGTTGAGCAGATATGAGCGATGTTATCAACTTGTTGGGCTTTGTTATCACCTTGTTGAGCTCTGTTATCACCTTGTTGAGCTCTGTTATCACCTTGTTGAGCTATGATATCACCTTGTTGGGCTATGTTATCACCTTGTTGGGCTTTGTTATCACCTTGTTAGGCTATGTTATCACCTTGTTGGGCTATGTTATCACCTTGTTGGGCAGATATGAGCTATGTTATCACCTTGTTGAGCGAGCCAGGGACGGGGAGGCCTGCCTAAGGACGTAACCCGCATGGTCTATAATTATGCGGTCTAAATTTACCACGGATGTGACAGTAGGCGAAATCACTAGAATAAAGTTTTGTGGCGCTGACGTTCTTTAAAAAGGCCGGCACCAACTCCACACCTTCAAGATGCCGACGTTGATACTCTTCACGAAACCCTCCACCATCTTGCCCCGGTCGTTGCCAGCCAGCAGGCCGCCGTCACGCTGCATCGCGAACAGGGACTCAAACGCGAGGTAGGGGCACACACCGTCTGCGCCGTAGCCGAGGAGCGTGCAGAACTGCAAGGAAGATCCAGGTGAGAAGGGGAGATGTTGCTAGGGATTGGCATCTTGTACAATCATTTTTGTTACAGGCGCACACATGCACACACAAATACACACATACACACACACATACACATACACATAATAACACACTTTCCTTTCCACATACGTGGTGCAGCTGGCAGAGCTTGCCGCTCTCCACAGCTGGCCCACACGAGAGTGCCAGCTCATCAGAAAAATCAAAACGCGTCAGCCTTCTTCCACTGAACATACCTGGTGCAGCTCACGGGGCTCGCCGCTCTCCACAAACAGGCCCACACGTGAGCGCAGCTTGAGTTGGACCAGCTGGTGGTGCACACAGCCTGAGGCCAGCAGGGCGCTCACAGGGGCTCGCTCAGGGCCGAAAGTCTTGTCACTGTGTGTGTTGTGTGAGCGTGTGTGAGCGTGTGTGCGTATGTGTGCGTGCGTGTGCGTGCGTGAGTAAGTGAGTGAGTGAGTGAGTGAGAGTGAGAGTGAGAGAGAGAGAGAGAGAAAGAGAGAGAGAAAGAGAGAGAGAGAGAGAGAGAGAGAGAGAGAGAGAGAGAGAGAAAGAGAGGGAGAGATGGAGAG
>Ga0307945_1003541_pt1 | contig 12641 bp, 9 predicted proteins | sample OrgLakmetagen228_FD_201818 | JGI IMG/M metagenome (GOLD analysis project Ga0307945, IMG submission 201818) | Saline water microbial communities from Organic Lake, Antarctica - #228 | ecosystem: Environmental > Aquatic > Non-marine Saline and Alkaline > Saline | place: Antarctica: Organic Lake...
TTGACTTGTGGGCGTTCCCATCTGAGCTCGCTTGAATTTGACTTATGGACTTGCCGCTTGCTTCTTTGCGTAGTTTTGCTTTTATGAGGGCCTGCAGCCCATTTTTGGTTCTAGCGTGTCTTTGGTTTTGATCTCCCTCCACGGCAGCTTGGTGTAATGACAAAGCCTATAGCGAACTGTAGCACAGAACCTCTTTCTATTAATTATGGATTGGTGCCCCTCCTAGGGAGATGCGAGCACGAAAAAAGGATTTTTCCAGTATCCAATTACAAAAGAGGTCAGCAATAATAGATAGGGTTGGCCAGAATCGCATACATACGCTGTAAATGACCTGACATCCCTGTCAAATATACTGTGTATACATTGTAACAAATACTGTATATACATTGTAACATATACTGTATATACATTGTAACATATACTGTAAATACATTATAACATACTGTATATACATTGTAACATATAGTTCTGGTCAGCCGTAACAAGGCATGCTGCGACCCATGCAGTCAATGCGGTACTATGGTCAAGTTTTCAACAACGCAATGCAGCCTCAAAACAGTCAATGTGGTGGGACCTATAATGTAGGGGCTTGGATTTGGCTTTTATAGACGTACAACGTAAATGCGTATATGACCGTATATTTGATGACTAAGCTACCGAAAATACCATATGTACACCGCATATATATATTTAATTAGGCCAACCCTACTTATTATTGCTGTCCTACCCTATGTGCAAATACTGGGTCATGGCACGTCATAACCATCGTGGCAGGCCACACGATATACAGGCCACTTCACATCTCATCATCACGCTTGAGTGTAGTCAACCATACACAAGAATTTAGGTCCTGGCTAAAATTCAACGACACCATTGACATTTCCCTTCTCAAAAAAGGGCACAATAGCACATGGCTCTTGGTTGGTGGTGACCAAAGCTACGGTGCACACAGCTCAAACTTAAAAATATGTAGGGTTGTCAAAACTATTTATATCCGCCGTAAATGACCATATGTACGTTCATTTTCTTGTTGAAACAACCTGTATGCTTCTGGCCAACCTGAGAATACCAGATACTATTTATCTTAGTGATGGCCACCCTACGGCGCATGCAGCTCAAATGTTGCACTCACCAGCCAAAAATTGCCTGGTCTGTGTCGCCAACAGTGAATAAATTCCCACTTTATCCTTTCAGTAGTTTCAGCAGCTGAAATTGCGGAGCATTTACGTCCTGTTTACAGGGCAAGGTGTGTAGTGAATTGGTGAGGTGATGATCTGGGGAACCGACGCCTGTTCCCATGTCACGTTAGCATGTCAAGCTTGCGGTTTCGTGGTGTTCCATTTGCCCAGCCTCCCTCCTCGACACCTCCTTTACCTTGCTAGCTTGCAAATTGTACACACCTCCTTGCTCAGCACTCATCTCAAGTTTAATAAGCCATGTCGACTTGATATGGCTAGGCTATGGTTTGTGCGGGCTTTCAGCAGACAGCCCTTGGCAGGTGTGAGCGATGTAAATTTTGTCTTCATCCATACGTACCTGATAGATACAAATTTGCACTGGCTGGGACTAGCAAAAAAAGCCCATCGGCCTAACATATATGGCTGCCGGTTATCCCCTTTGTAAACCTTGTAAACCTTATACAGATACATACCTGCATCTCATCAACAAGGCAATGCTGGAACTTATGAGTTCAGTGTGAAACACCTAAACTCAGGTTCTTGAAGTGTAGCATAAAGTGAGATGTTATCACTTTCTGGTTTTCTACAATTTCTGCTTCCCTTCTCCATTCTTTTTATTCCTTGGAGAACACAACTCTCTGTTTAGCATACTTTCCCCCCTCCCTCACCTCTTCTAAATTTTAGTCTTTAGTTTTCTCCCGTTTCTCTCCGGTTTCTCTGAGTTGTTGTGTCTCCTTGGTAATAATGACAGAGCCCTATGCATCTGATGATGCAAGCGAAATAGAACTGTAATGTTATTACGGTATGTTCGTGTTTTGCATACAACGGCCCTACAGGCGATGATGACGAAGACCTCTCTGATCTGCACGGATTCCTGTTCTGCTTGGACTGCACATTATCTGTGATGTTTTTTATTGTTTGTTCGCATGTTGCACACAATGGCTCTACAGGTAGTGGTGTTGATGACTTCTCTGATCTGCACAGATTTCTGTTTTGCTTGGACTGCACATGATCTGTAATGTTTTTACTGTTTGTTCGCGTGTTGCATACAACGACTCTACAGGTGGTGATGATGATGAGGACCTCTCCAATCTGCATAGATTTCTGGCAAGGATTAAACTACTGCACTGGCTGGAGAGAGGGAAGCTGAGGAACCGGGCAATCGTGTGCGCCTCATGACCATCCACAAAGCAAAGGCAAGGCGCTTTCATGCCTCTTTGTGTGTGCCTGCTTGGGAAAATGATGCAGATGCTCATGAAAGCATAGAAAAGCAAAAGAGGAAAATAAATTACGCAGGCAGTAAAAAACCACTCCTCACTGAATCAAGGAGAAGGACCCACTTGGGTGATGTGTACCGTAAAAACTCCTCCATCGCAGAAAAAACAAATGTGATTTGAAAAATGATCCATTGGGGATCAGGAGGGTTGCAGGCTTGGTTTGGATTTGGTTCCTGACGATGATTAGCATAGGCCTAATATTATAAGCGCCATTGATGTCTGGACTCTAATTGCGTGACTGCCTGTAATGTAGGCCACTTTTTGACAGCCACCCTGAAGCGTCATTCATACTCACGTGTTGATAAAAAGAGGGGTGACCTCTACAAAGGAAGGAACGCATAGGACGGAACACCGGCACAGTGATATCTTCTGTCACCCCTAAGGGGTCCGGCCTGTGATCTCAAACGACTTTAAAGGTTTCAGGGCAGCTACCCACACTCACAGTTCCTGTCATGACCATGAATTGCAGGGACAAGAGTTCCGCACGGTGATGCTGTGCAGGTGAGCCGCTGATGCTGTGAGAGGTGAGCTACGGATGCTGTGTGGTGATGCTGTGAGAGGTAAGCTACTGATGCAGGTGAGCTGCTGATGCTGTGAGAGGTAAGCTGCTGATGCTGTGAGAGGTAAGCTGCTGATGCTGTGCGGTGATGCTGTGTAGGCGAGCCCCCAATCATTCACCAAAGATTGCGAGTTTTGCGCTCTCTACTTCTGTAGACTGCAAGCGTTAAGTTTGCAAGTTTTTGAGCTCTCGACTTCTGTAGCCGTGTGGGATTTGCGTGATCAGGTCTTGAGCTTGCATTGAAGGCACAACGTCCTCTGGGGAGGGATATAAGCCCAATTAGTTCGAATTAATGGCACCATTTGTAAAGAAATGATCAACAACTTAGTTTCAGGTCTAGAGTTGGATTTCTAAATCAAGAACAGCTTAATTATAGACTTATGGAGTTTGTGCCCCTTGACGCCTTCAATGGTAGAACAACAGCGTGTACAGAATAGCAATTGCCGTATTTGCCAAAGGTGTGGGCATGGGCGTGTCTGCACGCAATCCACTTGCTTTTATTATCTGTTGGCTGTGATGGGCTTTTAGGTGTTGGCTGACTCATAAGCGCTCTTTTCCTTTAACCTGCTGGTGATTAAACCCTACCGAGAAGCGTCCTCTACCTTTCTTTGAGCTTCCCTGCGTGCTTTCGCGTAAAAATGTGCACGTGACACGTAAACAGGTTTGAAGATGGAATCATCCCCTTTGTTGTCAAGAACAAGGACGTGGCGCCAGGCAAAAGGCTTCGTTCCTGCAAACAAATTAGAAGAGATACGTCTGGTCTGCGTGGCAGCAACTCGGGCCCAGCTGAACCTTTTCTTTATCGGTCCTCCGCAGGTGCAATGCGTGTGTGTGTGTGTTTGAGTGTGTGTGTGTGTGTGTGTGTGTGTGTGTGTGTCTGTGTGTCCTCCACAGGTGCAATGCGTGTGTGTATGTGTGTGTGTGTGTGTCCTCCGCAGTGCAAAAATGCCCGCTTCTCTGAAATTCACGTATTGTTGTGCACAAGCAACAATTTAAACAATGTCACACATACAAACGCACACACACACACAAGCAACATTTCAAACAATGCTGTGCACAAGCAACAATTCAACCATTGCTAAGTTACACGAAAGCAGGTTGCCACCAGGCAGCAAAGACGTAGCTTGACCGCCAGGCTTTCAGGGCCGCTTGTTTGTGTATCATATATTGGTATGCACCACTAGGGTACAGGTTAAGAAGACAGACACCGCTTCTGTCAGGCAACAAAGAACTGGCTTATTGACCACTGAGCTCTTGGGAGCTGTTCTTCTCAGGGCACACAAATACCAAAGCATCGTTTAATAACCTGCTGGTTAAATGTTGCACTTTGAACTGACTCTGTGTCTACAGCTGTTGCAGGTCACGGGTACATTATATAATGCTTGTAGAGTTTTGGGCTAAGAAGTACCAATCGCGTTAGCGCAATTTCTTTTTTCAGTGTAAGGATGGCACATGTCTTTGCACACAATGAAATGCCTTTGAGGTCTCCCTTCATGATGCATGACAAGCCTACTCTTTTACAAAACCTACGTCGTTACATTGTTTTTCTTGCTCAACCATAAATGCAGGAAAACAATCCAGTGAATCTGAAACTGCGGCGTGGCTCACCGTTTGTGCGGAATTTGCGCAAGCTGCATAAGAAAGGAGTTGTCGATATGCTACCAACTCAGTCTTGGGAGCTGTAGAAAGTACTGGGTACTTACAAGGCCTCAGCGCATTCTATGAAGAGTGAAGAGTGTATGTGTCTTGCACATAAGCAATTTATGGCTTTGGTGCTTCTTATGAAGAGTATCACATTACTTACACAAGGGCCTTAAGGGATGATCTTGATTGGGTTGTACCACCTACAAAAGGCCTCTTTAAAAAATGATTATTTCTGTTTGTCCTGGAGTCTTTTAACGTGAAGATTTTTTTGGTAGAGCAACCTTAATTTCGACAGCAAGTCAATGCCCTGATGGTTTATGATCTCCTCTTGCAACACAACACATTTTTGCCTTTGTGTCTAAGGTTTATTGACTCTAAACCATACAAAGCGGCTGCCCCACACCTCCCCTCAGCAGCAGCCCCATCAAGGCCAGCAACACCGAATTAAAGCCAGCACCAAGTCCACTTAGCCTCAGCTCCCCCACCTTTATAGTGCGTACAGCGACAAATATCCTCATGCAGCCAAGCCAAACAGCCAGGATGGAAGCCTGGCAGCAATGCGCAGAGTCAGCTGTTATCCTAGCCGCCCTCACCCAGCTGCAGGAAGACCCGCGCCCCACAGCCCTGGCCATAGCAGAGGTGCTCCCAGCGCAAGTACGCCAGGTATGGAGGCTCCCATGGGAGAATAAGCATGGTGTGGTGGGAGCAGGGGGCCACGGTTGGCACATGAAGCGGGGGACAACTTGCCCGTGTGGCTGGCAACACGCAGCCGCCTCATCACGTTATACACAGGCACTGCAGCTACGGGAGCACTTCTTCTGGACTTGCACAGGAGCTTCAGCCATCAGACGAGCCATAAAACACAACTCCCCAGAGGGGGTGCAACTGCTACCACAGCATGTGTGGCTGCTAGTGCAGCCATGCCAAACAGTGAGGAAAGAAGTGTGGTATGCTGTGTGCCTAGCTGCCCTAACTGCCATGCATGTAAAGAGCTAGGAGCTTGATGTTTAGAGCATGCTAGCCAGGGCAGGCTTAGTGCCTGCAGATGTAGAATATAGGGCAGCTGACCTTCTCCTCGCAGCCTTAAAGGATTTTGTAGCCTGCCAAGGTAGTGCCTCCAGTTTCTCTGACCTAGGCCAGGATCACCCCTTTGTGTATGCTAGGCCAAACGGCTCCATAGCTGTTTCACTGCAGCTCCCTTCGTAGCGTGTCTGCTGCTTTGATCTAGGTATAGGTTAGCCTGCTTCCCCTTGCTCTCGGCTCTCAGTAGAACAGCCCGACTCTTGTTATCTAAACCTTTAGCTCACTCACTGTCAAAAAGCCTCGCGTTATCAACGCGTTTCTGAGCTTAAAAACGCGTTTCTGAACCAGAAGCGTGAACGCGAACATTTTGAGGCATTCCAAACGGTCCTGTAAGGCCTTTGTTTTGGCGACGATGGCTTGTTTTGGGCGTGTTTAAATATGATTTATTTAATCGGGATCAGAAAGGGGCTGTTTGGGGCGGAATCCGGGAAGCGCATCTTCATCGCGTTTCTGAAATTCAGAAGCGCGTTTCTGCTGTTCGGAAACGCGCTTATGATGAACATAACTCAATTTTTAAAAGGCTTGTTTCCCAGTCCTGCCGCTAGAACTGCAGAAGTGTTGTCCCAAGAATGTGCTTGCAGCCTCCAAAACAAAGCAGGAGGCAGTTTGTACCTGTCTGCGCATTCAATCCCCAGAAGCGCGTTTATGATGACAATAAGCGCGCTTCTGAGGCTTATAAGCGCCGGGAAAAACGGGAAAAACGGGAAAAACGTGTTCATAAGCGCCAAAAGCGGTGTTGTTTCCAAGCGCGCTTATGAGTCCCATAAGCGCTCATAAGCGCGCTTCTGAGGCTTATAAGCGCCGGGAAAAACGGGAAAAACGTGTTCATAAGCGGAATTGGAATTCGGGGGAGGTTAGGAACAACAGGCAGCCACACGTCACATATCTTTTCAGCCAAACCAGTCAACCAGGCAACAGGAATCCAATCCTCGTCAGGGTGATGCTGTGCTTGATGAGAGGGAAAAGGAAAGCTCAGAATCATTTATTCAACACTTCGCATTTTTGAAATACACCACTGTTATCGCGCACAGAGACATTGAAATTTATAAATAATTAGAATCAATGATTCTTCCCTGTGTCTCAGCAGGAGATGTGTTGTGCACGCTTTAATTCAGTGTTGACCGGCTTGCCACCGCTCCCTTTTCACTCCCTCTCCACTCCCTCTCCACTCCCTCCTTCCTGGATTTGCGAATATCACCACCAGGCCGCTCCTATGGGCATTGCTGTGAGGCCCTGCCGTGTGGTTTGTGTAACTGCAAACATGCAGTGCGCATTCCCCCTCTTCTCCTGATCTCCTTCCTTGCCCCTCCTGCCATGTTGCGCACTGACTGCTTGTTGCTTTGCACACAGAGAGGAGCAGGAGCACAGCCCCGGTGGGCCTCCTCCAGTTGCTCTCTTGAGAGCAAATTTTCAGCTTTCTCCTCCTCTCCACCTCTTCTGATCCTATGCTCCCTCCTGCTCTGCGCTATCTCCTACAGCATGGACGCTATGAGCATGCCGTGTCAATTGCTGCAGGTGTGCGTGCAGGGGGCTGGCGTGGGGCCGGAGAGAGAGCCATCGAAGCAGCTGGCTTTTCCCGCGCCACAAACACTGTAGCGTAGTGGCCCAAAATGGTTAACCGGATGAAAATGAGCGATAAGTAAATTGTACTTTACTTATGCATGTTACATTCGCCCCACCCTCAAGTGCTTGCGTCCTCGTAAGCATATCACAACTCCCTAAACCTGTACGGTTTTTACATGATAGAGGCTTTTGATTTAAGACGGAGTCCACTTGGAGGTTATGCGGCGAAGTGTAAAGCGTGCGCAAAAACAACGTTTTTGCGGGCCTGAGGACTCGAACCGAGAACCTCGGCTTCGATGCCAAATGTGGCGTAGTGGCCCAAAATGGTTAACCGGATGAATATGAGCGATAAGTAAATTGTACTTTACTTATGCATGTTACAATGTCGCTCAAGTTCGACATCATATGCGGCCATTTGCACCCCATATGATGGTGTACGCGCTTTGTACGCGCTTTGTACGCGCTTTGTACGCGCTTTGTACACGCTTTAAAGACGGTGTAAAAACGCTTTACGATACTAAAGCGCGCTTTGATGGTCTGACAGCATTAACTTGGCTTTACAAATTTGTACGCGCTTTGTACGCGCTTTGTGCGCGCTTTAATGCACGCTTTAGAGATGTAATGCACGCTTTACAACAAAATAAAGCGCACTTTGGCTGGCCTTACAGCGTATGACGCACGGTGCCTATTATACCATTGAACTTTTGGCATTTATATTTTATTATTCCAGGTGGCTCCCTTCCAACCAAAGCTTAGTCAACATTACACCTTCACAATAATTGGTTCCACGCTTTAGACAATTCGCAAAGTACACTTTACACATCACTTTACAAATCAAAAGTGCGCTTTAGTCACATGAAATTCCGGTTTGACCCTATGTGCCCGCGAGTAACGATAATAATTAAATAATAGTTAGGGGGGAAGCGCAAGTACGGCGGGAACAATGGCAGGGTTCACCATGACGCGCCTATCCAAGTTCCTGGCGGTACTCCTGATGGCAGGGTAATGCAATCAATAGCTAGCGCAAACAGTGATAGAGAGAGTGCGGGGGCAATCAATGCATCATTTCGTTTTTCCTATCTTTCAGGTTTGCCCTCCAGTTTTTTTTGCCTGACACCCGGGCATACCTGGCCCTGGTGCCAGGCAAAACGCTGCCCATGGTGTGGAACCTTGTGTCTGCAGGCTTGCTCATCACTGACCCCATTGAGGTGTGTAGTGAGAGTGGTGCTCTCGAACAGCATTCATGCAAACTTGTGCTTGCATGAATGAGGAATGGGTGATACACAACATCCCCTGCAAACCCCTGAAATTAACCACCTCGCAGCTGGCAGTAAATGTCGTGATGCTGCTGGGGCTGGCGCGTTTGGTCGAGCCTATTCACGGGTCAAAGGAGTTCCTCAAGTGCGTAACAGTTGTCCATCTTAACACTGCAAGTTTGCATTAACCAAATCGACCATCCACATCGTATGCATCATTGTTGAGCAGAGCTTGCATGCAGCAAACACATATGGTCCCAAGCTTGCTCATCCATTGGCACGCCGTGAAGGACTTACACACCTACGCGTCACCATCTTCTTTCAGGTTTATCTTCGTTGTTGAGCTGCTGGTTTCATGCACCGTTTTCTCGGCGGTGTACGTCATGTACGCAACCGCACCTGTCAGCCGAGGCACCCTGCTCTACACCCAGTTCTCTGGCTTTCACGGGGTCAGCGCAGCACTCCTCGTGGCAGTCAAGCAGATCATGCCGCATCATGAAATCAAGTTACTCGGTCCTTTGAGGTTTAGCGCCAAGGCACGTGGGCAAGTGTGTGTGTTTGTGTGTGTGTGTTTATGTGTGTGTGCGTGTGTGTGTGTGTGTGTGTGTGAGTGTGTGTGTGTGCGTGCGTGCGTGCGTGTGCATGTATGCCAAAGCAGCAGGTAAATTCAGCAGGCTCACAAAAAACTTCTTCTCTTGCGTACTATTCTCATGCAGTTCTTGCCCTCCATCACCCTCATCCTATTCACCGGGCTTGCCTACATGTTGAGCCGTGTGGACCTTCTAGCCTTCTATCTCCCAGGAACATACCTTGCCTGGGTGTATCTGCGTTTCTTTCAGCTACAGCCTGACAGCGGCGGTGTGCACGGTGATGCCTCTGATGACTTCAAGGTGTGGGTATACTGTTTGCAGATGCGTATACTGTTTGCAGATGTCCGTGCTGCTGTCTGTCTTCAAAATGGGTGACAGGATGGTTATGGAGTCAGCAGACTTTTTCTAGCAGCAGGAGTTCAGCCTGTTGCACACACACACACACACATGCACACACACGCACATGCGCACACGTGAATACACAATACACACACACGCACACACACACATACACAACTTCATACGCTTCACTGCCTTGCCTCCCCAGTTTTCTTCATTTTTCCCCGATTTCTTGGCAACCCCCATCGACTGGCTGGCCGGAGTAGTAGGCACTGTGACTAGGCTACGTCACGAGCACGGGGCAGAGGGGCGTGGAGGCCACCATCATTTGGCAGGCATGCCTTCTGCGTTGGGCTCGGACTCCGCAGATGCCAGCCGAAGAAGGTGCGAGTGTGTTTGAGATTCGCCAAGAGCTTTTGCACAGGATCATACATACCAGAGGGGTGCAGCTGAGCAAGTGCCCGGACTTTTTTTTTACATTCAATGGGCAAATCACACAGCACTTAAAAGTCGCTATATGTATTGTAGAAATTAACAGGACCAAACACACACGTAGGGCCTATGCCCTAGATACTGTACATTTCTTATAACACCCTGCATTTAGGTACCTATATTGTTTCTTGCCCTACAGGGTGACTGCGGTAAGATATAATACACATGTTTTTTGACCCTGCAGGGCTGTGCAGAGTCTGTGTAAATACAGTTCCTGGCTCGTCAGTTAAAATTTATTGTACTGAATAGGGCCAATCGCCCTGTGGGGTTTATGCGGTACGGGTAAAAACATCTATTTTTGGGTTGCAGGAAAGTGTAAGATTCGGCAAAATGTCCCTAAAAATTGGGGTGCTTTACGAGGGAAACAGCGTGTTCTTTGCATATCTCGCCAAGAACTTGGTCTTTTCACTGCATTTTGTTTGCAGTGATCCTGTTTTATTGTACGGAATTTATAACACCAAATATTACCGAATTTTGTAGGTGAGCTGATATGAAAGACAGCAAATAGGGGGTCCACGCCACAGCAAACTAAGCATGTGCGGCCCAGTTGGCAAGCTCCGAATTTTGCACCCATAGACAGATTCATAGTACCCCATAGTGGTATGCAAGAATTGGAGCCTGCCAATTTTATCGCACATGAGCCAAAGAGCATTTTAGAACATGCCCATTTGGGGCCTCAGTTGCCCCTCTCTGGATTCACAGCTTGAGCCAGTGACCACCAATCCTGTATCTCATGAGGTAGTTGTAATAGGGAGCTTGCCTGACGTGCACATAATGGCAGGGGACACCCCTCAACAAAACCAAAGCCAACTATCTTGAACAGCTTGTCGCCTCATCAAAGTGTACAAGAGATGGCAGGAGTTTTTCCTGGCGCCTTATGATGTCAACTAAGCTTTTGCCGGTATTGATAGCGCACAACAAAAGACAGTGTGGAGAATTGGTGAGAATACGGGGGTTGCCTGTCAGAGCTGTAAGACCTGCACCCAACTGCCTGGAGTGGGTTGGTCATTCCTGTTGTTCCTGTGTGCACTTCTGCCAACAAGCCACGTAAGCAATTCCGTGGAGGTAGTCGACGTGGAATTGTTGGTTTCCGACTTTTTTGCTTGCCCAAGCCCAAGAAAAAATTAGAAGTATCTGCCCGGCTCTTGGATTGCGAAAGGGCCCATTAAAAAGGGAACTTAAATTAAGGGCATTTTCTTCATAAACCTCTTCTTGCAGCTTAACAATATCACCTTTGTCTCACCCAGGCTTTGGGCGTACTTCACATTTGAATTCGTGTATGTAATTACGGTCACTCTGCTGAGGACACCCTTTGAGCCTCTCCAAACTTTGTAGTGGTGGAGCCCATCACAGCATGTCTGGACTCACAGTTTGCCCCCATGTAATTGACTTCCTGCAAAAGACAGATCAAATTCCAGTTGTAGGACAGTAGCTTGTGCACCATAGTCTGTTATCTCGTCATGACATTTCAACGGATCCAGTTTGTATGTAAAAGGGACTTGTTAGTTCAATTTTTCGTTTAGTTAAGTTGCGTCGTTTCAATCACACAGCAGCAGTCCAGGCGTGGCCCTACAGTGTACAGCCCAACTAACCTTTTGTTACACTCTTTTGCTTGTTTGCGTGGTGAGGGGTTACCTGGTGCGGGGACCTGCGCAGCCTCCTCCCTTCATTATGCTGGTGTGTCATCGCTACCATCGGATGTGTTAATCACCCGTTCACACACGCATCATCCCCTTAATACACGCAGGGAGCGAGGAGCTAAAGCGCTGGAAGAGCGATTAAAAGGCTCACATGCCACAGGGAATGATGTAGAGGGGGGCAAGGGAGTGGTGCTAGCAGCTGAGGCGGCAAGCTAGAGGCCGTTAGAGGTTGAATATCGGATCTTTCTATGTTCCAGGGGTTGTGAAGTTTTAAGTCTGTTGGAAGAACTTTCTGAATTTGAAATCCAGGCCATGGTGCGCTTTAATCAATATGGCCTTGTAAACATTCCTTCCTTGCTAGCCAGTGAGTGTGTGTGCGCGTGTGTATGTGTGTGTGTGTGTGCGTGCGTGCGTGTGTTCAAAAACATTTCATCTTTCAATAATTAATGACGGCGTGTAATAACGAGGTGGTATGCGTGGCATTATTAAGACAGGTAATTGCCAAAAGCTACTACCCATTCCCGTCCCTTCATTCATGCACTGAAGATGAGCAGTCTTTTCTTCCGTTATAATCTATGTGTAGGCAAAAGCACCAAAGCAGCAAAACGCACATTTAGAAAAGGCAGGGCATTTGCAAAGTTGCCTGAGAATGAAATGGTGAGACGGCATGTGTGTGATATTTTGCCACGTCCTCCAAGAGGATTGGACAAGAGGGTGTACAGGGAAATCAGCAGCAGTAAGGAGGCACAGCTCACCAGCGACTTGAAGTGCTCGCTTGCCCAGTCAATTTGCTCAGTCAGGAAGGCTTACTCAGGCTTACTCATGCTAATGATATCTATAGTTCCTGGGCTTTTCACTGTCAGGATAGTGTTTATTCTTCCGATCCTGAAGGCAGAAGCAGTCTACCACTAATTGGGCTGTACTCCGAGAATGTGGACATGAACCGTTGCAATTCTTCTGGTTTCGGTCAGCTGTCAAGCTTTTCAATAGTATGCTTAATACCAATAGTGACACTTTGCG
>Ga0307945_1003542_pt1 | contig 12640 bp, 15 predicted proteins | sample OrgLakmetagen228_FD_201818 | JGI IMG/M metagenome (GOLD analysis project Ga0307945, IMG submission 201818) | Saline water microbial communities from Organic Lake, Antarctica - #228 | ecosystem: Environmental > Aquatic > Non-marine Saline and Alkaline > Saline | place: Antarctica: Organic Lake...
TCACTTTTCCTCCCTTTCTCGAACCCTCCAGGCTGCAGCTCACGTAGGGAAGATGCCAGCCCTAAGACAGGTGAGCAGAGCAGTTCCTTAGAACCGCAAAAACCTTAGCAGTGTGCAAATCTATTGCCGTCCTCATTCTGTCATGCCTGTGCTGCCCTCCCAAATAATGGTACTTGCATGGATGGCTTGTACTTTGCGTGAGCTGGGGATGGGGATTGGGGGTGGGGTATGCGAGCGCGTTCCAGCGTGCGCGTGCGCGTGAGCGCGTGAGTGTGTCTGTCTGTCTGTCTGTCTGTGTATCTGTCTTTCCGACTGTGTACATGCATGTGTGTATGTGTGTGCTATTGTATGAGAGCATCAATATTAGTACAACTTTCCATCCTTGTCTTCTGTTAGTAAAATCGAAAAGCCTGATTCTGCTCCTTGCAGGAAAACATTTGCACTTGAATGGGTACAAGTAGATTACCATCCATGGTATGCGCCAAATATTGTTTTGTAAATAGTCACGCCCGCACCAGGCAACCCCCCATTGTTTTGTACATAGTCATGTATGTTATTAGTAACAACTTTGCAGCGTTCAACGTGGTTTAAGTATGATTTGGAATGTGACCCTCCCATTAATTTTGTTCAAATTGGTAAGGAAACGACTTATGGCAATTGGCTGGTGAAACACAATCAACAAGAATTGAAACTAAATCTGACACAAACTTGAGGAGTCTGTATGAGTCTTGATTCAGGAATGCATTGATCTCAAAATCTGTGATACGGTGATGACAAGCCAAGAAAGGAATAAATCCAGAGCTCAAAGGAGCAAACGCATGCAGGGTCTTAAACATTCCTTCAAAAAGGTCTCTGTATCTCATGCGCAGCTCGCACACTTCAGCACACTTGCAAAAGAAAAGCACATGCTTACATTGTGCATAACATGTTTGGACAAATCAAGATGAAGATATCGTGGTACAATAGTCGGCATACGCTCATTTCTAGAAAAAGGGGTGGCAAACCAAGAATGATAGGTGGCCAGTTTGTTGTTGTGCGTGTTGGGGTCCACCAACTCAGCGTCTCTCCAAACACCTCTCATCCTATGCTTCAAATCTGCAATAAACTCTTGCATAAAAAACACGCCCAGTTTTAACAGCTCGTACACACAGCTCACGCCCGCGCAGTTCTCGAAAAGTTCTCAGCAATTGAGCAGATCAGCAGGCACTTGAACGAGGCTGTAAATTGAGATTAGCCTGGACTACCCTCCGCAAAGTGACACTATTGGTATTAAGCATACTATTGTAAAGCTCGACAGCTGACCGAAACCAGTAGTAGAACTGCAACGATTCATGTCCACATTCTCGGAGTGCAGCCCAGTTAATGGTAGACCGCTTCACACACGTGCCCTTCAGAAAACTCAAATGAAGCGTAGATAGCGAGCTAGAATATTCCCTGCCAGTCTGCAAAAAAACAGTACCCCATACTTGACTATCATACATGCCAGCAGAAATAACATACGTTTTAGCGAGCCACAAAGAAGTGTGCGGCCTGTATGCCAATGTGTGTTCACGCACAAATCTACGTATCCTATAGGCAGCCAGAGGCAAGAAAAGGACGGGATACGTGTTCAGCAGACTTAGCCATGTTAAAGGTCCTGTAGAAAATCATGCCCAGATACCTTGAAGAATCTTTGTGGCTGATAAAGGGTGGCACCGCCAACATCAAGAACAGGAACATTTTCACCCGCGAAGTTCAAGTGCACAACCTCGGACTTGGAAGTGTCGACAATTATATGTTTATTCCTGGCGTACACAGCCAATCGACTCAGCATGATTTGCATATCACGGGGCTCATTATTCAGCAAAGTCAGATCATCTGCATACAACATGTGTGAGACATGCACACCCGCGGTTTTGGTGACAGCCCCTGACACCCCCTCAGCAATGTTGTCATTATTGTAAAGGGAAAAAAGCAGTGGGGACAAGGGGTAACCTTGTTTTTCCCCACGAGTCGGATGCACACGAGCAGTCTTATCACTATCCTTTAAGACATAGTCATCACGGTTGTACAACCTACTCCAACATTGCAGACACCTCCATCAGAACAGCAGGCCCTGAGGGAAATTCCTTCTACAACATCCACTGGCTTGCAAAAGAAGGCATAGAAAACCAAACACAAACCCATAATCATACCCATACAACAAACATGGCCCATTCTCCTCCCCCAAGCTTTGGTACCTACCAAACCACCGTGACGCCCTTCAAGCACACGTGCATCTTGAAAGAAAAGAAAAGAAAAGAAAAGAAAAACAACGCAGGCAGTGAAAACCACTCCCCACATTAATTAAGGATAAAGGAGCCACTTTGGTACCGAGTACCGTAAAGCTCCTCCACCGTGAAAAGGAAAGGAAAAATCAATGGGGATCAGGAGGGTTGCAGGCTTGGCCTGAAACCGGCTTCTGATGAGAGTTGATAATAGTACTGGAAACGGCACGTCTGGTATGGACAATTCCCCATAAACTGGGAAATGTCAAAACTGAAGCGAACTACCATGTGTACTACCAGACCCTCACTGTCAAAAAGCCTCGCGTTATCAACGCGTTTCTGAACCAGAAGCGTGAACGCGAACATTTTGAGGCATTCCAAACGGTCCTGTAAGGCCTTTGTTATGGCGACGATGGCTTGTTTTGGGCGTGTTAAAATAACATTTATTTAGTCGGGATCAGAAAGGGGCTGTTTGGGGCGGATTCCGGCAAGCGCATTTTCACCGCGTTTCTGAAATTCAGAAGCGCGTTTCTGCTGTTCAGAAACGTGCTCATGATGAGCATAACTCAATTTTTAAAGGGCTTGTTTCCCAGTCCTGCCGCTAGAAATGCAGGAGTGTTGTCCTAATTAGGACTTATATTGTCCTAATTAGGACTTATAAGAATGTGCTTGCAGCCTCCAAAACAAAGCAGGAGGCAGTTTGTACCTGTCTGCGCATTCAATCCCCAGAAGCGCGTTTATGAGTCTCAGAAGCGCGCTTATGAGTCCCAGAAGCGCGCTTATGATCCTCACAAGCGCAGGGAAAAACGGGAAAAACGTGTTCATAATCGCCAAAATATTAGCAGCGTGTTGTTGGCAAGCGCGCTTATAAATCTCAGAAGCGCGCTTTTGAGTCTCAGAAACGCGCCTATGAGCCTCATAAGCGCCGGGAAAAACGGGAAAAACGTGTTCATAGGCGTCAAAAGCAGTGTTACCAATTGGCAAGCGCGCTTATGAATTCATAAGTGGGCTCGTCAGGGTGATGCTGTGCTTACGGGAAAAGGTTTAAACAAATTTGTTCAGCACTTCGCATTTTTGTGAAATACACCACTGTTATCGCGCACAGGGACATTGAAATTAATCAATGGTTCTCCCTTAGGAGATGTGTTTTGCACGCTTTAATTCAGTGTTGACCAGCTTGCCACCGCTCCCTTTTCACTCCTCTCCACTCCCTCTCCACTCCCTCCTTCCTGGATGTGCGAATATCACCGCCAAGCCGCTCCTATGGGCGTTGCTGTGAGGCCCTGGCGCGCGGTTTGTGTAACTGCAAACATGCAGTGCGCAGTCCCCCTCTCCCTCCTGTTCTCCTTCCTTGCCCCTCCTTTCATATTGCGCACTGACTGCTTGTTGCTTTGCACACAGAGAGGAGCAGGAGCACAGCCCCGGCAGGAAGTGCGGGCCTCCTCCAGTTGCTCTCATGAGAGCAAATCTTCAGCTTTCTCCTCCTCTCCACCTCTTCTGATCCTATGCTCCCTCCTGCTCTGCGCTATCTCCGCAGCAATGACGCTATGAGCATGCCGTGTCATTTGCTGCAGGTGTGCGTGCGGCGTGGGGCAGGAGAGAGAGCCATCAAATTTGCAGCTGGCATTTCCCGCGCCACAAATACGCTTCTTAACCCATCATAATGCCGATTATATTTCTAGAAACGCGCTCATCACACTCATAAACGCGCCTATGAGTCCCAAAGCTCGCGTTTCTGACTCAAAAACGCGCGTTTCTGACTCAAAAGCGCGCGCTTATCAGCCGTTGTTAGCGTGCAGAGCGCGAGAGTTCAGAAACGCGTTTCTGAAGCTCAGAAACGCGTTGATAACGCGAGGCTTTTTGACAGTGTTAGTTGACGGTCACATGTTAATTTTGGGAATCCAGCCCAAAATGACCCACTCCCCCCCCTACCCCCCACACTAATAAAAATGGTGTCGTTCTGCCCCCCCACACTAATAAAAATGGTGTCGTTCTGCCCAGAATTTAAGCAGCCATCTGCCTGCACAATTCACATGCCAAGTAATGTACTAGTACCTGATAAGCTATAGGGCAAAAACAGATACCATGTAGGTATGTGCACGCTCTTGCACTGACCACCTGATTAGTGCACAAATCCAGCCAAGACCTTTGCCAAAGCAGTTTTATACTTCATTCTTGCCAAGAAGCAGTATAACTTATGCATAATGCATAATGCAATGCGTGAACTGCAGGTTTGGAAATAATTGCTGGTAATTTGCCTGAACACGCCCATACTGGCATTCTATGGGCTATGTTCAAGGTCTCTGACTAGTTCCAAGTAGAGACCCCAAGCGCAGCGCCACTAATATTTTATTGGTGGAGGAGTTTTACGGTACCCGGTATTAAAATTTTCCTTAATTTATCAATGGGGGGACTGCGTAATTTTTCCTTTTTTTATGTACCATCAGGTATCATTAATGTTTTTTCTCGACTAATGGACAAAAAAGAAGCATGCATGAGTATGCGCTACAGGTGTTGCCAGAGGTCCTGTCTAGGGCTGGTGTCATGTGCTTGTTTGAAATCAATGAAAGTAGTGCACATGCAGCCAGATCCACCAAGCAAGATAGAAACCGAACTGTGTGTTGGGGACTCTTTCTCAAGCCATGCACAAGTCTGGGGAAAAAGAGTGCGGAACATTGTACCACTGACATCCAAACAAGAACAACATAAGTTGCTAATGTCCTCCATACCAATTTACTAGGTGCAACAGGCACCAACCAAACAAACGTAAAATACAATTGATCGAAATTAAGTACTGTGTATACACTTCCCCTACTCTACAAGCAGAAAAGGCACGAGAACAACATAAGCTGTGAATGACTTGCTTCTTACCGTAAAACCCTTCACACCATCCTGCTAGGAGCAACAGGCACAATTTACAGCAGCTAAACAAGGAACCAAATCCACAGCCTTAGAGTCACTGGTCTACATGCCACAGCACACAGCACTCATGAACAAATTCAGCCTACATGCAACCAGATCCGCAACAAAAGTCATACAGACGAGGCGAGACATTGAATACAAGCCCTACAAATATTTGAGCAATACTCCTGGTGGTGTGCAGGCTTCTGCCTCCCAGCCACCTGATCCCCACTGAAAAGCTTATCTTATATGCTTATGTGTACTTACCAGGTGAGATGTTGTGTGTCTTTGCATCCATCGGGCGGTGCGGAACACAAAACGACATCCTTTAAGGGTACATCTTTGCCGGTAGTGTTTACACTATCTGCATTCTTTTTCTTTCTTTTTCACGGCCTTGGAACTACTGATCCACATACATGCCACAGCTCCCATAAAAAACGAAGCTTACTTGTAAACAGATCCACAACAAAAATCATACAGAAAGACATTGATATCATAACCCCCAATAATATCTGAGCAATGCTCCTGGTGTTGTGCAGGACATGCACATGCCTCCCAAATTACCTGATGCCCGCTGACACTCCATCCTTTCCTCTATGTATTCTCAAGTCATGTACAGCTCAAACAGGCTACCTAGGAACCTGCTTTGTATCCATGGATATTGGCAGCAGCAAACGGCTGGCTATGCAAAATCTTCAGGTTCCATCATGATACAGCTGAAACTAGGACTATACTAAGTGGTTCTTTCCGTCCACTTCTCAGACAAAGCAACTTACCTCCAGTCATCCATATTCTGCACTGGTTGCTCCCATCTCCGCAACAATAAAAAGCAACAGACTAGTAATGGAGGGGGGTAGAATCTTCGGAGTGGCAGGGAGGTATTGGGAGAGACCGGGAGGACCTCAGCTGCATCGCCAGCCGTCAGAAGATCCACCTTCTCCAGACAGCATTGCCCCAAAGATCTCAGCATTCTCCAACGTGGCATTCACATCATCGAGATCAAGTACTGTGAGGAGCGACACTAAACCTTAGAACCAGCCGAGCGTCGCGCAGGAACAGCTTAAAGGTATGTGCTTCATCCTTCAAGGAGCCTCCGTTACCCTCCACACCATTCTTTTGGAAGTGGGTGGCAACATCTATAATAATCACACACTTTAAAGGAGCTGGGTCTTCAACCTCAAAGAGTTAAGAAACTCACTTCCAAGCTTCATTTACATATTGCCAACTACGCTGCCAAATTTGTTTATTACAGACGTGACCTTTCCAACATTATTATCAATTCTTATAGGAGAAGGTTTCAGGTAAATCATGCAACCCTCCTGATCCCCATTGACCTTTTTCTTTTTTGTGGTGGAGGAGTACGGTAACTGGTAACAAAGCGGCCCCTTTCCCTAAATTGATATGGGGAATGGCAACACTGCCTGGCTGCGTAGTTTTTCCTTTTTTCCTTTTTTGAGGGAGTCGTGTTAGTAGTGCATGGATTTGTGCTGCAAGGCCCTGGACAGGGGGACTCAGCAAGGTGTGGTTGCTTAGAGGGCAAGCAGAGTTGTATGCATCCTGTAAGATACCCAAGTGCTGATGATACCATTGCATTCTACACTATCCGCACACACTTGTTAACTCTAGGATGGTGTATCGCTTTTTTGTTAGCCATTTTGCTTGTGGCAGATGGCTAGTTGTATCGTATTGCTTACTGTCGTGTGTTGTCTTTTGTGTCGGAGGTGGTGGTATGATCAAACCGACCTGTCTGCTCCAATAGAATCTGTGCCCTTAATATCATTCTTGGGGCATGTAGGTTGAATGTCAAAATCAAGTATGTCCCTGGTAAATCTGCCTAACGTGGATTTCCATTGGATCAGATCCTTCAATCCTTGCTGGCCAGGTTGTCCAGTTTTTTGTCTATGGGTTCAGTCTTCATGCCAGAGGTGGACATAGTATTTGCCTCAAACTCTTCAGCCATTTTTCCATAGTTAGGGTTGGATATACTCAGTTTTGCTGATTCCCAAGCTGGCTTCCAATCGACCAGCCATATTTTTTTTTCTGTCCGTCTGTGCTGAAGTTTCATTTGTTCCTCAGAGAGATCTTGGCAGGCTGGGCAGTGCCACTCTTCTGATTGGTGTGTACTTGGGTGGGAATCTGGGCTGTGTTAGCACTTAGTAGCCTAAGCTTAATTAGATATTCCCAGTGGTAGGTGCGGTCGCATTTATCGCATTGAAATGCACCTTGCTCGTGACTGTTACTTCTTCCTCTGTCGATTTCTTGCTGTGGGGGCTCCAACAGCCTTCACAGCAAGGATCTTTTAAATCCTTGAGTGCAATGGGAAATTTGCTTGCACTAGTAAAGGGTGCTTGGATATGATATTGAAGGGCCCATTTCTTATTGGCATGAGGATTCCAGGAAGCCTTGAGGGCTTAAGCTACAAAGATAAGGGAGCAAAACTTCCACAATCATAGAGCTGTACTATCACAACAGGCACAGGGCAAGATCCAGTAGACCAAGTATTGTTCCTGAGATGTTGATATTTCCCAATAACCTTGAACCCTTGCCTTTTTCAGTAAGCGAATAGTTTTCCAGTCAGTTACGTAGTCAATGCCGTTCTCAAACCCAAACGTCAAGTGTACAACTCTGGATGTTCCCGTCTTGCTTCCATCTGTTGCTCCCATCTTGCTTCCATCTGTTGCTCCCGTCTTGTTTCCATCTGATTTGCATACTCTTTATTGATTCTTTGATTTGTGACTTGAATTGTGGCCTGTTCCTTCCACCTTCTGTTACATAGGTTAAGGGGAAATACCAAATTCCTTACCAAGCACACAACAAAACCCTCAAGGCAAAAATGGGAATAATGCCAATGCTTCTGCATGCATATTACCAGACCCTGAATCTTGCAAAACTCAAAGCACTATCAACGGCCACTTACTTGACCGCATGTATGATCCCTGTCGAGAAGGAAATACATCATCATGAATGATTACGGAGTACAGAACAGGAACCTTGTGCAACCAAATGTAGTATGATTGCAATGCTTGACAAATCTAACTCAACCCCTCAGCACACAAAGAGACAGTGCCTGAATTAAATCTAGAAACTGCATACTGTCAGAGGAAGGTGGGTTTTCCAGGCTGGCAGAGAGCAAGTGAGAAGACGATAGCACTTCAGCAGCACCGTCAGCCACCAGCAGAGCAACCATTCCCAGACAGCACCTACTTGCTAAAGATCTCGGAAAATTTCATCGTGACTTTTACCTCCTGCATATACAAGCCAGACGGCAAATGCATAGGTATGATGACTCCTGAGCACTTCCACCTTTTAAGAGATCCCATGAAGCTCAGAAAAATGGATTACGCAAAAATATGTCCTCTCCTATCCAATGCCTAGCCTCAGAAATCGCAGGTCTTCTTCAAGACAACCAAGCACGCCCCAAAAACCCTAAAGCAAACCAACTTACAATATAATCTTACTCCCGTACCCTACCCCAACACATCAGTAAAGCATTACAACAGTGGGCCATGCATGGTTTAAAAAGGGAAAACGGCATGTGCTCTGGATTTTGAACCCGGATACTCCTCATCCTGTAGCGGACGATACCGTGACATAGTTTTTGGTGCCAACTGTGATACATTTGCCACCAAGTTTACATGTTTCTCAGCTTGCAAACCAGTGTATGATTACACAAAAATACTTACGTGCGTGCAACACTTCCTACGATCCGCAATGTGTAGCAAGCTACCAATCGCCACCTTCCTATTTCTACCCAATTGGGAAAACAAGAGCATCAAAGCTTACAAAGCATTGGTAAGAAATAACCCCAAATACTGCACCACGCTTGGCTTCATCCCCATGACAAGACTCACTTATGCAAGGCCGACCTCGTGGAAGGGTGTACAGCGAAAACTGTCCAACCACACCTGGAGCATGGATATTGTTGCTGTCTGGAACAAAGAAGCACAGCAGCGTTAACTGATACCTCACCGAATTGGCCGCAAACACTGCAAAGGAGTATCCCAGAAGCAGTTTGGAAAAAAATCAGTACCTTGCAAGAGAGGACACAGACCACATCACCAACCATGTTTGCCCCCAGTACTTCAAATCAAAAAGAGAGGCCGTCACTGGCCAGGAAAGAGGCCAAAACACTAACGTCTACCTCCAACCATGGGACGATAAGCAGTTTGGATTAAAGTGCCCCAACTGGAGGCTATGTGCCTACACTGACGGAAGTTGCATAGGTGAGACCGAAAATTATGTAGGCACAGGGGTATACTGCCCTCAAACCAAAGCTGAATGCTATGTGAACTCAGGAGGCGTGGGATTGACTGACACCATACATAGAGCAGAGCTCACAGGGTTTGCAGCAGCACTTACCATTAAGTATACGAAGATAGCAACAGAGAGTCCCTCAGCCAGATTAGAAAAATTCTTTCCCCTGGAATGCAATGAGCCCATATACACTCAAATCTGCTAGAACAAATTGTATCCATGCTTCATGCTTCACCAGAACCTATCTGCTTCTATAAAGTAAAAGCTCATAGCGGCATCGCTGGAAACGAATGCGCAGACGCAATTGCCAAACACTCTGCCTTACACGACGGTGGTCATGACGTGCACTTTAAGCCTCTAGCCTCCAGACGGTAATGCATACACATACCTCTACTGGCTTGCAGCTAAAGACACCAATGAGGGGCCCAGCAAAAGAAAAGGGGCAAGTACACCTAGGATTTGTGCACTCTCTGTTCTATTTCGCTTGCATCGTGAGATGCATAGGGCTCTGTCATTATTACCAAGGAGAAAACAACAACTAAGAGAAACCGGAGAAACGGGAGAAAACTAAGGACTAAATTATAGAAAAGAGGTGAGGGAGGGGGGGAAGTATGCTAAAGAGAGAGTTGTGTTCTCCAAGGTATAAAAATAATGGAGAAGGGAAGCAGAAACCGGAGAGAACCAGAAAGTGAGGACATCTCACTTTATGCTACACTACAAGAACCTGAGTTCAGGTGTTTCACACTGAACTCATAAGTTCTATTTAGCTTGCATCGTGAGATGCATAAGGCTCTGTCATTATTACCAAGGCAGACTACAGTCGTGGTTTAGTAGTGCATGGCCCTGGTTGGAAGCAATTTATAGGCAATAGGCCTCTCAATGTATGCGTGCATGGCCTGGCTTGATCTCCAGGCTCCATGAGCCTGGAAAATAAGATCAGGAACACCGTCCTTGGCAACGAGGGTAGCACCCCCAGAGCGAAGGGAGTGCAGGCCGTGTCTGTCAGTAAAATCTGCGAAGGACATGTTAGCAGAATCAGCCGAAGCTTGCAGAACGCGAGCCCGAGCAAAGGAGTAAGACCAGGGCTGATTTGAGGGGCAAAACTTTTCAGAAGAACCCTTCTTGAAGGAGCAAAAAACGGGAACGTGCTTGCCCAGGGATCCTGCCTATACCAACATGGATTTTAAGAGAGAGACTGGGCAGGAAAGGGACTTGCCCCGAGCAATACATACTACTGAGCCTGAGCGAAATTGGACGTTCTTTCTTTTGGCCAAGAATATTTCCATGTAAGAAGAGTAGAACCTGACTTCATCTGCAAAAATCTGGCAAGCGCAGTCATATCTCAGAAAACCAGAGAAGCAACCCATAATAAACGTTGCAATTTGGAGGTTGAGTAGGGTGGACTGGCTTGGCTGAAGCAGGAAAGAGACCTAGATTATACAGAGGTCAAGGGACAAGGGAGCTTTTCTGAATTGGCCTCCAGAGGAAAGTGACCTCTGTGGGCAGGAGCGAACCGCCGCTTGAACAAAGGAGTGGCTGGTCACATCACCTAAACCAGACATGTTGTGCGCGGTAAAGATGGCTGCGCTAGCTGCTTCGATAGTAGAGTAGGTCAAACCTCGGCTGAGAGCAAACCGTAGAGAATTTGACAGAAACACAGCAACGTGCATTGGATCAGCTGGCAAGAAAGAAAGCTTGTTTTGTTGACACCAACTTCTGAAACGGAACCAGTTAGCGTTATATCTGAGCAACGTTTTCTGACGACGTGACTGAGAAATGCAGCTCAAAGTGTACGTGTATTCAGCTTTCAAGGTAGGTGCAGGGAAATTATCAAAGTTTTTGCAAACAGCGTGCAAACAAAAACTTTGAAACATCGGACTCAAGGGTGCACCTGTGTCCTGCAAGCATAGGAGGGGATTGGGATTGGTTGAGGAGGGGGTTTAGCAGAGAAGCACAAGACGGCCAGAAAGGTCCAGCGCATAAATGCACGCGGGGCTGAGGCTGTGCTGGGGTCTGGATTGCTTCAGCAGATTCTCTAAGCGTGGTAGCACGCGACAACCGTGTACAAAAGAAAGGAGTGCTGTCCTTTAGACAGTAGAGGCCACCAAGAGCTAGATGGCCAGAGAGGTAGGACAAGGATGGAGGCTGCACTGAATTGCCGGATGATGGATGTGACCGATGGAATCAAGTTGAAAGGTGGGAAGCACCAGTTGAAATGTTCTAACCAGTCTCTTTGAGCAAGCGCATTGATACCGACTGAACCTGGGCACCGCAACATAGAGTTGAACCTGTCAAGTAAATGATTGGAGTGGCTTGCAAAACGGTCAATGGTAGGTAGGCCCCACGGTGCAATGATTTTTTGGAAGACGTCAGCCATTAGAGTCCAGTCACAAGGGCCTTCAAGGTGAGTAAGGCCATCGGCAATCTTGTTCTGATCACGTGGAACCCATGTGGGAAGCAGGGAAATGTCATGTTTTATTGTGAGTGAGATAGTTCTGAGTACAATGTCATTCAAGCGCAAGTCTGTACTGCCCTGGCCCATAACTCTGACCACGTTGGAGTTGTCAGTGAAGATCTGAACGGACTCGTGCCTAATGATGTCCAAAAAGGATTCAAGACAGTGAAGACAGTGAAGAAGTCCCCACATTCCTCTCAGTGTGCTACTGGATGTGCCATGCTACAACTCAGGGGGGAAGAAACCTTGTGCCTGCAATTTTTGATTCTCCATCGTGGCACCCCCCCCAACTTGCTGCTCCATCATCACACCATATGGAAATGTCAGAGGTAAAGGGGGAAGGCCAAATCTTTTCGCGAAAATGCGTACGAGACAAGTGGGACCAGTAGGTGAGTTCGTCTCGCAAGCTGTCAGAGATAGCAACGCAGAATTGCAAGCTGTACTGCTGCAGGTAAGAGTGGCATTGCCTTGATTTGATGAGAGCAATAGGGCCAATTGCCAGATTCATGCTGCTAAGGTGGCCAGCAATTCGTGAGAGCAGGTGCACTAGCACCTTCTGTCTTGACAATGCTTCTGTGATCAGCTGTTGCAAACTCTCCCATCTCTCTTGCGGCACTTCAAAGGAACCAGGATCCAAGTCAATGACGAAACCGAGGTGGGTCAGGAGACGCGTAAATTGCAGATGAGACTTGGACTCATTGATTGCCAGGCCAGCTGATTTGAAAGTGTCCAAAACCAACTGCCTGTGTGCTGTAGACTGGGAATCAGAGACCAGGAAAAGGAA
>Ga0307945_1003545_pt1 | contig 12637 bp, 17 predicted proteins | sample OrgLakmetagen228_FD_201818 | JGI IMG/M metagenome (GOLD analysis project Ga0307945, IMG submission 201818) | Saline water microbial communities from Organic Lake, Antarctica - #228 | ecosystem: Environmental > Aquatic > Non-marine Saline and Alkaline > Saline | place: Antarctica: Organic Lake...
GCACAGGTGTGCACTCATGTGATTGGTGTGGAAAGAAAGTAAGAGCAAGGTCGCTCTGCTATCGATTGTAGGTATGTGTGTGCGCCTGTGTGTGTATATACACACATATATATATGTGTGTGTAATTGGGTAAATATATGTGTGTGTAAATGGGTATGTGTGCGCGTGTGCGCCTGTGTGTGCCTGCGTGTGTAAATGGGCATGTGTATGTGTGTACGTGCGCCTCTGGGCTTTAGTATGAGCAGGCACAGAGTGCTCCTTGTACTGTGCGGTTTTGTGCACCTGTTTTGGGATTGAGATTCTTTTTATTCCTTGGTAATAATGACAGAGCCATATGCATCTCACGATGCAAGCGAAATAGAACGCATCATGGCTAGCTAGCTGCCTACAAAGCCTGGAGGTCCGTGGTCAGGCCACACTGCTCTGTTTTGGCTGGCATTGGCACACGATGCGTTGCACCTAGGCTAGGCAAAACAGAAAACAAGTTGTCTGTGAGGGTGGGTAGCTCTTTCACGAAGCCTGGAGGTCCGTGGTCAGGCCGCACTGCTCTTTTTAGTCTGGCATTGGCACACGATGCGTTGCACCTAGGCTAGACAAAACAGCAAATAAGTCGTCTGTGAGGGTGGGTAGCTCTTTCACGAAGCCTGGAGGCCCGTGGTCAGGCCGCACTGCTCTGTTTAGTCTGGCATTGGCACACGATGCGTTGCACCTAGGCTAGCCAAAAACAGCAAAAAAGTCGTCTGTGAGGGTGGGTAGCTCTCCCACAAAGCCTGGTGGCCCGTGGTCAGGCCAGACTGCTCTGTTCAGTCTGGCATTGGCACACGATGCATTGCACCTAGGCTAGGCAAAACAGCAAATAAGTCGTCTGTGAGGGTGGGTAGCTCTCTCACAAAGCCTGGTGGTCCGTGGTCAGGCCACACTGCTCTGTTTTGGCTGGCATTGGCACACGATGCGTTGCACCTAGGCTAGGCAAAACAGTCGTCTGTGAGGGTGGGTAGCTCTCCCACAAAGCTTGGAGGTTTGTGGTCTGGTCAGGAACAAAAAGGAGGGGCAAACATGGAGAGTGAGCTGCACAGATGAAGCAGTGGCTAAGCACTGCGTCTGCAGGAGTATGATTAAGATGGTTGCTCAGATGAAGCAGCGGCAAAGCACTTCTGCTGCGTTGCAAAGACCTAAGTCCTTCTTTATAATGCATTTATTTGACAGAAACGTGTCTGAATGTGTGATCGTGTCTGAGGGTTAAGATCTAGAATATGAGACATTGCCTACCTGCAGATGAGATCACCATCTTGTAGCAGATGTGTTCTGAACGTTTAAATCTTAAGTTTAGATCTAGAAGACATTGCCTACCTGCGGATGAGATCATCATCTTGTAGCAGATGTGTCCTGAATGCTTTGCCAGGGGAACTGAGTGTGTTTTTGCTGGACTGCAACGCGGCTGAGTGAGCCAGTCCTCATTCATCTCAGGCAACTTATATGGATCTTATCGCGCGCGCACACACACACACACACGCATACACAGACGCACGTGCAAGTGTACATTTGCACTCATGCAATTGTGCACACATATACACACACGCACGCACATTTACAAACATGTGCACACATGCATGCCCATGCACACATGCATGCTCGCACACACACACACACACGCACACACACACCAGTCTTTCTTTTAAGGGCGATGCGTCGCTTTTTAGGCATTGTATGTCACTTATTAGTGCTTATACACTGACGCACCAGGACGTCGCAGGGTACCCTGTGTCGCGCGTGCGCGGCATCGGAATATTTTGGGAATACCCTGTGTAGCAATTTAGAATTGTGTAATTTGAATGTTAGTAGTGAATCGAGCGGGAAAGGTAGCTACTCTTTGGGCCCCAGCCAACCCAGCAGCAGCAGCTGCCCATCCACCCCTGTCAACGCAGCAGCAGTAGCCTCAAGCATGCAAGCCAAACCTGCCATCTTCGCGCACAGACAATGCACAAATAAGCAACAGACACGCACGCATGCATGCAATGCGCGCACGCACAAGCATGCATGTACGCATGCAAACATGTATGCACGCACGTGCACGCACGCGTGCACACGCACGCACGCTCGCACGCATGCGCATGCCCACACACACACGCCCGCACGCGCACGCACACACACACACACACACACACACACGCCTGCATGCACGCCCACACACGCGCACACACACACGTTTCAGCTTTTCCTTTGATTAAGCATATAACATTACACACACGCCAAAATGTTGGCCAAATATTTTAGAAAAACTTAAAGCTACACGACTTTTTGGCTTGAGCACCCTGCGTCGCGCTTGAGACTTAAAATGCTACACACCCTAAAACCTTAAAAGAAACACTGACACGCACACACACACACACACACACGTACTCATGCAAATGTGCACAGACGTGTGCTCACACACACTAAACACACACACACACACACACACACAACTGCACAATCACATGCCTTTCTTGTTTTTCTTTTGATAGACCTTATCCGACTGCTTCTCCCCTTCTAGTATTGCTTTGAAGCACACTGAATGCTTCTCGTGCGCCTAGTCAAGGTACACTGACACTGCCATGTGCACGCATGCACTCTTACACACATATGGTTTCACACACGCACATGCACACACACTTACTCAAACGCTCACATTCATTCACAGATACATGCACACACTCGTTCACACACGCTCCTTCATAAACCCAACAACATTCACATGCGCGCACGCACACATATACACTCGTCCTTTCAATCGCACACACAAACACACTTGTGCACCGCACACACAGCCCACGCATGCGCACACGCACACACACACACACACACACACACATACACACACACACACACGCCACGCACGCACACACACACACACACGTGCACACTCAGGTGGCTGCTTTAGGTGGGGCCAACCGCCCAGAGTCCCGTTCTGCCTATGAGTTTGTGGGCGCCCCCCTCATCCCCAACCTAGGAGCCTTGGCACGCCCGGAGTCACGATCCGCACGCACCTTTAAAGATGGTGTGTGTGTGACTTGCACGTCCTGACCGTGGGCTTGTTGTGTGTGTGTGTGTATGTGTGTGTGTGTGTGTATATGTGTGTGTATGTATGTGTGTGTCACTTGCAGTCACACCGCCTTGAAAAAATGGTGCATTGACCCAAGGATCTCACACACTCCCATGCCTGCAACGCTTACAATCATGCGCACACACATGCACATGCAACAAACACAAACACACACACACACATATATACACACACGTGCTCACACGCCCACACACCCACACAAATGCACACAAACACAAACATTTACACACACAATCAAACTCACATACCCTCTCTCTACGCACACTCAGGTGGCTTTGGCACGCTCGCTCACGCACAAGCCCCGTGGCCTAACATAGGAGCAGCTCCCTCATACGGAGGTATGCCCTCAGCAGGCCCCACCCCCCACGGGTACCAAGGCACACAGTTGCAGGGCATGCAGCCCCCCAACACACTCAGGGGTGCTTCCCACTCCCCCTCTCCGCTGCACAACACGTCTATGGGGGGGGCGCTGCCGCTGCATCAGCTGCACCTGGGCAGCACCGGCCAGCCTGCGCAGCCACGACCCACGTCTGGGCAGTCTCAGCCTGTGTCAAATCCTTTGGCTGCGTTGAACCCGTTGGTGCGGCTGGGCTCTGCTGTACAGATCAGCGAGGGCAAGCAGCGTTAGCAGGGTGGGGGGGTGTTTGTGTGTGGATGTGTGTGTGGGTGTGTACGAGTGTGCATGCGCAGCTGGGCCCGTACCCCTCCTCTTGCCCTGGCTGGAGCTTGCATGGTTCAATATTTGTGTGTGTGCGTGTGAGGTGTGCTTTGTTGTGGGTTTCACTTCCTGCATGCCATGCCACGGCAGTGCTGACGCCGCTCCAGCAGCAGCAAGGCAGAAAAGAAGGGGTGCGCGTTGCGGTCGATGAGTGTGCCATACTTTGCTGGATAGCTGGCAAGGAGTGGTGACTGTTTTTCGGAGAGCATTATAGGCTCATGTGCCTGGTCGTTCGGCGTTTCTGCCAACCACGTTTCTGCCAAAATAAATGTATTATGAAGAGGGACTTAGGTCCTTGCAACGCAGCAGAAGTTCTTGGCCACTGCTTCATCTGAGCAGCTCATCTAATTCATACTCCTGCAGATTCAGACGCAGTGGTTAGCCGCTGCTTCATCTGAGCAGCTCATCTAAATCACACTCCTGCAGATTCAATACATCAGTAGTCAGATAGGTGACAAAATAGGGGGGGAGATGCGACAGCAAGTGGGCATGCGCGCAAGGATATACGTAAGTCATGGGGCGGGGTTCAGTGGTGTCACGGTTGCGTGGTTTTGTGCGCATCCCTTTGAGGCTTAACACTTCGGTGCTTGTTTACGCATCAGCTTGTGTGTGTGTGTGTGTGTGTGTGTGTGTGTGTGTTCTGCTAGCAGTGCAGGCCTAGCTTTAAGTAGTGGGAGCGCAATGTAACAGGGCCGGGGGGAACGGCAAAAGCACAGAATTGTTTACGTCATCCTAGTAAAAGCTGGTGTGCTTGGATTGCAAGCAAAACACATGAGGCGTGCACGCGGTTTCTCGAGTAGTCTGCCACTTCAATAAATACAGGGGCTTCGTACGGAGCAGCAACATGATTTGCTGCGTTTTTAGGTCCCACGTACTGAAAGCGTCCCATCTCGTACATTTGCACACTTGAATTGGGCGTGTCCTCAAATCGCTGATTCATACTGTGGTGCAGCCTCGTGCTGCTGATTCATGACTCCAAAGGCGTTAAGTACAATGGAAATGCTGGGAGTCCTTGCGTGTGTGGTTCAAAGCCGTTGAGCCACATTCTGCTTTTTCTAATGTTAATTGTTATTTGCTTGTGTGGTTAAAAGGCGTTGAGCCACACGCTGCCCTATCTGTTACTTGTAGTTCGGGTTGGGAGTGAGGGTTGAGGATGGTTGAACCCTGGGCGTGCACAAGAACATGCATGCACCGGGTTGAGGATATGTATGTGTGTGATGATGATAGTTGCAGCATTTATTCTCATGTATTTTCTGTTCATCTTAACGGTCTAATAACGTATGATTACGGGGGAGGTTTGCTTACATGACATAAGCGGCTACTGTTCCTTAAGAGGTTGATGTGGGATATAGGGTGCATTGCCTATGCAGTGTTTTCTGGTTATTTTCGTCGTGTATCTGTGTGTATGGAGTTTTATTCTGTGTTGCAGGTTCTTTTACTTTTTTCCACAGGTATGCAAGGTGAGGCCATGTAGGCTTCTTTTAGACTCTTTTGGTTGGCTGATTCCAGCAGGCTGAACAGCCGACCCCTGTCTGAACCCCTTTCCTCTTGTAATCTGGTAAGATAAGGTTACATCGCTATATATGCCTCTGGGGGGCATCTGAGCGGAAGCTTGGAAAAAGCCTGAAACCAAACCAAAAGGCATTAGGAAATCAAAGGAAAAGGGCTAGGCACTCAGCCACAAAAGAGGCCACACCATATATATCTGGCTGGTTCAAAAAAGTCCTCAAACGAGTTGGGCTATCTTCATATTGAGGTGGGAAGACCATCTGGCGGTGCTGTGTGCGAAGGCAAACAAGATGTTCATGCGGACAGTCCAGCAAAATGTGTTCCTCATCCTGAACAGAGTGCCAGTCACATTTGTCACAGATCCTGAGCTCATAAGGCCTTATATCCCTGTTATGACTTTCTTTGGACCAGAGAGTTATGGCCAGAAAGGCAAAGGAAAAAAAAAGTACAAGTCTCCGCTGGAAGTCACCAGCGTGCATTAAGGAAAGGCTCTCAACTAGTTCTCACACTAGCCAGAGCCCCAGCAGAAACGAGAAAAATGAGAAAAAACTGGGACTAATGAGGATTTGGCGGGTTGTCAGCCATGCTTTCCGGCCTGCGCCTAGCCCTCCTGAAGCCAGCCGATCTACCAGTAACCCCCCCCATCAGATCACCCATTATCACTGTTGTTGTTAAAGTGTACTTTGTGTCTTGTTTTTGTGATCTTGTTCAAGCTTTTTATTGCACGGCAGTGCAGTTTAGTAACTAGTTGGTGCTCTTTGTGTGTGGGGACGCCTAAGTTTAGTTTTGTTTAGTTTGGATTACAAAGGCCTCCAGTCTGGCATGGCTGCTCAACCTATCGGTCCCAACAAATAAATCAATCAAAAAGATCGACAGCTGCACTCATGAATTTGTAAACCTCTGAGTTATGTTGGGGGAAAAAAAGAACTGTTCTATAGCGCCAAGCTGACACAGTTCAAATGCTGTGTGTGGCTGCCGGTGTTCTCTAAAAAGTCCTCTTCCACCGCTTGGACTGTGTGCCTTGTGCGTCTGAAAGGAGGGATAGGTTCAGGGACGCCACGAGCTTTGGTGGTGCAGTGTGTGTGACCGAGCAGCTTAGGCCGTTTTAAAGCGCAGACGATTGGAGGGTTTGGATATGGCATAGTTTGTATGCACAAGTGAAGCGGTGTAGTGTAAGGGCAAAGCTTGCCGTTCATCATGTCACAAATAGTAGATGCATCGTGGGCAGGCAGTGCACTCTGAGGCAGACCTAGTAGAGAGAACTTGTAGACTTGTAGAGGCAGACCTTGTAGAGAAAAGGCAAATTACGCAGGCCTGAAAGCCTAGTGGCCCGTGGTCAGGCCAGACTCTGCAGGGTTGCAGGTTTGAATCCGCCTGGTAACGTGAGTACTTTGCTGTCTGACAGCTCCGTCTCCGTTTTCTTAATCCATGCTGGTGGTGGTATCACTACTTGCGTATAATTTATGCAGGCAGTTAAAACCACTCCCCACATTAGTAAGCCACTTTGGTACCGAGTACCCCGTAAAACTCCTTTACCGGCAGACGAAAAAGGCTCAATCAGAGAGGTCCGAGAATACCAGAAAGATAAAAGAATTAACAAAGAGACTGGAGTACCACCCTCAAACAAGAAAGAGCACCAGGCACAGAAACTGTAGAGCTAAGGATCTACCAAGGATGACCATCTGGTTCCGCCACTGCCAGCTCAAAACTTACCGAGTCTCATAGCCAGCCCTACAGCACTGAACCTGCCGTGCTCTCCACCACACTGTGACTCAGTGCAAGCTTATAGAAAGGTCTACTACGCAAACATTGCTTGCACTACCTCAGCATACACCGCTCCCACCGTGCTTGCCTGAGGTAAACTTTGTTGACCTTCTATAGCAAAACTAGTTCATAAGGAAAAGACGGAGTTTGTTGTTTTCCTGGTGTAAAAAATCATACACATCCTGGGATCCTGCCTGTGGCAATAAGAACGTGTACTTTCTGCGGAGAGAAACTTGGTTTCTGAGTCTGAGAGTGCGTGCAGTGAAATTTAAGTTGCTGTGCAAAGGGGGTGTGAACACGAAGTCTGAAAGTGACTGAAGTAAGCGCGACAAATTATGAGAGCCACACTTACACCAAGGAAACAATATCATAAGAAATGATTTCTTTGTAACAATCCTGCTGCCACCCTCTTGACTCTCCTTTGTTAGAAATTTCAAGGTATACAGTACCAAAATGGCTCCTTTTCCTTAATTAGTGTGGGGAGTGGTTTTTCACTGCCTGCGTAGTTTTTTCTTTTGTCTTTTCCTTTCATTTTTACAATTTTTACATTCGCAGCCTAGCAGTCGCACGTTTGACGATGGCTTTATCTATAAACTCTGTTCCTATCACCTTTAAATTAAGTAGCCACGGCTCCGAGTAACCCTGCTCTCCAACGGGGTCATGTTTGATGTCAATCTAATTTTGAATTCTTTCATGTGTTTCTTCTCTCTTTTGTACGATTGTTGGAACATTGTATGGCTCGCTCAATTATCCAAGCCAGAACATTAGCTACACACAGTGGCACTTCATACTTCTTCTCCTTCAATTGTGTAGTATAAGTTATAGAACAGGCACCATCACTCTTCGAGGATGGAGGCAGGCAGCTTGGGACTTTGTGTTTCATGCCGCCTTAGTTGTAATTCCAATGGTAGGATAGAGAAGCAGGAGTTCCACCACTAAGGTGATCAGTGGCGCAGAATTATTGACCAGATACAATGCTGGCTCCCTCCAAAAGTTCCCAGAAAACTAGAGCTTGAAAATGTGAGCCAAGAAGTGGTCGAAATGGGCGGTTACATGTTCAGGCGATTGATATGTACAATTTCCAGCAATGCACTGTCCAATAAGTTGATCAAATACCATAACCTAAATACAAGCAGCTCAAAAGACGAAGTAAACACCTAATACCGGGAAACTGACAACATTATTTAAGCCCATCACATTAATTATCAGCCAAAGGCGATGAATGAAGTCAGCCTTTCCTGGTCTCGAAAGAGCCAAATAGCCAACTGAAGGGAGAAGACACAGCGTCTTGTGCCAAAAACGGCCATAGCGTCAGGAGGGAGGAGTGAGCGTCGCAAAGGAGAGATATGCCTGAGGCTTCTCATACTGCGGCACTATGTTTTCCAAACGCGCGCAACAAAGAAGCTGCTCAGGAGCCTGATGGTGAGTGTGACACCACTGTGCCGCAAACCCCGCATACAATACAGAGACCAACACTGTGTGTTTACATATTGAAACTCATGTGACACGACCTGTCACGATATGCCCAACATCTAGCACAACCTTAAACAGACACAGCCGATTCAACTTACAACCCGTGTGCCTGCGCTCACGCGCATGTACAAGCACGCAAAAACAAGGCTGGCAACTTGTGCCCAACGCTAGCAATGACGTGCAACTAAGGGGAAGCGAATGTACGGAACAGTCACACAGTCACACACACAGAGTCACACACACATTCGCTAACACACATGAGTCACGCACACACAGTCACACACACACACAGACAGAGTCACGCGCACAGAGTCACACACACAGTCACAGTCAAAGGCATGAACACCACACATCATACCTGCTGACCAGGAGTACTTGTCACTGCCTGTTAAGTACACACATGCACATGCACACGCTCACACAGGTGCGCACACACACCTTGTCACTGCCTGTTAAGTACACACATGCACATGCACACGCACACACAGGTGCACACACACACGCACACACACACACACCCCAAGCCATGTAAGCCCCTAGCTGAGACGGACTCGTCACACACAGTGCGCTGCCATTGAGAGGGGTTGCTCCTCAGCACCACACCCCCAATGCCAGCAAAAAGAATAGCCCAGATCAGAATAGCCCTGAACACACTCTGAGGTCAGTGGCTCTCTCTCTGAGCTCAGTACCCATCCAATATATACTATATATATAGCAAAAACCTCACTCAAGGAAGGCCATACGTGCACAAAGGCTCATGTGCACAAAGGCCACACGAGCACAAAGGCTCTCTTTCTCTCTCAGCCTAGCGCTTACGCACTACAGCCGGAGCCCCACCAAAGACCACACGTCTGCTAAAAGAGCTATAGCCATATGTTGCACGAGCAAGGGCCATCAGACACACCGTCAAACATGGGCCCTCGCTGTCCTAGTGCGAATGAGAATGCCGGCTTGCCGAGAGCCCTCGCTGTCCTAGTGCGAATGAGAATGCCGGCTTGCCGAGAGCACGAGCCACACCCACACCGAGGAGAGCATGCCTTGCGCGGAGAGAGGCTGCAGCGCGTCAACTCTTTGTGCCAAAGAAGCTGGCCACCTCCCTTATTGCTGCGAAGGCTGCAGCACGTCATAATCTTGTGCCAAAGAAGCTGGCCACCTCCCTAATTGCTGCAAAGGCTGCAGCACGTCATCTCTTTGTGCCAAAGAAGCTGGCCACCTCCCTTATCGCTGCGAAGGCTGCAGCACGTCATCTCTTTGTGCCAAAGAAGCTGGCCACCTCCCTTATCGCTGCGAAGGCTGCAGCACGTAATCTCTTTGGGCCAAAGAAGCTGGCCACCTCCCTTATCGCTGCGAAGGCTCCAGCACGTGGTCCCATTGTGTCAAGGAAGCTGCCAGCTCCTCCAGGGTGTCAACTTTGATGCTGCTGCTTGCGCTGAGAGGGGGGGGCTGCTGCTGCTGCTGCTGTGGCTGGGCGGGGGGAGGCGCACGTAAGCTGCCGCTTCCACCAGTGCCTGACCGCCCCACCTGCGTGTGTGTGTGTGTGTGTGTGTGTGTGTGTGTGTGTGTGTGTGTGTGTGTGTGTGTGTGTATGCGTGCGCAGTAAGCTGCCGCTTCCACCAGTGCCTGACCACCCCACCTGCGTGTGTGTGTGCATGTGTGTGTTTGTATGTGTGTGTGTGTATATGTGTGTGTGTGTGTGCATGCGCATGTAAGCTGCTGCTTCCACCAGTGCCTGACAGCCCCACCTGCGTGTGTGTATTTATGTGTGTGTTGTGCATCTCACTCGTCCTTGGTGTCATTGCCTACAGTTTTCATTTTGCTGAACACTCGGTACATACACGCACGCTCACGCGCACACATACACACGCAGGCGCACATGGACAAATTTGCAAACGCGCACACTATCTCACACACACATACACACACACGGCACACACACTCATCCAACACGCGTCTATCCATCCCCTCTCACCTTGGAGGACGAAAAGCTGCCACCCCCTCCAGCTGCTGCAGTGGGGGTGTTCCCAAAGGAGCCGTCCAGAGCAGCAAAGTCGGCAGCATACTCTCCCAAGCTTTCGTCATCTGCTGCTCCAGCGCCTGAGCTGGCATAGGGCGCTTCTCCCTCAGCACGTACACGCAAGCTGCACACATATTTGAGTGGTGTGTGTGTGTGTGTGTGTGTGTGTGTGTGTGTGTGTGTGTGTGTGTGTGTGTGTGTGTGTGTGTGTGTGTGTGTGTGTGAGAGAGAGAGAGAGAGAGAGAGAGAGAGAGAGAAAGAGAGAGAGAGAGAAGAGAGCGGGGGGGAGCGTTTATGAATTATGGGCCACAAGAGCTGGCATAGGACGCCTCCCTCTCCATACGAACGCACATGTTGCACACATATCTGAGTGTGTGTGTGTGTGTGCGCGTGTGTGTGTTTGTGTGTGTGTGTGTGTGTGTGAGCATGTATGTGTGAGACCCTACACCAGAATCCCAAAACAAACCTGTTGTTACCAGACGCCTGCGCACTTCGGCGGCCGTTGCTGCCAATGCCCCCACCGCTGTTCATGCTACTGATACTGGCGCGGCTGACCCTGTGTATGTGTGTGTGTGTGCATGCGTGTATGTATGTATGTGTGTGCTTGTGTGTATGTATGTGCGTGTGCGTGTGTGCATGTACGTTCTCGTATGGACGTGCCGTGTATAAGTGTGTGGGTGTATGCGCGTGTGTTTGTGTGTTCGTATATGTGCGTGTGTATGCGTGTATTTGCGTGCATGTATGCGCTGCTGATACTGGCACTGGCTTGCATGTGTGTGTGTGTGCATGTGTGCATGTGTGCATGTATAAGCAGCTGGCTGCTACCTTGGTGGTGCTGCCTGCTGCTGCTGTTGCTGAGGGGGGGCGCTGTGGGCGGCTGAGCTGGCAAGATGCTTCTGCAGGATATCCAGTACCTGTGTGTTCATGTGCATGTGTGTATGCACACATATGCGTGTGTGTGTATTTGCATGTGTGTGTGTTTGTGTGTGTGTGTGTATGCGTGCGTGTGTGTTTGTGTGTATGCGTGTGTGCGTGTGTGCGTGTGCAACCTTTGCCTGGTACAAAACGTGAATGCATACCTCACATCTGATTTCCAATCCGTTGACTCAAGGGCACGCACACACACACACTTAACACACACATACGCGCACATTTAACGCACACACACACTTAACACACACACATACGCGCACATTTAAACGCACAAACACACACTTAGCACACACATACGCGCACATTTAATGCACACACACACACACACTTAACACACACGTACGCGCACATTTAACGCGCACACACACTTAACACACACATATCACATATACATATACCCGAGTTAGAAACATACACACTCCAGCATCTGATCTCTCTTGCCTGGCTCCAATGCACACGCGCACACACGCACGCACACACACACACATCACATATACATATACAAGTGCACTCCTCTTAGCTTCTGAATTCCCATTCATGGGCTCCAATGCCCACACACTCAACACTGACGCATCTCACACACACAAAAGCTCACATGCAAGTCTGCATTTAAATTGCCTGGCTCCATTGCTTGCATATGCACACACACACATACACACACACACTCAGATGCACCTCTGCATTTGAATTGCCTGGCTCCATTGCTTGCATATGCACACCCTGCACGCGCATATGCACACACACACTCACACACACACACACGCACCTCAGCATCTGATTTCCCACTGCCTGGCTCCAGCGCAGCCATCATCTCTGCCTGGATGGCCTCCTCTTGAGATCCACGAGGCAGGCTCGGCTCTGCGAGCATGTGTGTGTGTATGTGAGTGAGTGAGTGAGTGAGTGAGTGAGTGAGTGAGTGAGTGAGTGAGTGAGTGAGTGAGTGAGTGAGTGAGTGAGTGAGTGAGTGAGTGTCTGTATGTGTATGTGCTTGTGTGTGTGCGTTCCTGCCCAGACAACCTCCTCTATATACACACATACACACGCACATCAACACCCACAACCACACCTACACCCGCCCACCCATCCACCCACCCACCCACCCACCCACCCACCCACAGGCCTC
>Ga0307945_1003548_pt1 | contig 12635 bp, 19 predicted proteins | sample OrgLakmetagen228_FD_201818 | JGI IMG/M metagenome (GOLD analysis project Ga0307945, IMG submission 201818) | Saline water microbial communities from Organic Lake, Antarctica - #228 | ecosystem: Environmental > Aquatic > Non-marine Saline and Alkaline > Saline | place: Antarctica: Organic Lake...
ATGCACTGTGTGTGTCTATTCATGCACTGTGTGTGTCTATTCATGCACTGTGTGGTGTCTATTCATGCACTGTGTGGTGTCTATTCATGCACTATGTGTGTGTCTGTTCATGCGCTGTGTGTCTATTCATGCACTGTGTGTGTGTCTATTCATGTACTGTGTGTGTCTCTATTCATGCACTGTGTGTGTCTATTCATGCACTGTGTGTGTCTCTATTCATGCACTGTGGGTGTCTACTCATGCACTGTGTGTGTCTAATCATGCACTATGTGTGTCTACACATGCACTGTGTGTTTCTATTCATGCACTATGTGTGTCTATTCATGCACTATGTGTGTCTATTCATGCACTGTGTGTGTCTATTCATGCACTGTGTGTGTCTATTCATGCACTGTGTGGTGTCTATTCATGCACCGTGTGGTGTCTATTCATGCACTATGTGTGTGTCTGTTCATGCACTGTGTGTCTGTTCATGCACTGTGTGTCTATTCATGCACTGTGTGTGTGTCTATTCATGTACTGTGTGTGTCTATTCATGCACTATGTGTGTCTACTCATGCACTGTGTGTGTCTATTCATGCACTGTGTGTGTCTACACATGCACTGTGTGTGTCTACTAATGCACTGTGGGTGTTTATTCATACACTGGATCAGTAAAGCATCGCTGTCCGGGTGAGGAAGCTGCTTGTCAGTGTGTGTGTCACGCAGTAGAACACGCACACACACGTACACACACACACACACACACGCACACACACACACACATGCACACACACACACAAACTCACACGCACATACAAGCATGCACACACACACACACATGCACACACACACAAACTCACACGCACATACAAGCATGCACACACACACGATTCCACAGGCTCTGGAGTCCATCTTTGTGGGATCTGCCGACATCCGTGTGCAGCTGCCAGAGGACTCTCGCCGCTTCGACGTCGTCAACGCTGACTTCCAGGTGTGTGTGACGTGCGGTGTGCATGCATCTGCATGTTTGGAGGGGTAGAGTAGTAGCTGTGTTTACGCCTCTGTCTGCTCTGTGCATGTGGGTGTTTTTGCATGTGTGGTATGGGCAAGTAGCCGTTGCCTGTGCATGGCTTAGCTTGATGGGGCTGCACAGTTGTGTGTGTGTGTGTGCGTGTGTGTGTGTGTGTGTGTGTGTGTGTGTGTGTGTGTGTGTGGTAGGGACAAGTAGCCGTTGCCTGTGCATGATATAGCCCAAGGGGGCTACACACCTGTGTGTGTGTGTGTGCTACTGCTGATATGCTTACTGAAAGTGTAATTGTTTGTATCCTTACAGGAGCTCATGCGCAGCGCGCCTGACATCACCAACGTCGTGGAGGCCTGCAACCTGGATGGTCGGCAGGAGAGGCTGGAAAACATGCTTTCTCAGTTGGAGCTGTGTGAGAAGGCCCTGCAGGTAGGGTGTGTGCGCGTATCTGCATATTTGCATGCATGCGTGTGTGTGCGTGCGTGCGTGCGTGCGTGTGTGTGTGCGTACGCTTGCCAAAATGCCACTTAAATGTGCATCGCTGTATCGTAAAATTGTTGTTCAAGAATCTGTGTGTGCTCAGTGCCCCAGTGTTCTGATCGTTGGCACACACACACACAGACACACACACACACATACACACACTCACACACAACACACACAAACACACACACATCCTCACACACACCCCAGGACTACCTTGAGACCAAACGCATTGCCTTCCCCCGCTTCTACTTTGTGGCCCCTGCTGACTTGCTGGACATTCTGTCCAAGGGCTCCAACCCACAGGTGACCTACTTCCCATGACTACTGGGTGACTGAGCACCACTGAATTATGACGCACACGCGCATGTGGAGGGAGCTTTTGTTCCGCCTGAGAATGTCGTCTTTTTTTTGGTCCTGCCGGCCTTCCATAGTGGCGTCTGTGTTGCCTCAGTGTTTGGGCAGTGTGAGAGTGTGGAGAGCTTGAAACCACTGTTTATACGTTAGCCTCTTTGTTTGTTAGACATTCCTTGAGATCAACGCATGCACACACACATACACTCACATATGAATCCCACACGTCTGTATCTGCAGCTCCCCCTCACCCTCCCACACACACGCATAATTCCACACACGCACGCACACACACAGACACACACACATGCCTCATGCACCTGCAGCTCATCTTGCGCCACCTGCCCAAGAACTTTGACTCCGTGCACAACCTGACGTTCAACAAGGATGAGAATGGAGAGCCTACAAAGGTGTGCTGCTGCTGCCTGTGTGTGTTTGTGTGTGTATGTGTGTGTGTTCTGACACACACATTTCTTGCAAGACTGTACGACACACACTGCAGCACACTCTTGTACACTTCCCTCATGCACTCTGGAAAACAATAAAATGTTACTTTTCCTGAGAACACGCCACGCTTGTGCCTTGTACGCCACAGTGTCATTTACATATACACACACTCACACACACACACACACACACACAGACACACACACACACATACACACACACATATACACACACACTGACACTGACGCACACACTGACATACACACATGCATGCGCTTGTCTAAAAACAGATGGCCACAGCCATGCACTCCGGCGAGAACGAGATCGTGACCTTCCCTGAAGACGCCCCCTGTGTGTGTGACGGCCCTGTGGAGAGCTGGCTTCAAAACGTGGTGGATAGCATGCAGGAGTCCCTGAAAGAGGAGTTCCGCGTGGTGGGTTGCGTGGGTGTGCATCTCACACACACACACACACACACACACATACACACACAGGTACACATATGCACACTCGCACACACACAGGTACACACATGCACACACGCGCGCACACACACACTCTTGTTTTCTCTCCCAAAGCACATACATATGTACACATGCATACTCACATACACACACGCACACACTGCTGCAGGCCATTGTTGCATATGACGAGATGCCCCGCACACAGTGGATCTTCAAGTTCAGCGCCCAGAACACCATCGTGGTCTCCCGCACTTTCTTCACGCAAGAAGTCAACGAGGCATTTGAAGAGCTGGAGGAAGGTGTGTATGCTGTGTGTGTGTGTGTGTGCGTGCGTAAACTCAGTCCTTAGAACACTATCATGGTCCCCTGCACCTTCTTTTCAAAAATTTTGACAAAAAAATTTGAGGAGCTGGAGGAAGGTGTGTATTCCTACCTGTGTGTGTTAAGAAATGGGTGAGATGTGCACTTGTTTCATTCAAGTGAGCAAAAGGCACTCAGGGAGGTCTTGAAACGATGCTCCTGTGCTTGGAGGAAGGTGTTGAAGGGTCTGTTAAGGGTTAAAAGGCTTCAATGAGGGTCAAACATTTTAAACGATGTCATCATTGATTATGATTCACATGGCCCCATAAATGGCCTCGTTTCAAGGAATCAAAGAGTGGGCACGTTAACACACACGCACACATACACACACATACACCTCGTGGCACAAAGCACACAAAGGTAAGCAGGGTGCTATAAGGCCGAGCTTAGCTGCCAACTTCGGCAGCCGATTGAAACTACATGGTGGCCTCCTCACACACATAAACACACACGTAAAGACACACGCACACACACACACACACACTCTATGACACACGGACACGCACACGCGCGCCCACGCGCACATGCTCATTGACGCAAAACACACGCCAGCAATGATGAAGCCTGCCATGTTAAAAGAGCTTGAATAAGATTAGCTCTCACAGCTGTATGGCCCAGTGACCAGTAGCCTTGTCATGCACACTCTTTGACACACACACACACGCACTCACATACACACACATACACATACACACGCATACACACATGAACACGTACGCACATGCACACACACACACTCATTGATGCAAAACACACGCCGGCAATGATGAAGCCTGCCATGTTAAAAGAGCTTGAAAAAGATCTGCTCTCACAGCTGTATGGCCCAGTGACCAGTAGCCTTCTCATGCACACTCTTTGACACACACACACACACACACACACACATGCACAACACGCACAGGCAATGAAGAAGCCATGAAGGCGGAGCTCGACCGCCAGTTCTCACAGCTCAGTGAGCTCATCATCACCATTAACCAGCCCCTGGATAAGCTGGACCGCAAGAGGCTCATCACCCTATGCACCATTGATGTGCACGCCCGTGATGTGGTGCAACGGCTGATTGACGAGCGCGTGGATGACGCAATGTGCTTCCCTTGGCAGTCACAGCTCAGGTACGTGTGTGTGTGTGTGCGCGCATGTGTGTGTGCGTGTGTGCGCATGTGTGTCTGTGTGTGTGTTTGAATATGTGCGTGTGTGCGCACGTGTGTCTGTGTGCTTGTGTGTATGCGCATGTGGTTGTGTGTGAGTGCTGGCTATAGCGTCCGCTGTGTGTTCTTCTATGCGGCCTTGCTTCCTCTTAGCACCATCATTACGGATCTCAATCCTGGCTCCCTAGATCTCTGTTAAACCTCTCTCTACACCCTCACCAAGCCTGTGCACACACACACACACACACACACACACACACACATACACACGCACGCCCAGGTACTTCATGAATGAGAAGACCAAGAACTGCCAGGTCAACATCTGTGACGCTGAGATCCACTACAACTACGAGTACGTGGGCAACTGTGGGTGCCTGTGCATCACCCCCCTCACGGATCGCTGCTACATCACGCTGACCCAGGCACAGCGTCTGGTGCTGGGTGGGGCACCTGCAGGGTGAGTGTGTGGGTGTGGGTGTGGGTGTGGGTGTGGGTGTGGATGTGGGTTGGGCACCTGCTGAGTGAGTTTGTGTGTTTGAGTGAGCTTGTGTGCGTAAGTTTGTGGGTGTGGGTGTGGATGTGGGTTGGGCACCTGCTGAGTGAGTTTGTGTGGTTGATTGAGGTTGTGCTCGTGTGTGCGTATGTTTGTGGGTGTGGATGTGGGTTGGGCACCTGCTGAGTGAGTGCGTGTGGTTGAGTGGGGTGCTCGTGGGTGTGCACGCTTGTGTGTGTGTTGTAGAAGTATTGACATGGGTTCAATGCGTGAGATATGGAGTGGGTGTGGAGGCGCATGCAGAGTGCTTGGTTTCGTATGCTTGCCTGTATGTTCGATAGACCATTGTGGAGAGGAATGTTGAGTGTGCTGTGGGTACGGTGCACGCATATGTTTTATGGAAATGGCTGTACATTATTTACTAATCACACACACATACACACAAAAACTTACTCACATACACACACACACAAACACTTACTCACATACACACACACAAACACTTACTCACATACACAAACACACCAACACACACTCACACACACACTAACACACACACTAACACACACACCAACGCACACAAACACAGGCCTGCCGGAACCGGCAAGACTGAGACCGTCAAGGATCTGGCCCGCTCCCTGGGCGTGCAGTGCTATGTGTTCAACTGCTCAGATCAGATGGACTATAAAGCCATGGGTCAGATCTACAAGGGCCTGGCACAGACAGGCGCATGGGGCTGCTTTGATGAGTTCAACCGAATCCCGGTGGCTGTGCTGTCGGTGTGCTCCACGCAGGTGGGTGTATGTGCATGGGTGTGGGTGTATGGGTGTGGGTGTATGGGTGTGGGTGTATGTGTGTGAGTGTATGGGTGTGGGTGTGGGTGTGGGTGTGGGTGTGGGTGTGGGTGTATGTGTATGGTTGTGGGTGTATGTGTATGGGTGTGGGTGTGAGTGTATGGGTGTGGGTGTATGTGTATGGGTGTGGGTGTGGGTGTATGGGTGTGAGTGTATGGGTGTGGGTGTGGGTGTGGGTGTGGGTGTGGGTTAAGGTGTATGGGTGTGGGTGTATGTGCATGGGTGTATGTGCATGGGTGTGGGTGTATGTGTATGGGTGCGGGTGCGGGTGTATGTGTATGTGCATGGGTATGGGTGTAAATGTGTGTGTGTGTGTGTGTGTGTGTGTGTGTGTGTGTGTGTGGATCACGCAAGCAAACCTGAGTGATTAATGGGTGGAAAGCTGTCTTTATTTTGGGTGTGGGCGTGGGTGTGGGTGTTTGCATGTGTGGATGGATTCACTCTTGTGGATTTGAGTCAATCAGTTCCAGTGTTTGCCCTCAAACCTGGTCATACACACATGTGTGCGTGCACGCACATTCACACGCTCACGCACACAAACACATACACACACATATTCAAACACACACGAATACACACACACACATAAACACACACATACACACGCGCAGTACAAGACAGTGCTGGACGCCATCCGTGCACGAAAGGAGCGCTTCATGTTTGAGGATGTGGAGATCATTCTGAAGCCTACAGTCATGGCATTCATTACCATGAACCCTGGATATCCAGGTGAGCAATCGTAACTATGTAACTGTGGCACTCATCACCCTAAACCCTGGTGATGGTGTTACAGGGCATGACAAGGTGGTGCTGCTTGACAGCTGAATGTTTAACCTCAGCCTGAATTGTGCTCTCTCTCTCTCTCTCCCTCTCTCTCTCTCTCTCACACACACACACACACACACACACACACACACACACACACTTACACTTACACACACATACACACACATACACACACAGGCCGCGCTGAGCTGCCTGAGTCCCTCAAAGCCCTGTTCCGTCCTGTGTCCATGGTGGTGCCTGACCTGGCTCTGATCTGTGAGATCATGCTCATGGCGGAGGGCTTCCAGGGGTCCAAGATCCTGGCCCGCAAGTTTGTCATCCTGTGAGTGTGATCAAATGTGTGATGAGTGTGAGATCACATCCTATTGTGGTGAGTGTGATCACATGTGTGATGAGTGTGCGATCACACCCTATATTGATGCTTGATTGTACGTATATTTTAACTAGTAGATCTGCGTCCTGAAGAGCATCGTTGTGCAAGAACTTTGCGATACTGGTTTTGCGTGTGTGTGTGTATGTGTGTGTGTGCGTGTGTGTGTGTGTGCGTGTGTGTGTGTGTGATCAGACAAGTTTTCCAGTGAGTGTCGTCACACGTTGATCCACCTCATTAATCTATCCCTTCCAAACCTCCACCCTCCCAATCTTCCAACCCACATCTTCGTCATTTCGTCTTTGCACTAACACCTTGCACACACGCACATGCACACACACACACTCGCACTCTCACACATTAACACTCATTCACACACACAGTTACAAGCTGTGTGAGGACCTACTGTCAAAGTCTCGCCACTACGACTGGAAGCTGCGTGCTATTAAGACCACACTGTACGTGGCAGGAGGCATGAAGCGGTCTGCCCCAGAGCTGTCTGAGGACAAAGTGCTGCTGCGTGCGCTGCGTGACTTCAACCTTGGTGTGTGTGTTTTGTGTGTGTGTGTGTGTGTGTGTGTGTGTGCATGACGTCAGCCTTGGTATGTCGTCAAAGCAAGCCAGGTCAAATGTGTTTTGCGTGCGTTGTGTGGCTCATTTTAGAAGAAAACAATTAATTCCGTATACACTCTTATACACAGACACATACACAAAACACAATTGTATGCACGCACGCGCAGGCAAACTCACAGCAGATGACACCTCTATTTTCTTGGGCCTGCTGAATGATCTGTTCCCCAAGACCTTGGAGCAAGTGCCACGTGCCATTGACCACGTATTTGATGCCAAGGTGTGTGTGTGTGTGTGTGTGTGTGTGTGCTGGAGCAAGTGCCGTGCCATGTGCCATTGACCACGTGTTTGATGCCAAAGTGTGAGTGTGAGAGTGTGTGTGTGTGAGTGTGTGTGTGTGTGTGTGTGCTGGAGCAAATTCCATATGCCATTGACCGCGTGTTTTATGCCAAGGGGTGTGTGCGTCAGGCCCCTCCAAGTTTCTGCGCTTAGAATCTACATGTGTGCCAACGCCCTTGTCCACAAAAAATCAAAGTCACTGGCTATTAATCCCATTTATAGTTTAAAATATACATACCGTTCCTTATGCACACACACAATCACACACACACGCATACGCATACACACGCATACGCACACATACTCAAGCACGCATACACACACTGCACCAACTCCTGCAGTCCAAGGTCGCAGCCATTGAGCTAGGCTACCAGGCCGACGAGATGTTCCTGCTCAAGATCTCTCAGCTGCGCGAGCTGTTTGTAGTGCGCTGGACTGTGTTCTTGCTTGGGCCTGCTGGGTGTGGGAAGACCGCCATCTGGCGCACCCTCATGCGCACACAGGTGTGTGGGTGGCTGCGGTGTGTGTGTGTGTGTATATGTGTGTGTCGTGCGTGTGTTGTTACTGAATTTGCTTCTATATGTGGTGTGCACTTAGCAGTGTCGTTCCTTGGACCTAGCAGGAACCTAGCAGGAACCTAGCAGGAACCTAGCAGGAACCTAGCAGGGTAGTATGGCGCACCTTTTTTCCAAGCACACACAGCGTGGGAATTGAGCTGGCGTGTGTATTCTGTGTGTGTGTGTGTGTGCGCGCGTGCGTGTGTGTGTGTGTGTGTGTGTGGTTTTTGTGGTATCCAGGTGGGAGAGTGGCACCGCTGAAGGAGGCAGCATCTTTTTTTGGCCTTTGTAATCAAGTTTGTATGCAGTTTTTAAACTCTTTTACGAGTGTGTACGTGACTGCTCAGTGTGTATATGTGTGACTGCTCTGTGTGCAGTTTACTCCTCTACAAGTGTGTACGTGACTGCTCTGTGTGTATATGTGTGTGTATGGGAGTGTATGTGTGTGTGTCCAATAAGCTGGCTTCATTTGCCTTCATGTGTGTGTGCCTATTGCAGAATGCCCTAGGAGAGAAGACCATCTACAGGCCCATCAACCCCAAGGCCGTCACCCGCAATGAGCTCTACGGGTGGGTTTGTATGTGTGCGCTTGTGAGCATGTACGTGCTTGTGCATGTGTGGCTGTGGCTGTGAGTGACCGCTTCTACGTTTTTGTGTGCTCTTGCGTGTATGCGTGTGTGTATGTGTGTGTGAGCTTGTGCACGTGTGTGTATGTGTGTGTGTGAGCTTGTGTGAGCTTGTGCATGTGTGTGTGTGTGAGCTTGTGCATGTGTGTGTGAGAGTGTGTGTGTGTGTATGTGTGTGTGTGTGTGAACACATTTGATTATGTGTGTATGACCCGGTGTGTGATTGCGAGGGAGTGCATACATATTATGTGTACCTGCAGCGAAATGGGTACGACCATTTGGCGAGAGTATACTGACATATGCATGCATTTTTGGGTGGTTTCCTTTTGAGTTTAGTTCGGGTTGTTTGTCTCTAGACAAGTAGCAATGTACCTTTTTGATCAGGGTGCCTTCAATCAGAGCGTGCAGGGTTAGTGCACTCACACACATTCACACGTTCACACATGTGTGAAGTAGTCACACACACACACACACACACACATTCACACACTCACACACACATGCACACGCGCGCACACACACACACACACACACACACGCAGGTACCTCCACCCCGCTACCCGCGAGTGGAAGGAGGGTCTGGTGTCTGTCACCTTCCGGGACATGGCCAACAACAAAATCAACAAGCACCAGGTAATCACACGTACACACGCAAGCGTGCACACACAAACTGATACATTTACATAGTGGTACACACACACGCACACACATACACACACACACGCAAATGCATACATATAGACATATAAACGACAAGTTTATACTTGAATCTTTCACACAAACACCCACTCACTCACTCACTCAATCACTCACTCACCAACTTACTCACTCACGCACTCACTCACTCACACACACACACACACACACACACACACACAATAAAGACACGCAAAACAAAGAAGCACACACACTCACACACACACACAAAATAAAGACACACACACAAGCATGCAAGCGGACACACGCACGCATGGAGACACACACACACACTTTCTCTCTCACCAACAGATTAGATAAATTCGCATTACAAAATGCTTTTGTCCGTGCAGCAAAGAACACACTGGCACGACCTTCTAGGACAGCATTGCCCTCGTTACGGGCATCTGCGAATAGTAAGTAGCATGTGTGTGCGCCGTGTGTTATTTTGTGCGCCACGTCTCATGCACCAGAGTCACTAAGTATAGTCGTACTTGTATGCATGTGTGTCAAGTGTGCGGGCTCGCTGTATATGGACTCATCGTGTTTGTTATACAGTGAGCAATTAATCTTTCCATCACACAATTCCATTGAAGCTTGTGCTGTTGTTTAAAACCCTGTTGTTCCAAAAGATTGTGCGAAGAAAAGCATAGAACATCTGCACGAGCGGGAGAGCCTCTATGTCATTTGCATGTCTTAAGGTATTTGGGTGCCACCCAGTTGGCCTTTTTTTAGGTACCTATCGTAATAACATGTACTCACTCCGCACCCCTCTACAAAAGAGTTATTTTTACCCTGTCCTCACCAATCCGCACCCCTTATAATTTTAATTGTGTTGCCTGCCGCATCAATAAGCAGAGGACAAGTGCCCTCAGAACTGCACCAAAAGACTCATAGGTGCACTCCATAACACAATAACATTGTTTTTGTCCAAGAGCGCTGAGAATCAAAATGAGTCTGGTTCTACTCAGTCATCCATTGTGTGTGTCAGCTGGCAACTGGTTTTGCCTTTAGTCTAACTCAAGCCCTCATCGTCATCTTCCCCATCCCTGGCTTCCTCGCTCTCCTCACTTCCCTCCTCCTCACTTCCTGCTGTTGCTGCTCAAGCTGTCCGGCGGTTGGGGGGCCTTGCAGAAGCTGGCCATCCCTGTCTGGACGCGCACAACAGGGGCTCGTGGGGGCTCTTTCCCACTCTTGACCCATCAAAGACTCAAAAATATTAATTAAACACAATTCGCAGTAATCCGCTCCCCCTCTAATGTTTATTTATTTCAAGGGGCCGCCGCACCCCCCAAAGCACTATTTCCGCGGCGTGATATAACGTCACCAGGATACTTTTATTCCATGGAGTTCTGCAGATATTAAACATGGCACACATCCTGAGCTTTTCATTCCTTTGTTTCCATCCTATATTAAAGAAGTCCTTCCATGCCGGCCTGCGCAGATCGCGCTTCCACTTCAGAAGCCCATAGCGCCTTTTACGGAGGACGATGATTACAAGGTTCAGCTATCCTTTGACGGTACGAGGCTCCCCTGTGATGTATGACAAGGAATCACCACAGTCTTCAGTTGCAGGTGTCCTCGTGTGCTCTATGACAAGGAATCCACAGTCTTCAGTTGCAGGTGTCCGCATGTGCTCTTGCCTCAGCTCCCTCTGGCATAAGCGAAGAATTACTACAGTCTCATGCTCTGACCATGCTCTGATCATGCTCTGACCATGCTCTGATCATGCTCAAAGCTGTGGCCGGTTCTTAATAAAGAGATACGAGTAGGGTTGGCCAGAACCATACATTTATAGGTATATACGATGTACATACGGTATTTTTAGCAGGGAAATCACCATACATACGGTCATATGCGGTGCAGATATACGGTTCTGGCCGACCCTAGTTATGAGGATATGAGTAAAGAAAGACTGCACGGGCAGCGAAATCCACTTTCTAGAATCAAGCAGGGGGAGGCATGCCACCGAGGCACTGAGTGTTGTTTGAGCTTTTTGCCACAAAGCAAAGGGATTCCATAAAAGCACAAGCCATGCCTCAACAGCGTGTTTGAGGCTGTGCTCAACCGTGAGACAATTGGAAGCAACCCAACACACACACACACGCACACACACATGCACACACACATGCACACACACATGCACACACACATGCACACACACATGCACACACACATGCACACACACACATGCACACACACATGCACACACACATGCACACACACATGCGCACACACACACACATGCACACACACACACAAACACACACACATGCACACACACACACACACGAGTGGTGGAAAAAAACGCCTTACGTCTAACTAGGCATAGCGTAAGAACTAGCTAGGCGCCTGGCCTTACGTCTAACTAGGCTTTGACAAATTCATGCATGTACTTGGAGGTTTCTCCGCCACAGATATCGTGTGTACGGATCATGTATGTATGTCGTGTTTATGGATGATGTATGTCGTGTGTACGGATCATGTAAGTGTCAACGCTCATGTAGCTGGGTCATGTTTGTGTATGTGTTAACGTGTATGCAGCTAAATCATGTAAGTGTTTACGTTTACGTAGCTGCTCACAAGTAGTTGCCATATGTGTAGGGTTGGCCAGATCCGTATATATACACCGTATATGACCGTATGTATGGTGAATTCCCTGCCAAAAATACCGTATACACCGTATATATATGGTTCTGGCCAACCCTACATATGTGTATGGAAGGTGGTTCCTCCCCATTATACCGAGCCTCTTGCACCCTTCACTGCTGAATGCACTCCACTCAAAGACAAAACGCTCAGCATCGCTCCTTTGCTCGCGCTCGCCTGTTTGCTTGCACTATACGTGTAAGAACAGAACGTTCAGCAGCGCTCCTTTTCGTGCGTGCACTAGTTTGCTTGTGTGCCTGGACCTGTTCCCATGCAGGTGACCGACATCTGACTCCATGGTTAAGAATTATAGGCCGGGGCGCTCCCTCCGCTCCTGTGCTGGAGGTTGTGCTCAGGCGCTCAGGGCAAGAGCTGTTGGGGGTAGTAGCAAAGGTGGGTGTGGGTGTGGGTGTGGGTGTGTGTGGTTGGGTGG
>Ga0307945_1003549_pt1 | contig 12633 bp, 15 predicted proteins | sample OrgLakmetagen228_FD_201818 | JGI IMG/M metagenome (GOLD analysis project Ga0307945, IMG submission 201818) | Saline water microbial communities from Organic Lake, Antarctica - #228 | ecosystem: Environmental > Aquatic > Non-marine Saline and Alkaline > Saline | place: Antarctica: Organic Lake...
GAGAGAGAGAGAGAGAGAAAGAGAGAGAGAGAGAGAGAGAGCGAGAGACAGAAATAGAGAAAGAAATATATATTTATATATAGTGAGAGAGAGAGAGAGAGAGAGAGAGAGAGAGAGAGAGAGAGAGAGAGAGAGAGAGAAAGAGAGAGACTGGGTAGTTGCTGATACAGCTTGATATATTTATGCATGACACTTCATTCATTCTGCTCTTGCATCGCAGTTTTCTCATAGGACTGTACAAAGGTGCATGCTTGCTTAATAGAACAGCTACACCAACATTGTTAGCAACCATTTCAAAATATGCACGTTCCTTCATCCTTTTTGCAGCCCATTGCTGCGTGTCATTTCCAAAGAAACAGGATGAAATGCAACCTTCGTTTCTATGCATTTTTCAGCATCAATTGAGAATATAGATCTTAGGATTGCTACGACATCAATGTACTGTTCCTTTTGTGTACAGCTGCAACGTTGTTTGCGTCACTTTCAGGGACTTTTATAACATCTGTGTTCCAATTGCAGCTCCATGTTGCAGGTCTATATGCAGCTCCATGTTACTGGTCCCACCTAGCAGCAATTATTTACTTTCCTCGTTTTCATTTTCATTTCAGTTGCGCCAACGTGCAACTGGAGCCGGCAGCATTGGTTTATGACACCATCCATTACCAATGCATAGATTACCATTCGTAGATAACCATCCATTGCCAATGCATAGATGACCATTCATTACCAATGATAATCCATTACCAATGCATAGATGACCATCCATTACCGATGATAAACCAATGAAGATGTAATTATTTTCCTCGTTTTTGCTCTCAATTTACTAATTGAATTTAGTTACGCCAACGTGTTACTGGAGCCGGGAGCAGCAGCAGCACTGGAGGGGGGCAAGCAATGTCCAACAGCGTACACAACACCATCATGGAGCTGCGCAAGATCGCAAACCACCCCTTGCTAAGGTAAAAATTGCAAAGTTGTAAGAAGCAAGACGAACAAAGGGAATTTGTGATAGATAGAGATAATTTCTGATAGATAGAGCGATCTCTACCCATTATTCATTTCCCGTGGCTGAGGATATTTGGTACCCAGTGCCAACGTGGCTGCTCCTTAATAGTTTGTGCATGGAGTGTGTTTAAATTGTTATTGTTACATTGTATGGAAGAGAGAAGATGCATTGTAAGCAACCATGTTTATGCAATTCAAGTGCGGTTTAAATTCTGAGCATTGTACTTGAGAAAATGTCATGTGATTAACCGTTTAACGCAATTGCTCATTTGTAGGGTTGGCCAGAACCGTACATGCTCACCGAATGTGACCGTATATTTGGTGATTTCCCTGCCAAAAATACCGTATATACACCGTATATGTATGGTTCTGGTCAACCCTACTCATTTGGTAGCTGCACTTACACAGTGTCATCAAGTTCACTATTGCTTAGTTGATTCACGTTGGCATCAGCTTACATCAAACTGTCAGATCAAATTACCGTCACTGCAAAGCATTTAACTCAGCACATCTACTAAACCCCCCCTAATTTAAGAGGTTTGTGCCGGTCTTATTGAACAGCACACATACACTTCTAACTGTCAACCAACTAACTGCTGTGTAACACGATTTGTCGCTGCCACTCAATTGGGCGTGACAAAACGTAGAGCTCGTGATGAAGATGTATCATTGGTTTGTCAGATCAGATCACTGTCACAGCAAAGTACAAGACTCAGCTCATCAACTAATTGCTTGCCAAGCATTGTTCCCATTGTTCGCGTAGGTCACCTAAGACAATGGTGTGGCTCCGTCAAAATGCAGGTCCTGCTTTTGAAACATGTGTCTTTTGGTGTACTTGCTGAGAGTAACAATGGTCTCAAGCATGAATGAGCATACGAGAGTGAATATAGCAACGCGCAACCTTCGCAGGCTTTCTCCTTTGTAATCCTTCTTTGAACTCTCTGCGTGCCCTTTTGTTTCCTTGTCTATATCCTCATCATGCATCGTGCACCTTTTTAAAAACATCCCCGGTAATGAAGTCCTACATGCTTAATATGGTCCTTTGAGCTGGTCCACTATTCCTCCTGCATCCGTTCGTAAACTCCTAAGGCATGGTGCCCCAAACACCCCCAGCTCATGCAGGACAGCAAGCTCTGGATTGCTTGCATGGCACTACCACCAAGCCTTCTTGGCTCAATCCCTGTGCATTAGTTCAAAGTTATTCCAAAACCAGGAATCCTTTCCTTGAACCAATCTCAGCGTCCTGCACCCCCCCATGGGAGAGGATCTTGTGATGGATGCCACACCCTGCGCTGGGGCGCCCAAGCTATCCCCTCTTATTACGCTGTGTGGCAAGATGGATATGTTAGATCGCATGCTCCTGCGCCTCAAAGCTGAAGGGCACAAGGTGGGTGTGGTCTGTGTGATTGATCTGTGTGTGCAAGTGTGTCTCTGTCCGTGTGTGTGTATGTGCCTGTGTCTGTGTGACGTTGGGTGGTCTGTGTGTGTGCCGCATTTGTCAGTGAGTGCTGTGTCTGCATACGTGTCTGTGTAGCATCAGGTCTGCAAAAAAAAGGAAATGAAAAAGAAGAGACTACGCAGGCAGTGAAAAATCACTCCCCACATAAATTAAGAAAAAAGGAGTCACTTTGGTACTGGGTACCGTAGAACCCTCCACCAAAGGTCTGCAACGTTACATATAGGTCTAAACTTCTTCCTAATTTGCTTTCGGAGCGAATTTAACAACGGCTGATATTGCTGGTATGAAAAATGAGCCAGAGCGAGAAAGGATACCTGCACTGCAAAGCAAAGGAGCAGTAACCACTTCTGTCAAGCTTCAAATTTTGCAGGTGCCATGGGACGTTGTTTGTGTGCTTATTGTGAGAGCATGGTGTTTTTTGGCCTTGAGATGGACAACACTTGTATTACATTGATACACGTGATACTTTTTGCCAAGGGTTGTAATATAATAACGAGATTGCTCCCTTATGTGTGACAAACGGAAAGACCTGCTAGTCTGCCAGTCAGATTGTGCCAAAACGACTTGTTGCATGACAACTACCAGTCATCTCCGCAGTGTTTTGCTGCAGCATCCTGCCAAATGCCGAAAGTTAAATTGAAAAATTGCATATGTACTACCACAAAGCAGCTGCACACTTCCTCTCCAAACACACGGGTGCTGCTGTTCTGCACGATGACCACGATGCTGGAAATGGTAGAAAATTGCACGCGTACTTTCTTCAAAGCAACCTCCTCTGTCAGCACACAGGTGCTGCTGTTCTGCACGATGACCACGATGCTGGATATGGTAGAAAATTGCACGCGTACTTTCTTCAGAGCAACCTCCTCTTTCAGCACACAGGTGCTGCTGTTCTGCACGATGACCACGATGCTGGACATGGTAGAAAATTGCACGCGTACTTTCTTCAGAGCAACCTCCTCTTTCAGCACACAGGTGCTGCTGTTCTGCACAATGACCGCGATGCTGGACATGGTAGAAAATTGTACGCGTACTTTCTTCAGAGCAACCTCCTCTTTCAGCACACAGGTGCTGCTGTTCTGCACAATGGCCACGATGCTGGACATGGTAGAAAATTGCACGCGTACTTTCTTCAAAAAAACCTCCTCTTTCAGCACACAGGTGCTGCTGTTTTGCACGATGACCACCATGCTGGACATGGTAGGAAATTGCACGTGTACTTTCTTCAAAGCAACCTCCTCTTTCAGCACACAGGTGCTGCTGTTCTGCACAATGGCCACGATGCTGGACATGGTAGAAAATTGCACGCATACTTTCTTCAAAGCAACCTCCTCTTTCAGCACGCAGGTGCTGCTGTTCTGCACAATGACCACAATGCTGGACATGGTGGAAAGCCTGCTGGACTGGCGGGGTCTATTAGACAGCAGCCAGGTGCTGCGTCTTGACGGAGGCACTGCAGCAGCAGACAGGGGCGAGCTGATTGAGCGCTGGAATGGTACAGGTAGGTTGCACCAGGTCAAATGAGAATACACCAAGATCGCACTAATTGTGCCATGGCACAGATGAGAGCGCTGGAATGGAACAGGTAAGATCGGAGAGTACATAATAAATATGAGTACGTGTGAGCTAAAGGAGTTCTGGAACGGAAGAGGTGAGATGTAAGAATGCAGGAATATGGATTTCTATGTGTGTGCTGAATGGAACAAAGAAGATGTAAGACTGGAGGGAAAGTAGTTTATGCGTGAGCTGGCAGAACTCCAGGATGAAGGTACTGCAGTGGTTAGCCGGGGAAAGTTGACCAAGAACTGACGAGGGAAGTTGAAAAAGAATAATGAGTGAAGATATTTTTGGACGGTGTGCGAGCTGATTGTGCGCTAGAACGGGAAAGTAGGGTATCTGATGCTGTAACGGTAAGGGACTTGAATCACGTGCAAGTCAACTAGGTGCTAGAATGCGAAGAACGATGCCATTATAAACAATTAGGAAGGGGAGTTGAATCACCTGTAAGCTGATTGGGCGTCAGTAGTCCCGAGAGCTGCACAGACACACTCAAATCTATATGGTACCTTTTGTGGTCATTGCAGCTGCTTCGAATCCAGCCATCGCATCCGACTAACAACTGTTTTTTTTTCCTATTACAAGCCCTTTCAACTGTCCTGGACCTCTCTTGTATCTTCACTGTTCTCTTACTTACCAAACAGTTAATCTTTCCTACATCAAGTTCCAAATGCACCTCAACTTCTTGCCGAGAATCACTTCGCGTCTCTTTGTAAAGCAAAATACACCTCTTGCTGTACGTTACATCACAGATCCTGGGGCACCTTGGTTGTTCTTGCTGAGTCTACGAGCGGGGGGCGTGGGGCTGAACTTGCAAGCTGCAGATACCATCATCATGTATGACAGTGATTGGAACCCTCAGGTAGGCTTGCAGCTGTGTTTTGGTAAGAGTAGGGTTGGCCAGAACCGTATATATACACCGTTTATGACCATATCTTTGGAGGTCCCCCTGACAAAAATACCCTAAATACACCGTATATATATGGTTCTGGCCAACCCTAGGTAGTAAAGAACGATTTCATCCACACCCTTCATTTTTCAGGGTGAACATCGTACGATCATGTTTGCAGTAATTAGATTAATTGTAACACTACGCTGATGAAAATGGGCGTGCATCAAGAAGATTGGCATGCATCAAGGAATAGTTGGAATGGTTATCAAATCAGCCCTGGCTGCCAAAACCATCAAGCCATTTCATTCCATGTTTGTTGGGCTTTGTATGCTTTATAGGGTAGAGTAGTAACGCAGACAGCGATGCAACTCCTGCTCAAGATGAAGAAAGCTGTGATGGATATCGAACGCTTTTGTGTGGAACAGTATTTTGAGTGTGATGTGATAATGAATGTGTGTTTGTGTGTTTGTGTGTGTGTTTGTGCTTACAATCCTGTTTCACCAGGAACTGGTTGCCAACTAACAAAAAGCTAAGCAGGAAAAGGACATCCATGTGTATTGAAACGAGTTTAAGAATGATTATTTTCTTGTTGTTCAATGACGTTCATATTACGTTTGTCTAGAAAAGCACGCACAAAAGTGCTCCGTTTCTCTTGCTACATCTACAGGCAGACCTTCAGGCCCAAGCACGTGCCCACCGCATCGGCCAAAGGAGAGAGGTGCGTGACGTGATGTGATGTGGCCTATGTCAGACCTGTTAAATTCATTGTGAAGCACGTCAGTTCCAATCCCTCCAGCATGTGGTATGAAGATGTCTAGACATCGCTTTGTGCGTTGCAAAAAGAATTACCCTCCAAAGGGTCACACGTTTGCATGCACAGAATACACAAGCAGTGGAAACCACTCCCCACACTATTAAGGAAAAGGAGTCGCTTTGGTACCCGGTTCCGTAAAAATCCTCCACCATATAAAAGAAAAAATGATTGGGAATTAGGAAGGTTGCAGGCTTGGCTTGAAATCGGCTCCTGATGAGAGTTGGTGATGAAACTGGAAAGGGTGCGCCCGGTATGGACAAGTTTAGCAGCGAAGTTGACAAGATGCACACTTTGCCAAAATCCTACCAAAACACCACCTCTTTTTCACAAATGCTTGCCAGCGTTTGTAAATAAAGAGCAATTGCCCTCTCTGGTCAGCTTAAATACGTCCCAACCTGCTAGCACGCTCCAATGTGCTCTTATCTCTCTGGGTCCAGAGAGTTTCTCAAACCATACCACAATAAAAACACCATGAAACTGTACCGCTAGTATAACGTGGTGCGAAAATGTTACCCTTTTTCCAATTATGTGCTTCATGCGCACTCTGCCAACCGCACTGCAAATCTTGTTCATACTAAACACCAAACATTCAAACATTTCCTTTCCAGTACTAGTAACATACCTTGTTCTGGAGCCGGTTTCAGATATGCTAGATTAAGCCTATAACCCTGATCCCTATTAATATATCATGATTATGATTCCTATTTATTTTTCATCACTATGGTGGTTGAGTGTTTATTGTTCTTTCACGGCTTGTTCAAAAGGCGGAGGAATTTACATCTGGACAAACGAACGACTGAGAAAAGGCACCGAAAAGACAGAAAAGAAGGCTGAGAAAACAAGAAAGGGAAGAAACACGCGGACAACTGGGCCGTTGATTCCCATGCCTGCCCGCAAAAAGAAAAGAAAGTACGACGAGGGGACAAGGAAGCTGCACTGCGCAGGAATGCAAAACTAAACTTGACCTTAAATTATCCAGATTTAAAAGATGAATTAGAAAGGGATGCATGCGCTTTTGTGCGAAAGTGCATAACAATCACTCGCCTGCAAAAACTAGAGTTATTCTGCAAGCAGAAAACTCAGCAATTCTGAGCACCAATCAAACCCTTTCTTCAGTTTGTGTGGGAATTGCTTTCCCTTTTCTTGCCTCCTCCCTTTGCACACCTATTTCACATTAATAGCAAGTAATGCAACTTGCGTAGCTTTTCCAAACCTTTCATTTCCTCCAGGTCCTGGTGCTTCGACTGATGACAGAGGGCTCCGTAGAAAAGCATATCATCCAGGTCGCAGAGGAGAAGAAACGGTTTGCCGACTCCTCCATCACAGGTGAGCGGCAAAGCAGGGGCTGAAAGTAACGTACACTTACTTTGTCACGCCTAATCGTTGGCAGCGAAAAATTGTGTAACAAGAGTTAGTTGGTTGACAGTTTAAAGTGTCTGTATGTCTTGTTCAATAGGCTGGATGTGCCAGTTTTTATTCTTTGAGAAAAAGCGAGTGCTTTGTTGTTGTGCTGAGACTCCTTCGTCAAATGTAGCATTTGGCAGGTGTATCCTTGAATAGCAAAGGAGCTTTGCACTGATTAAATATGGTTTCATATGTGTACGTGTTTTAATTGCCAATGGACCTTTTCAATCTAAGGAAAGCATGTTTTTGAGTGTATGTGTGTGTATGCACGCATGTGTGTGCGCTTGTTTTTGTATGTTGACTGACTTATATATGTGTGTGCATGTGACTGTAGTTATTGATTGAGAAACACGTATGCAGGCTCATGCTTGTTGATATCTCAGCACGCTTATACTACCGGCATCCTGATCAAACCCAGGCGGCTTCTTTGACAATCAGACCCCGCCAGAGGAGCGTCGTGCGTTTCTGATTAAACTGCTTCAGGAGAGTAGTCTGGGGACAGGATCTGTGCCTGGAGTCGACCAGGTGAGGACGTTGGTAGAAAGAAAAGAAAAGAAAAACTACGCAGGCAGCATAACACTCCCTGCTTTAATTAAGGAAAAGGAGACGCATTGGCCCAAAGTGCCGTAAGTCTCCCCCCCCAAAAAATGAGTTAATATTTAGGGTTGGCCATTTATTTACAATTTATATGGTACTTTTGGCAGGAACGTCACCAAATATACGATCATATACGACTGCTCTGCGCCCAGGATCCTCAGGTTTTATGTGCTCCTTCTCTGTACTCTCTTCTCAAAGGGTTTCCTGTGAGGCTTTTTTTTCAGCTAGGCTTGGGTTTTGCGCTTTAGAGGGGTATCAGTTTCGTTAGGGGGAGTTGTGTTGGGGCCTGTTTTGGCGCACCAGTCATTGCTATGGCTTAGTTTGCTCTATTTCTGGCTGGATCCTAGCTTCTCTTGCCTTCGTGTCTGGTTGCTCTTTTGGTATTGTAGGTATCCAGGCCTCAGTTTTTCAGTTGGCCCTCTGTTTTACTCTGCCACTCAGTCTTCCTCGCGCAACTTCTTATGTTTCTTTAGATCCAAATTTTTCCGCCTGAACCTTTTCCCCTTGCCTCTTTTTTCCTGTCGAACCAGCCTCTCTTGCTGCCCTTCTTCTTTCAATTTTCCTTTATTTTCTCACGTAGTAGGGAGCTTGCTATCTCCCCTTGATCTATGTAATACCCTCAAAATCAAAAATACGGTGTATACATACGATTCTGGCGGACACTATTTATATACAAATATAGCATGATGAGCAGGCGAGGATGCTGCTGACAGGATCCGTTTAGCCAAGAAGCATGCTTTACTGACAGAGTGTTGTTTAGGCAAAGATGATGCTGAGGGGATCTGTTTTAGCAAGAAAACGCTTTGTTGACAGAATTTTGTTAAAGCAAGGATATTTTGGACAGATTACTGCTGACCAGGAAAGGGTGTAGATTACCAGGCAGGGATGCTGTGATTTTTTATGTGCTGAAAGGCAGGCAGGGATGCTGTGATTTTCTATGTGCTGAAAGGATGTGAGCTGGGGTGCTTGGCAGCCTATTATGAATAAGGTAAAATCAAGCACAATTCATATGTATCTGGTCAGGAATGGACCAAGGAGATTTACGTTGATATGACCTACGTGCATGTGCGCATTAAAGCACGGCTGCATAACAAATTCGAGAGTCCCACGGAAGCGCACTTCACTTGCATTGACTGCATCAGTAGATAGATCTGCTAGCATGCATTAATGTTTGAATTCCCGACCAACAATGTTTCCCCATAAAACAAATCTACAATCCCTGGACTCAGGACGCTCGTACAGTTGCAGTGGGATCCAGTGACGCAGATCTGGACCGAGTACTGCACAGGGGCTTGGACAGTGCGCCCCAGCAGCCACCACCACAGGATCAGCAGCATGTAGTGCAGGCGCAGCAGCAGGAGCAAGAGCAGGAGCACCGAGTGCTGCACAGGGGCCTGGACAGTGCGCCCCAGCAGCCACCACCACAGCAGCAGCAGCAGCAGCAGCAGCAGCAGCAGCATGTAGAGCAGGCGCAGCAACACGAGCAGGAACAGCCAGCACCGCAAGGACGCCAGCCTCCCACGACACGGCTGCTGAGTGCAGAGCTATTATCCCCATTAGTGAGTGTGCATGAAGAAATTGTTGTTGCCTTGGCAGTATTGGTGTACATTTATAATGCCCATCACGTGCAACAGTGCTCCACCAGGAGTCATACACATTCAACCACGTCCACAGATGGAGTTCATAGCGATATCGATGCATATAATCCTATGACCACCAGTGCTCCACCAGAAGCCACACACACACACACACACACACATGTACACACATACACATGTACACATATCCGTGTTCACAGTTGGACCTCATGGCAGCACACAACCAGCCTCGCAACCCAGACGAGGGCAAGACCTTTGGCAAAGGCCAGAGGTCTGCCAACGCTCTAATGTCCAACCCCTGTGGTGCTGCTGCCCCCCTACCGCCAAAACAAAGCAACGGCAAAATGCAGCAAGCCTCTGGCAATGCTCCACCCCTGTGGCCAAAACCAAGCAACGGCAGAGCACAAGCCCCTGTCTTGCCACGCAGCGCCCTCCCAATTGCTGCCTCCACCCCTTCTACCCATCCTCCTGTAGCCCCAAACTGCAATCCACGTCTGCCTGCAGCTCCCACCACGGCCTCTACTAGACGTGCTGTGAACAGTGAGAAGATGGGCTACCCTCCTAAAGGCAGCCAAGCACCCAAGTCAGCAACAACAGCAGGGGCAGCGTCAGCAGCGCCTGCAAATGCGACAGGACCTAAACCAACAACAGCAGCAACAAGGTGCACGGCAGCAGCAGGAGCAGGAGGAGCAACTGCAGCAGAGACAGCATGTGTAGAGCCATGCCCAGGCCCTGGTGCAGTGGCAGCACCAGCAGCAGGCAGTATTGGTGAGGAAGATGGTAGCATTGGCAAGGCAGCAGGTAGTGGAAATGAGGCAGCAGGCACCATCGATGAGGCAGCAGAGGCTAATGCAAAGCAACACCAGCTGCAGCAACGAGTTCAGCAGCAGCAGCAGCAGCAGCAGCAGTGTCCAGATCAGCAGCTCGTTCAGCTGCAGCCTAGCCCAGGTCAGCAGCAAGTTCAACAGCAACAACAGCCGTGCCCAGCTCAGGAGCGTGAGCAGCAACTGCAGGAAATGAAGCAAGGGCAGGAGCGACAGCAGCCAACCCATCAGTCAACTCAGCAACAGCAGAAGGCACCAAAAAAGAGGGGCAGGCCTAACAAATTGACTACTGTTGTGGGAGGAGCTCATGCAGCAGCAGCATCCACAGCAGCTGCAGGTGAAAGCGAAGGAGGTCAGCACGTAGGGGACACTAAACTAGGAAACAAAAGGCGCAGGGCGGACAGCATTGGTGCTGAGGCAGGAGCAGCAGAAGTATCAGCAGCACCATCACAAGCACAGGCAGAAGCAGCAGCAGCAGCAGCAGCAGCAGCAGTAGCACCGCCACCACCATTAGTAGCACAAGCACCAGCAGCAGTGCCTGCTGGAGAGCCAGAAGCTCTTACAGCAACTGAGACAGTAGTAGCAGCAACAGCAGCAGCAGCAACAGAGGCAGCGCACTGCCATCCAGACGGGCCTGACATCAGCCTCGACGCAGCGTACGCTGCCAAACTGCAGGTGTGTAATTGAAAACGAAATAAGGCAGAAGTGGAGAGTTATAGTCGTAATTGAGTAGGGTTGGCCAGAACCGTATATGATTGTAATCATGATATGCCGTATATGATTGTAAACAAAAAAATCACTGCTAAAAATATCGTTTATACACCGTATATATATAGTTCTAGCCAGCTCTATAATTGAGTTACTAAACTGCACTGCCATGCAATAAAAAGCTTGAACAAGTTTAAAAAAACAAGACACAAAGTACACCTTAACAACAACAGTGATAATGGGGGATCTGATGGGGGGGTTACTCGTAAAGCGGCTGGCTTCAGGAGGGCTAGACACCGGCCGGAATGCATGGCTGACAACCCGCCGGATCCTCATTAGTCTCTGTTGTTTCTCTTTTTTCTCGTTTCTGGTGGGGCTCTGGCTAGTGTGAGCACTAATTGAGAGCCTTTCCTTAATGCACGCTGGCGACTTCCAGCGTAGACTTTTACTTTTGAGTCATCAAGCATGACGGATACCTTTCATGCCATCTGGTGTCCCAGCTAAGACGGTGTGTATTACTTCATATTTGTGTCCCTCAGATGAGCGGCGGCAACAAAAAAAATGAGATAGTCAGTTAGTTGGTCGACAGCCAAAGGTTTCTGTCTGTCTTTCAAAATTGATGTCCTGGATTATTGCTTGGATCAGAAAGTGATTGATCTGACACTAGATCCGGCTTCAATCCCAGTGTATCAATCTCCTGATCCCCATCAGCTGACTTGTTCTTTGTTTTCGATGGTGAAGTTCTGCAGCACCAACATGGAAGGAAATTGGCTCTTTTTTCTTGATCAACTTAGGGAGTGGACACTGGCTTGCAGATTGCTAGCCTTTATTTTTGCAATGCATGCCTTCATGCTTACCACACAGGATTGTAAATTGAGTGCCGGCCTCCTGCAATGGTTTCTCAGGCATTTGTGTGCATGCACGCCGCAACATATCTCAAGCCATGACCTTGTCATATTCATCCACAAGAACTAGTGCATGTCGAAAGAGAACATTCTCACATCCGCACTATACGGCCTTGCCTGAAGTGAGCCGTTATAGTTGTTTATGTCATTGATCATGCATCCTCACACAACGCATACACAAACGCATGGGAACGCAAACACACACACACAAATATACATAAACAGCCGTCTCAGTTTGCTCAGACGCTCCAGCTTCCTACTACCACCCTAATTTCTCTCTCAGGCTCTCTTTTCAACCAGCACAGCCGCCGCTGCGAGAGGACGACGCAGCGCAAACAAAACAAGGGGTGCCAACAACGAGGAGGGCAGCTTGCCAGCTGGAGGGGCAAGTGGGATGGGCGTCAAGGTTTGTGGCGAGTGTGGTCAGGGTGATGAGGCAAGGAGGAGCAGTGGGGAGGGAGGTGGGAGCGTCAAAGCAAAGGGGGCTGTACTACTTGGTGGTGGGGGCGGCTATGGAAGGAATGGGGATGCAGCAGCAAGCCCTTCAAAAGAGGCCAGGGCAGCAGGCGCCACAGCAACAAGAGGTTCAAGAGCTATGGCTGCCATGCTTGGCGGCGGTGGTGGTGGTGGTGGCGTAAAGCGGGGGGAAGGAAGTGGAGCAAAGGGAACTTCAGGAGAGGTCAGGCCAGCAGGCGCCACAGCAACAAGAGGTTCAAGAGCCATGGCTGCCATGCTTGGCGGCGGCGGTGGTGGTGGTGGTGGTGGCGTAAAGCGGGGGGAAGGAAGTGGAGCAAAGGGAACTTCAGGAGAGGTCAGGCCAGCAGGCGCCACGGCGACAAAAGGTTCAAGGGCCACGGCTGCCATGCTCAG